>JABAHQ010000014.1_pt5 | contig 82701 bp, 76 predicted proteins | sample 7062091 | NCBI WGS metagenome assembly JABAHQ01 (sample SAMN14534359, study PRJNA622989) | marine sediment metagenome | biome: marine biome [ENVO:00000428]; feature: marine pelagic biome [ENVO:01000023]; material: deep marine sediment [ENVO:00002113] | place: India: Gulf of Kutch | collected...
CCGAGGAATTGCCCGCGGAGCAACCCACAGACGAGATCACCCTCACCTCTCTGTTACCGGGTCTATCCAACGTATCCAACACCGAGCTCGGCGAGGCGCCCGTCGCCGCGCCGCAATCCGTGTTCGAGATCCCCGTCGACACCCATAGGGACAGCGACCACTCGCGCCAGGCGCGGCCCCACGGCGATGCCCGGGAGCTGCTCCTCGCGCGGGCCCGCCAGCTCCAAGCACATCTTGCACAATTCACGCCGAAGGCACCCGGGGCCGTCGCAGAGGCCCTGACCCTCGACCGGGCTCTTCTTGATGCGCTGGACAAGCTGTACTCGCAAATGAGCTCCAACGACAACCCCGACACCCGCCAGCGCGAGCTCGCCTACCGGACCGTCGCCGGGGCCGGTCTGACCCTCTCAGCGGGCTTTCTCACCTACCTGCTACGTGCGGGGTCGCTGCTCGCGAGCGCACTCTCGACGATGCCGCTCTGGAAGGGATTCGATCCGCTGCCGGTACTCGCTGCAGGACGTCGCCGACGAAGGCAGACCGTCGTGGGCGACAGCCCGCCGGGGGGTGAAGCGGCCGAGGATGAGGATGAGGTCAATCTTCAGGGAATCCTGGATCCGGACGACCAAAGGACTCGGGAAGACAAGGAACGGGAGCGCGCTTCCCAAGCGCGTGACGGACCATGAGCCTGAAAAAGATTCAGATAGCGCCCACGCTACGCATCAGCCTCGGCCTCGTGTTGGTGACCATGAGTATTCTCTTTACGGCCTACTTGCTGGGCCTCGCGCCCGACAAGTCGCATGCAGTGCTCGACGCACGCAAGAAGCTCGCAGAGACGCTGGCCGTTCAGTATTCCACTCTCGCCCAGAAGGGCGAGACCGACAGCATCCGCAAAAGCATGGGAGCCCTCGTCGAGCGGAATGACGACGTCCTCTCTGCGGCACTGCGCTCGATGAACGATAGCGTCATCGCCGAGGCAGGAAACCACGAGAGGCACTGGGTGGACCCGCCGGGCGAACAGTCGACGCCGACCCACGCGCTCGTGCCCATATTCAACGGCGCCCGGCGCTGGGGCACGGTGGAGCTGAGCTTCGAACCCGTAGACTCGGGCCGGTTTCTCGGCAGCTTCAAAGGCTCCTTTTTCTGGCTGATCGTCTACATGACGGTGCTCGGTTTCCTCGGTTACTTCTTCTTCATGCGCCGAACGCTTCGCGAGCTGGATCCGGCTACCGTCATTCCACCGCGGGTCAAGGCCGCGCTGGACGCACTGGTGGAGGGCGTCGTGCTGCTCGACGAGAAGGAGCAGATCGTGTTGGTGAACGACGCTTTCGCCGAGCACGTGGACGAAACCCCCTCGTCCATCCTGGGCCGCAAAGCCTCCGACTTCAGATGGCTCATTCCGGAATCCAAGAAGCCCGCGCAGAGTAGTCATCCCTGGGTCGACGCCATGCAGTCCCGTGAAAAGCGCACCGGCGTGCAGCTTGCGCTGGACACACCGTCAAACGGAATGCGCCTGTTCAGGATCAACGGCGCCCCGATACTCGACGGGCGCGGCCGCTGCCGGGGCGCGCTCGCCACCTTCGACGACGTCACCGAGCTGGAACGCAAGAACGAGCAGCTTCGCGAGACGCTGGACATGCTGGAGCAGTCCCAGGAGGAGATCCAGAAACAGAACAAGCAGCTCGAGGTGCTCGCAACTCACGACCCGTTGACGAACTGCCTCAACCGACGATCGTTCATGGAGAAGCTGGAAGAGGAGTGGAACAAATCGATCCGTCTCGGTCAGCCGCTGGCCTGCATCATGGTCGACATCGATCACTTCAAGTCCATCAACGATCACTACGGGCACGCGGCCGGCGACCAGGTGATCAAGCAGATGGCCGAGACGCTGTGTTCGGGTTTTCGCAACGACGATGTCATCTGCCGCTACGGGGGCGAGGAGTTCTGCGTGGTGCTGCCCTACGTCACCGCCAACCAGGCGGCTGCCCTTGCGGAGCGCATCCGCCGTCGGATCGCGACCCAGGACAGCTGGGGCGTTCGGCTCATCGATGATCACAGGGTAACGGCGAGCCTCGGCGTCACGGGTACGGAATTTGGAGCCGAAGAACCCAGTCAGATGCTCGAGCAGGCAGACAAAGCGCTCTACGCTTCCAAAGCGGCAGGACGAGACCGCGTGACGCGATGGGACAACGTCCAATCGAAACAGGCTGCACTGGGTTAGACGTGTGAAAAACGGCGGCGCAACAACACCGGTTCTTGTCGAGTCGAACTGCTCATCGATGGAAATGCCGTGCGTGCTGACGTACCCGCCCGGCGCCCCTATCTTTCACGAGGGGGACGCAGGGAGGTGCGCCTATCTGATCGAGCGCGGCCAGGTGGAGATCTCGAAACGAATCGACGACTCTCGGCGGGTGCTCGCTGTGCTCGGTCCCGGGGAGCTCTTCGGCGAGCTTGCGCCCATCGACGGCGAGCGCAGATCGGCGACGGCCCTTGCCCTGTGCGAGACGGAAGTCATACCGATCACCCGCACACACCTTGACAGCAAAATCGACGAAGCAGACCCGCTCGTCACCGTTCTCCTGCGCTTGATCCTCGACCGGTTTCGCTCAGTGCAACGCGGGGCGGAGAGCGTCGAAGGCGACGAATACCCGCGCTACGCGAGCGTGGCGCTTGATCAGAATGCAGCTTACGAGATCGCACGCGCGCGGGCTATAGAACGCATCCACATGAACCGGGCGCTGCAGGAGGCCGTCGAACGGCACGAATTCGAACTGTTCTACCAACCGGTCGTCTCCTGTGGGCCGGACTATTCCACGGCCGGATTCGAGGCGCTATTGCGCTGGCATCGGCCGGAGTGGGGTCTGTTGCACCCCACCGATTTCATCCATATCGCGGAGGAGAGCGGCTTGATCGTCCCCATCGGATTGTGGGTCGTCGATACCGCCTGCCGCATGCTGGACGAATTCGAGCGACAGCTCCCTAAGAGCCCCGCCAAGTCGCCGCCTCTTTTCATGTGTGTCAACGTTTCTGCACGTCAACTACAGAATCCCCAGGATGTCGACAGCATCATCCATGTGATCCGAGACACGGGCGTCGATCCGGCCCGCCTCAAGCTGGAAATCACGGAAGGACTCCTGGTGCAGCACCCCGAGGCGGCTGCCGCCGGTCTGGCCAAGCTCAAGGAAGCAGGTGTTCGCTTGGCCGTGGACGATTTCGGGACCGGTTATTCGAGCCTCAGCTACCTGCATCGCTTCAAACTGGACACGCTGAAAGTAGACAGTTCGTTCATAAGCAGCATGCTTTACAACCAGGACAGCTTGCACATCGTTCGGGCTATCACCGGACTCGCGCACGAACTCGACATGGACGTCATCGCGGAGGGCGTGGAAGACGACGATGAACTCATGCGGCTACGTGAACTCGACTGCGGTTATGCTCAGGGGTTTCTTTTCTCGCGGCCGGTACCGGCAGTGCAGATCGTCAAGCAACTAAAGTCTCTAGGCGCTACCGACCGGGTGAAACGTCGAGCGATCTCGCCCGAGCACTGAAGCATATCCTCGTAACTCCGTTTAGCCGTGTATGTGAACGCGGGTACCCACGTCCACGCGGTCGAACAGGTCCATCACGTCCGTGTTGCGCATGCGCACGCATCCATGGGAGTCCGGCACACCAGTGGGCAGGTCGTCGGGGCATCCGTGGATATAGATATAACGCCGCATCGTATCCACGTCGCCCAAGCGATTCCGGCCTTTCTCCAGGCCGCTCAGCCAAAGGATGCGGGTGAGTATCCAGTCACGGCCGGGGTACTCCTGCCGCAGCTCCGGGCCATAGAGCTCGCCCGTCGGGCGGCGTCCGACGAAAACGGTGTTCGGCGGATATCCGGCACCGATCTTGGCCCGAATGACGTGCCAGCCCCGCGGCGTGCACCCGCTGTCGATGAGCTCGCCCGGCCCGCTCGCAGCCGTCGAGACGGCGTATTCGCGAAGGATCTCGCCGCCGCGCACGAGTCGCAATCGTTGCGCTGTCAGATCGATGTCAATGTAGGCGGCGCCTCGATCCGGCATGCCCTTATCGCCCTCATAACGTAGGGTGGGCTGGTCGCCGGCCAAGCCCACCATCATGGAAGATATTCAGTGCTTGAGCGCATACGTCTGTTCGGGAACCCGCCGCACGTTCACAAGTCCGTCGTAGTTCCCGTCACGGGAGAGTTCATACCCGCGGATGCTGCGTCGTGCGACGAGCACGTTGTCCTCGTACCACATCGGCACGTAAGGCATTTCCTTCAGCAGATGTTCCTGAAGCTCGCGGTAGAGCCGGGCCTGCTGCTCCCGATCATGGGTCCTCTCCGCCCGCTCGATGAGGCGATCGACGGCAGCGCTCGCGAAACGCCCCCGGTTGGCCCCGTCCGGGGGCACCGATTCACTGTGGAAAACGTAGCGGAAGACGTCGGGCATTTTCAGGCCCACCCACGCCAGACTGTACATCTGAAAGCGCCCCGCCTTGATGTCACCGTAAAACGTGCCCCAATCATAGCTCTCGAGCTCGACATCGATGCCGACCCGTGCGAGCTGGTCCTGGATGATGGTGGCCAGGCGCACGCGAAAGGGATCGTTCGAGGTCTTGTAAACGATTCGCAGCGTGCGCCCAGGCCCGTAGCCGGCGCGTTCGAGGAGCCGCCGCGCTCTTGCCGGATCGTGTTCGATGGATGCAAGCGCCGGGTGACCCGCCCAGTGGCCGGGGGGTAGCAATGCGCTGGCAGGACGGGCGGCACCACCCATCACGTGACGGATGATGGCGACCCGATCGACCGCGTGTGCGATGGCTTTGCGCACGAAGGCATTGCCGGTCACGGCGTCTTCCATATTGAAGCCGAGATATGCGAAGGTACTGCCCCGAGCCGTCCGGACCTGAACGTCGTCGCCATCGGCCAGCCAGCTCACGAGCTCCGGCGGCAGGTCGCCCTGAAGCATATCTATCTCGCCCCGAGCGAGCTTCAGTACACGCATCGTTGGATCCTTGACACGCAAGAACTCCACGGTGAGGCCGTCCGAGCGCCGGCGCAATCGGAGCCGGCCCTCGTCCTGCCAATCCAGGAAGCTGAACGGCCCGCTTCCCACCGGTCGTCTCCCGAAGGGATGCTCGCGTGCGATAAGGTCCTTGGGCAGGATCCCGATAGCCAGGCGCCCGGGAAACATCGGATCGGGGCGCTCCAGCTCGAAGACCACGGAGTCCTCGTCGAGAGCGCGGATGCGCTTTATCACCTCCAACGAGCCCCGATGCGGCGAGCCGTTGGCGGAATCGAGCATAGAATCGTAGGTAGCCTTCACGTCGCTTGCAGTGAGCCGCCTCCCGTCGTGAAAGCGGCGGCCCGAATCTCCGAGTACGAAACGGTACCGGGTCGGACCCCGGCGCTCCCAACGGGCCAAGGCCGGGACCGGCCTGAAGCGTTCGTCGAAGTCCACGAGATGACGGTAGAGGAGCCGGTTGATACGGGTGGAGGCGGCATCCGTTGCATAGCGCGGGTCGAGCGTGACGGGGCTCGCGGCGAGGCCGAAGCGGACGCCTCCCCCGGACGGTTCTTGACAGCCGACGAGCACGAACACCCACAGACAGACAAACAGGGCCCTCATGGGATCGAGGGTGTTCAGGAAGGGGCTCCGTTCGGGGTGATCAGGATCTTGCCGCCGCGTTCCGATCTCGCCGCGTGCTCGAGCGCGTCGGCGATCGCCTCGATGGGGTATGTCGCTTCCACCTCCACGCGGAGCCTACCCTCGGTTACCCGGCGCACGAGGCCACCGTAGAGGTCCGCAATCGCAGCCGCCTGCATCTGCCCGAGTGCCTTGACCAGCCAGAACCCGGTCAGCGTGATCCCGCGAAAGACCGTCTGATCCGGGCGCAGCATGCACGGCCTTCCCGAAAGCAGACCGTAGTTCACGACGATGCCACCGTCAGCCAGGCAGTCCCCCAGCCGCATGCAGATCTCACCCGCCACGGCATCGATGGCGAGCCGGATCGCGGCGCCGCCCGTCTGCTCACGTACCCGCTCCGGGAGGTCGTCGCCGTCCACGACCACGGCGTCGGCGCCGATACGCCGGAGCGACTCGGACAATCCGTCGCGCCGTACGATGTTGACGGTGTGGATGCCTCGAGCCTGCGCCAGACGTACGACGTGCTGCCCGACTGCGGAGTTGGCCGCGTCCTGGATCACCCACTCGCCGGAAGCGAGCTCGACGTATCGCTCGAGCATGAGCTGCGCCGTGGCGGGGTTTATCTTGATCATGGCCAGCTGCAGGACATCGGCATCCGCGGGCGCCTTGATCACCTCCCGCGCCTTCACCACGCGCCGCTGCACCCATGTCTCTCGCCCCAGCGGCACGACGCGATCGCCCACGGCCAGATGGTGCACACCGGGACCCACCTCCAGCACGCGCCCCACACCCTCGGAACCGGCAACGGCGGGAAGGGATGGCCGGACCGCGTACTCGCCTGCGATGGTGAGCAGGTCTACGGGATTGATGGGGCAGGCCTCCATCTCCAACGCGACTTCACCGTCCGCGGGTGCGCCCGGCTCCGGCACTTCCACGCATTCGGCCACCCGATGAGGCGTGCCGAAAGCAGCAAAACGAACCGCTTTCATCATTACCCTCGAGCCCTATAGGGCGCGAACCACGCGAGACCCGCGTCGGTGGAGCTCGCAGGCTTGTACTCGCACCCGATCCAGCGCCGGTAGCCCGCGCGATCGAGGAAATCGAACAGAAAGGGATAGTTTATCTCGCCGGTACCGGGCTCGTGTCGACCCGGGTTATCCGCAATCTGGATATGACCGATACGCTGCAGCTCGCGCTCGATGGTGCGCGCCAGATCCCCTTCCATGACTTGCATGTGGTAGACATCGTACTGCAGCCACAGATTCTGAGAGCCGACCTCATCGAAGATTTCGAGCGCCTGCCGTGTGTGATGGAGGAAGAATCCGGGAACATCACGCGTATTGATGGGCTCGGCCAGCAGTCGGATCCCGGCATCGCTCAGCGCCCTGACCGCAAATTTCAGATTTGTCACCAGCGTCTCGCGCACAAGCTCCGGCGCCAGGCCGTCGGGCGCCACCCCGGCGAGGCAGTTGAGCTGGCCGCATCCCAGGGCGATCGCGTAGTCGATCGCCCGGCCGACGCCGTCCTGGAACTCACCCACCCGATCGGGGTGACAGGCGATACCGCGCTCACCGGCTTCCCAATCGCCGGCGGGCAGATTAAAGAGCACCTGGGTAAGTCCGTGTCTATGCAGGCGCTCGGCGAGGCGACCCTTGTCGTGACCGTAGGGGAACAGATACTCCACGCCCTCGAACCCGGCGTTCGCCGCGGCCTCGAACCGGTCGAGGAAATCCGCCTCGTTGAAGAGCATGGATAGGTTAGCCGCAAATCTCGGCACCGCCCTCAACCTCCGTTTCCCCTTTTCAGGTCTGGGGCTCGTGGTCACCAGGATGGCTGCCGAACATGCTAACATACCGGCCGCTCGGAACGCAGCGCGGGCATAGGCTCACCACGCCGCGGAGTCGAACACTCTTCCCGTTTTCGTGCTACGCTGAATCACCGTGCAGAAACGTGGAACACCCCTGGTCAGGGGGCTCGATGCTTGCTGCCCAGGCCGTTGGACCTCTTCAGCGAATCGGAGATCTTCATGCGTCGAACCTTCGATAAGCCCGATGTGCATGACGGAGCCAAACGCGATCATACGGTCCGCGCAGACGAGAGGCCGGCTCCCGCCGACAAGGCATACAAAAATACGGTGTTTCTTGATAGCCGCGATGCGCGCCCGCTGCGCATCCTCGCCGAATACCTGGAGCCTGCCGCCCGCTTCGAGAGGCTCCACGTCAAGGACACCATCGTCTTCTTCGGCTCGTCGCGCATCCGTTCCCGCGAGGCGGCCGCCGCCGAGCTCGAAGCCGCGCGCGGGGGCCACGGTGACCCGAAGGCAGGCGATATCGGCTACCAGATGTCCGCCTATTACGAGAGCGCCCGCGAGCTCGCCCATCGCCTCAGCGAATGGTCCAGAGGCCTCGAAGACCCGGACAGGCGCTTCATCGTGTGCACGGGAGGCGGTCCCGGGATCATGGAAGCCGCCAGCAGAGGGGCGCGTGATGCTCAAGCACTTAACGTCGGCCTCACGATCTCCATTCCCATAACCGAATTCGAAAATCCTTACGTGACGGAGCAGCTCTCGTTCGAGTTCCACTATTTCTTTATGCGCAAGTTCTGGTTCACTTATCTCGCCAAAGCCGTCGTCGTCATGCCAGGCGGCTTCGGCACCCTCGACGAGCTGTTCGAGCTCATGACCCTCATCCAGACGCTCAAAATGAAGAAACGTCTGCCCGTGGTCCTCTTCGGGACCGGTTTCTGGGACGAAGTGATCAACTTCGATGCCCTCGCCAGATACGGGCTCATCGACAAGGAAGATTTGGACCTGTTTTTCAGGACGGACTCCGTGGACGAAGCCTACGATTACATTACCAGCGCCCTCGCCGACAGCACTGTGTCGGACAACGGTCCGAGTCTCTGACGATCGGCAAGTTGCGCGCTACGTGGTAACCCTTTCTTGCGCTGCGCGGGCATCCGACGCCCCGCGATTGACAACCTGGAAAAAGGGGACATTACCCGCGAATCTCAGTCCCAGGGGGCGGGGAGCCCTTGCGAAGGGTGACTGGCGGAGCGCGGCGCGCGGGGCGATAAGGCCCGAAGGGAGCGGGCCAAGGACGGCCCGCTCCGAGCGTTGAGACAGGACGTCGAATCGCGAGGCTCGAACCCGCGCGCCGAGACACGCGCAGCCTCGGAGCCCTGAGCAAGGGCTCGCCGACCCGGTAACGAGGAACCGGAATGTCCCGGTTTTTTCCGCTGGTTGATCCAGCGACAGGTGGCTAAGCCACTTCGTGCTTGGCCATTATCTCCAGGGCCTGCACCAGCGCCGAGTGATCCTTGCCACTCAGACCGTTCGCCGCGCAGGCATTGAACAGCTCCTGCGCGGTGGCCGTATTCGGCAGACTCAGACCGAGCGCCCGTGCGCCGTCCAGCGCCAGATTGAGGTCTTTCCGGTGCAGCTCGATGCGAAAGCCCGGATCGAAGGTTCGCTTGATCATCCTCTGTCCGTGGACCTCGAGGATCTTCGAGCCGGCGAATCCGCCCATCAAGGCCTCGCGCACGCGCGCCGGGTCCACGCCTGCCTTGGATGCGAACACGAGCGCCTCCGCCACCGCCTCGATATTGAGTGCGACCACGATCTGGTTCGCCACCTTACAGGTCTGCCCCGCGCCGTTCTCCTCGCCGACCAGAGTGATGCTCTTGCCCATGATGTCGAACAAGGGCTTCGCCTTCTCGAAGGCCGATTCGGGGCCGCCCACCATGATGGTGAGCGTGCCGTTCTTCGCCCCCACCTCCCCGCCGGAGACGGGTGCATCCAGATAGTCGCAGCCCAGCTCACTGATGCGCGCCGCAAAGATCTTGGTTTCGATGGGGGATATCGAGCTCATGTCGACGACGAGTTTCCCCTGGCTCAACCCCTCGGCGACACCGTCCGGCCCGAACAGCACTTCCGCCACCTGCGGCGTATCCGGGACCATGGTGATGATGATCTCCGAGCGCTCGGCGACCTCTTTGCAGCTCGCACACTCGACGGCGCCGCCGTCCAACAGCTCCTTCGGCAGCGACGTGCGGTGCTTGACCACGAAGAGTCTGTGGCCCGCCGCCTGAAGGTGGCCGGCCATGGGACTGCCCATGATTCCCAACCCGATGAAGCCTATCTTACTCATCTCGACTCACCCAGCTCCTTTGCTCATTGCGGACTTCGCTACTCTTTGACCTCGTTTTGCCGCCGCTTCTCGTCTCGCACCGTCAGCACGAAATCGGCGATCAGCATCCCGAGAACGGCGATGATGACAATCGACAGTGGTGCGCGGCTGAGCGTGACGGCGTAGTAGCCCAGAAACGTTACGATGAGGACACCGGCTATCGCAGAGGTTATGATGGATATCATCGATCCACCCGATTACGATTCTTCATCACCACTGTCCACCGCCACCCGCGCCGCGAGCCATCGCGCCGTGCGCAGCAGCCGTTCGTCGTCGCCCCAGGGTCCGACGAGCTGCGCCCCCATGGGCATCCCGTCAGCACCTCGGAGCAGCGGCAGACTGATGGCGGGCGCGCCGCAGAGAGTCCACAGCGTGCAGAACACGGGACTTCCGGTGGATTCGAGGCCGGCGGGCGCTTCCCCCGGCGCCGACGGCGTGAGGATGGCGTCGTAGTGCTCGAAGATCTGCGGCAGCGCGGCCCGGAGGAAGTCTCTTCCGTAGAGAGCATCATTGTAATCGACGGCGAGAATGCTGCGCCCCCGCTCGATCATCTCCCGCAGCACGGCACTCAGCCGCTCCTTTCCCTCTTGATACTCGCGCCGGAAGCTGCGCGCCAGATCGGCCTCGAAGACGAGGCGGTGCCAGCCGATTCCCTCGCTGAAGATATCGGGCAAGGGGAAGTGTTCGATATCATCGCCGAGAAACTCGACGAGCTCGGTGAACGCCTTCTGGGTGTCCTCCTCCGCCTCGTGCCACACGGGGGTCTTGACGAAAGCCAGCTTAGGCTCCACCGGCGGCGCCTGCTGTGCGCTCTCTAGCAAACGAAACCGTGCTCTGGGGCGCGTATCGGGATCGTTTTCGTCGAAGCCGACGATCTCCTGGGCAAGCAACGCGACGTCCTCGACCGTGCGCCCGAACACGCCGACGTGATCCAGGTGCCGCGACTGTTGCAGAACGCGGTGGCGCGAAATGAGGCCGTAGCTCGGTTTGTAGCCGCACACCCCGCAGAAAGCGGCCGGGCGGATGATCGAGCCGTTGGTCTGGCTGCCGATGGCCAGCGGCACCATGTTGGCGGCCACGGCGGCGGCCGAGCCGCTCGAAGACCCGCCAGGCGTGCGGCTTGTATCGTGGGGATTACGGGTCGCGCCCGGGGAGTAGACCGCCAGCTCGGTCGTGACCGTCTTGCCCATGATGACGGCGCCGGCCGCGCGTAGCAGCGAAACCGCCGTCGCGTCCTCCTGCGGGCGCCGGGCCGCGTGCAGAACCGTCCCGTCCTCGGTCGGCATGTCTGCGGTGTCGAAGATGTCTTTCACCCCGACGGGAATTCCGTGCAGAGGCCCGAGCGGGCCGCCGGCTTTTCGTCGTTGGTCGGCGCGGCGCGCTTGCTCCAGCGCGTAGTTCCGATCGAGATGAGCCCACGCTCGAATCGTCTCCTCGCTCTCCTCGATGCGATCCAGACACGCCTGAACGAGCTCCTCGGACGTCATGCGGCCGCTGCCGATGAGCTCGGCCGCCTGCAGTGCGCTTATATCCGTCAGCTCGGTCATGGTTTTAACGCACCGAGTAAATGTAGTCCGGCAGCCACAGGGCCAATCCCTGGAAGTTATAGAGGATCACCATGGCGATGATGACCATGGCCAGAAACGGGAAGCAACCCCTGAAGATCTCCATGAGCTGAACGTGCGGTGGCGATACCCCCTTGAGATAGTAGGCGGCCATCGCCATGGGCGGCGTCATGAAGGATGTCTGGAGATTCAGTGCGACCAGGACGCCGAAGAACAACGGGTCGATACCGAAAGGCTCGAGCAGTGGTAGGAATATGGGCACGAAAATGATGATGATCTCGCTCCATTCGAGCGGCCAACCCAGCAAAAAGATGATGATCTGGGCGAGGATGAGGAACGTGACCGGGGACAAGTTCATCCCCAGCACGAAATCCTTGATGAGAGCGTCGCCCCCGAGGTAGGAGAAGACCGACGAGAAGGTCCAGGAGCCGACGAACAGCCAGCACACCATGGCGGCGGTACGCACCGTCAGATAGACGGATTCCTTCAGCCGGTCCCAGGTCAGCGCCCGGTAGGCCGCGGCCAGCACCAGACCCCCGAACGATCCCACTGCCGCCGCCTCGGTCGGCGTTGCCAGGCCGAACAGGATCGCTCCCAGAACCGCCATGATGAGCACCGCCAGGGGCACGAAAGACGTCAGCATCATCCACGCGAGCTGACTCCGCGAGATGTCCTCCTTGGGGGGTTTCGGCGCGAGCTTCGGATTGAACAAAGCCCGCCCCATCACGAAAACCATGTAGAGACCGGCCAGCATGACGCCCGGGAACATCGCGGCCGCGTACGCCTGCACGATGGAGACGCCGGCCGTCGCCGCGTACACGATGAGCATGATGCTCGGGGGAATGAGGATCCCCAGACAGCCGCCGGCGCAGATCACCCCGGCCGCGAACTTGGTGTCGTAACCGGCCTTGAGCAGGGCGGGGAACGCGAGCAGGCCCATGAGCGTGACCACGGCGCCGATGATCCCCACCGCCGTGGCGAAGAGGGCGCAGGTGGCGAGCGCGGCTACGGCCATGGGCGCGGGCATGCGCCGCGCGGCCAGGTTCAGGCTGAAGAACAAGCGGTCGACGATGTTGGCGCGTTCCACGATATAGCCCATGAACAGGAACAGCGGTACCGCCGTGAGCACGTCGCTCGACATCACCGAGTAGGTCTGGTTGACCATCAGGTCGAAGATGTTGTTGTGATACCAGGCGATGTTCGGATTCATGTAGGCGTAGAAGCCGAAGCCCAGGCCCATGGCGATCAACGTGAAGGCGATGGGGAAGCCGAGCAGTATGAAGAGCAGCAGGAGCCCCAGCATGAGCATCGCGACCTGGGGGTCGGTCATCGTTCTTCTCCTTTGCGCTGCTCGTCCTCGACGCTCAGCGTCGGTAGCTCATCGAGGTGCAGTTCGTGCTCGAGAGCTTGCTCGCGCTCGCGCAGCAGCACCGTTTCCAGCTCCTCGACGTCGTGCATACGCTGCGGCCACTGCCCGGTCCGAATGCAGATGACGCAGCGCACGACCTCCGCGATGCCCTGCAGCATCAAGAAAAAGGCGGCGACGGGCAGGATGGTCTTGAGCGGCGAAACGGGCACGCCGATGGGACTGAAGATGCTGACCTCACCCCGGCGCCCCTCGGGCCCGTAAGGCATGTAGCTCCACGACTCCATGGCGTAGTCGAGGCCGGCGTAGACCATGGCCAGCATCCCAGGGAAGAAAAAGATGAAATACAGCACCAGCTCGATCCACGCCTGCGCTCTGGGTGACCACAGCCGGAACAGAACGTCGCCGCGCACGTGGGCGTCGCGGCTTAGAGTGTAGGCCCCACCCATCATGAACAAGGCGCCGTACATGATGTAGCTCATGTCGAACGCCCAGCCCGTCGGCTCCCTCAGCCCGTAGCGGACGAAGACCTCGTAGGTCGTCCCCAGAGTCAGCACGAGGATGCACCAGGCGAATCCCTTCCCCACCCACGTGCTCAGGCTGTTCATGAAGTAGAGAAGGCGGTACATGGATACGGTCCTGGATCGGTTCGACTGACGGACGCACGGATCCGCGATGGGGCGGCGCAGTGCACGCGCCGCCCCATCCCGGTTACAAACGGAGCTTCACGTCTTACGACGTCGTCTGCTGCTCTAGAACGTCAGCTCGCCCGGGAAGTAGTGCTCGAAAGCAAGCTTGTAGTCCGCCTGGTTGTTGAGCATGTAGTACGCCGAACGATGGGCGAACTCCTTCTGGGACTCGACCGTCTTTCTGAAGTAGGAATCCTTCGTCAGATCTTCCAGCACCTCGTCCCAGGCCTCGAGCTGCCGGTCCATCACCGACTGCGGCGTGCGGTAGACGTTCACACCGTCGTCATCGATCAGCCCCTGGAGGTCCTTCGAGTATTGATCCATGGCGAACGAGTAGTTCGCCGTGCTCGCAGCCTCGGCCGCATACTCGAGGATGGCCTGCTGCTCCTTGGGCAGCGATTCGAACTTGTGCTTGTTGAAGATGATCTCGAAGAACTCGGCCGCCTGGTGGTAGCTGCCCATCATGTAGATCTTCGAGACGTCCTGGGCGCCGAAGCGGCGGTCCGAGGTCGGGTTGTTGTACTCGAACGCCTCGATCACGCCGCGCTCGAGGGCGGGCACGATCTCGCCGCCGGGCAGCTGCGTGACCTTGAGACCCATGTTCGACATGATGTCGGTGGCGAGCCCCACCGTGCGGTACTTGAGCCCCTTGAGCTGATCCGCCGACTCGATGCGCCGCTTGAACCACCCCAGGGGCTGGGTCGGCATGGGCATGGCGAAAAAGCCGACGACGTTCAGCCCGAGGATATCCTGCACCAGCTCCTTGTAGAGCTCCTTACCGCCCCCGTTGTGGATCCAGGCCAGGGTCTGGTGGGCGTCCTGGCCGAACACCGGGCCGGTGCCGAAGAGCGAGGCGGCCTTGTTCTTGCCGTACCAGTAGGCGACCACGGTGTGAGCGCCGTCGAGCACGCCCTTGTGCACCGCGTCCTGCACCTGGAAGGCCTTGACCACGGCGCCCGATACCAGCCAGTCGATCTTCAGGCGCCCGCCGGCCAACTCGTTGACGCGCTGGATGTACTGCTCGGCCATCTCGTTGAAGACGTCCTTGGCGCCCCACGACCCTTGCATCTTGAGGGTCGTCGTCTGCGCCCTGGATACCGCGGGGAAGCTCATGCCCGCCGCGCCGGTCACGCCCAGCGCCCCGGCCACCAGGAACTTGCGGCGGCTCGGCGACTTGGGCTTGGATTGGGGCTTGGTTTGCGCCGTGACTTCCGGGCTCGTGTCTACTTCGTTTTTCATGGCTCTTCCTCCTCTGTTGAGGCCCTCTACTGCGTGCAGTGGACCGATTACAGCGCCCAAGGCCTCCTGGGCGCCGCCGAAGTTTTTGTCATTCGACCCTCCGTACCCCGAGGGGTTCGGGGCTCACGCCACTCGGTCGCGCGGTTCGCGCCTCGCGAAAATGGCGTCGAGATTCTCCAGAGCCCGAAATCCCATCGCGTCCCGCGTCTCGCGGGTGGCGCTGCCCACGTGGGGCAGCAGGAACGCGTTCTCGAGCGCCCGGAAAGCCGGATTGATGTCCGGTTCGTTCTTATAAACGTCGAGTCCCGCGGCTGCAAGCTTCCCCCGCTGCAGCGCAGCAATCAGCGCGTCTTCGTCGACGATGGTGCCGCGCGCTGCATTGACCACGACGGCCCCGTCGGGCAGCAGCTCGATGCGCTCCGCATTCAGCAGATCCCGGGTCTCCGGGGTCCCGGGACAGTGCAGTGCCAGAAAGTCGCAGTGGGGCAGCAGCGCTTCCGCAGTCTCGTGGTACGTGGCGCCGGCCTCGAGCTCGGGCGCAAGCCGGCGGCGGTTGTGGTAGTGGATCTCCATCTCGAAGCCGCGGGCCCGCTGGGCGGTCACGCGCCCGACGCGACCCATGCCGATGATGCCCAGACGCTTGCCCGTCATCTCGATGCCGACCATGAAGCTCGGGCTCCACGAGCGCCATCGATCGGCGCGTATGAGGCGCTCGCCCTCGCCCGCCCGCCGGGCGGCGCCGAGCATCAACAGGATGGTCACCTCGGCGGTGGCATTGGCGAGCACGTCGGGCGTGTTGGTCACCGTTATCCCGCGCTCGCGCGCCGCGTCGAGATCCACGTGATCCACCCCCACCGAGAAGTTGGCGATGGCGCGCACCCGTTCGGGCAGCCGCTCGATGACCTCGCGGGAGAAACGCTCCGTGTGACAGGCCAGAATGGCGTCGGCGTCGGCGGCGAGCTCCAGCAGCTCGTCGGTCCCGTACGGCCGGTCCTGCTCGTTGAATACGGCCCGATAGTCCCGCCGGAGCTGGCTCTCCACCGCCTCCGGCAGCTTTCGGGTGACCAGAACGACGGGCTTGTGACTCATGGAGCACTGGCTTTCTATCCACCACACGAAGTCTACCATATCTGTCCCGGGCCCGTTTAAGCACCAAACCAGCGCCGTGGCGGGCCCCCGTCACGATCATCGCGGCTGCATCTGCTGGCGCCCGATGCCCGGCAAGCAGGGCCGGCTGTTGAGAACCTCACGGCCAGCCGCATGCTGTCCGTGCCGGGCTGTCCGGGCCTGCGGCTGGGCTCCCGGGCGCGGCATCCGCCGCGCGGAGCGGCGTTGCTCTACACTAGCGAGCGCGCCGGCTCACCCGTAGATCTGGCGCGGCAGCCACAGGATGAGCTCGGGGAAGATGATGCAGATAGCCAATCCGATGGCCTGAAGGATCAGGAACGGGAGCGCCGCCCGAAAGATCGTCGCCATGGTGATCTCCGGGGGAGCCACGCTCTTGATGTAGAAAAGCGCATAACCAAAGGGCGGGCTCAGGAACGCCATCTGCATGTTAACCATGTAGACAACGCCGAACCACAGGGGCACCTCCTCTGGCGCGACCCCGGGCAGACCGAAGACCCCACCGAAGGTGAGGGACTTCATGACCGGCACGAAAATCGGCACGGCCAACAACAGGATGCCTACCCAGTCCAAAAACATGCCGAGCACGACGAGGAGGATCATCGTCATCACCAGGACGCCGTAAGGTCCCATGCCGGTGCCGACGATCGTCTCGGTGACGAACTCCTGGCCGCCGTTGACGACATAGAACCCGACGAAGATGGACGCCCCGAAGACGATCCAGAGCACCATCGCCGAAGCCTTGATGGTGGTGATCGCCGCCTCTCGAATAGCGAGCCAGTTGAGCCGCCGGTGCTGCGCGGCCACGAAGAGCGCGCCGAAGGTGCCGATCCCGGCCGCCTCGACCGGAGTGGCCACGCCGGTGAAGATCACTCCGAGAACAAGCATGACGAGGAGTATCGGTGTGATGATACCCTGCAGCAGGCGGAGCTTCTCACGCAGGCTGACGCGTTCCTCCGGGGGCAGCGGGGGGCCAGCCTCCGGGTCGAGATAGCTGCGCGCAGTCACGTACAGGATATAGAGCCCGGACAGCACCAGCCCCGGAAATATCGCCCCGACGAACAGCTCCCCGACCGACTGCTGCGCCACGACCGCGAACAGAATGGCGAGAATGGATGGCGGGATCAGGATCCCGAGCGTGCCACCGGCGAGGATCGATCCGCACGCCATGGCAGGATTGTAACCACGCTTGAGCATGGCGGGCAGTGCGATAATGCCCATGGTCACCTCGGTCGCCCCGATCACCCCGACCATGGCCGCGAGGATCGTCGCGGCGACTATGCTCGCCGTCGCGAGCCCGCCGCGCAGGCCGCCCAAAATTCTGTAGATGACGTCGAAGAGCTCTTCGATCAAGCCTGCGCGCTCGAGCATCGCCGCCATGAAGATGAACAGCGGGATGGCCGAGAGCTGGTAGTTCGTCATGAACGGGAAGATGCGCGAGGGCAAGATGTTGAGCATCGACAGGTCGCCGAACACGAACAGGAAGATGCAGGCCAGCCCGCCGGTCACGAAGGCCAGCGGCAGTCCTGCCATGAGGAGCAGGATCAACGAGCCAAACATGAGAACGGTCAGCCACTCGATGCTGATGTCCAGCCCCATGTCAGGCTTCCTTTCCCACTAGGCGCCGGACGTCCGAGATGAGCTTGGACAAACCCTGCAGAATGATGAGCACGGCACCGAGCGGGATGGTCGCCTTCACCGGCCAATACTGAAGGTGGTACTCGCTAAATGACTCTTCCCACACCGCCAGCGAGTCCTTGAAGAACGTCCAGCCACTGATCAGCAAGGTCACGGTGAAGATGAAGAAGAACAGGGAGCTGAACACGTCGACCGCGGCCCTGGTACGAGCGGACAGGTGGACGTAAATGACGTCGACACGCACGTGCGCGTCCTCGCGCAGCGCGAATCCCCCGGCGAGCAGGTACATCATCCCGAACATGAGAAACATCGTCTCGTGCGCCCAGTTCGTGGGCGCGTTGAAGACGTAGCGGAAAATGACCTCGTAGTAGTAGACGAAGACGGCGATGACGCACCAGTAGCAGACGAAGTTTCCGGCCCACGCGTTGAGCGTGTCGATGAGCCTGCTCACTCTCGACCGGGCGGGTGGCGAGACCACGTCGGCCGTCCGGCGCGGCGGCGCGACCGCTCCCTCGCTTGCGGCGCAGCGGCCCACCAGCCGGGGCAGCAGCACCGCGTCGATCACGAGCAGCACCAGGATCCCCAGCGCGAACGCGCCCGAGAAGTTGTTCCAGAAAGCGAAGTTTCCGGCGGCAGCCGCCAACTGATCCTGCGCTGCAACGACCTGGTCCTTGGCCGCGACGAGCTGCTCGGCTGCACCCTCAATGCCCTGAGCCGCCTGCTCTTGCAGGCGCTCGGCCTCGAACCTGGCGATGCTGAGCTCATCGCGCGCGTCCGACAGGGCCACCCGCGCGTCGCGGGCGCCCGCGTTACCGTAGAGGATCCCCAGGAACAGCGGGATATAGACAAACCCCCAGAGGCTGCGCACGTAGAAGCGGTGCAGGCCGACGAACCCACCGGCGACGAGCAGCAGATAGCCGATCGGCAAGGAGGCCGTGCGCGGAGGACCCTGTCGCTCTTGCCGCTTGACGAGCCACAGAGCGACCAGGGGGAGCACGACCAGGCCTGACCAGTAGAGCCAGTGTGGCAGGACGAACGTGAAGTTGGGCATGGCCGATGCTGCGTCGACGTTCGACCGAGACAACACGCGAGGGGGGCGCCAGACGCCCCCCTCGCGACAAGGATGGCGGTGTGCCTCGCTACGCCATCAGACCTTCAGACCCAGCCCTGGCACGTCCCACTTGAGCTCCTGGTCCTTGATCATGTCAGCCGTCACGTAACCAAGGCTCGGCAGCCTCATGTAGTCGAGCTGCAGCTTGAACACCCGCGCCGCGTTCTTGTCGCGGTTGGCCCAGTTGAACCACAGGGGCACGGCCACTCGGGTGAACTTCTCCACGTCCTCCGCCGACAGCCGGGTCACCACGCTGCCGGCCTCCTGGAACTTCTTCCAGGCTTCCTGGTCGGCCTGCTGGATTGTTGCAAAATGCATGTCCGAGTAGCGGTGCACTTCGCGCTCGACGAACTCCTGGAGGTGCTTGGGCAGGGCGTTCCAGACGTCCATCCGGACCGTCAAATCCATCAGGTCGACCGGCTGATAGATGGACATGAAGCCCGGCGGACCCATGGAGATGTACTGGGTGACCTGGTGGAAACCGAGCGCGTAGTTGATGGCAGGTCCCACGTAGTCGGCCACGTCGATGGTGCCGCGCTCGAGAGCCGGGAAGATCTCCCCACCGGGAAGCAGCGTCGTTCTGGCCCCGGCGGCCTGGAACAGCTCCGCCACCATGCCGCCCGGCACCCGCATCTTGCGGCCCTCGAAATCCTCGAAGGAGCGGATCGGAACCTTGGAGTGGATGATGTTCGGGCCATGGTGAATGTGCCCTACATAGAACATGTTGAACTCTTTGAAGAGCTCGCGGGCGATGTCGCGACCGGTCATCCCCGTGCCGTGTTCCTTGAGCCCGTAAAAGAACACGTCCCACTCGCCCTCGCTGCGCGGGCCGAGGGGGTACGAGCTCAGAAACACCGAGGCCGGCATGCGTCCCGCCCAGTACAGGGTGAACGGATTCATGGCCTCGAGCACGCCGTTCTTGACGGCGTCGAAGAGCTGGAAGTCGCCCACGACCTCCTTGGCGCCGAAGGGCTCGAAGGCGAGCTCGCCGTCGGTCTTGTCGGCGATGGTCTTGGCCCACTCCTTGAAAGCCTCGAGGCCGATGCCGCCGGGCCACGAGGTCTGGATCTTCCACGTGCGTGCAGGCTTGGTTTGGCCCCTGACGCTGATGACGTAGGGAAACCCGACGGCGGCTGCACCGCCGAGCACGACGGAACCCTTTAGCAGGGCGCGCCGCGTGAAGTCTCGCGTCGCAGCGAGCGCTTTCGGCTTGGTATCGGGTTTATTCATGAGTCCTCTCCTCCCGCGTTCGTGACGGTGAGACGCTACGCTCTGCGGGCTGAACCGTCTGCGGGTCCGGCCCTCATCGGGGGGGCGGCCGGGCTCATCGGTCGGAGCAGGCGGACGAAGAGCGCCGGCAGGGACAACTCCCCTTCGGACCCTCGCAGCGCCCCGTAGCGACATCCTAGCGGCCCGGCCCGACAAGTAAAAGACCCGCCGCTGCCAAGCGCTCTGCCCCCGCGAACCCACGCCTGCCCCCCGCAGGCGGATCCCGGCGGCCCGGGAGAACCTGTAATATGAGACAGTTGTGGTCCGCCAGCAGTTCGCGGAGGCCGCGAGGAGAGGGGGTCATCATGGCTACAACTGTCAGAGAGCCGGCTGAGGGGGCGGCTGCCGAGCGGGCGTCGCTCGAGCGCGAGTTTCAGAGCCTTCTCCCGCCCGAGGCCATCCTAGTCGACGAGGAGGACCTGCGTCCCTACGAGTGCGACGGTCTGCCGGCCTACCGGCAACTGCCGCTGATCGTCGTCCTTCCCGACACCATCGCGCAGGTACGGCGCATCCTGCGCATCTGCCGCGAACGCGCATTACCCGTGGTGGCGCGCGGTGCCGGCACGGGACTGTCCGGCGGTGCACTGCCGCTCTCCAACGGGGTGCTCCTCAGCCTCGCCAAGTTCAACCGCATCCTCGAGGTCGATGCGAGCAACCGCACGGCACGCGTGCAGCCGGGGGTGCGGAATCTCGCCGTGTCCGAGGCGGTCGCGCCCCANNGAGAACTCGGGAGGGGTGCACTGTCTGAAGTACGGCCTCACCGTGCACAATATTCTCGAGCTCAAGGTGGTCACCATGGACGGTGAGTTGCTCACTATCGGCAGCCCCGCGTTGGACGCTCCGGGCTACGACCTGCTGGCGCTCATGACCGGCTCCGAGGGCTTGCTCGGCGTCATCGTCGAGGTGACCGTGAAGCTGCTGCCCCAACCCGAAGCCGCGCGGGTTCTACTCGCCGCCTTCAGCGAGGTGGAGAGCGCCGGAAACGCCGTCGCACGCATCATCGCCGAGGGGATCATTCCGGGCGGTTTGGAAATGATGGATGGTCCGGCCCTGCGCGCCGCCGAGGAGTTCGTGCACGCGGGCTATCCCACCGATGCCGCGGCCATCCTGCTGTGTGAGCTCGACGGTACCGAGGAGGACGTCGCTGATCAGGTCACCCAGGTAAAGGCTTTGCTCGAGGAGTGCGGCGCGACGGAGGTCCGCCTGTCTCGAGACGAAGGCGAGCGCGCCCGTTTCTGGGCGGGACGAAAGGCCGCCTTTCCGGCAGTCGGACGCATCTCGCCGGACTACTACTGCATCGACGGCACCATCCCGCGACGCGAGCTGGCCCGTGTCCTCAAGCGTATGGCCGAGCTCTCCGAGGAGTACGGGCAACGCGTGGTGAACGTGTTTCACGCCGGCGACGGCAACCTTCATCCGCTCATCCTCTACGATGCCAATCGGTCGGGCGAGCTGGAGAGAACGGAAGCTCTGGGGGCCGCCATCCTGGAGCTGTGCGTCGAGGTGGGCGGCACCATCACGGGCGAGCACGGGGTCGGGGTCGAGAAGATCAACCAGATGTGCATTCAATTCCCGGCGCCGGAGCTCACCCAGTTCCACGAAGTCAAGCGGGCGTTCGACCCCGCGGAGCTGCTGAACCCCGGAAAGGCGGTGCCAACACTTCAGCGCTGCGCCGAGTTCGGAGCCATGCACGTGCACAAGGGACGACTTCCCCACCCCGAGCTCGAACGCTTCTGAGCGATGTCGACCACGAAGGTCAGAAAGCACACGAAGAAGGAAGTCCTCGAAAGGGGAGTGTCCGCGGTGATGGCTGCGGCCGAGGTATCCTGCATTAACGACACCCTTCGTGATCTTCGTGCCCTTCGTGGTGATGCCTTGTGCCATGAGCACTGAACAGGACATCAGCGCGGAGTTGCAGGAACAGGTGAAGGCGGCGGCTGCCGAGGGCACGCCGGTCCGCATCGTCGGCGGTGGCACCAAGACGTTCTACGGGCGCGAGCCACGGGGAACGCCGCTGGAGGTCTCCGGCCACCGCGGGATCGTCGCCTACGAGCCCTCGGAGCTGGTCATCACCGCCCGCGCGGGCACGCCATTGAGCGAGGTGGAATCCACGCTCGCCGAGCGCGGACAGATGCTGGCCTTCGAGCCGCCCCACTTCGGTGCCGGAGCCACCCTCGGGGGCGCAATGGCTACGGGCCTCTCCGGGCCCCGGCGTCCTTACGCCGGCGCCGCGCGCGACATGACGCTGGGCGTCAAGATACTGAACGGCAAGGGGGACATCCTGAGATTCGGCGGACAGGTGATGAAAAACGTCGCCGGCTACGACATCTCACGCCTCATGGTGGGCGCCGTGGGGACGCTCGGAGTGCTCCTGGAGATCACCTTGAAGCTCCTCCCGGCACCGGCAGCCGAAACCACGCGGGTCTTCGAGCTCGATGCAGCTTCCGCTATCCGGACCATGAACACATGGGCGGCGACACCCGCGCCCATCTCCGCGGCCTGTCACGACGGCGCGCACCTCTATCTCCGCCTGGCGGGGACGGGAGGCGGTGTTGCCTCCGCCGTGCGCAAGCTGGGGGGAGAGAGCCTGGACGAGCCCGGTTTCTGGAGCGCCGTGCGCGAGCACACGCACGAGTTCTTCGCCGCCGACGAGCCGCTGTGGCGCCTCGCGGTGCCCCCCGCATCGCCCCCGCTGCCGGTGGCGGGACGCTGGTTCACGGACTGGGGCGGCGCTCAGCGCTGGCTGCGCACGGAGGCTGAAACCGACGAGGTCCGTGCACGGGCGATGGAGGCGCACGGCCACGCCTCTGTGTTTCGGGGCGGAGAGCGCGCGGGCGAGGTCTTCCACCCCCTGGCGGCGGAGATGTTGCGCCTGCATCAGAGCCTGAAGGTCGCCTTCGATCCCGAGCGGATCCTGAATCCTGGCCGGATGTACGCAGAGCTATGAATGGGTGACTGGTGACTCGCGCCTGGTAACCGGTGAATAGATTGGGCTGCAGCGCGAGCCGATTGCGAGGGGCGACTGGCGAAGCGCGCTGCGCGCGCGGCGATGCGGCCCTTAGGCCACGGTCACCGCTCGCGCTGTAGTGCATGTTCGCGCACTTAACGACTGACAGCTATCGACATGCAGACGCATCTCGCCGACTTCATCAAAGACACGCCCGAGGGCGAGGAGGCCGAGCGTATCCTGCGTGCGTGCACGCACTGCGGCTTTTGCACCGCCACCTGCCCCACGTATCAGCTGCTCGGGGACGAGCTCGACGGACCGCGTGGGCGCATCTATCTGATCAAGCAAGGCCTGGAGGGCAAGCCCGTCACGGCGAAGACGCGGCTTCACCTGGACCGCTGTCTGACCTGCCGGGCCTGCGAGACCACCTGCCCGTCGGGGGTGCGTTACGGGCGTCTGGCCGAGATAGGCCGCGGGGTGGTCGAGGCACGCGTCCCGCGACCCCGCCCCGAGCGCGTCGCGCGCCGGCTGCTGCGCGCCGTCCTCCCCTATCCGTCCCGATTCGGGCCGGTGTTCCGCACCGGGCAGACCCTGAGGCCCTTGCTGCCCCCACCGCTGCGGCGCAAGGTCCCGCGCCGGCGGACGAGCGGCCCGACACCTCACGACCGACACCCGCGTAAGGTGCTCATCCTGGAGGGCTGCGTGCAGCCCGCGATGGCCCCCGATATCAATGCCGCCACGGCGCGGGTGCTCGACCGACTCGGCATCTCCGTCGTGGCCGCCAATGGCGCGGGTTGCTGCGGGGCGGTCAGCTATCACCTGACGGCGCACGCCGAGGGCCTCGACTTCATGCGCCGCAACATCGATGCATGGTGGCCGCACGTGGAATCGGCAGCGGAGGCCATCGTCGTCACCGCAAGCGCCTGCGCCGCCATGGTGAAGGAATACGGAGAGCTACTCGCGCACGATCGCGCCTACGCCGGGAAGGCGGCCCGCATCTCGGAACTCGCGCGGGACGTCGGCGAGGTGCTGGACGGCGCGGACACGGCCCTGCTCCGGGACGGTATCGACACGTCTCGTCGCGTCGCCTTCCACTCACCGTGCACGCTGCAGCATGCCGAGCGACTCGATGGTCTGGTAGAGGGCCTGCTCCGGCGCGTCGGCTTTTCCCTGACCCCCGTGCCCGACGCACATCTTTGCTGCGGCTCCGCCGGGACCTACTCCCTCCTGCAGCCCCAGCTCTCCCAGCGACTCCTGCACGACAAGGTGAAAGCGTTGCACTCGGGCTCACCCGATGTCATCGCCACTGCCAACATCGGCTGCCTGGCCCATTTGCAAAGCGCAACGCGTGCACCGGTCACGCACTGGGTCCGACTGCTCGATTCGGAGGCGTGAAAGGGGACACATCTATTCTTCACCTCGGGCACAGGAAATCCCGGCGGAGCCCAATGAAAAAATAGATCTGTCCCCTTTTCCCGCCAGGTGGCCCCCGCGCATCAGCTCTCGGCCAGCATCTTCGCGATCAACCGATCTTCGAGCTCCGCCCGAACCGCCAGATGCTCACCCAGCTTCGAAAGGTCAGCCGAGAGCTCCGCCGCGTCGTCAGATTCGCCGGCTTGCTCGTACTTGTCATTGAAGTCCAGCACGGCCTGGGTGGTCTCTGCGATGCGAGGATAGATCTGCTCGGCTAGCTGGGCCAGGCGCTGACGGCGTTCTTTTCCCTCACTGATGCGCTGGTAGAGGGCGAAGTGTCCGGCGGCGATGTAATCGACGATGAGCTGGCAGAATGCCTGAAGCGATTCCTGGTTGGGTTTTTCTTCACTGTAGGGCTCGACCCCGGCCACGCGGTTGAAGAGAATGAATACCTGCTGCCGCTCGGCCATCAACTTCTCTGCTACATCCCTGCTACGTCGTCTTCTTTCCCCAACCTCTACTCGCTTCAGTTCCATAGGAGCCACCATCTCGATAATGTTGCTGTTCTCGTTTCGAGGCGTGCATAGATAACCACCGATACCCACAGGAAAACAAGTCCTGGCGCGCCATCGGGTACTGTAACTGTGAGGCGGTTGTTGCTAGGCTAGGAGTCACGGGAAACTTTTTCCTACTGCGTTCCGCCGTGTACCAAAAGCTCTCGAGCGCGCTCTGCGTAGCACTCCTGTACGTGTCTGTGGCCGCCGCAGAGCCGTCTCTGTCGGAGATCCATGCGCTCGCCGATGGCGGTGACTATGAGGGGGCTCTCACGGAGCTCGACGCCCTCCTCGAGGCTCAACCCGACCACATCGAGGGACGGCTCTACAAAGGCGTGCTGCTCCAGCGGCAGGGGCGCCTCGCCGAGGCCATCGAAACCTTTCGTTCCCTGGCGGAGGCACATCCCGAGCTGCCCGAGCCGCTCAACAATCTGGCCGTCCTGTACGCCGCTCAGGGCCGTCACGCCGATGCCCACCAAGCCCTTCTGGACGCAATAGACGCCGACCCCGAGTACGACACGGCCCATGAGAACCTGGGCGACCTGCACGTACGCCTTGCTTCCATCGCTTACCGAAGAGCATACGCACTGAACAAGGACAACCAACGTGTCCGCCAGAAATCCGAGCTGCTCACCGCCATGATCGGCGTCGGAGTCGGAGAGAACGCTCAGACCGCCGCGGATGAACCCCGTGCCACTGCGTCCCCTGCTGGTGTATCGGCAGCAGATGCGTCGAATAAAGCTTGCTACGAGATCGGCCGGTTCAGCGATCAGGCCAGCGCCCAGGTGGCGGCCGACTGGCTGCGTGACGAGGCCGGGGCCGACACCAGCCTGCGCGGACACGAGGACTCCGGCGAGCGACGCTATCTGGTCTACCTGCCGCCCTTCGAGACCCGCGCGGCAGCCGCCTCCCGCATGGAGCAGCTGCAGGGCGCAGGGATTCGCGACATCGCGGTGATTGGAGACGGACCGCGAGCGAATGCCGTCTCTCTGGGCATATTCAGCACGCAGGACCGCGCCAAGCGGCGTCTGACGGAGCTGCGCGAGAGAGGATACGAGGCGCAGTCGGCGCCTCTCTCTGTTACGAAATCGACGTGGTCCATCGACGTCGCTGCGCCCGAAGATCGGGATCTGCGGGTGTCCGCCTTCCAAGAGACGTTCCCGGGACGCGACCTGCGGCCCGTCGACTGCACCGAGCTCGGGCGCTGAAAAACCGGGAGCGGCCTCGGCCGCGAACCCGTGGGAGGAGACTCCGATGCGCGACAGTCGCGCTTGCAAAGCGCTTCCACACGCAAGTTTTTCGCCTGGGAGCGGCGCGCGCGGACTCCAATCCGAGACGGTTTTTGGACGTTGGGCTTCGGTTCGCTCAGCCCACCCTACGGGAGCTCGACCACCGTGCGACCGCGGGCGACCCCGGTAGGCACGGATCTGTGGGACTCCAGTCCGCGTAGCAGCGGCCCTGGGCCGGCTTCGTTCAAAACCAAAGCGAACCCTCCGGCGGCAGCCGGTGCCGACCGGCCGAAACGTAGAGATTCGCGAGCAAGCTCGCTCCTGCTCCTGGCCACGTAGCGCATTTCTGCGTCTCTGTTCAACGGCCGGTCCCCCTTACGCGCGCGACGGCCGTGTGCCATCCTTCGAGCAACCGCTCGCGTTCGTCCGCGACGAGATCGGGCTTGAACATCGCGTCCCGGCGCCAGCGGCGGCGAATGTCGTCGAAGGAAGAGAACACTCCGACTTGCAGCCCTGCCAGGAAAGCGGCACCCAAGGCCGTCGTCTCCGTCACCCTGGGGCGCTCCACCGGTACGTTCAGGACGTTGGCGAGGAATTGCAGCAGCCAGTTGTTGACCACCATACCCCCATCGACCCTCAGGGAAACGAGCGGCGCGCCGCTATCGTCCTCCATCGCAGTCACGAGATCGCAAGTCTGATAGCACACCGCCTCCAGGGCCGCGCGCACGACCTCCGCCGCGCCGCTGTTACGCGTGAGGCCGACGATGGCGCCGCGCGCGTCCGGATCCCAATAAGGAGCACCGAGCCCGGTGAACGCGGGAACCATGTACACGCCACCGTTGTGCTCCAGCCCGGCCGCGAGCGCTTCGCTCTCCGCCGCCGAGCCGATCAGGTGCAGCTGATCGCGCACCCATTGCAGCGCCGCGCCGGCGACGAAGATGCTGCCCTCCAACGCGTACGTCGCCTGGCCGTCGATGCGATAGGTCAGGGTAGTGAGCAGGCGATTGTCCGAGGCGACGGGGGCACCCCCGGTGTTCAGCAGTACGAAGCAGCCGGTCCCGCAGGTGCTCTTCACCATGCCCCGATCGAAGCACGCCTGACCGATGGTGGCCGCCTGCTGATCCCCGGCCATCCCCGCAATGGGTAAAGACACGCCGAGGTGCGCGCGCGCCGTATCGCCGAAGTTGCCCGTGTTGTCGCGGATCTCGGGCAACAGCGCCGGCGGGATGTCGAGCAGCGCCAGCACCTCCCGATCCCACGCCAGCTCATGAATGTTGAACAACATCGTGCGCGACGCGTTGGTTGCGTCCGTGGCATGCAGCGCACCGTCCGTCAGGCGCCACAGCAGGAAACTGTCGATGGTGCCGAAAGCCAAGTCTCCCGCCTCGGCGGCTCGGCGGCTGTCGGGCACGTTGTCCAGCAGCCACACGATCTTGGTGGCCGAGAAGTAAGGGTCGATGACCAGACCCGTACGCTGCCGAATGAGCGCTTCGTGCCCGTCCGCAATCAAGCGGCGACAGAGCCCGGCGGTGCGGCGATCCTGCCATACGATCGCATTGTGAATCGGTTTACCGGTGCGGCGATCCCAGATAACCGTTGTCTCCCGTTGATTGGTCAGGCCGAGACCCACCACGCGATGACCGCCGGCCTCGGCTTCCGCGAGCGCCGCCCGGGCCACATCGACGGTGCCCCGCCATATCTCCTCCGGGTCGTGCTCCACCCAGCCTTCCCGCGGGTATATCTGGGGAAACTCTCGCTGTGCCAGTGCGACGGGGTGGCACATGCTGTCGAAGACGATGGCGCGGGTGCTAGTGGTGCCCTGGTCAATGGCGAGGATGCAGCCCTTTGCGGTCATGATGGTTCTCCCCGGGACAATGGGGCTCTCTCAATGCGTGCCTTCAGCTATCGCCGCCGGTGGAGGCAATCGGAGGGGACGGTCCTCGGATTCGGCGCCGCCCGGCGGACGGCCCGTCAAGCATTGAGCACCGCACTCAGGAACTGGCGTGTGCGCTCGTTCTTGGCGTTGCCGAAGATCTCACTGGGCTTACCCTGCTCAGCGATGTTGCCGTCATAGAAAAAACACACGCGATCGGCGAACTCACGCGCGAAACCCATCTCGTGGGTCACCATGATCATGGTGAGGTTGTACTCCTTGCCCAGCTTGCGGATGACGTTCAGCACCTCCCCCACCAGCTCCGGATCCAGGGCCGAGGTCACCTCGTCGAACAGCATCACCTTCGGTCGCATGGCGAGCGCCCGCGCGATGGCGACGCGTTGCTGCTGCCCGCCGGACAGGTGTATCGGGTAGTGCTGCTTCTTGTCAGCGAGGCCGACCATGTCGAGCAACTCCGAGGCCCGTTGCTCGGCTTCGGTCTTGGGCAGACCCAGCACGTAGAGCGGCGCTTCCATGCAGTTTCTCAGCGCCGTCATGTGGGGAAAGAGATTGAAGTGCTGAAAGACCATCCCGATATTACCGCGGACCTTACGGAGGTACTTTTCGTTGGCGGGGACGAGCTCGCCGTTCCGGGGCATGTGCGTGAGCGGTTGTTCGTCCACATAAATGATGCCCTCGTCGATCCGCTCCAGCGTCATCAGCATCCGCAACACCGTGGTCTTTCCCGACCCCGAAGGCCCGATGATCGCGACTTTCTCGTTGGGCGCGACGTCGAGATCGAGCTCGTCGAGCACGGTGAGCGGTCCATAACGCTTGGTCACCTTCTGGAAACTGACCATCCGCTCCATGACATTGTCCTCTACTCGGAAGCTCTGGCGGCCGGCAGTCGCTTCAGCCGCCGTTCGACGGTCTGGACGAGCCCCGACGCCACGAGGCTCATGACCAGGAAGAAGACACCGACCATCGTGATCGGCTCGACGTAACGGAAAGTGTCCGAACCGATGATCTTGGCGCGCGACATCAGCTCGATGATGGCGATGACCGAGAGCATGGGCGTGTCCTTGAACAGCCCGATCAGATAGTTGCCCAGCGCCGGCACGATGGGTGGTATCGCCTGGGGAAGAACGATGTCGCGGTAGGTACGATAGGAGCTGAGATTGAGGGCGCGCGAGGCCTCCCACTGGCCCTCGTGCACTCCCTCGATCCCCGCCCGGTAGACCTCCGCCACGTAGCACGAATAATGCAGACTCAGCGCCGTGATGCCGGCGGTCCAGGCCGCAAGCTCCAGCCCCAGCTGCGGCGCGCCGAAATAGATGAAATAGATTTGAACCAGCGGCGGCGTCGAGCGCAGAAACTCGATGACCTCGCGCGCGGGGGTGGAGATCCAGCGCGTGGGGCTGCGGCGCAGCAGCGCGAGGACGAGCCCGATGATGAGCGCCAGTATATAGGCCGTTATCGTGGCTTCCAGCGTGATTCCAGCGGCCCGCAACAGCGCGGGCATGACGTCCCAGACGCAGCCCCACTCCCAGAATCCCTCGGCTGCGGAGCAGTTCTCCATCAGCTCATACTCCTCGCACCACGCCGCGGCTGACCCGTCGCTCGAACCAACGCACGGTCGGCGTAATGACGCCCCGGGCCAGGATGAAGTACAGAATCAAAACCAGAGTGAAGACCTCGATGGTGCGGAAGGTCGTGATGTTCAACTGATTGCCCATGAACGTCAGATCATGGATGGTGATCAGGGACACGAGCGATGTGCCTTTCAAGAGCTCGATGAGCAGATTCCCCCAGGGTGGCAGCATCGCCCGGAACGCTTGAGGCAGGATCACCCGGCGCATGCGAATGCCGGGCGACATGTTGAGGGCGGTGGCCGTCTCGTACTGCGCCTTGGGGACGGCCTGAATGGCGCCGCGCACGACCTCGGCCCCGTAGCCGCCGACGTTCATGCCGACGCCGAAGATACCTACGACCAGGGGAGCGAGAAAGATGCCGAACTGGGGCAGGACAAAAAACCACCAGAACAGCTGAACCAGCAGCGAGGTGCCGCGAAAGATCTCAATGTAGGCGACGGCGAGCCATTTCAGCGGCCACACCGGAGAGATGCGGAGGAGTCCGATGAAGAGGCCGAAGAAGATGGCAACGAGGGCGGCACCGACAAAGATCTCGCCGGTGATCGCCATCCCGCGCAACAACGGACCGAGCAAGTCGAGCATTACGGAAGGACGCTCTACTTGTTGTCGATGTTACGCGGCATCGACAGCGCGACGCCGCAGAGACGATAAGCGCGGGCGGGCACGAGCCAGGGTCGCACCCGCCCGCCTCAGATCACGGCAACTCGCCCGCGCACAGCTTGGCGGTGGTGAAACCCTCGCTCGGCAGATGAGTTTTCGTGTAACCGTACTTCTTCACGATGTTCCAGAACTCATTCGTGCCGATGAACTCCGCCTGGGCCTTGTTCCACGCGTTCAGGAAGCCCGTGTCGTCCTCGCGGAACGCGTACGCAGACCATCCTTTGGTGAAATCGGGTGCATCGAAGGGCTGCGCCAGCTGGACGTCGTCGCCGCCCTTGTCGGCCAAGTCCTTCATCGCGAAGTACGTGGCGCTCGCCGCATGGGCACGCCCCGATCTCACGGCTTGCAGCATGGCCGCGGGATCCTGCACCTTCATAAGCCGTTGATCGGGAATGCCGAGCTGTCGGGCCCAGTCGACCGTGGAATAACCCGCACCGGTGACCAGTACGGCGTCATCGTTCTGAGCCACGTCCTTGAAGCTGTGCAGATCCAGGGGATTCCCCGCCTTCACCAGAAACTGCTCGGCGAACTCGCCGAAGGGTTCCGAGAACGCCACCTGCGCGCAGCGCTTCGGAAGGATATACATGGCGGCGGTGATGATGTCGAAGCGACGAGCCTTGAGCCCCGGGATCAACGAGCCCCACTCGGTGAGGACGCCCTCGACATTGGTGATACCCATATTCTCCAGGATGGCGAGGCCGATCTCGTTGCCGAATCCGTCCATCTCTCCCGCGTCGTTCTGGAACGCATAGGGCGCCTCGTTCGAGAAACCGACCTTGATCGTCTCGCCGGCTTTCGCCCGTTCGAGCAGCGACGCCGCACTGGCGTGGCTCACCCAGCCGACAGCCATCACCGACACGGCGAGAGCAACCAGGCTCTTCGGTATCAAACGTCTCATGGGATTCTCCCTCCTGCGATCGTTTGCTCTTTTACCCACCGCCCACGCCGCGGAGAGCCCGGGCGTGGGAATCGCGCATACTCGCGCTCGGCCCGGATGCCTCTCCGAGCGCGAGACGGGTACACCATACCGCGACCGGCGCTGCGAAGGAACCTCGTTTAACGCCCAAGCCGGAAATCCGTTCCCGCTGATCCATCAAGTCGTCGAGGGCCGATTCGACGCCGGCCAGCCAGGCTGCCACCGCATCCGGTCCGTTCGCGATCCGCGGAGGAACCACGGCCGGCCACGCTTCCCGCAACAGCGCCACGGCATTCCGCAGTCGCTCGTAGGCCTCGCTCGCGGGCGTCGAGCGGCGGACCCGACGGGTGAGGGCATCCGCCACGGCGACGTATCCGCCCCCGGTCTGATACTTGTGCGTATCCACGACCGCGTGGTCGGAGACCGCCTTACGGTAGGCCTCGACCGCGTCGCGAAACAGGGACCGGCTGACCTCGATCAGCGAACGCCTGGTCATGCGACCCGTGCGCACCAGACTGTTGTCGACAGCCGTGGTCGCGGTGTCGAGAGCGCTCCCGATCGCCAAGTGCGAGTCCTCCTCTGCTGCACGATCAAGCTGCTGCACGATATCCCCGGTGAGGGTGGCGCCCCTTCGCTCCAGTTCGCCGGCGAGGTCTTTGTAGATTTCCTGGGCGGGCCCTCGCAGATGATAATTCGCACCCGGCGCCCCCTGCCGCGTCAGCGCCCGGGCGACGTTGAGATGCGCTTTCATCTTGAGCAGTGCAACACGATAGGCATCGGTGGCATCGAGCACCTGCCCTGCACCGCTCCGCGCCACCCGCGCGTTCTCCGCCGCAGCGACCGGATGCACGAGCTGGGAGGTCTGTCGAGGGGGTTCCGGAACGCCGCGCGCCGCAACGCAAGCAAGCGCGACGACGGCGAGGAGGAGCACCCGCCCTGCGGGATGGTCGCTCATGACTCCTTCGAGAACCTCGGGCTTTGCCCTCCGCGCCTTGCGCATCGGCCTATCGCTGTCGATTCTCGCCGCGTTCCACGGCCGCGGAGCCACCGGCAGTCCCTGAACAGGTCCACTACCGGAGTGTGCGTAAGCCTTTGTAGCAACCGGCGGTTCAGGAGTCAACGTTGCCGCTGGCCGGGCGTGTTCGTCTCGTCCTGAGCCGGCCTTTGCCGCAATAGGCCCTTTCGCGACACGATTCGTGCGCGCTCGTCACCGCCTTCGCGGCAAGAGCCCGTTGGACGGACTTTATGGGCTCGTGTATCTTGCGAGGCGGCGCGGGCTACCCCGTGACCGCCTGGCTTCGAGGACCTTCCAACCATGGCCGGACCCAAATACCTGCGTCCCAACACGCTGTGCCTGCATGCCGGGCAGCACCCCGATCCCGCGACGGGGGCACGGGCGACGCCCATCTACCAGACGACGTCGTTCGTGTTTCCCGATACCGACCATGCCGCCGCACTGTTCAATGCCGAGCGGCCCGGTCACGTCTACTCCCGCATCTCCAACCCGACCAATGCCGTGCTCGAGGAGCGCATCGCCGCGCTCGAGGGCGGTGTCGGCGCTATCGCCACCGCGAGCGGTCAGGCTGCCTTTCACCTCGCCATCGCCACCCTCATGGGGGCCGGGTCGCACGTCGTCGCTTCGCGCTCGCTGTACGGCGGCTCCCACAACCTTCTGACCTACACCTTGCCGCGCTTCGGCATCGAAACGAGCTTCGTGGATCCGCGCCGACCCGAGGAATTCCGCGCGGCCATCCGCCCCAATACCCGGGTGCTCTTCGGTGAGACCCTGGGCAACCCCGGGCTGGACGTGCTGGACATCGCGGGGGTGGCGGAAATCGCCCACGAGGCCCAGATACCCCTGTTGGTGGATGCCACGTTCACGACACCGCATCTGCTTCGGCCTTTCGATCACGGTGCCGATCTGATCTTCCACTCCGCCACCAAGTTTCTGGGTGGGCACGGGGTGGTGATCGGGGGCTTGCTGGTGGACGGGGGTCGTTTCGACTGGGCGGCCTCGAGCAAGTTTCCGACGCTGACAGAGCCCTACGCAGGCTTCCACGATATGAACTTCGTGGAGGAGTACGGGCCGGCCGCCTTCATCATGCGCGCACGCAAGGAGGGGGCACGCGACTTCGGCGCCTGCATGAGCCCCACCACCGCGTTCTACGTCCTTCAGGGCATCGAGACGCTGCCGCTGCGCATGGAGCGGCACGTGGCAAACACCCGGGCGGTGGTCGACTTCCTGACCCGATCCGAGGCGGTGGAGTGGGTGGCCTACCCGGAGCTGCCCGAGCATCCGGACCACGCGCTCGCCGCGCGGCTGCTGCCGCGCGGCTGCGGAGCCGTGTTCAGCTTCGGGATCAAGGGCGGGCGCGCGGCCGGTCGTCGCTTCATCGAGAGTCTGCGCGTATTTTCCCATCTCGCCAACGTGGGCGATGCCAAATCGCTGGTCATCCATCCGGCCTCGACCACCCACCACCGCATGGACGCCGAGGCATTGCGCGCCGCAGGCATCCCGGAGGGCCTGGTGCGCCTCTCCATCGGCCTCGAAGACCCGGAGGATCTCATCGACGACCTCGGGCGCGCGCTGTACCTGTCCCAGAAAGGCTGAGACACGGGAGCGCGGCGGCATGCACCTGGAGGTGAACGGCAAGGGGGTTTATGCCTACACGGGAGCCCAGGCGCTCGCGCCCGAGCGAGCTGCCGTCGTGTTCGTGCACGGCGCCGGCCAGGATCACACCGTCTGGCACCTACAGAGCCGTTATCTCGCGTACCACGGACGCAACGTGCTGGCACCGGACCTGCCCGCTCACGGCGGCTCCGAGGGGCCACCTCTGCCCACCGTCGGTGACATGGCGGACTGGATCCCCCGGCTCCTGGACGCAGCCGAGCTCGCCGAGGCGGGTCTGGTCGGCCACAGCATGGGGGCGCTCGTCGTCCTGGAGGCGGCGGCGCGGCACCCAGACAGGGTCAACGCGCTGGCGCTGCTCAGCATCGCCGCGCCCATGCCCGTGCACGAGCAGCTCCTCGCCGCGGCCCAGGCCAACGAGCATGCGGCCTTCGACATGGTCACGCTCTGGGGCCATGGCGACGGCGCTCGCGTCGGTGGCAACCCGAGCCCGGGCATGTGGATGACGGGGAGCGGGGTGCGCCTGCTCGAGCGCTCGCGTCCCGGCGTTCTCTACAACGATTTGCGCGCCTGCAGCAATTACGCGGACGGCGTGCAAAGCGCCGCCCGCGTCACCTGCCCGGTCCTCATCCTGCTTGGCGAGCGCGACCTGATGACCCCGCCGCGCGCGGCCCGCGACGTCGTCGAGGCGCTCGCGAACGCGGAGACCGTGGTGCTTCCGGACTGCGGCCATATGCTGATGACCGAGGGGCCCGACGCGGTGCTGAACGCCTTGATCCGGTTCGTGTAAGGCCCACCCGCCACGGGGGGGTGAACCCTGCGCCAAGGCACACCGGCTGCGATGCGCCCTTCCCACGCCCGGCGCAGCCGGCGGCCGTCGACCCCCGAAATGCGGGGCCTCCCACTAAGGTTTCCCGGGCTACGCGCGATATTAGGATGGAGGTGCATCGCCTCGCATAGCCCTCTCACGCGGACAGCGCAGGATGTCTATCGCCGCCTTCCAGTCCGATCCGGGTGCACGCGAACGTACTCTGGACCTCGCCGACCTCGCCCGCGTCTATAGAGGAGAACGGGTGAAGGTCCAGCGCGTCCGCGACGAGATGGACGAGCTGTTCCAGAAAACCCTGGGGCTGCTCAAAACAGGCGGCGCCGAACCCCGTGATCCCCTCAGCGGCGAGCAGCCGACGCCGGATGCGGCCGAGCGCTACGTCCCCGAGAACGAAGACCTGCGCAAGATCTACCTCTTCGCGGAGGCCCTCGGCGGATACGAGCGGCTCAACGATCTCCTGAATCAGTACTCGCCGGGGCGAACCCTCTTCGTGACGTACGGCGAGGACCTCGACAAGATCACGCTGAGCGAGGAAGAGTTCCACATCCTGCAGGATTACCACGCGCAGCTCAACGAAGCCCTCGGCAATGCTCACGAGTACCTGCTGCGCAACTCCATGGACCGCTTCAACCTGGAAGAGCTGCACGAGCTGTTCGACCTGCTCAGCGCGGCCATGGATCGCTCGCGCGAGCTCAATCGAATCATCGGCGGCCACCTCATGCACCAGGTGGAGCAGGCCGTTCAACAGCTCTACGAGTACCGCGAGAAGATCCGGGCCGTGGAGAGAACCATCGACGGAATCTTCCTCGTCGACGAGCAGCTCATGTTCATCCCCACGAACGAGCTCATCCGGTGCGTAGACGGCATCTTCCAGGCCGTCGGTCACCCGTACGCCACGGAGCACATCGACGGCGTCCTGCTCCTGGCCGCACGCAATCTTTTGATAGAGGTGGTGTCGTTTCACTCGTACTACGGCAAGGAGCAGATCTACCGGCTGGTGCAACGGGGCAGCAGAGCCGGCAGCCGGCACGCAGTCATTCAGCACATTCGCCAAGAGATTCACGGCCTCTTCGAGGCGGTCAAGGCCGACAACAGGCTCGTGCTGACCCGCATCATGAAAAGCGCCGAGCGCGAGTTCGAGATCTCGGTCGAGTCGATCGAGAGCGAAGCGATCGAGAGCGCCTATCGAGAGGTCAAGGCGTTCATGCCGGAGAGGCCGCCCGAGCCGCCGCCCCGCAAGAAAGGGTGGCTGCAAAGAATGCTGGACTGGCTCCTCGGCTAGACCGCATTTCTCACCAGCGCGCGAAGCGAGGGCGCGGAGATGCCCGTAGATACAAGGCGCGCGAGAGTAAAAGTGGGGTCAGACACTACTTTCCCTGTGTACAGTGTCACAAGGGCAGGCCAGCGGAAGGGAAGGTGGTGTCTGACCCCACTTTTCCCAACGCCGTAGATGCGGGCAGATGCCCGGCCGCAGCCGTGGGCTGGTGAGAAATCCGGGCTAGGGGCCGCCGAACGCGGCGTCTCCTCCCAGCGAGCGCCCTGCCCTGGCTCATCCGTCCCGCCGCCAGTATGATGAGGCGGCTGGCAGCCGCGGATTGACGCGTGCGCAGAACGTCCTTGAGCACCGCCTCGGCGTGCATGGACACTGGGGATCACACCGCACAACAGACACGACAGGCGTGGTCGATAGACGATCAGAATCCCAGGGAGCATGGGCCGCCCAGCCGGCCGGTACGCCTCTACGAAGCACGCCCGACATCTCGCCTCCCCCTACCTACGACTGGCAATACATCGTCCGCATCGCGCTGGAGCACAGGCGGGAGCTGATGCTGGCGCACGTCGTCGCCATCGCCGCAGCGCTCATGAGCGTGCCCATCCCGTTGCTACTACCGATGCTGGTCGACGAAGTCCTGCTCGACCAGCCGGGCACCGCCGTGGCCCTCATGAGCCAGATCTTCCCCGCCGCCTGGCAGGGCCCGATCCTCTATGTCGGCGCAGTCCTGCTGCTATCCGTCGTCCTGCGCCTGGCCGCCATGGGATTCACCGTGTGGCAGTCGCTGCAGTTCACGCGCATCGCCAAGGACGTCACCTATCGGATGCGGCGTGAGCTCCTGGCACGACTCGAGCGCGTCTCCATGGCCGAGTACGAGACGCTCGGCAGCGGGCGGGTAACCTCGCATTTCGTGACCGATATGGAGGCGGTCGACCAATTCGTCGGAACCACCGTCGGTCGCTTTCTCATCGCGGTGCTCATGCTCGGCGGAACGGGCCTCATCCTCCTGTGGATGCACTGGCCACTCGCAGTGTTCATTTTGTTCATGAACCCTCTGGTGGTCTACTTCACCACCGTGCTCGGCAAGTACGTCAAAGAGTTCAAGCGCCGAGAGAACGCGGCGTTCGAGATTTTTCAACAAGCCCTGACCGAGACCCTCGATGCCATCCACCAGATCCGCGCGAGCAACCGCGAGCGGCATTATCTTCGCCAGGTCACGGGCCGTGCACGCGGCGTGCGCGACCACGGGACGGAATTCGCCTGGCGCAGCGATGCAGCGGGGCGGTTCTCCTTTCTGATCTTCCTCATCGGCATCGACGTCTTTCGCGCCGTCAGCATGCTACTCGTCGTCTTTTCCGATCTCACCGTCGGTCAGATGATGGCGGTGTTCAGCTATCTCTGGTACATGATGAGCCCGGTGCAGGAAGTCCTGAGCATCCAGTATACCTACTACGGAGCCACGGCGGCGCTGACGCGCATCAATCGCCTCATGAACCTGCGGCCGGAGCCCGTGTACCCTCACAGGCAGGACCCCTTCAGCGGCAAACACACGGTGGGCGTCCACGTGGACGACGTGTGCTTCGCCTATCACGAAGCAGGCTTGCCGGTGCTGGACCATCTCTCGCTCACCATCCGTTCCGGCGAAAAGGTGGCGCTCGTGGGCGCGAGCGGCGGCGGGAAATCGACCCTGGTCCAGGTCATCCTGGGCCTCTACACGCCCGCGTCGGGGCAGGTCTGCTTCGACGGCGTGCCGGCCACCGAGATCGGCCTCGATGTCGTTCGCGAAAACGTGGCGGTCGTGCTCCAGCATCCGGCGCTGCTCAACGATACGGTCCGCAACAACCTGACGCTGGGCCGGGAGCTTGCCGATACAGCGCTGTGGCAGGCCCTATGCATCGCGCAGCTCTCCGATGACGTGGCCGGCATGCCCCAGGGGCTGGACAGCGTCATCGGGCGCCAGGGCCTGCGTCTGTCCGGCGGTCAGCGCCAGCGCCTTGCCATTGCACGCATGATCCTCTCCAATCCGAAAGTGGTCATCCTCGATGAGGCCACCTCGGCTCTCGACACCGAGACCGAGGCCAGGCTGCACGAAGCCATGCATACGTTCCTCGAGCACCGTACGACGCTCATCGTGGCCCACCGGTTGAGCGCGGTGAAGCAGGCGGATCGCGTTTACGTCTTCGACGCGGGCAAGATCATCGAGGAGGGCGAGCACAACCAACTCATGCAGAACGGCGGCCTTTACAGCAAACTGTACGGGCATTACCAGACCGCATGAGGGGCCGGATCAGCCCGGTACGATCCGGCGACCCAGCCCACACTTGTCACCAGTGCGCGGCTGCAAGCGCGGACCGACCAGCATCTGCACGCCGTGCGCCCGAGCGCTAGGTGTCTTACCGTAAGCACCGGCGCCCCNNCGCAGGCGTACCGGGATGTTACGCCGACCCCCATCTTCCCAACGCCGCAGATGCGGGCAGGCCCGCGCCCGTAGCCTTAGACTGGCGGGGAATGCAGGCTGAGCCGCGCCGATCACCTGCGCGCACGCGAGGTCACAGCCCTCGTCCGTGGCGTTCTTCAACACGAAGGCGAAAAATTGTAGCTTGTCCCTTCAAGGGCCCGCGTCTTGCAACAGTCTGCTCGTCATGAGGAGCATCCGATGGAGCATAGCTCGAACCCAGCAGGGTTAGACCTCGCGCCTGACGCGTCGAGCCTCTCCCTCAGCGGCGCGTGGACCACTCAGGGACTGGAGCGCTTCGAGGAGCGGTTGGCGGCCCTGGCAATTCCTTCGAATCACCGGCTCGTCATCGATGCCAGCGCCCTCACCGCGCTGGATACTGCGGGCGCTCTCGTGCTGCTCGAGATGGTGTCGCAGCTGTCCCGCAGTCACGCAGACGTGCAGCTCGAGGGTTTGAGTGGTCATCGAAGAGAGCTGTTCGATCTGGTCGTCAGCCACCTGCCGCAGACCGAGGAAGGCCCACCACGGCAGAGAATGGGCGTGCTCGAAAACGTCGGGCGCGCCACGTGGGCGCAGGTGGAGCAGAGTTACGCTCTTCTCGCTTTCATCGGGGAGGTGACGTGGACGCTGATGCGAAACGCGCTGCACCCCGTGCGCGTCCGCTGGCGCCTGTTCGCGGCCAACATCGAGATGGCCGGCGTCAACGCCTTGCCCATCATCGGCTTGCTGTCGTTCTTGATCGGCATCGTCATTGCCTATCAAGGCGGCGTACAGTTGCGTACGTACGGCGCCAACATCTTCATCGTGGACCTCGTTACCGTGACGATGCTACGCGAGATCGGTCCGATGATGGCGGCTGTCATCGTCGCCGGGCGCAGCGGCTCGGCCTACGCGGCACAGATCGCCACCATGCAAGTCACCGAGGAAGTGGACGCCCTGCGTACGGTGGGCGCCGGCCCATTCGAGCTGCTGGTATTGCCGAAGCTCTTGGGTCTGATCGTAGCCCTGCCCTTACTGACCGTCTTCTCCGATCTGGCGGGGGTGTTCGGTGGCATGGTGATGGCTGCATTCGTACTGGACGTCGAGATGCCGGCGTTCGTTCAGCGCATTCCGGACGCCGTGTCCCTGACCACGGTCATGGTGGGTATCGGCAAGACTCCGGTGTTCGCCGCGATCATCGCCCTGGTGGGTTGCTTTCAGGGCTTTCGCGCGCGCGGCGGCGCCGATAGCGTGGGCGAACAGACGACCGTGAGCGTGGTCCAATCGATATTCTGGGTCATCGTGGCGGATGCGGTGTTCTCGATTCTATTCAGCTGGTTCGGGATCTGAGAGCGAGCGAGGATGACGAGTCAACCGGCGAACGCCGTGGAGGTCAGAGGGCTCACCACCTACTACGGCGCCACCTGCATCTACGAGCAGCTTGATCTGGACGTGCGCCGCGGGGAGATTATGGGCATCGTGGGCGGCACCGGCTCGGGCAAATCCACGCTCCTGCGCAGCATCATCATGCTCATACGACCGACAAGCGGGTCCATCCGTTTGCTCGGTCATTCCATCGCGGACATCGACCCGCAGGGCGCCAGAAACCTCCGCGAGCGCTTCGGCGTGATGTTCCAGCAGGGCGCACTGTTCAGCTCGCTCACCGTGCTCGAGAATGTGGCCTTCCCGCTGCGCGAGCACACCGAGCTTTCGAAAGCTTTGATCCAAAGGCTGTCCCTGCTCAAGATCACCCTGGTGGGCCTACCCGTCGAAGCGGCTCAACTGTACCCCAAGGAGCTGAGCGGCGGCATGATCAAGCGGGCGGCTCTTGCACGGGCTCTGGCCCTCGACCCCGAGCTTCTGTTTCTGGACGAGCCGAGCACGGGCCTGGATCCAGTGAGTGTGAACGCCTTCGACGATCTCATCATGCAGCTAAAGGCCTCGCTTGGCTTGACGATTGTTATGATTTCCCACGACGTGGACTCGCTTTGGCGCACGACCGATCGGGTGGCCTTTCTCGGAGAGAAGAGAATCGTTCGTCAAGGCTCCATGGAGGAGCTCAGCAGAGATGAGCATCCGCTCGTGCGGGCGTATTTCGAAGGGGCTACGCGACTGACACAGGGCCATAGATGAACAGTAGATTCAGCTTTGCGCTGATCGGCTTGTTCGTGCTTGTTCTGACCGGCGTCTTCGTCGGCGTGGTGCTGTGGCTGAGCGCCGGCACCACACAGAAGACCTACGAGACCTACGTCGCGTTCATGCGGGAGTCCGTTTCGGGTCTGGGGGAAAACTCATCGGTCAAGTACCTGGGAGTGGAGGTGGGCAAGGTGCGTAAGATCGAGCTCGACCGCGACAACCCGGAAAGGGTGCGCTTGTTGCTGCAGATCGAGCCCCACGTGCCGATCAAGGAAGATACGGTCGCCGTGCTCTCGACCAAGGGGCTCACCGGCCTGACGCACGTGGAACTCACCGGCTCCACCAAGGATGCGCCACCCCTGCGCGCCCGCCCCGGCCAACCCTATCGGGTGATCGCCACGCGCCCGTCGCTGTTCACGCGGCTCGAGGACTCAGTGCCGGANNGCGGATCTCCTGGATTCTTCGAACCTGCAAAAGACGGCGGCGATCCTCGAGAGCGTGGAGCAATTGACGGCCGACCTCTCGACCCAGGTCTCGAGCGTCTCGGCCATTCTCCGCGACGCCACCACGGTGTCGCAGAATGCCGCACGAGCAAGCCACCATGTGCCCGCTCTCATCCAACGCGCGAGCGGGGCGCTGGAGGCGGTGCAGGAAGCGGCCGACTCCATTGGCCGCGTCACCAGCGAGTACGAACGGTTGGCCGCGGACTCGCAACGGGAGCTGCACGCCGTGGGGCGTGAGACCCTGCCCCAGCTCAACGCGACCCTGCTCGAAATGCAGCAGCTGGCCGATGCACTACGGCGCTTCACTCAAGACCTGGAGCAGAGCCCGGGCATGCTCCTGTACGGGCGTCCGGCGCGTCCTCCAGGCCCGGGCGAATGATCGCAGAGACGCAATGCGCATTGTGCTGAAGCACGGGTCGTGGGTCATCGGCATCGCCGTCATGGCCATCGGAGGCTGCACGCTGCTGCCGGAGCAGGAGGCCGCGCCGGCGACGTACGTGCTCGCGCCCGCGACACCCAACGAAACACGCATCAACAATCGCGAAGCGGAGCCGGTGCTGCTGGTGACCACCCCGCAGGCGCATGCGGGCTATGCTTCACCGCAGATGGCCTACACCTTGCGCCCCTACGAGCTGAGCTTCTACAGCCGTAACGAATGGCTGGATGCGCCTTCCCGCATGCTTCGTCCGATACTGGTGAGCGTGCTCGAGCAGACCGGGCACTTCGGCGCAGTGGTCACCGAAACCAACGCGGCGCTGGCGCAATACCGCCTGGACACCGAGATCGTCCGCCTCGTGCACGAGCTACGCTCGAGCCCTCATCAGGGTCGAGTGGTGTTGCGCGTGCAGCTCACGGATCTCGCACGACGCCGCGTGCTCGGGACGCGCACCGTGAGTACCGAGGAGGCGACACCGGAGAACACGCCCTACGGTGCCGTGGTCGCCATCAATCGCGCCCTGGCCCGCGCCGTCGACGCGCTTGCCGCTTTCTGCGTACAGGCGATCCCGGCATCCAGCGCGCCCTGACGCCGCGCGGCGCTGCCCGCGGGAGACCCCTCCCGGGCTCAGCGGCGAGCCTTCGCCTGCTCCGCGACGGCCCGGGCGGCTTTCTCGATCTCCGCGCTGTCCCCCAGGTAATAGCGCCGCGCCGGCTTCAGCGCATCGTCGAGCTCGTACACGAGGGGGACGCCCGTAGGAATGTTCAGCTTGAGGATGTCTTCGTCTTCGATCTCGTCCAGGTACTTGACCAGAGCGCGCAGCGAGTTGCCGTGGGCGGCGATGATGACGCGCTCGGCGGCCTGGATCTCGGGCGCGATGACCTCGTGCCAGTACGGCAAGAACCGCTCCACGGTGTCCTTCAGGCATTCGGTGCGAGGTAGCTCCTCCGCCTTCAGACCTCTATATCGAGGATCCTTGCCCGCATAGCGCTCGTCATCGGACGCCAACGCGGGCGGGCGCACGTCATAGCTTCGGCGCCACAACAACACCTGCTCCTCACCGTACTCGGCCGCGGTCTGAGCCTTGTCGAGTCCCTGCAGCGCACCGTAGTGACGTTCGTTCAAACGCCACGACCGGTGCACGGGAATCCACATCAGATCCATGTCGTCGAGCACGATCCAGAGCGTTCGGATGGCGCGCTTGAGCACAGAGGTGAAGGCCACGTCGAAACCCAGCCCGGCGTCCTTGATGGCGCGGGCGGCTGCGTGCGCCTCCTCCACGCCTCGTTCGGTCAGATCGACGTCCGTCCATCCGGTGAAGCGATTCTCTCTGTTCCAGGTGCTCTCACCGTGCCGTAACAGGACGAGGCGGTACTTGGGGCCTTCTACCCGATTCAATCCACTCTCCTTACCATCCGCTCCGACCTCCCGAGCGGGATCCGTCCGCGCGCGAGCAACCCGAACCCCGACCTCCGTGCCCGCGACGGGCTCACACCACCTCCAGCACGCGCCAGTTCCCGGTGCGTTGGAGCTCTTGCGGAGTCAGACGGAAGACCGCTCTCGGAGATCCCGCAGCCGCCCAGATGTCTGGGTACTGGAGCAATTCGCGATCCATAAACAGCGCCATGGGCTCCGCGTGGGCGAGCGGGGGCACTCCGCCGATGGCAAACCCGGTGTTCGCGCGCACGAAGGCCGCGTCCGCCTTCTCGACGGGCTCCGAGACCGCCGCGCTGACACGCGCCTCGTCGACTCGGTTGCTGCCGCTCGCGGCCACCAATATCGGCCGACCCGTCTCCTTTCCGCGGAAAACCAGCGACTTCACGATCTGCCCGAGCTCGCACCCCACGGCTCGTGCGGCTTCCGGCGCGGTGCGCGTGGAATCGGGCAACTCCAGCACGTCACAACGCAGACCCAGGGCCGCCAATGCGTCACGAACCCGATCGACCCCGCTCTTCTTAGCGCTCATCTCCGATCCCTTGGCTGCACTCCGTCGCCCGGCGCCTGCCTGAGCCCCGCGCTCAGCATAATCCGCGGCCGCGCTTCGGGTCCAGGCACACACGCGCGCATCGCCGCTCCGGATGGGCACCTCCTGCGACCGGCGCAAGCCCGCGTTCCTCCAATCGAGGGCCGACCCGCGGGAGATTACTTGACGCGATCACCTGCGCCCGCTATGGGCAGTGTTCATGGAGCCCGCGATCGCCGCCATGGTTCTCCTCTCCGCCGCGGTCCATCCCGTTCGAGACCTGGTGCTCAAGGGCAGCGCGTATGCGGAGAGCGCCTACTTGGGGGTCACCCTCACCTGGGTCGCCTGCGCCGCCTTGCAGATCGGGTTGCTGGACCTCGACCCATGGGCCGCCGCCAAGGTCTGGCCGGCGGTGCTGGTCTCCACGGCCGGACTCTTCGTCTACTACTTCTGCACCTTGTTGACCATGCGCCGGGGCGAGCTCTCCGTCTACTATCCCATCATCCGCGCCTCACCCGTGTTCGTGGTCATCGCGGGCTGGACCGTGCTCGGGCACCGATACTCGTCGTCCCTTCTCGCAGGTATCGCGCTCGCGGTCACCGGCGCGTTCTTTCTCCAGCGCCGGGGCGGAATGCGCCTCCTGCACCAACCCGCCGTGCTCGCGACAGCGCTGCTCGCGATGACGGGCTCCGGGGTGTACACGCTCGCGGACTCGGTCGCCATGCAGACCGTGATGCCGAGCGAGTTCCTGCTGTGGGTCTACGTTCTGCTCTCGGGGTCGTACGTGATGCTGTTTGTGTCGACCCGGCCGACGCTTCGTCCGCCGCTGCGCCACCTCCTCGGCGCCTGGCCGGAGGCGCCCTGGCGCCTGATCGCCGCCGGCACGCTGTCGTATGCCTCTTATCTGCTCATCCTGTTCGCCTTCCGCCTCGGGGGCAACGTGGCAGCCGTCAGTTCACTGCGTCAGGCATCCATTCCGCTGTCAGTACTGATGGGGGTGGCCGTTCTCAAGGAAGGACGTCTGGCGAGACGGTTCGTCTGGTCTCTCGTGCTGGCCCTCGGTATCGTCATCATCATCTCTGCCCGCTGAGACCCGGGATTGCGGCAACGTCGCTCTTAACACGAACGGCACGAAGATCACGCGAAGAACACGAGGAGAGAACTCAAGGACAAGAGCCGCGTAGGGTGGGCTGAGCGGTAGGCGAAACCTACCATCGACGGTTCGAGCATTGCCCTTTTCGTGGTGGGCTTCGTGTGATCTTCGTGTCCTTCGTGCTGGAGGACGGCGGGTCAGGGACGGTGGGCGGCGAGAAAGGTGTCCACGGCACACTTGAGATAATGTTCCAGCTCTTCCCTTGCCCATGCCTGCTCCACGCCCAGCAAGGCGCGCAGCTGCAAGTACCCATGCAGCATGCCGTAGAACTGCTCGGCAGCCAGCTCGGGATCGTCGACCTGGACCTGACCGGCGTTGCTCTGCTCGCCGAGAAAGCGCGCGAGAGACTGCACGGCCGGCGCCGGCCCGGCTTCATACGTCACCCGCCCGAGCTCCGGAAAGCGAGTAACCTCGGCCATCAGTACCCGGTACAGAGCGAGTGAGTCGGGGGCCAGCATCAGATCGAGATACTGGCGGGCGAGAGAGGTCAACGCGGCCTCCAGACCCTGGGACTTGGTCTCCGGTGTCAGCAATGGCGTGAGAAGCTGATCGCACAAATCGCGCACGATGGCCCCGAAGAGCGCTTCCTTGCTGCCGAAGTTGTTGTAGATGGTCTGCTTGGAGACGCCCGCCTCCTGCGCGATGGCGTCCATGCTGGCGCCACCGTAACCACAACGCAGGAATGTACGCGTCGCGGCCTCGACGATGGCACCCTCTTTGGTAGACGCGCGCGGTTCCGGGGAATTCGTATGCGGGGTCACGGCACCTCACTGAAGATGGGTCTCGTTGACCGTACAACCGAGTCTACTATAGACTGGACCGTCCAGTCCAAGCCACGGGCGCCTCTCGAGGTTCCGGCGCGCACCCGGTGGGCCCGCGAGCGTGGGCCGACGATACCCGCCCGGCCCTCTCCCCCGTGGAGGACACAGTCGTCCGTCGGGGCCGCCGCCTGAAATCCCGAAACGCGGAACCCCGGCGCCTACAAGCAGCCTCATGTACCTGTGAGCACATCGACCGCCTACACCCACCGGGCCCGCTCCCGTGCGGCCGGCTCCCACTCGGTATGGATCGGTTTCGCCGTGCTCCTACCGCGCCTGCTCGCCGCGCAGCCGGCCGAGCTGTCGCCGGTGGTGGTGGAGACCGCCGTGCAGCGCGAGCTCGCGCCCGTGACCTGGTATCCAGGCACGGTGATGAGTCGCAACGACGCCCGGCTGGCCTCCGAGGGCGAGGGTCGATTGGTGTCGGTGGCCGAGATCGGCACCCGCGTCGAGCGGGGCGATACCATAGCCCGCCTCGACGACGCCCTGCTGCGCCAGCTCCTCTCGGAAGCGGAGGCCGATCTCGGCGCCCGCCAGGCGCGCCTGACCTATCTGGACAAACAGGTGGAGCGGCTGAGCGAGCTGGCCCGCCAGAACAACGTGGCGCAGAACCTGCTCGACGAGGCCCTGTCCAACCGCGACATGACGCGCAGCGAGCTGGCCGCGGCGCGTGCGCGCGTGCTGCTCATCCGCGAGCGGCTGGAGCGGACCTACGTGCGAGCGCCGTTCGACGGTGTGATCAGTGAGCGGCTGCTCCAGATCGGCGAGTGGGCGGAGAGCGGCACCGCCGTCGTACGCCTCGTGGACACCGGTGCACTGGAGGTGCAGACACGGGTGCCCTCGCGCACGCTCGCGTACGTGCACGAGGGTGCGCGCCTGCGCATGCGGGCGAGCCCCGTGGAAGCCACCGGGCGGGTGCGCACCATCGTCCCGGTGGGCGACGACCGCTCGCGCCTGTACGAGCTGCGACTCACGGCCACTGACAGCCCGTGGCCGGCGGGACAGAGTCTGCGTGTGGCCGTCCCCACCGCCGCGCCGCGCGAAGTGATCGCCGTGCCCCGCGATGCCCTGGTGCTCAGACGCGAGGGCACCAGCGTCTTTCGGATCCGTGACGACGACACGGCGGAGCGCATCGACGTCATCCCCGGGATCGCGGCCGGCGCCTACATCGAGGTCGAAGGGGACATCCGCGCCGGCGATCGCGTCGTGATTCGCGGCGGGGAGCGGCTGCGCAGCGGGCAGAAAGTTCGCATCGTGCCTTTAGGCGGCGAATCGTGACCCTCACCCGCCTCGCGCTCGGCAATCCCGTCGCCACCCTCGTGGCCGTGCTGGCGGCGGCCCTGTTCGGGGCCATCAGCCTGTCGCGCCTCCCCATCCAGCTCACTCCCGAGGTCGAGCAGCCCGAGATCACGGTGCGCACGAGCTGGCGCGCCGCCGCTCCCGAGGAGGTGGAGGCGGAGATCATCGAACCCCAGGAAAAGGTGCTGCGCGGCTTGCCGGGCATGACCGAGATGCTCTCCCAGGCGCAGCGGGGTCAGGGCGAGATCAGCGTCAAATTCGCGGTAGGCACTGACCTGGAGCGCAGCCTCATCGAGGTGCTGAACCGCCTGAACCGAGTGCCCAGCTACCCGGCGGACGCGGACGAGCCGGTGCTGAGCACGGTGGGCGGCCGCAGCCGCGCCATCGCCTGGTTCATCTTCAAGACCGTAGCGGGGAACGACCGCGACATCCAGAGCTACCAGGATTTCCTCGAGGAGGTCGTGCAGACCCGCTTCGAGCGGGTGCCCGGGGTGGCGCTCTCCGAGGTCCGGGGCGGCCGCGAGCGCGAGGTGCGCATCACATTCGACCCCTACCGCGCAGCGAGCCTGAACGTGCAGCTACCGCTGGCCGCCCGCGTCGCGGGCCGCAATGAGGACGTCTCCGCAGGCACGGCGGACGTGGGAAAGCGCCGCTACACGGTGCGCTTCGCGGGGCAGTTCCAGGTGGGGGAGCTGGGCGATCTGGTGCTGGACTGGCGCGACGGGTACCCGATCCTGCTGCGCGACATCGCCGACATCGACGTGCGGCTCGTGGACCGCGACAGCTTCGTGATCACCAAGGGCAGACCGGCCATGGCCGTCAACGCGCATCGCGAGACGGGCGTCAACGTCCTCCAGGTGATGAAAGGCCTGCAAGCCGCGGTGGACGAGCTGGCCCAGGGGCCGCTGAAGCGGGCGGGGCTGAGCGTGGAGCAGGTGTATGACGAAACGATCTACATCTATCGCTCCATCGAGATGCTGCGCAACAATCTGGCATTGGGTGTGTTGCTGGCCGTGGCGGTGCTGTGGTGGTTCCTGCGCCGACTGCGCGCGACGCTCATGGTGGCGGCCTCCATTCCGTTGTGCCTGTTCGCCGCCTTCGTGGTGCTCGACGCGAGCGGGCATACGCTCAACGTGATCTCCCTGGCCGGGCTCGCCTTCGCGGTGGGCATGGTGCTCGATGCGGCCATCGTGGTGCTTGAGAACATCGTGCGCTTGCGCGAGGGCGGGGCCGCCGCGGACAGAGGCGCCCTCGAAGGGCCGACCCAGGTCTGGGGGGCGCTGCTCGCGTCCACCGCCACCACGGTGGCCATCTTCCTGCCGGTGGTGTTCCTGGAGGACGAAGCCGGCCAGCTGTTCGCGGACCTCGCCATCACCATCGCCGCCGCGATCATCGCGTCGCTGGTCATCGCTCTCAGCGTCGTGCCGACGGCGGCACGCCAGTGGCTCGCACGCCTGCACATGGAGGATCCCCACAAAGGGTGGTGGCAGAACGGAACACGTCTGGTCATGGCCCTCACGGATACGCCGCTGCGTCGGAGCGTCATCATCGGTGGTCTGATTGCGGGCTCGGCGTCACTCAGCTACGCGCTGATCCCGAAAGCCGATTACCTGCCCGAAGGTAATCGGAATCTGGTGTTCGCCTTCGTGCAGCCGCCCCCGGGTTTCAATATCGATCACATGGAGAAGGAAATGGGGCGGGTGATCGCGGCCCGCATGGAGCCGTATCTCAACGGCGGGAAGCAGCCGCGGATGCAACACTACTTCTTTGTCGCCTTTCCGCGAGGGGTGTTCCTGGGTGCGCGCGCCGCAGACGACGAGCGTGCCGGCGAGCTGATCACCGTCATCAACCAGGCGGTTCGCGGATTCCCCGACACCCTCGCCTTCGCCCGGCGCGCCTCGCTCTTCGGCGGCTTCGGCGAGGGTCGCAACATCGACGTCAACATCCAGGCGCGCGACCTCGAGGCCTTGCTCAACGCCGGTCGCGTCGGGTACGGCACCATTACCCGGATGATGCCGGGCGCGACCGTGCGCCCGCTGCCCGGGCTCGAGCTCGCCGAGCCCGAGCTGCGCCTCGTGCCGGTGGAACGGCGGGTCGCGGAGGCCGGCTGGAATCGCGAGACCATGGCCGAGGTCGCCCGGGCGCTGGGCGACGGCCTGTTCGTGGGCGAGTACTTCGACGGGGAGACGACCCTCGACATCATCGTCAGGGTGCAACCGTGGGCCACGCCCGAGGACCTGGGCGCCATTCCGCTCGCCACCCCCAACGGCGCCGTGCTGCCGGTGAACGAGCTGACGCAGATCGTCCGCACGGCCGGTCCCGATCAGATTCGACGCCTCGACCGCCGCCGCACGGTGACCCTGCAGGTGACCCCGCCCGGGAAGATGTCTCTCGAGGAGGGGCTCAAGCTCCTGAAGCAGAAGGTGGAGCCGATCCTGATGAGCCAGCTACCGGAGGACGGTGCGGTCCGCTACTCCGGGACTGCCGACAAGCTGCAGCAGGCGCTCGCTGAAATGGCGGGCAGCTTTCTGCTCGCCGTCGTCATTCTCTACCTTCTCATGAGCGCGCTGTTTCGCTCTTTCCGGGACAGCTTGCTCGCGGTCCTGGCGCTGCCGCTCGCCACGGTGGGGGGCGTGGTGGCCCTATGGCTGGTGAACAAGGTCACGTTCCAACCCATGGACCTGCTGACCATGATCGGATTCATCATCCTGCTCGGGCTCGTGGTCAACAACGCCATCCTGCTGGTGCACCAGACGCGGGCGGCGGAGCGCGAGGGCATGCCGCGGCGCGAGGCGGTACAGCAGGCCGTGGGCTATCGGCTGCGCCCGATCCTGATGAGCACGCTGACCAGCATCTTCGGCATGCTGCCGCTGCTTCTGGTGCCGGGAGCGGGCACCGAGCTCTATCGCGGCCTCGCGGCGGTGATCGTCGGCGGCATGTCGGTGAGCACGCTGTTCACGCTGCTGCTGCTTCCCAGCCTGCTGCGCATCGGCGAGGGCAAGAGCAACCGCGCGCCCGCGACGTGAGAGACGCCGCTCTTCAACACGAATCATACGAAATCGGCGTTTAACGGATCCTCAGAGATCGAAGCGGTCTTCGAGGTATTCCTTGAGCGCGACGGCGTTGTTGTGTTCGGTGTCCTTTGCTGAGAAGAGCAGGCACACGTTCCCGCGCGATGCCTTCTCGACGAGCACGTTCACCGGCTGCGGGTTCTCGTCCAGCTCTCGCCAGTAGCGAGTCTCGAACTCAGGCCACTTCTGCGGATCGTGTCCGAACCAGCGCCGGAGCTCGCTGCTCGGTGCGATGTCTCGCAGCCACAAGTCGACGCCCGCGGCCTCTTTGCTCAGCCCACGAGGCCAGACGCGATCCACGAGAACGCGAAGACCGCCGCCCCGCCCGGATGGGTCGTAGATGCGCTTCACCTTCACCGTCATGCGTGACTCCCGTTACCCCATCGAGCTCACTGCGAGCGCTCGAGCTCGTAGAGGACCATGCGACCGTTATAAGTGTCGGAGATCCAGACCCGATTGCCCCTCGCCTCCACCCCTTCGGGCAGATTCAGCTCGTTCACGCCGTCGCCGCGCTTGCCCGAGCCGAGGACCGCGACCGGACGGTGCTCCGCGTCGTACACCTTAATACGGTCGTTGTGCTGGTCGGCTACGAACAACCAACCGGACGCATCCAGCTTCATGTATTTGAGCTCGTCGAAATCGTACGGGTCCCCGCCCCCGAGCGCGCCGAGCCGCTCGAGCGTCGGACTCAGTATCTGAATACGGTCGTTTCCCGGATCGGCGACATAGACCCGCCCTTGGGCGTCCACCTCGATGTCGTGTGGACGCCTATACTCGTTCGGTCCCGAGCCGGGGCCGCCCACGCTCGCGAGTGCCTTGGCGCCCGATAAAACCACGACATTGTGAAATGCCACATTAGTCACGTAAATGCGTCCGTCCGGGCCCTCCGCGACGCCCTCCGGTCTTCCCAAACCGTCACGAAGCTGTTCCACGAGCACGCCAGCGGTCCCCGTCACCTCGTAGACGGCGATTCGATCGTTGCCCGTGTCCGCGACCAGGAGCCGCCCGTCGCGATCAAAGGCGACATCATGAGGGCTCGCCAGCTCCTTGCGCCCGATGACTCCTACCGGCTCCAGGGTCTCCGGGTCGACCACCGCCACCCGGTGGTTGCCCAAGTCGGCAACGTACAAATACCGTCCATCGGGGGAGAGCGTCAGGTCGTGCGGGCGCGAGAAGTGGCGGCCCGACGCTTTGAGCCATGCGGACGCGAGCTCGCTCGCCGGTGCGGAGGCGCTCAGAGCGCAGAATGCCGCGATCACCGTGATGGCTGCACGCATCTTCTTGATCTCGCATTGAAGGCGGCGCTATCGAAGGCCGCACGCACTTCGGGGGCGCGGCCGTATCCTGATGCGGGACTGGGGGAGCCGCGCCGCCAGCGCGGAGGCGACGCATCCGCGCGTGTCGTTCTGCACGACGCGCTCGGCCGACCGGCCTATTCGCTGAAGCCGATGGCGAACATCTGCTCCAGATCGTGCCGCGAGTACGTCCGGAACGCGATCAGCGTTTCGGTTTTCTCGATGCCCTTGAGCTGGAGCATTCGGTGCGTGACGACGTCAGCGAGCGCTTCGTTGGAGGGTGCGCGAATGACCGCTACCAAATCGTAACGCCCGGCCACCGAGTATACCTCCGAAACTCCGTCGGTTTCCGCGAGCTTCTCGGCTACCCGATCGATCTCGGTACGCTGCACGTTGAGCAGTACGATTGCATTGACCATCTTAGGGCACCGCCTTTATCAGGATGTGGCAGGATGCGGAATCACCAGATGGCTCGAGAATATCAGACTGCCCGCCCCCACGCACCCGAACGTGTCATCGGGCGCCGTCTTCATGGGCCCGAAACCGGTCGGGGACCGTCTCCCTCCCCAGCGCTACCGCGCCCGAGTCAGGGCCGAGAACTCCAGACCTTGGGGAATCCGTCAGGTCCGGCAGGTCGCCAGACCACGTTTCTCCAAGTACTGCTGATGGTAATCCTCGGCCGGATAGAACGCGGCGGCCTCGCGAATCTCGGTGACGATGGGGCCACGGTGCCGTCCGCTGCGTTCAAGCGCCTGCTTCGACGCCTCGGCGGCCGCCTTCTGCTCGGGGCTGTGATAGAAAACAACCGACCGATACTGGGTTCCGATGTCCGGTCCCTGGCGATTCGCCTGGGTGGGGTCGTGGACGTTCCAGAACAGGTCCAGGAGCTGCTCGTAGGTCACGCGCGCGGAGTCGTATTCGACCCGCACGCTCTCGGCGTGCCCCGTCTTACCGCTACATACGTCTTGATAGCTGGGGTTTTGGAGATTCCCGCCGGTGTACCCCACTGTGGTCGCCAGAACACCCGGAACCCTGCGGAATGCCGCCTCCACGCCCCAGAAGCAACCTGCCGCAAACGTCGCCTTGCCCACGATGGTCTCCTCCTCCCAATGCGTTTCACGTCCTCACACAGCGCCTAGCCCGAGGCATTCAAGACCCGTTACGGGGCGGTGTCGCGCCGTCCGGCACCCTGATCGGGATCAGAGTGTGCTCCATTCGGATGGCCGACTCCCGGCCGCGATAATAACGGGGTGCGAGCGCGATCTCGCAATACCCCAGCGCACGATAGAATGCCCGCGCGCTCCGGTTATTGGCACGCACCTCCAACCTCACGGATGCGACGCCGGCTACGCGGGCCGACCTCTCCAGCCACGTTATCAAGCGGCGTCCGATACCCATGCGCTGGCGTGCACGGGCGACGGCGAGCAGATTGAGGTGTGCAACCTCCGCGCCGAAGTACATGATAGCGAAGCCGACGATACAGCGACGTGACTCCGCAACCAGCGCCACCGTGTCCGGGCAATCGATCTGGAGCTCCACGCGCTCTCGGCGCCAGGACCAGCCGAGCCCGTTCTCGATCAGCTCGCGCGACATGTTTCCAATGGTGTCCGCGTCGGCGGGCCTCGCCAACCTCAGCGTCACGCTTTCAGCCGGCGCGGCGCCGGCCATTCGGTCGTCGTCGGGGCGTCTCATCGCAACCCGTGCTCGCAGCAGCGCTTGCAGAGAGGGAGGGGGCCGTCGCGGCTCCATCCCCGTGTCCAAGTACCCGGCATCCGTGTAGGGGTGGGCCGCCGCCTTGCTGACGCCGGCTCGTTCGACCACTTGCGGAAGCCTCAGTCCTCCCTGGCGCACTCGGGGGTTGGCGCCTCTGCGGTAAAAGTAGACGACCCGCAGCCGGCCCACAAAGCTCCCCGGCGACGCGTTCGCGCCGTGCACCCTTTCGCGGGTGAAGTTGGGGCTTTCATTCCCGCCGCGGGCACGCCGACGTCCCTCGCGTCGACTGGTCGGCGCTGGCGGCCGTGCCCGTTTGGACGCCGCTCGCGAAGGCCGCCACAGGCGTCCAACGCGCCGCGCGCCGCGCCCGGCGCTCCGAGGCCGTCTCGTCCCCGTAGCTCACGGTTGCCGGCTCTCCCAGGGCGTACGGGGGCGGTACGATGCTTGCGATATTTACCGTAGCGAACCTGCGCGCGCCAGCCGTCATGAGCGCCCCGACGTATACCCCGCAGCGCCGGCACACCAGAAAATCGGCTGTTCTCAGCCCGAAGCGGTAACGGCCCAGGAGCCGTTCGTCCGCCACGGCGAAGCGCACGCGCCCCCGGGGGTCGGTAACGGTCCGGGCCCCGTGCCGGCGACAGAACGTGCACGCGCAGGCCCGCACCGGCAACCGCGCCGGCGCCGAACGGCTCTCGAGGACGAAGCGCAGGTTTCCGCAGTGACAGCTTCCCTCCAGCCGGATTCCGCTCACCGCTTGTCCCCCGCGTCCCGGCGGGCACCTTCGCCGCCGGCGCCCTGGATGCCCTTGGCCAGCACGACCGACGTCTCGATCTGACGCTCGGGGACGTTCCAGTACCGGCGCAGCAGGTGTGCGCTGGCGCGTGGCTCGAGCAGCCGATAGCCGTTCCGCGCGTAGAATCGCACTGCCCATCGGGCGCTAGACCACGTTCCGACGAGCAGGGGGTGCTGCGTCTGCCCCTCCAGATGCCGCAGCAGACGCGTACCGATGCCTTCGCCCTGACGCCCGGGCCGCACGTAGGCGTGGCGGATCAGGGTAACGTCACCACGGTCCTGGATACCCATGACGCCGGCCACCTCGCCCCTCTCATCCCAGAGCCAGAACACCACGCCTTCAGCGATCTCGCGGACCAGCTCGCTACGGGCCATGTACGGCTCTCGCCAGCGATCGGGTGGGATCACACCCCGATAGGCCTCGGCCGCATCGTTGATCACCGCAAGGATGCTCTCGAGATCGGACGCCGAGGAAGGGCGAATCGCCAGATGCGCACCTTGAACGACGGTCATCCACCCTCCTCCGGGATGGCGGCGATTGCGACCCCGGGCAGGCTGCGAGGCTGCGCACGGTCCAGTCCGGGGGATACCGGCCGCACCCGAATACGTTGCTCGTGTAGATGCTATCACAGCGTCGGACCGCCCGAGGCCGTATAGTCGGCGGTATACGTGCCGATAACGCCAGAGACGCGGCGCGGGCCGAAGCGCGCTCGGAACCCCTCGCGGTGGCTCGCCGCCCGGTCAGACGTTAGCCGTGTTTGATGGATAATCCAGGATCGAGAACGGCCGAGGCGTGGCGCGGCGTGACGGACGCCAGGCGCGGTCAGAGCCGAGCGGGCGTTCAGCTCCGGTTCAGCGGAAAACCGCTAGCCTTGACAATCGATGAGGTCCTTCGCGAACAATCCCCACTCCGCGCCACGTAGCGCGCCGCGCGCGGAGCGCATCGTGGAGCGGACTCTTCTCGCGCTCTGCGCGCTGCTGGCAGGTGCATCCGCCGCCCCGGCCCCGGGCGCCACGCCGCCCGAAAGCTTCTCGGCGGAATTCGTGCTCGAAGCGCACGGCATGACCGTGGGCTCGACCGAGCTGTCGCTGACGCCGCTCCCCGGAGGACGGGCGTTGTATGAGTCACGCAGCGCCACCGCCGGCCTGCTGTCGCTCATTCGCGATGATCGCGCACTCGAGCGCAGCGAGCTGGCCTATCCCACGCACGGCGAAATGCGCCCCCTCGCCTACCGCTACGAGCGCAGGGGCAGCAAGAACAAGACCGTCACCATCGAATTCGACTGGGACGAGCGCACCGCGCTCAATACCGAGAAGGGGCGAAGCTGGCGCCTCGAGATTCCGGAAGGCACGCTCGACAAGCTGTCCTACATGCTCGCGCTCATGCGTGACCTGCGCGCCGGCCAACGGGAGTTCCACTACCCGATCAACGCCCGCGGCAAACTCAGAACTTATCATTTCGAGGCGGTAGGCGAAGAGCGTGTCGAAACCGCGCTCGGCGTCCTGCAGACGCTGAAGGTCGAGCGCATCCGGAACCCGGGCAATCCGCGCGAGACCGTCGTGTGGTTTGCCCCGCGCTTGCACTACTTCCCGGTCAAGATCATGGATCGCGACGAGGACGGCACCGTCACCACGCTGCGCATCCGCTCGGTGGACGGCCTGGGGATCGAGGAGCTCGAGGTCGACGGAGCGTCGCGACAACGCTCGCTGGACGCACCCCGGTAGGGTGGGGCTCGTTCTTCGCGGATTTTCGAGAAACCCCGCTGACTCGTGCTGACCAGGATGTGTCCTGGGGTATGTGCCGCGCAGGGTGGGCTGGGCGCAGCGAAGCCCACCTCTTGGCTGCGGGATTAAGTGGTCGTGTCTGGCTGTGTCTGACACCACTTAATCCGGCGTTCGAGATTGCCGTGGTGTTTCGGGGCTTCCGGGGCCTCTCAAAGCTCAGGACCCGCGTTGGTTCAGCGCCTGTAAGAGCGCCTCGAAGGGCAGGCGCACGCACCGGTGGCGGCTCTTGAAGGCCTGCACCGGCGTGAACATCGCCAGATCCCGCCAGCGCTCGTCCGTCGGCTGATCGCCCCGCTCGAGCAACCCGTCCACCTGGGCGGCTATCCCCCGTAACGCCTCAGCCCTCTGCCCGGGAGCGTGCATCCCGATGAGAGACGCCGCAGCCTCGCACAACAGGCAGCCTCTCACATCGTGGGCAAGCACGGCCACGCGCTCCGCCTCGACGCGCAGATAGATGGTCACCCGGTCCCCGCAGAGCGGGTTGTCCACGGTGGCACTGGCGTTGGCGTCGGTGAGCCTCCCGGAACCGACTGCGGCGCGCGCCGCCTCCACGATGGCCCGGTGATAGAGTGCGCCGGGATCTCTGTCGGCGGCACCCGGCGCCGTGCGCTTGGGAGCCCGTCCGTCACGGTCGCTCACGCCGGCCCCCCACCGGGCAGACCGCTCAACCCCTCGGGGGAATCCACATCGAACAACACCGCATCATCCGCCATGGGCACTTCACACACCTGTGCGGCATGCCGCTCGAGCAGGGCACGCGCACCCACATCACCCCGCAGGTCGCAAAGCTCCGGGAAAAACCGTCGCGCCCAAAGAACCGGGTTGCCGCGACGCCCTGCGTGAGTGGGCACGCAGATTTCGCAGCCATCCTCGAAACCTTCGATCAGCCGGTCCAGGTGAGGCGCGCGGATCCGCGGCATGTCACCCAGGCAGATGATCACGGCGTCACACGACGAGGGCAGAGCGGCTACGCCGCAGGCCAGTGAGGCGCTCAGGCCCCGAGCGTAATCGGGATTTGCCACGACGTCGACCTTGCGTCCGCGCAACACGGCCGCCACGCGTTCGCGCTCGTAACCGACCACCACCACTGTGAGGACGGCCCGCGACTCCTGGACCGCATCCACGACGTGCGCCAGCATGGGTTGGCCTGCAACCGGCACCAGCAGTTTGTTCGCCCCACCCATGCGACCGGAACGGCCGGCAGCGAGCACCAGCGCGGCGACGCGCGAAGGCTCCCTATCCGATCTCGACTTCATGGCGCAAGCTTGGGGTCAGGTCTTGCAATGCCACATCGCCATAGGTACTTGCGCGATGGGGCGGCACTATGTGGCACTGCAAGACCTCACTCCAAGCTCACTGCGTGGTGATGTGGCATTGCAAGACCTGACCCCTGCGGAGAGCGCCGGATTCACGCAGCCCCGCGGTGCAGCGCCTGGGTTGCCTGTGCGACGATGGCGAGGGCGATCTCCGCTGGAGTCCGGGCACCGATATCGAGCCCGGCTGGACCGTGGATGCGAGCCAGCTCGGCGTCGCCGAAGCCCGCCTGCGCCAAACGCTCCAGACGCGCCGCATGCGTCCTGCGGCTGCCCAACGCTCCGACGTAGAAGGCTTCCGAGCGCAGCGCGGCGCTCAGCGCCGGGTCGTCCAGCTTGGGGTCGTGAGTGAGGGTGACCACCGCGGTGCGTGCATCGGGTGCGAGGCGTTCCAGCACCTCATCGGCCCACTCGACCTGCACCGAAACGCTCGGAAAGCGCTGGTCGCTCGCGAAGGCGCGCCGCGGGTCCACCACCGTGACATCGAAGCCGGCGAGCCCCGCCATCGGTGCCAGTGACTGAGCGATGTGCACCGCCCCGACGATGATCATGCGCGGTGGCGGATTGAAGACATGGATGAACACGGTGCCTTGCGGCGTCTCGACGCGGTTACTGCGATCATCGGCCAGGGCCTGTTGCGCGCCCGTCGCGGCTGCCCGTGCGAAGGCCGGCAGCGCTCCTTCGCCTGCGGGTTCCAGCAGCCATTGCTCCCCGGTATCGAGGAGCGTCATGAGCACCACGGGACGGCGCGCAGCACGGGCCGCGAGCAGAGCATCCAGCGTCTCGCCTCTCATTCCAGACGCTCCACGTAGACCTGCACGCGGCCCCCGCAGGCGAGACCGACCTCCCAGGCCCGCTCGTTGGTCACACCGAACTCGAGCATTCGGGGCTCGCCGCCCGCGATCACCTCCAGCGCCTCGCGCACCACCTCGCCCTCGATACAGCCTCCCGAGACCGAGCCGACGAAGGCTCCGTCGCCGTCCACGACCAGTTGGCTGCCCGCGGGGCGGGGCGAAGAACCCCAGGTGTTCACGACCGTGGCCACAGCCACTCCCCTGCCCTCGTCACGCCACCGGCGCGCGGCCTCCAGCACATCGACCGGCTCCCGGCTCAGCTCGCTGCCCGCAGCCACGGTGTCACCCCCTCGGTCCGGCGCGGGGTCGCGTGCCCGACGACTTCGGCGAGCTGCGCCAGACTCTCCAGATTATGAACGGAACGCAGGTCGTCGCAGTGGGGCAGGATAGCGCGCATGCCCAGCGAGCGCGGCTCGAAGCCCTCGTAGCGCAACAGCGGGTTCAACCACAGCACGCGCCGACACGACTTGTGCAACCGCTCCATCTCGCGCTCGAGGCCCTCGCCTGCATCGCGATCCAGCCCGTCGGTGATGAGCAGCACCAGCGCGGCTCCCAACGGTATGCGCCGCGACCAGTCCCGATTGAAGGCATGCAGACAAGACCCGATCCGCGTGCCGCCCCCCCAGTCCCGTACCACGTCGCCCACTTTCTCGAGCGCCGTATCGACATCGCGCTCGCGGATGTAGCGGCTGATGTTGGTGAGCCGGGTGCCGAAGACGAAGGAGTACACCTGGTCGCGATCGCCGGTGACCGCGTGCATGAAGTGCAGCAGCATCCGCGAATACTGGCTCATCGAGCCGGAGATATCGCACACAATGACCAGCGGCGGCGGCCGAAGCCGGCGACGTTCGCGCACGAGCGGAATGATGTCGGGGCCGAAACGCAATGCCGCGCGCAGGCTCGCCCGCATGTCCACGCCCGAGCCATGGGGATGGCGGCGGAAGCGGCGGGTCGGCACCGGCATCACGGGCAGACGCATGGCCGCCACCGCCGCCTTGGCGCGGATGATCTCCTCCGCCGACATCTGCTCGAAGTCCTTCTTTCGCAACCGCTCCTGCCCCGACCAGGTCGCGGTGGCCTCGATCTCGAGCCTCGGGGGCTGCTCGCGCTGCACCTCCGTCCCGCCCGGCATCAGCGCATCGCCCAGACGGCGGCGCAGGGCCTGCTCGGATTCCTGTTCCGGCTCGCCCGTCACGGGAAGCGCCAGGGAGAGCATGCGCTCCAGGATGCGCGGATTGCGCCAGAAAACGTGAAAAGCCTGATCGAAGATCTCGCGCTGGTCGGCGCGGTTCACGAACACGGCGTGCAGGGTCCAGTAGAAATCCTCGCGATCGGTGATGCCCACTGCGCGCACGGCTTCGACGGCATCGATCACTTTGCCCGGGCCGACGGGCAGACCGGCGGCGCGCAGAACCCGACCGAAATGGATCAGGTTCTCCACCAACCGACCGCCGTTCTGGTTCTCTCGTGCTCTGCCCTCGTTCATCTCGTGTGCTTCCCAGGGCTCGTTGGGGCACCGTGGGAGCGGTCGCCTGACCGCGATTCCTTTATGTTCTTCGCGTCCTCCGTGTTACATGACGACGTATGGAGATTCATCGGTCGTCGTTCGCCGTGGCGAGCTCAGATTTGATCTGATCCAGGATCCTCGCCGCCTCGGTGCCGCGGACCTTGACGATGTCGTCCTGATACTTGAGCAGCGCACCCAGAGTATCGTTGACCACGGCCGGGTCCAGCGCCAGCACGTCGAGCTGTACGAGCGCGTGGTTCCAATCGATGGTTTCCGCGATGCCGGGCAGCTTGAACAGATCCATGCCGCGCAGACGCTGAACGAAGGCGACCACCTGGCGGCTCAGCTCCGCCGCCGCTTGCGGAACTTTGATGCGGAGGATCTTGAGCTCACGCTCGGCGCTCGGATAGTCGATCCAGTAATAGAAGCAGCGGCGTTTCAGCGCATCGTGGATCTCGCGCGTGCGGTTGGAGGTGATCACGACGAGGGGCGGTGACTCCGCGCGTATCGCGCCGATCTCGGGGATGGTGATCTGCCAGTCGGAGAGCACTTCCAACAGGTACGCCTCGAAGGGCTCGTCGGCGCGATCCAGCTCGTCGATGAGGAGCACCGGCGGGCCGCCCTCGTGAGGCTCCAGGGCGCGCAGCAGCGGCCGCTCGATGAGGAACCGGCGCGAGAACACGTCCTCGGCCAGGCGCTCGCGCGAGCGCTCGCCGGCGCTCTCCGCGAGGCGAATCTCCAGCATCTGGCGCGAGTAGTTCCACTCGTAGACGGCCGAGGCGACATCCAGCCCCTCGTAGCACTGCAGCCGGATCAGATCGCGTCCGAGGCCCGCGGCGAGCACCTTGGCGATCTCGGTCTTGCCGACACCCGCCTCGCCCTCCAGGAACAGCGGTCGTTCGAGCTTGAGGGCCAGGAACACCGCCGTGGCCAGACTGCGGTCCGCCACATAGCGCCCGCGGGCGAGCAGCTCTTCGGTCTCGTCGACGTTTGTCGGGGGCTTCATACGCGGTTACGCGGGCGAACAGGGCCGCGGTCCCAAGGCCCACCGCCCGCGCTTCGATTCGACAGGGAGGGTGGCCGGACAGGGACCGTCAATGAATTCCTTTTGCCAATGGGTAACCACGAAGTTCACGAAGGGCACGAAGTGATTATAAAAGATCCTTCGTGCCCTTCGCGTTCTTCGTGGCTTCGGACCGGGCTCTAGGAAGACGCGGCCGCGACGGCGCGCTTGGCCATCACCGTGACCAGATGCGCGCGGTACTCCGCACTCGCGTGCAAATCCGAGTTCAGCTCATCCGGGGGAACCGAGATGCCAGCGAGCGCATCGGGGGTGAAGCTCGAGCCGAGCGCTTTCTCCATCTCGGGGACACGGAACGCACTCGCGCCGGCGCCCGTCACCGCCACGCGCACACCGTCGCCGGTCTCGGCCACCATCACGCCCACCACCGCGTAGCGCGAGGCGGGATTGGGGAACTTGGCGTAGGCAGCGCGTTTGGGGACGGGAAAGCTCACCGCGGTCACGAGCTCCCCCTCCTCGAGCGCCGTCTCGAACAGCCCGGTGAAATAATCGTCACCGGCGATGGTGCGGTTGTTCGTGTGCACGGTGGCGCCGAGCCCCACGATGGCGGCCGGGTAGTCCGCGGCCGGGTCGGCGTTGGCGATGGAACCGCCGATGGTGCCGCGGTTGCGTACCTGCGGATCACCGATGGACTCCGCCAGCTTCGCCAGCGCCGGGATGGCCTCACGCACGTCCGTTGAGGCGGCGACCTCGGCGTGGGTGCTCATGGCACCGACCACGATGCTATCCCCTTCCTTGCGGATACCCTTGAGCTCGCTGATCCGGCCAAGGTCGACCAGATCGGAAGGCTGGGCGAGCCGTTGCTTGAGGGTCGGAATGAGCGTCATCCCACCGGCCAGAAACTTACCGTCACTGGCACCACCCAGGGCCTTGAGCGCGTCGTCCAGCGACGCAGGTCGATGATAAGCAAACTCATACATGGTCGCTCCTCCTCAGGCTGCGGCCCGCAGCGCGCGCCAGACCTTTTCCGGAGTGGCAGGCATGTCGATATGCGCCACGCCGATGGCGTCGGTGATGGCGTTGATGACGGCCGCCGGTGCGGCGATAGCGCCCGCCTCGCCGCAACCTTTCACCCCGAGCGGATTATGCGGACAGGGCGTCTCCGTCAGCCCGAGCCTTATGTCCGGGAAGTGGTCCGCCCGCGGCAGACAGTAGTCAGTGTACGAGCCGGTAAGAAGCTGGCCCGACTCTGCATCGTAGACGCAGCTCTCGAACAACGCCTGACCGACGCCGTGCGCGATGCCGCCATGCACCTGTCCTTCCACGATCATGGGGTTGATCACCTTGCCGAAGTCGTCGACGGCCACCCAGTTGACGACGTCCACGACCCCCGTATCGGGATCCACCTCCACCTCGCAAATGTGGGCACCTGCGGGGAAGGTGAAGTTCTTCGGATCGTAGAACGAGTTCTCGTCGAGGCCGGGCTCCAACGTTTCCAGCGGGTAGTTGTGCGGCACGTAGGCGGCCATGGCCACGTCGCCGATGCCGACGCTCTTGTCCGTGCCGGCCACCCTGAACGTGCCGCCCTCGAACTCGATGTCCGCCTCTGCCGCCTCCAGCGCATGCGCCGCGATCTTCTTCCCCTTGGCGATGATCTTGTCGCAGGCGGTGGCGATGGCAGAGCCCCCGACGGCGATGGACCGCGACCCGTAGGTGCCCATCCCGAACGGCACTCTGTCCGTGTCGCCGTGCACGACCTCCACGTTCTCCATGGGGATCCCTAATCGTTCGGCGACGACCTGCCCAAAGGTCGTCTCGTGTCCCTGGCCGTGGGTGTGAGATCCGGTGAAGACCGTGACCGTGCCAGTCGGGTGAAAGCGCACCTCCGCCGCCTCGTACAACCCGGCGCGCGCACCGATGGCGCCGGCGACGTTGGAAGGGGCCAGTCCGCACGCCTCGATGTAGGTGGAGAGACCGATGCCACGGCGCTTCCCGCGCTTCTCCGACTCCTTTCGCCGGCTCTCGAACCCTTCGTACTCCGCGAGTCTGAGCGCCTCGTCGAGACATCGCTCGTAGTTGCCCGAGTCGTAGAGCAGGGCCACCGGCGTCTGGTAGGGGAAGGCGTCGGATGCGACGAAGTTGCGCCGCCGTATATCGGCCCGGTCGACGCCGAGCTCGCGCGCCGCATTCTCCACGAGCCGCTCGACGACGAAGGTCGCCTCCGGTCGACCCGCGCCGCGCTCGGCGTCCACCGGGGCCGTGTTCGTGAACACGGCCTTCACCGCGCAGTGGATGGCCGGTATCGCGTACTGACCGGAGAGCAACGTAGCATACAGATAGGTGGGAACGAGCGGCGCAAACGTCGAGAGATAGGCGCCCATGTTCGCGGTGGTGTCGACACGCATGGCGAGGAACTTGCCGTCGCGGTCCATGGCCAGCTCCGCGTGGGTGATGTGGTCCCGGCCGTGAGTGTCGGACATGAAGGATTCCGAACGTTCGGCCGTCCACTTGACGGGACGCCCGACCTTCTTGGTCGCCCATGCGACCACCGCCTCCTCGGGATAATGCGGGATCTTCGAGCCGAACCCTCCACCCATGTCCATGGATACGATGCGCAGCTTGTGCTCGGGGACCTGCAGAACGAACGCACCCATGAGAAGCCGCGTGACGTGCGGATTCTGGCTGGTGGTGTAGACCGTGTAGCGATCGCTCGCCCGGTCGTACTCCGCAATGGTGCAACGCGGCTCGATGGCGTTGGGCACCTTGCGGTTGTTGATAAGGTCGAGCCGGGTCACGTGGTGTGCGTCGGCGAAAGCCTTGCCGACCGCGTCCTTGTCCCCCAGCTGCCAATCGAAGCACGTGTTGTCGGGTGCGTCGTCGTGAAGCTGCGGCGCTCCGGACTGGATGGCTTCGGTCATGGAAACCACCGGCGGCAGCTCCTCGTAATCTATCTCGAGCCGCTCCGCCGCATCCTTCGCCTGGTTGACGCTCTCGGCCACGACGATGGCGACGAGATCGCCCACGAACCGGACCTTTCCCNNCCGTCCGCCGCCAGATCGTCGCCCGTGAAGACGGCGACCACCCCGGGCGCACGGCGCGCGGCGTCCGCATTGATGGAGGTTATCTTTCCATGTGCGATGGGCGCGCGCACGAAGTATGCGTACGCCTGCCCTGGAAGGTTGTAGTCATCGGTGTAATGTCCGCCGCCGGTGAGGAACCGAAAATCCTCCGTACGCCGGACTGCCTTGCCAATCCCGGTCTCTCCCATGATCCTACCCCCTCATCGCCTGGGCGCCGGCCTGAACGGCCTTNNTATCCGGTGCAGCGGCAGAAATTGCCTTCCAGCCACTCGCGGATGGTTTTCTCGTCCGGATCCGGATGACGCCCCACCAGGTCGATGGCGCTCAGCACCATCCCCGGCGTGCAGAACCCGCACTGCAATCCGTGATGCTCGTGGAACGCCGCCTGCATCGGATGCAGCTGCCCGTTTTTCGCCAGACCTTCGATGGTCGTCACTTCAGCGCCGTCGGCCTGGGCGGCCAGCATCGTGCAGCTCTTGAGCGACACTCCGTCCAGGTGCACGACGCAAGCCCCGCACTGGCTCGTGTCGCATCCCACGTGAGTGCCGGTCAGATGGAAATGATTGCGGAGCAGCTCCACCAGCAGGGTGCGGGGTTCCGTCTCAGCGGCGACATCCTTGCCGTTGAGCCTGAAGGAAACGGTGACGGACATATCTCGATCCCCCTCTCTGTCGTTGGTGCGTACGGCTACACGCGCCGAGCCATACCTCCGGTGCCTTCGGCCGCGCAGGGATTCCGATTGTTTCCCTATAGTCTCGATTCGACCCGGAAGCGCGTCAAGCGGCTGCCGCGACGCGCCCGGGGCAATCGGGGGCCGGGTCTCAGGCGGCGAGCCAGGCGACGACGATGACGACGACGGCGATGGCTGCCGCCACCACCAGCCCCTTCCTGCCGCGGCTCACGGCCGGGGGTCCCGGAGCCTGCGCCTCCTCGCCCGCTGGCTCGCCGGCTCCGGCCACCGTGCTCGAGAACTCGCGGAAAAACTGTTCCGAGAGCTTGCGCGCGGTGCCGTCCATCAGGCGTGAGCCCACCTGCGCGAGCTTGCCGCCGGGCTGCACCCGAGCGTTGTAGCGCAGCACGGTCTCCCCGCTGTCCTCCTCCAGCGCGACGTCGGCGCCGCCCTTGGCGAAACCCGCGGCACCGCTCTTGGCCTGGCCGGAGATGGTATAGCTTTGCGGGGGATTGAGGTTGGTGAGCGTGATGCTCGTGTTGAACTTCGATTTGACCGGTCCGACCGCGGCCTGGATTTTGGCGGTGAATTCGTTATCGGCTTGCTTCTCCAATGACTCGCACCCGGGGATGCACTGTCTGAGCACCTCGGGATCGTTGAGGGCCTCCCAGACCTTCTGGCGTGGGGCCGGAATGCGGAACTCGCCCGTAATGTCCATCTTCTCCTTCTCCCTGCCGCTGTTATCGGTTCTTGATCTTTCGTGACGCCGAGGTCTCGAGGCTCCGCGCCGGCTCGAGACGACCGCTGTAGTGCGCAGGGTGAGCTGAGCCGAAGGCGAGGCTCACCCCTCAGCGGCATCGGGTCGCGTTTGGGCGGCGGGCTCAGCCCACCCTAAGGCCCACCATCAACCAACCGGCACGTACCGCAGGCTCGTGCGCCGCCGAGCTGGCGGTGACCCGGTGTCCCGCGCAAGTACCATTTTAGGGGAAAGCAGGAATGGTCGGCTCGACGCCGTGACTCGCTGCCTCCGGATGGGTCTTCTGGATGACCTGCGAGATCTCCTCCACCCGCTCCTTCGGAACATCGACCATCAGGAGTATGCTGCCGTCCTCGATGGCCTGTTCGAAGGGCTTCAGCATGGTGTTGGGGGCGCTCGACGCGACCAGGCCCGATGCGAATACACCGAACACGGAGCCGAGGACGAACAGGCCGAGAAAGATTCCGAAGCTCGTCATGAGGCTGGTTTCGAACGTGAATATGGCGATCAGGCCCACGACGAGTCCCATACCGCCTCCTGCGATCAGGCCGATCTTCAGGCCGTGCACGAAATCGGTTTTCTGCGCCACGGAAGCTTCGGGCAAATCACCCAGATCGGTACCGCGCTTCGCGAGAAAATGCATATGCCGCTCTTCAATTCGAGCAAGCAGCAGATCCTCCTCGACCTTCTTCGCGCTTTGCAGGTCGGGAAGGATAAAATACATCCTCCTTCTCATGGTCGACCTCCCTGCGCGCCCGTTCCCGCGTGGTGCGCTTTTTGCCTCTACTCAACAGTATAGACTCTGGGCGCTGGCTGGAATTCCAACCGGTGCCCACCCGCGATGTCGATTCAGGCTGCCGAGCGCGCCGGCTCAGGCGGTCGGCGCTCCACGCTCCGTAAGATCAGGGCCAGCGTCACGCCGCCTGCGCCGGGTGCGAGCAGCAGCCAGCTCGCCTCGCTCCACCCGCCGAGCGCCGTGACCGCTCCCGCCAGCGCCGGGGGACCGAGCAGGGTTCCGGTGTTGGCTCCCTGCACGATGATTCCGTTCACCGCCCCCACCTGAGCGGGAGAGGCCGCGTGCGCGGGCGCACCGGCCAAACAGGCGCTCGGCAGCGCGCCGCCGATGGCCGAGAAGAGAAACGCGAAACCGAGCTTCACCAGCACCGGGAACGGCCCGGAGAACACCGCGACGGCCAGAAAACCCAGTGTCGCCGCCACCACGGCTATCACCAGCCATCGCTCAACCCCGCGGTGCAGCAGCCACCCGCCGAGCCAGTTGCCGAGCATGTTGGCGGCGACGACCAGGGCCGTCATCCACGCAGCCGTGGACAACGGGGCGCCCAAGTCTTCGACCAAAAAGGTGGGCAACCACGCCATGAGGGCGAAGAACTGCAGCGTGTAGCACGTAAAGCAGGCCGCCAGGAGCCACGGACCGGCACGTCCCACCGAGGCCCGCACGTCGGCCCAGGAGCGGCGCCTCGGCACCGGCAACACGAGCCCCCGCGAGACGGTCCAGAACGCCGCGGCCACCGCCAGCGCGAGCAACACGTTCGCGTACCACAACCCGCGCCAGCCGAAGGCCTCCAGCAGCAATGGTGACAGCAACATCATCGCGGCCATCCCCACGGGCATGTAGGAGGCCCAGAGCCCGATGGCCAGACGGAGGTGGCGCGCGTCGGTCACGCGTGCGATGAAGGACGGGCTGGCCACCGCGATCACCAGAAAGCCGATGCCCTCGAGAAAGCGCGCTCCCAGCAGCGCGGCGCCGGTGGTGGACCCGGCGCCGAGGGTGCCCCCCGCAGCCAGGGCCAGCAGACCGGCGACGACCGCGTGGCGATGTCCGAGCCGATCCGCCACGATGCCCGCCCCCATGCCGAACGCAGCGCTGGTGGCGTTGAAGATGGACGCGATCCAGCCGGCGGCCACCAGACCCAGCGCCAGCTCCTGGCGAAGCTCCGGGATGGCGGGCGGGACTTTCCCGATCTGCATGGCCGCGACCGCACCGGCGAGGGTCGCGAGCACCACGAACGGCCAGCGGGTGGCAGGCGCTTCGGTCACTGCGTACGGGGCCTCTCAGAGAGATTTCGCGGCATGCGCTGGGGGCCGATTCGCCGAGCCGGCGCGCCCGGCACCGCTTTCCGAACTCGCTACGTTGTTAAAATGGTTCTTTGTCGGAAGCAACATGCCCGGCAACTATGTGGAAGCCGCCCGAACGCATCAAGTACCAGGCCGAGCCCGGGCGTTGGCCGTCCCGGGAAACGGCGGCCGCCTCGCGCCTGTTCAGCCCGGTGCGCATCGGAGGGCTCACGCTCGAGAGCCGCACGTGGGTGCCGGCCATGGTGCCCTGGCGAGCCACCGAGGACGGCTTCGTCACCGAGGACATCGTGGACTGGTACGAGCGCTTCGCCCGGGGGCGCCCCGGGGGGCTGGTGGTGGAAGCCACCGGCATCCGCGATATCCCGAGCGGGCCGCTGCTGCGCATCGGCGACGACCGCTTCATCCCCGGGCTCTCCACGATCGTCGAGGCGGTGCGGCGGGCCAGCGGCGGACGTACGCGCCTGTTCATCCAGGTCATCGACTTCCTGACCATCCGGCGGCGTCCCCCGCCCGGGAAGTTCTTCCGCCGCTACCTCGAGGTGACCGATCGGCATCGAGAAGCCCTCGGCGCTCGGGACTGGCCCGAGGAAGAGGTGCGCGAGCATCTGCTCGCCCTCCCGGGAGCGGTGCTCGAGCAGGTGCTCGACGAGCGCGAGCTCGAGGCCCTGCGCATGGGCTACCGGGAGCGGGTCACCGACGTGCATCTCCCGCATATCCGCGAGCTGCCCGAGGTGCTGCCGGAGCTCTTCGCCCAGGCGGCGCGGCGCGCGCGACAGGCAGGCTTCGACGGCGTGGAGCTGCACTACGCCCACGCCTACACCATGGCGTCGTTCCTGTCGGCGCGCAACGACCGCTCCGACGGGTACGGTGGACCGCGCGAGCACCGGGTGCGACTGCCGCTCGAGGTGTACCGGCGCGTGCGCGAGGTGGTAGGCGGCGAGTTCGTGGTGGGTTGTCGTTTTCTGTCGGAAGACTGCATCGAGGGCGGGCACGGGGTCGAGGATGCGGCCTATTTCGGCGCCGAATTCGCGCGCGCCGGAATGGATTTTCTCTCACTCTCACGAGGCGGCAAGTTCGAAGACGCCAAGCAGCCGCATGTGGGCTGGGCCGCTTACCCGTACACCGGACCCAGCGGATACGAGTGCATGCCTCAGTACATCTCCGACGCGCGGGGGCCCTTCGGTCGTAACATCGAGCCGGTGGCCCGGGTGCGCCGCGCGGTTCGGGCTTCGGGGCTCGAGACGCCGGTGATCGTCACCGGGGGCCTGCATGGATTCGAGCAGGCGGAAGGCATCCTGCAACGCGGCGAGGCGGATCTCATTGGCGCGGCGCGCCAGTCCCTGGCGGACCCGGACTGGTTCCGCAAAGTGCGCCTCGGCCGCGGGAGCGAGGTCCGGGTCTGCGAGTACACGAACTACTGCGAGGGGCTCGACCAGAAGCACAAGCAGGTGACCTGCCAGCTCTGGGATCGCACGGGCCTCGATGAGCCCGGGGTCAAGCTCGCCGCCGACGGCAAGCGACGCCTGGTGGCACCGCCGTGGAATCCGGACGATCGCTAACCCGCCCTTCTACGCACTCACGAAGAATTCTTGGTTCTTCGCGGACTTCCAGGAGGCAGGTGCTCTCGCGGCGCGACGCTGGGTCCCGGGGCACGCACCTCTCCGTCGCAAGCCCCGAAACAGCCTGGCAGCCTCGAACGCACGCGGGGCCGCACCGTGCCCGGTCGACGCTCTCGTGGGTTTCGGTTGACCGTGCGTCGGCTCCCATGGCGCTCGGACCGACCCCCGGCCCCGCTCTGCGGGGCTTGCGACTGCGCGGCACATACCCCGGGACCCATCTCGGAGGGCGCTGGTTGGCGCGCTTTCCCGGAAAACCGCGAAGAACCAAACTAAATAGCGGCTCGACCCACGCTACGGGCTCAGCTCGACGCGCAACGGCGACGCACGCACGGGCCACTGCCCCTTGAGCACGTTGCGCGGCTCCGCGCCCGCGAACGCCAGGTAGCCGTACTTGCCGTAGTGCGGGAGCTTGCGTGCGAGCCCCGCGAAGCCGGCAGGCACCTCGCATCCGAGCCAGCCGAGGGGCGCCTCGTCGGCGTCGCGGCGCGCGCTGAGCACGATGCAGTGATCGGCGCGTGCGAGCGCACGCCCCGCGAGCATGAGGGTCCCGTCGTCGAAGCTCGTCTCCTGCGCGGCGAGCGCTTCGCGCATCCGTCGCCGGTGGCGGTTCTCCCACCCGAGCAGCCACACCGGGCGCTGCGCGGGCAGGGCGGCGAGGGCCGCGTCGGTCGCCATCTCCGCGGCGCCGAGGCGCTCGGCCAGCGCCCGGTAGCGCGCGCGCCGTGCCGGTGGCGCCCGGGCGGGGAGCACGAACAGGGCATCGCGGGCGCCGAAGAGCTCGCCCAGCGAGGGCGGGATCTCCGCCTGCGACAAACGCCGGAAGAGATCGAACTCGGGATCGATCTCGAGGCGCAGGGGACGCGCCTTCACGCCGAGATCGAGGTCCAGGCGTTTCGCGTCCATGGTGAGGGTGCGCCGCAGGGGCTCGCCCCCTCCGTCCACGTGCACCGCCACCGGGATGCGCAGCGTATACGCGGGACCCGGCTGCGTCTGGAGCAGGGTGCCGGTGATGCGGTACGCACTCTCGTCGCCCCGCGTGTGCACATCCGTGTGCACATCGGAGAGCGCGAGCGCGGGCGCGCCGGCGCGTTCGACCCACTGCGCGAAGAAATCCGCCAGGTCGATCCCCGCCTGCGCTTCGAAGGCCGCCTGCAGCTCGCGATAGCCCGCGCGCCGGAAGCGCCACTCGCGGTAGAAACGGCGCAGGCCGGCGAAAAAGCCCTCGTCGCCGAGCCGGCGCCGCAGCATGTGAAACACCATGAGCGTCTTGTTGTAGCCCACCGCCTGCGTGACGTCGCCGTGCCCCCCGCGGAAGTCGCGCAGCGCGAAGTCCTGCACCTCGCTCACGTAATTGCGGTATTTCTGCAATGCCTCGCGGCGGTACCCGACCCCGCGTCCGCGCCGGGCCTGGATGCGGTGGTCCGCCAGATACGCGGTGAGGCCCTCGCTCCAGTTCCCGCTCGCGGGGTCGGTGTACACGCCGTTGCCCCACCAGTTGTGCAGGATCTCGTGGGGATACGACGAGTGCAGGATGAAGGGCAGGCGGATCACGCGCGAGCCGAGCAGGGTGAAGGACGGCATGCCGTAGCCGGTCTGCTCGAAGTTCTCGATGAGCGCGAACTTGGCGTAAGGGTAGGGCCCGATGAGCCGGCCGTACTCCTCGAGGTATCCCGGGGTCACCTCGAGATAGCGCCGCGCGAGGGCGGCGTCGGGGGTTCTCAGATACACCAGCGCCTCGACGCCCCCTTCGGCCCGGCGATAGGTTGCGAAGCGCCCGGCGACGAGGTAGATGTCTTCCTGCGCGTGGCGCTCGGCCCACGCCACGGCGTGGGTCTCACCCGCAGGCGCGCGCTGCTCCCCCTGGCTCACCGCGGTCCACCCGGACGGCACCGCCACCGAGAGGGAGAAGCGCATCAGGGCCCTGCCGATGTGCGGGTACCATCCGTCGGCGCCGCTCAGGAAGACGCCCTCGGGTCGAATGGCGTCGGCGAGCCTGCCCGCGTAGCGCAGCGTGAAGGAACGCGCGCCGTCGGGCAGCGTGAGGCGATGGCGCCTCCAGCGGCCGCCGGGGCCCGCGTGGCCCACGGCTTGCAGCGCGGCCCCGGCGGGCGCCTCCAGCGACGGCGCGAGGGCGGCGTTCAGAGACACGACCACGCTCGAGCCCGCCATGGCGTCGGGCAGGTGGATGCGATCTCGCACGGCGATGCGGTGCGACCTCGGAGCCAGCTCCACCTCGAGCGCGTGCTCGACGATGCCCGCCGCACGCGCCGGCACCGCGAGCAGTACGCTGCACGCGAGCCCGAGTAGAGGTGCGGTCCGTCGTAGCGCCATGGCCCTCGATCCTACGGCGACGTCGCCCCGCCCCCTATGCGGGGAGCCACGTAGCGCTGCGGGCGAACGTGTACCCTATCGTACGCGGCATTACGGATTGTTTTCGTGCTCCACCTCTGGCATCAGAGCCGGAAGTCCCAGGGAATGTCCATGAAAGGATTGGCCCACCACCGTTGCGCCGCCCGTGCGCTGGTTTTCCTCGCGCTGATGGCGGGCACCGGCGCAGGCGTCGCCGCCGAGTCCTGCTCCGGCGCAGCCGCCGCAGCGGGGTGGAAGGCGCCGGCCGTGCGCAGCGCTTCGGCGACCCTCGACTTCGGCGCCTTCATCGACACCCTCGAGTCCGAGCGCGCGGTGTTCGTCGGCGAGGCCCACGATCGCTACGTGCACCACCTGAACCAGCTCGAGGTGATCTGCGGCCTGCACGTGCGCGGCGTCGCCCTGGCGGTGGGCATGGAGTTTTTCCAGCAGCCCTACCAGGACGCGCTCGACGCCTACGTGGCGGGGGACATCGGGATCGACGCACTGCTCGAGCGCACCGACTACTTCACGCGCTGGGGCTTCGACTTCCGCCTGTACGCGCCCATCCTGCGCTTCGCGCGCGAGCACCGAGTCCGCCTGATCGCGCTGAACGCGCCCTCGGAGATCGTGCGCAAGGTGGGGCAGGGCGGGTTCGAGGCGCTCAGCGGCGAGGATCGCGCCTGGGTGCCCGCCGACATGGAGCCCGCGGACGAGGACTACCGCGCGCGGCTGCGCGAGGCGTTCGACCAGCACCCCGAGAATGAGCAGCGCAGCTTCGAGCGCTTCGTGGACGTCCAGCTGCTTTGGGACGAGGCCATGGCCGAGCGCGCGGCTCGCCACCTTCGCGACCACCCGGAGCAACGGCTGGTGGTCCTGGCCGGGGAGGGCCACATCGCGTTCCGCAGCGGCATCCCGGCGCGCGTGGCCCGCCGCGTCGACGCGACCCTGGTCACCGTGGTGCAGAGCGACGATGCGGGCGATGACTCGCATCCCCCGGACGCCGCCGACTACCGCCTGCGCACGGCCGCCATCGAGCTGGCCCCGCCGGGCCGCCTCGGGGTGATGATCGAAACCACCGACAACGGCGTCGAGATCCGCTCCATGATCCACGGAAGCGCGGCCCGGGCGGCGGGGCTTGCCGAGGGCGATCGCCTGGTCGAGGTCGCGGGTCGCGCGGTGGAGGATTTCGAGGACGTGAAGATCGTCCTCTGGGACAAGCGCCCGGGCGAGAGCGTGACCGTACGCGCCGAACGCCCGGGCGAGAGCCGCACCCTGGAGCGCCGCGTCCAGCTCCGCTGAAAATCTCGGTTCTCGATCCCTCGCGGATTACCGGGAGATGGGCGGTATCGCGGGCTGGGTCCCGGGGCACGCGCCTCTGCGTCGCAAACCCCGAAACAACCGCCAACCTCGATCGCACGCGGGGCCGGGAGGTGCCCGCTCGGCGCTAGCGTGGGCTCCGACTGAACGTGGGGCGGCGCCCATGCGCTCGGGGCATCTTCCCGGCCCCGCCCTGCGGGGCTTGCGACTGCGTGGCACATACCCCGGGACCCATCCGGGAGGCCATCGTGGGCGCGGTTTCCCGAAAATCCGCGAAGGAAATTTCTGGTACGCTGCGCTGAACCCCGTACAGGACGCCGCGAGCCATGGCCGGCGGATCCCCCCTCAAAGCCATTCTCTACGCTTTCTTCGCCAACCTCGGCATCGCCATCGCCAAGACCGTGGCGACGATCTTCACCGGATCGAGCAGCATGCTCGCCGAGGCCATCCACTCCTACGCCGACACCTGCAACCAGCTCCTGCTCCTGCTCGGGCTGCACCGCGCCAAGCGGCCCCCCGATGACGAGCACCCCCTGGGCTACGGCAAGGTCTCGTACTTCTGGAGCTTCATCGTGGCGCTGCTGCTCTTCAGCCTGGGCGGGCTGTTCTCGCTCTACGAAGGCTGGCACAAGCTCGCGCATCCCGAGCCTCTCAAGCACTTGTGGGTGGCGCTCGGCGTTCTCGGCCTCGCCATCGTGCTCGAGGGCCTCAGCATGTACGGCTGCATGCGCGAGGTGAACGCGCGGCGGGGGGATCGCGGCCTGTGGCGATGGCTGAACGAATCGCGCAACTCGGAGCTGGTGGTCGTCTTCGGCGAGGATCTGGGCGCCCTCGTCGGTCTGATGCTGGCCTTCGGCTTCCTTACCGCGGCGGGCGTGACCGGCGACGCCCGCTACGACGCCCTGGGCTCCATGTCCATCGGGGTGGTGCTGCTCGTCATCTCCGTGTTCGTGGCCGTGCGCATCAAGGCGCTGCTCATCGGCCGCTCCGCGGATCCGGACCTGGTGGACGCCATCGAGGAGCACATGGCCGAGGATCCCGACATCCAGCGCGTGTTCAACGTCATCACCGTGCAGATGGGCGCGCAGGTGATGCTGGCCGCCAAGATCCGGCTGCGGGAGCACCTCGACGTCCATCAGGCGAGCGAGAAGATCAATCGCCTGGAGGCGCGTTTGCAGCGGCAGTTTCCAGAGATCGAGTGGTGCTTCGTCGAGCCCGATCTGGAGGATTGAGCGGGCGCGGCATGTCCTCGCACCTGTAACCACCCGTCACGGATCAGCGTTCCCGAGACACCATTCGAAGTGAGTGACGACTCACCCTGATTTCAGTGGGTTGGATCGCAGCCTACGAGCGATTTCTCGTCCGATTCGTTACGCTGCCGGGCAGCGCCGGGATGGGGATCGGCCAGACCCCGTCGGACGTGCCGGCCCCGCCGATGGACACCTATTGCTTGTCCTTGCGAACGAGGGCGATGCCGACGATCTCGATGATCAGTCCGAGCAGCAGGATCACGTAACCGCCGACCCGCTCGGGCGCGAGCACCATCAGAATCGCGCCCAGCACCACCAGTGTGATCGCAATCAGTCGTCGGGTCCTGTGCCGCATCGGATTCGAAGCCGCATCACCATGCGCCACATGCGCCTGACCGGCTGCGCCGCCTTGGCGGGTTTCGTTTAAACTACATGCTGTCATGATTTACGTTTGTTGTCTCGAGGAGATGCCCCGCTATGTGTCCGCGCTGCGGCCGAGCCACCTGGTGTCGGTGATCGCGGCGGGGGACATGCCGCGGACGCCGGTATCCATCCCCGCGGAGCGGCACCTGCGGCTGAGCTGCGACGACATCATCGAGCCCATGCCGGGCTTCAGGCCGCCGGAGCACGCGCATGTGGAGGAGCTGATCGCGTTCGCGCGGAGCTGGGATCGAGCGGCGCCCATGCTCATCCACTGCCTCGCCGGGGTCAGCCGCTCGACTGCAGCGGCGCTCACGGTGTGCGCGGTGCACGCCGAGGGACGCGAGGCGGATCTGGCGCGCCAGCTGCGCGAAGTGGCGCCGCACGCCAACCCCAACCGCCGCATCATCGCGCTGGCCGACGAGCTGCTGGGCTGCGAAGGCCGCCTGATCGCGGCGGTGGAGGCGATGGGGATGCCCGACTTCTTCATACCCGCCACCCGGCCCCTGGTCGAGCTCACCCTGGACTGACTTGGCCCTGGGAGCGGCCTCGCCTGGGGCCACCTCCCGGGGGAGCAGATTCCTGTGGGCGCGAACTCCAGTCCGCGACATCAGAGCGTCGCGGCTGCAAGGGGCTTCTGCCAGCACGGCTGCCCCGTGGGAGCAGCCGGTGCCGCGGGAGCGGTTTACCCCCTCCCAGACGCTCAGCCGTAGTCCACCGGCGTCGTCCAGGCGGGGTCTTCGTGCTTCGCCCAGTACACCTTGCGCAGGCGCACCGTGACCGGCCCCGGACGCCCGTCGTCCACAGGCTGGCCGTCCACGCGCGTCACCGGCATGAGCCCCCCCGCGGTGGACGACAGGAAGACCTCGTCGGCGCCGCGCAGGTCCGCGGGTGAGAGCGTCCCGGCCGTGCAGCACACACCGACCTCCGCGCACAGCTCCATCACCGTGCGCCGCGTGATGCCTTCGAGCACCGTTCCCGCGGGCGTGAGCACGCGCCCCTGCTTCACGCAGAAGACGTTGAAGCCCGGGCCTTCGGACACGTTTCCCTGCGCGTCCACCAGCACCACCGTGTCGCCCCCGCGCTCGTAGGCCTCGAACAGCCCGCGCGTGAGATCGGCCCAGTGGTAGTTCTTGACCGTGGGGTCGACACTCGCTGGTGGTATCCGGGGCACGCCGGAGATGACCAGGTGCGCGCCGCGCTCCTGGTGCTCGGGGGCCACGATCCACACGAACGGGACCGCGAAAGCGAAGAACGTGTTGCGGCACGTGCGTGGGTCGCGCGAGCCGGGCGGCGGCATGCCGCGCGTGCAGATCATCTCGACGTAGGCGTTGCGCAGCCCGCTGCGGCGCACGCACTCGTTGAGGATGGCGTGCAGCTCGTCGTGCTCGTGGGGCGGATGCAGGCGCAACCGCTCGCAGGAGCGCAGGAAGCGCTCCAGATGATCCGACAGGCGGAAGAACCGCCCCCGCCAGACGTGCACCACGTCGTAGGTCGCATCCGAGCGCAGAAAGCCCCAATCGAGGATCGGGATGCGCGCCTCGCTGATGGGCGCGTAGACCCCGTCCACGAAGGCCGCCCCCGCACCGTACCCGGCCGCCTTGTTCTGTCGTTTTGCGATGGCGCTCATGCGGACAACCCTCCCGGCCGCCTTCCACATCGGCAGCGTTGATGCTACCGCACGAGCGCCCGCCGTCGGAGTCCCTCCGCTTCCCATGGGCACTGCGTGGGGCCGGAATCCGGGCCGGATTCGCCGGCTAGGGTTGGTGGGGGTCGTCGTCGCCCGGCCCACCCCCGGCCCGGGCCTCGTGATCGCGGGCGAGCAGGCAGCCGGCGAGACCCGCCACGATGCGTCGCACGAGCTCCGCCTGGCGCCGCGTGCCGGTCTTGCGAAAGAGCTGGCGCAGGTGCGAGCGCACGGTCGTGATGCCGACGCCCATGCGTTCCGCCGCCTCGGCGGGATTGAGCCCCTGCGCCATGAGGCCTGCGAGCCGCGCCTCGGTTCGTGTGAGACCGTGCACCGACACCAGCAGCTTCTCCACGTTGCCGAGCGGTCGCTCGGCGTCGGCCAGGAATACGAAAGCGACCCCCCCGCCGTAGCCGTCGGCGTGCGGCGTGACCAGGACCTCGACCGGCGAGTCCCGTGAGGCGCGGGGCACCGCGAGCGTGCGCTCGTGGTCGGGACGGGGCGGTTCCCCGGCCATCGCTTGCTTCACCAGCGCCTTGAGGTCGCTCTGGTTGTGCTTGCCGCGCACGCAGAGGCGACGATCGCTGTCGAGGGTCAATCCGTCGGCCGCTCCCAGGATGGAGGCGGCGGCACGGTTGCTGTAACGCACGCGCAGATCCTCGTTCACCACGAGCATGCCGATGGCCAGCCGATCGAGCCCCTCGCCGGCGAGGGCATCCTGGTGATCATCCTGCGCAAATGCGCTGAGATCGTGCCCGTAGATGTAGACCGACGGGTCGCTCTCGCGGGCGCGATACACCCACGCCATGCGGCGCCCCTTGACCGCGCTGTGGGCCCCCTGGATCGAATGGTCGCGGATGCAAGTACGCACAAGGTCCTCGTGCTCCACGGGGAGTAGCGCTTCGACGGTGACGTCGAGCCCCGCCGCCGTCTCCGCGGCCGCCGGATTGACGTAAGTGAGATGGCCGTCCGCGGCTGCCGCCAGAACAGGATTGGGATTCATCTGCGGCAACGCCAACAACGTCGCCGTATGTCCGTCGTCCGGCATGGTGTCCCTCTCGCAACCGGTGCGCGCGACCAAGGGCGCGCTATGGCCGTATCGCAAGCTGCACGGCCTTGTTATTTATCCGGCGGCGGCGCTCCGGATGGCGGAATCCTAAGGCTGTTGTTCTTTGGACGAGCTTACGAATCCCTCACGTCCTTGTAACAAACTTAGGCAAACATGACAGCGCTGCCAAGTTTGCGGCGCACGTGGGTCCCGGCCTAGTTCATTTGGATGAGAGCCGGACCCCGTCGTGCATTCAGCATGTATTTTGGATCGTGACCGTCTGCTTCGTCGACCTCGCGCCGTCCCTCGTGCATCATGATTGGACCGCGGTGCGTGGAAGCACGCTGAACGGGGCGTATGGTCATCAGGAAGAGAGCCAGACGTCCCCTCGAGGGAGGAGAGGTCATGTACGTGAGCGTCCGGCGATACACGACACGTCCGGGCTTCGCGCAGGAGGTGGCGAAGCGTGCGCGCGAGCGCTTCGTGCCGCTCGTGAGTCAGATGCCGGGATTCAAGGCGTATTACATCATCGACGCCGGCGAGGGCGTGCTCGTCAGCATCAGCATCTTCGAGGATCGCGAAAGCGCAGAGGCATCCAACCGCGAGGCGAGGAGCTACGTGCAGGGGAACCTGGCATCGTTCCTGCCGGACCCGCCCGACATCACTGCGGGTGAGGTGATCGTGAGCTGCGAGAAGTAGCCCCGCGCGCGGGCTTGACGTCGGCGAACGCACTCGAGCCCAGCCACGATCGGAATCGGCGGCGCAGGGCGGCGGGACCGACGAGCTCGAGCGCCCCGGAGTCCACGGCGCGCGCCAGCGTCAGCTCGCCGAGCCACAGCCGCGTGAGGGTCCGCACGTCGGTGACCACGTGCAGGTCCACCTCGAAGCCCGGATCGCTCACGCACAGATCCACCTCGCGCGCCTCGCTCACCAGCCACCAGTGCCGCTTGTTGCGCGGGGCGTCGGTGAGCTCGAACGCCACCACGGTGCGTCCTTCCGGGAAGCGCGTTGGATCGACCTTCCGGCGGATGTCCCACATCAACAGGCCGGGATCGAGATCCTCGGATCCGAACCGGCTCCTCACCCAGCGCTGCCCCCACACCCCCAGCATGCGGATGATGGGCTGCAGCTCCTGCGCGGCTGCCGTGGGCACGTACTCGCAGCCGCCGCCGGCTACGGTGCGCCGCTGCACGAGGCCCGCGCCTTCGAGCTGCTTGAGGCGCTTGGAGAGCAGCGCCGGCGACATGAGCGGCACCCCGCGGCGCAGATCGTTGAAGCGGCGGCTGCCCGCGATGAGCTCGCGCAGCACCAGGGGCGTCCAGCGCTCGGTGAGGATCTCCGAGGCCTTGGCGATGGGACAGAACTGCCCGTAACCCTTCATGCGCGGGAGCATAACGCCGCGGGGGCGGCAGCGGCCAGTTCAGATTGTGTACTTGATGGCGGTCGTCCGGGGGACGAAAGTGCGCACCAGGTCTACCATCCACGAGACACGGCGGAGGTTCACCATGACGCGAGTACGAGTGGCCACCAACGATGGCGGCGAGACCGCATTGGATGCAGGCGCCGTCGACGCCCTGGCGCAACGCCTGCGCGGGCCCCTGTGCCGGCCGTGGGAGCCCGGCTACGAGGAAGCGCGCCGGCTCTGGAACGCGATGATCGACAAGCGCCCCGCGCTGGTCGCCCGACCCGCGGGCGCGGCGGACGTGGTCGACTGCGTGCGCTTCGCCCGCGAGCACGATCTGTTGTTCTCGGTGCGCGGCGGTGGGCACAACATCGCCGGCACCGCGGTGTGCGAGGGCGGGCTGATGATCGATCTCTCCACGCTGAAGAGCGTGCACGTCGACCCGGCCGCGCGCAGGGTGCGCGTCGAGCCCGGTGCCTCCTGGGGCGACGTGGACCGCGAGACCCAGGCTTTCGGGTTGGTGGTGCCCGGCGGCATCGTCTCCACCACTGGCGTCGCCGGTTTCACCCTGGGCGGGGGCTTCGGCTGGGCCAGCCGCAAGCACGGGCTGGCCTGCGACAGCCTGCGCTCGGTCGACGTGGTCACCGCCGGCGGCGAGCGGGTACGCGCGAGCGCCGACGAGCACCCCGAGCTCTTCTGGGCCCTGCGCGGGGGCGGGGGCAACTTCGGCATCGTCACCTCCTTCGAGTTCCACGCCCACCCCCTCGGTCCGGAGGTGGTGGCGGGCCTGGTGCTCCATCCCATGGAACGCGCGCAGGAGGTGGTGAATTTGTTTCGGGAGATGACCGAATCCGCCAGCGAGGATCTGTGTTGCCTTCTGGTCCTGCGCAAGGCGCCGCCCGCCCCCTTCATCCCCGAGGAGTTCCACGGCGCGCCGGTGGCCGGCATCGCCGTGTGCTACGCCGGTGACATGGCGGCGGGCGAGCGCGCGGTGCAGCCCCTGACGGCGTTGGGTGAGCCGGTGGCCGACGTGCTCACGCGCAAGCCCTTCGCCACGCACCAGCAGCTCTTCGACGCGAGTGCGCCCTTCGGCCGCCAGTACTACTGGAAGTCGGACTACTTCGACGACATCCCGCCCGCCGCCGACGAGGCGCTCATCGGCCACGCGGAGGCCATGACCTCGCCCCTGTCCTCGGTGCTCATGATGCAGCAGGGCGGCGCCATCGCCCGCCCGCGCGAGGACACCGCCGCCGGCAACCGCGACGCCGGCTACATCCTCAACATCCAGGGCTCGTGGCTGGAGCCGGCGGAGTCGCCCACGCACACGGCCTGGGCGCGGGAGTACTGGGAGGCGATGCGCCCGTTCTCCTCGGGCGGCGCCTACGTCAACTTCCTCACCCGCGACGAGAGCGAGGATCGGGTGCGCGCGGCCTACGGGGCCGAGCTCTACGATCGGCTCACCGCGGCCAAGACGCGTTACGACCCGGCCAACGTGTTTCGCTCCAACCAGAACATCCGGCCCCGCCAGGGATAGCGCCCCGAGCGAGGGCGCACCTCCGACCCCGCCCGCATCCTCCGTTTGCGGGATGAGGGCGATGGCGAGTTCCCCCGCCATGCCCGTGGGCGGAGCGCGCGCGGTTTGTCCTCCAGGCGGTGCTGAGCGGCAGAGACCGCGGCGTCTCCCCCTGCTCTCGCCATGCCGTTTCGACCCTTCGCACCCGTAACTATCCGTTACGTTTCCGAGCCCCATGCATCGCTCTCGCCGGACTCGGGCCGCTCCGGGGCCAGGTGTCGCAAGCCTCCCACGCGGATGCCGATAGTATTTAATGGGCGTCTGCCCAGGAGCCCGCAAGCGACCGAGATGACCCGGAAAAGACGCGCCGTGCTCACCGCGATCCCCGTGGCGCTGCTGGGTGTCGCGGTGGGGGCGGGCGTGCTCGTCCTGCGCGAACACGAGCTGGCCTCGTTCTTCGGCCTCGTGCTGCTGGCGTTCCCCGCCGGGCGGTTCCTGGCCCTCGCGCCGGTGGCCTACCAGGGGTTCGCGTTCTCGCCCTTCGTCATCGCCGGCATCGTTCTCCTGGTCGAGACCTGCGTCGCGCTCTTCGTGAGCGTCAATCTAGACGTGCTCCACGGACTCCCGCGCATCGGCAAGGGGCTGCGCGCCATGGAGCAGGGCGGCGAGGCAACGCTGGCCCAGCACCCGTGGATTCGGCGCACGACGTGGACCGGTGTGGCGCTCTTCCTGAGCCTGCCGCTGCCGACCACCGGCCCCGTGGGCGGCACCGTCATCGCCCGCCTCATCGGGCTCGGCCCGGAGCGCAGCTTTGCCGCGGTGGTGGCCGGCGATGCACTCGGCGTCTTCGTGGTGGCGCTCGCCGCCCACGGCATCATCACCTGGGTGCCGTTGCGCCCCGACGGCGCCCTGGTCGTTGTCCTGCGCCTGGCCGTGATCGTCGCGCTGATCGCGCTCCTCACCTGGCTCTGGTATCGAAGGACGCGTCGCCCGCGGCCGTGACGTCGCGCGCGTGCGGCAGCGCAAGGAGAATGCGCTATACTGCGCCTTGGCCCGGCGGGACGGCCGCACCATGGATATCGAAGAGGAAACTCCGGAGTTCGAGAGCGCCGCAGATCTCGAAAGTCTGGATGATCTGGTGCGCCGAGGCCGCGAGCAGGGCTACCTTACCCGCCAGGATCTGGCACAGCGGCTCTCCCAAGAAGGCACCGAAGAGAGCGTGGAGGCGCTGGCCGACGCCCTGAACGAGCTCGGTCTGCGCATCGTGGATCAACCCCCCGACGCGGATGCCGAGCCGCCCGACGAGGACGCCCTCGAGGCGGCGCGCGGACTGCTCTCGGCGGCGGTTTCCCCCGACGCGAGGGAGACCGACGACCCGGTGCGCCAGTACCTCCGCGAGATGAGCGTGCCCGAGCTGCTCACCCGCGACCAAGAGGTGGCCATCGCCCAACGCATCGAGTCCGGACTGACCGAGACCGGTGAGATCCTCGCCGCCTGTCCGTACGCGTCGCGACTGCTGCTCGAGCGTGCGGAGCGGGTGCGCGCCGGCAAGCTGCGTCTGCGCGACGTGGTGGCCGGCGTAGCGCCGGCGGCGGCGGAACCGCCCGACGACGATACGCCCGAGCACGAGGCCCGGCGGCGCGAACGCGAGGCCATCTGGGAGCGTCTCGATGGGATGCGCCGTCTCCACGAGCAACACGCCGCGGCGGTGACGCGCCACGGCCTCGCCGCCGACCGGACGCGCCGTCTCGGGCGCCGTTTGGCGCACGAGTTCCTCGCCCTGCGTTATCCGCCGCTGCGCCTCGTCGAGCTCTCGCAGCAGGTGCAGGCCCTGGCGCGCGAGGCGCAGGCCGCGGAGCACGCGCTCGCTATCGCCACCCAGGGCGCGCGCGGGTACGCCCACGGGCTCGAGGCCCGTGCAGGACAGCCATTGCTCGAGCTGGCCGCCGCCGGACGCCGGCTCGCCGCCAGCGAGGCCGCCACCCGCCGCGCCAAGGCGGAGATGGTCGAGGCCAATCTGCGTCTCGTGGTGGCCGTGGCCAAGAAGTACCGCAACCGCGGGCTGCCGTTCCTCGACCTGATCCAGGAGGGCAACATCGGCCTGATGAAGGCGGTGGACAAGTTCGAGTACCGCCGCGGCTACAAGTTCTCGACCTACGCCCACTGGTGGATCCGCCAGGCCATCACGCGCTCGCTGGCGGAGCAGTCGCGCACCGTGCGCGTACCCGTGCACATGGTCTCGCGCATCGGCAAGCTCCACAGCACGGCCCGGGAGATGGTGCAGCAGTTCGGGCGCGAGCCGAGCGCGGCGGAGCTGGCCGCACGCATGCAGGAGCCCGTGGCCGAGGTGGAGCGGCTGCTGCGCATCGGGCGCTTCCCCGTCTCCACCGAGACGCCCCTCGGCCAGGGCGAAGATCAGCGCCTGGGGGATCTGCTGCCCGACGAGGAGACCGGGACCCCGTTCGATGCCGCCGCGGACGCCGGGCGCCAAGCGGCGACCCTCGACGCGCTCGAGGCCGAGCTTACCCCCCGCGAGGTGGCAGTGATCGCGATGCGCTTCGGCATTGGATATGCGAGCGAGCACACCCTGGAAGAAGTGGGGCGGCAGTTCCAGGTGACCCGCGAGCGCATCCGCCAGATCGAATCGAAGGCCATCAAGAAGCTGCGCCACGCGGGTCGGGCCTCGCGCCTGCGCACCTTCCACGAAGACTGAACCTTCGTTCGCCAACGAAATGTGCCGGGACAAAGCTTGCGAGAGCGGATTCCGTCCGCGAACACGATCGTCCTAAGGTGGCACGCATCACGCAGGGTGGTGCTGAGCTGCGCGCGTATGTAAGGTTGACTGAGTATCCGTAGGGGGCTGAGCACAGCGAAGCCCCCCAAGCGACCCGAGAGGATCAACATCCGCAATGAGCTGGGGCAAAAGGGCGCTGTTCACGGCCGCACCGCTCGCGCTGCTCCTGTTCGCGGCGCTTGCCGCCGCGCTCGCGCTGCCCCGCGAGCAGCTCGCCGCCCTCTACGGGCTCGCTCTGCTCATCTTCCCCGGCGGGCGCTTCGTGACCCTGCTCCCCGTAGCCGGCGACGGGCTCGCCTTCTCGCCCCTGTTCATCGCCGGCATGGTTGCGTTCATCGAGTTCTGCTTCGCCCTGTTCGTGAGCATCAACCTCGACCTGCTCTACCGGCTGCCCCGCATCGGCGAAGGGTTGCGCGCCATGGAACGCGAGGACGAGGCCACGCTTGCGCACCATCCCTGGATCCGGCGAACGACCCTGCTGGGCGTGACCCTGTTTCTCAGCCTGCCGCTGCCGGCCATCGGCGTCGTGGCCGGCACGGTGATCGCGCGACTGGCCGGGCTCGGGGTCGTGCGCAGCTTCTTCGCCGTCGTCGCCGGCAACCTCCTCGGCGCCTACGCTCTCGCGCTGACCGCGGAGACCTTCATCGCCTGGATGCCGATTGAGCAGGGGGGCGGCTTCTTCCTCGCCCTGCGCCTGGGCGTCCTCGCGACCCTCATCGTGGCGCTGAGCTGGGTCGCGCAGCGGTGGGCCCGCGCGCCGGCGACCCGCTAGCCGCCACCCAGCCCGCGGACGAAA
>JABAHQ010009513.1_pt1 | contig 82494 bp, 86 predicted proteins | sample 7062091 | NCBI WGS metagenome assembly JABAHQ01 (sample SAMN14534359, study PRJNA622989) | marine sediment metagenome | biome: marine biome [ENVO:00000428]; feature: marine pelagic biome [ENVO:01000023]; material: deep marine sediment [ENVO:00002113] | place: India: Gulf of Kutch | collected...
GCAGCCTCTTCATGCAAGAAGGTGTAGTAATATCCGACGTTATAGCTGCTCAGTTTGGTGTCTTGCCCACAATTCGTTAGCCCCTTGGGTCTGTTGGCCACCACCTTGATCTGTACTGGAACCTTCACCTGGGGCCATAACTGATCTTTGAACATGCCGTACACCCAACTGCACAGGCAACTGCTTCGTACTCCACTCTGCCATAGGCAGAGGATCATGGCTTTGCCCCTGGCGTGTTGTCTGGGCGCCCTGTTGGGGAAGGCGTCAGCCATCTTGTAAACGTCTTCCCTGGTGGGAACATATTGCTTGGCAATCTTCTTAGGCTTCCTCTTGAGAATCAGCTTCTTCTCTGTGCGGTTGAACCTTATCTCCTTGCCATTCAACTCGTAGAATCGGCGCACCACATAGAACAGGTTTCGAGCTGCTGCATAGTGGCCCTCCTGCTGCTTGGTGAGGCATGCACGTTTCATACACTTCTTTATCTCTTGAATGCTGAGGTTCAGCGCCTCTTTGGGCCCCAGGTTATTCATCTCCAGATAATGCTGGAACTGGTACATTCTCCCTGGGCGGTTCTTGGGTTTGAAGCTCTTAGCCAGCAACTGCACAGCATTACACCGTAATAGTGGGGCGTAACTGTGTTCTCCAGAGACGAACCAGCCGTGCTCGTCATGCTCAGACTCTTGCCTTGCCATAACAAGCTCCAGGTACAGATTAGGCTCTACACATATAAAATTTGTGTTACTTCGGGCTGTAGTGACTAAGTAACGATGTTGACTTCGGGTTGACAGGGTAAAGGCAGATTTGTTCACCAGTAGCAAGTCTATTTGACATGCTTTCATGTAGGTAGGCGCTAAAATATCTTTCCTCAGCTTCCGAGGATTCTACGAGGTCTGTTGGGTCAATCTTGTAGGCTTGCGAGTCGCAGTTTTCAGAAGCTTTCGTTGATTAATTGACTCAGTCTCTGCAAGAAAATAATATCGAAGAGCAGGGGGGCTAGGTTTGAAAAATCCATATTATGCTTTCAGTTTTCCTACTCTTCCTCTTTCTCCTTTTCTTTCTTCTTGGTTTGCTTCTTTTTCTTTGGCTTTTCAACGATTTTCATATTTATCTGAATGATGTCTTCAGTTATCGTCTTACCTCTTACGGTCTTTCTTCTCCTCTCTCCCGCTCTTGAAGGTTGAAAGCCAACACCCTCTGTCAAGATAACATTGGTTCGGACTCCTCCATGGACGTTTGGCCTCATGGGGAAGCCGTCCCTGTCCGATCCTCCGGTTATTTTGAGCTTATGCCCAGACAGCCCGACCACAGACCCATCTACGATGTCCCCCAGCTTTCTTCCAATCAATGGGGCTGCCCGAGATCCCTCTCTTTCCACAAATTGGGACTCTCCGGTTTCTGGGTCGGATAGGATTATCTTAAATTTTGCCATTTCCTTGACATCACTTTCCTACTGCTCACATTTTTTACGGGTAAGTCGATGAAGCTTTACCAGGGAGCGGCATCTTTTTCTGTTTTTGCCCCCTGGTTCCCATTTCCTTTATGCTTCAGATGCTTCGCTGTTTATAAGCTTTCTATAAGCAAAGATGCTGGTAGAAACGACTATGACTATGCCTGTGACGATGCCAATCGCGATAAGAAACCACCTGATCCATGTTCTTATGGATTGCCCAAAGAATCTCGGGAAGGCAGGCGCCATCTCGTCCCTTTGAGAGATGTGGATCCGATTCTGTATGATGAAATCTCGATACGCCCGTGCTGAGGCTATATAATCTATTTCACTTATGTTCATAAACTGGATGGTTCTCCGAGATGTTACGGCGCCAGCTCTTATGGCGTTCAGTGGATCCTCTTTTCCATCTCTTACGTATGTCAGATCGATAGGGAGCCATCCCCAAGGTGGGATATAGACCATAGCCCATCCATGCCAAACTACATTCTCAAGAAAAGATGTCACTGTGCCATTCCAACTATCCCGCTGGATAGAGCCATACTCATATACGCATCCTATCTGAAGAAAGGACGGGATCCCGATGATTCTACAGAAGGTTATCAAGAGAATCGCCTGATCGTCGCAGTCTCCGCTTCCACCCGCTAGAGTCTCGTTGGGATATCGGGGGACCTCCGAAGACCAATAGTCGATGTGGTTCCAGATCCATACAATCAGCTTTCTGACAATTGAGAGAGAGTTTGTTTCGTTACCCACTATTGCATAGGCAGTCTCTCGAAGCGTTGAATCAGTGATCTGCCAACCGTCGCCTTCTCGGCAATATTTCTGTTTCAAACTCTCCGAAATCTCGGTGAAAGTTTCAGACCGCCGATCGTCAAGGAGAGGAATCTTTCTCTCTTTAGATACGACATCATAGGTTGCTTTGTACGTCAAGTTCTCTCCGGGCTCAAGCGTTGAGGTTGGAAGCTGTAATACTACTGTCGGGTTTCCATCCTCATCCCTCTTGGTGCTCGATATGGGCTGAGAACAGGCTGTCAGGCAGACGGTTTGCCACGTGTTGTTCATGAAGAGGCTGATTCTCTTATCCTCCTCACTGAGATGCCAAGGCTTTGCGCCCATGTTAAAGTAGGTTACGGTTGTCTGAATAACATACCTCGCATCCCAGATTCCGCCGCTCACTGACGTAAAGTTATTGAATGAAGGGGAGATAGCGAGCACACATAAGATCATTAGAAGCGCAGGTGCCACTCTATTGCTCATTGTCGCATTCCTCCCGGCTCTTGGGATCTATCAAAGATACTGATGAAGACTACATCCTGGTTCTGGTCCTTAAACCTTCAGGCAGAATGTAACATCACCTAGATTCTAGGCTGCTCAAGATCCCCTTCTAACCTTTGAGTATTTGATGTTTGCCTTAGTGGTCTTTGATGGTAGAAGTCATTCCACATGTACTCTGAACAGATCGATGTCCTGCTTCATCTCTGCAGTACATTCGAGAAACTCTCTTACTGAACGCTCCACGTCTTTTGATTGGGTGATATATCTGCCCACAACCAAGATGTCTGCTCCACTTGCCAGGGCTTGGGGCGCGGTCTCAGGAGTTATTCCGCCAGCAACAGCGACCAGAAACTTTTCGGCTTTGAACTCTTTTCTCATCTTTTGGATTAGGTCCCAACGGGTCTTCCCTGTCTTCTCTACGTCTATTGCACGATGTAAGATTATGATGTCCGGAAACTCCTTTAGTGATCGCAGCTTTTGGGCGGGGTCTTCGACGTTCATCAGATCTACTACTGCGTAGACTCCAAGTCTCTTAGCCTCGTAAATGAACTTGTCCAGGGTCTCTGCAGCCGCTAGCCCAGAGGCCACCACTGCATCAGCAGTCTCATCAAATGCCAGGTCTACTTCCACCTTTCCGACATCCAAGGTCTTCAGGTCCGCCACCATGAAAGTGTCCTTAGCGCGTTCCCTTAAGTCGCGAATAATCTTTACACCGTACTTCTTCAATAGTGGCGTGCCAACCTCTAGGATGATCCTGTCGCTCTCCGGCATTTCCTCTATTATTTTTTTGGTCCTTTCTAGGCTGGGAATATCTAGTGCTATCTGCAGGTATGGTGGTCGCCACAGTCGAGGTACTTTGAATCCCATGATCGGGTGTCTTGCTCTATCTTTGTCGTACATGATTTTCTTCAACGGTGGATACTTGGCTAGCGCTCTTTTAAGAGCTAGTTTTGTAGCTCCATAGTTATACTGATAGATCTTCCGGTAATCATCGGCTTCGGGATGCACAAATACACTGCACAGGATTACCCAATCATCGAGTTTGTCCTCAGGTATAACGCTCTGTTCCACGGAGTCAGCTACAGCCTTGGCCACCGCAGCCTGAGCCGGACCGAATATTCTGCCTGCCTGATCAAGATTCTTCACGGTAACCTTAGGGATCAAGAGAGTGTGTGGCTTGGAAGGAAGATTCGGCCTTATGACCGCTAGAAGCGGTGTATGGCCCTCCGACAGGTTCGATATGCTGTTGGCAAAAGCATATCCCACAGGCCCATCTTTGTCACCGATTATCAGATCGACATGAGCCACCTCAGAACCCTCGCCGGTGAACGCTTCGCCTATGAGATAAGTGGAGTTCTCCTCTCCGACTCCCATAGCTCTCAGTTCCTCACCGACCTCCTCAAAATCCACATCGAAGTCCTTCATCCAGCGGTAAAGCGTGTCCCGGTGCACTCCTATGATCTTGGCGGTACCCTTGATCGTCGGTTTTGTCGATCTTCGACTTTCAGCCCTTCTGACCTCTTTCTCTTTTCTCTTTGCAGCACTCAGCAATCGTATAAATTCCTCTCTGGTCTCCGGCTTCTTACCGTCGAATTCCGACACTTGCTCACCCAGTGTAGCAGAGAACAGTCCTCGACTATTTAAGATTTGTCGTATTTGTCGTATAATCTCGCCATAGCAGCCATATCATACTACATTATACGACAAACTCAAAGCCAAGTAGTAAGTAGAGTTGCATCCCGAACTTTTGAAAACGCCAAGTAAATGTTCCAAGATTTAGTGCATATGCATGCAGAACACGGTCAAGTCCACACTGGACAGAAAATCTGATCCATCTGCTAGTCTCTCTCCACTAAAAGTAAGGATAGTAATCCCATTAAGAATTAGAAAAAGAGGGAGGGTGTTATTTTTCTCTTGCTAGGGAATAGACCGCTTTTATTGCTATCAGGACTGCAGCAGGAGCCACGAAAGCCACGATGTAATTTAGTATTCCAGTTGCCCAGTAGTATAGTAGGTCCAGTTCTACTGCTTCAAGAGGTTTCCAGACATCTACGCCTACTCGTGTTATCATCAGAGCAATTGCAGATATGAGAAATGGGGTAACCTCCTTTGCTGTTATGCTTACAAGGCCGACTATGATGCCAAGGATTAGCAGGATCAGTGTTAGATAGCCGTTTGCAGACTTTACTGATGAGTCTTCCCAATGTGCCTCAGCAGCAAAAGCCATATAGCCTACTGCCAGCCCCGCGATGATTGCTATTATCACGAAGGCCGTGAAGGCGTATTCAGCCATTTCTTCGTATGTTGCCATTTTTTAACCCTCTACAAGTGAGCTAGATTTATGGCTTATATCGTTTTATAAGTCTTGTGCAGTATATTATTGAACGCCAGCTGAGAATAACATATTTAGAACGAGTTTCATGAACTCTAAGGCTTACATGAAATAGGATTTTGAAATTTTCAGGATTGGGTGTGCCATCTGGATTAAGGATTTTCAGATTCCCAGACCGTCCGAAGTTGCCTGGATATTGTTGCAGTTAAGGCGATTTCCTGAACTTAATTGTCTGATTCGACAGATCTAACTCATAGACCTGGTTCACGTCAAAGTCGATGCCGAGTTCTTCATATTCCCTCTCTGTCAGAAACAAGATCATCTTAGGACGGGTAAGCTGAGTTCTCTTCGGAAACGTAGGAAGCTGTTGCTGCAAGGCTTGAACTACGCTCTGAGCCATCCTTGCCTCTTCGGTCGAAGGTTTAATCGCGAATCTTGGAATCCTATGCTCTTCGATCAGTTCTATACGTTTACCAAGATTTCCTTGCGGGTCCTGGATTGAGTCGATCCTTTGAACTCTCACCCGTATCATAATATGTCCATCGACCTTCATGTAATTCGGTAGAGAAGCCTTTATGTCTTCTTGTAAGTTCTCACTCCATCTCTATAGTGGCTGGTGGCTTCGGAGTCACGTCGTAATATACGGCTGAAACATTTACGCACCTTCCGAGTATTTCCTTGGCTATTTCAGTTAAGGTTGGCCAAGGGACGTCGGCCACCTCCGCAGTTAGGAAATTATGAGTTTGGATCGCTCTTATAGCAATCATATACGGTTGCTTTTCGTCTTTTTTCTCAATCATATTCAAAACCCGTGTTAGAATGGGATATTCAGCAATCATAGTTTCCTGAAGAGAGACCAGATCCTCTACCGGAAATTGATGAAGGCTACCATCGGATCTTTGCGCTTCAACCGCAGCGACCTTTCCATAATGTCTTCTCCCGTCCCTTATGCCGGTGGCTCTGTCCCGAAGGACTCTTACAGAAGCCCGTTTTATTGGAATTTTGAGAGAGTTAGCTACTGTACTTTCTATCCTCTTCCTCGAAAGTTTTGGAGGGTAGGGCCCCTCTTCATTGTCGATGATGACCGCGAAATACTGCTGAGGCTGATGTTGAGCTAATTTCTCCTCAGTTGTTGCTGTGGCCCTCTTCAGTGATTTTAGCTTGTCACTTCTAATTTCGCCAACCGCCCGCACAGATAGGCCTGGACCCGGAAAGGGTTGACGTTCAGAGATCTCTGACGGGATATCCAGAAGTCTAGCCACCCTTCTGACTTGTGGTTTATAGAGGGAAGCGAGCGGCTCGATGACTCGAAAGCCGTAATGTTCATCGGGGCTGATTCCCATCTGTGAGAGAACATTGTGCTGAGTCTTTATGCCCCCTGTGGTTTCGTCGATGTCAGCTTTAATGGTGCCCTGGACCAAAAATCGGCAACCTTCTCTCTTGGCGGTCTCACCAAGGGTCTCGTAGAAGGTTTCTCGGAATTTTTTACGCTTTTCCTCAGCATCTTTCAAGCCTCCCAACGCCTTCAAGAAGCGCTCTTGAACCCGCAGTATCTTCACTGGTAAGTTTAGAGGAGAATTGGAAAGGAGTTGGCGAACTCTTTCTGGTTCACCTGCACGCATGAAGGCATCATCGAGCATCACACAGAGAAGATTTTCTCCCAAAGCACGATAGGTTAGGGCAGCGCAGGTTGTGCTGTCCACACCGCCCGAGATCGCGATCACAGCCCTCTCGTTCCCGATAGCCCCTCTCAGTTCTGAGACTTGCTCTTTCACGAACTCTTTGGCATCAAAATTCTGCAAAATACTCAGCTCCGTATGACCAAGTTCTTGGTTCCTTCTCTGCTTATAGCTCTCTGCACACCTATGTATCCGTATCTATCGCACATTTAGGGACACATCCGACGTCAACTGACAACATTAAAGGTTTGCTCTTATAAAATCTATCAGGTTGCATCGCTCCCACGACGAAATTATTGGTGATCCATTTAAAGAAACAGTTGAGTAAAATCATGGCATGCGTGAGCTTATAGCTTAGTGCTCGGCTGGATAAGTGGTATACATGGACTACTCTTCAGTCACAGATTCTTGTTTCATCCTTTTGAGAGACTTCCTGTATGCACGCGTTGGTTGAGGGGTTCTTGGTGCCGCATATCTGACATTTTATGTCTCTTGTCTCTAGAGAAAGTCTGGACTACGCAGCCAACTATCTTTCCAAGCGAACGCATGCATGCCGCAGTAAATTCTATTAAGGCATAGCTACATAACACCCGCCTAATATGGAGAGTTAGGTGAACGCTGATGAAGCTCGTAACAGTTCTGCTTCCCGAGGCCTATCTGGAGGGGTTAGACGAACTTGTCAGATCAGCCATGTATCCTAGCCGAAGCGCAGCCATCCGCGCAGCAGTCAGAGATCTGCTGAAGAAGGAGCTATGGACCAGACGCGAAGAGTAGAACGCCTGATACGGAGACTCCATAGGTATTTTCGAAAGGACATTCGATCCTAGGAAAGCATTAATAGGAAATATTCGGATTTTTGGTAACTGAGCGGCGGTAGCGAAGCCAGGTCAAACGCGGAGGACTCAAGATCGGCTTTGATGAGTCATCCTCTCCCGTAGGGGTTCGCCGGTTCGAATCCGGCCCGCCGCACTAACTAATTGAAAGATCCGTGTGTATGGGCACACCCGAATATCGGCGTAGACTGTTCGAAATCCGTGATCATCTTGAAGGAAAAACTCTACAAAACCCTTCTTGCTTATCTTGCTACCTCTATTCTGGTGCTGATAAGTGGCTCATTCCTTATGGTCTAGGTTGCGGGTGTGAATTTGATCCCCGCGACGGTTTCCATCGTTCTCTTGGTTCCCCTGTTATTTGGTACGATTCCTACGAGAATGAGAAAAACATGCAGTAAACTCTTAGCATCCGAGTCAAGGAGGATGACAGTGGTAATAGTTCCAGGGCCAGAGGTGAGCGGGAATGCCAGTGGACCTACCGCAATGTCTTCGAGCTCCTCCTGAGAGTATTCGCCCATTCTGGGGTTCAGAATCCTGAGAGTAAAAATGACTAATAGGATGCCGCCAGCGATCCTGAAGGCGGCTATTGTTGTCCTGTCAAGGCGAAGAAGAATAATACTAGAAGAGAGACATCTAGAGACTTCACAATGATTTTGCGGCGTTCTGAGTCGTACATTTCTTTTGTTAATGCAACGTAGACCACTATGGTGCTTGGGGTTCCATAACTGCAAGAAGGGAAGTGATGGATACCGCTATGAATTCTACAGTGCCGATCACTATGCCTCACTTGACCATCTTGACGGTTTCAAAGTACACTGATCGGGGGATTATTTTAAGCTAATTGATGATCCGCCCCGTTGAGAAGATCGGTGATCTGAATCCTAGTTGAACAGTTGAACTGTTTCTGTGTTGAACAATTCAACGAAAACTCTTATATCGACTATTGACACTTAATATACCAGAGAGCGTAATCGATAGCAGAAAGGTAAAGGACATGCACTGTCCACACCAAGATTGCGGAAAGAAGTTTGACCAATTAGTCATGTTAGTAGACCGCACAAAGATACCACGCAACACCTATTACGCCTGTCCGCACTGCAAGTGCAAGATCGATGTTGTCTACGATAAAGAAAGCCTAACATTCTCTGAACATTCCGAAGGCACCAGCAAAGCGAATTCATCCGGATGCCCCTACTACTTCGGCTATCTGAAGCTGTTTTCTAGGGGAGCCAAAATTCCAGATGAATGCCTAACCTGCCCTAGACTGACAGAATGCATGGACAAAGAACCCTAATACCTGAGTTTGACGTCTAATTTGTAAAAACCTCTTCTTCAGAGTTGGCTTAGACTGGAACCAGTCACGGTACCGTGGCATAGACGCTCTCTTCCGTTGCAGATTTTTAGCCCGAACCATCGCCCTTGGCCATTTTGTCTTTGAAGAGCATCCTATTCGTGGTGGCTGGCTTGACGAGGCTTCTTCTCCTTTAAGTTCGATGTCTCCTTGCATGTATGCATCTTAGAACCTGTAGAAGTCCAATACACGACTTCACTGTTGCCACTAGGACGCTATCAGAATTCCGTTGAACTTAAGTAGGTTCACTTCCAAACAACGCTACAGTATACAAATCAAGCTTGGAGGTGCATTCCACTCGCTAAGATCCTGGTCACCTCAGCGTGGCCCTACATTCAGGTTATGCCTCATTTAGGCAAGTTGACAAGTTCGATCCTGCCCGCTGATGTCGTCGCCCGGTATTATCGACTACGAGGAGACGATGTTATTTACGTAACAGGATCCGACGAACACGGGACACCCATTGAGGTCGAAGCCGTTCAACAAGGAATTCCTCCCAAGCAACTCACGAATCAAAACCACAAGAGGGTCGTAGAATTATTCAAGAAGTGGGGAATACTATTTGACAACTACACCCGAACCGAAAACCCTCTTCACAAGAAATTCGTACAGAACTTCTTCCTCAAGATCTACGACAACGGGTACATCTTCACTCAAGAAATGAAGTTGCCTTACTGCCCGAGGTGCGACCGCTTCCTGCCTGACAGATTTGTAGAGGGGACCTGTCCCTACTGCGATTATGAGACAGCACGTGGGGACCAATGTGAGGCTTGTGGACACCTATTGGAACCAACCGAACTCATCCATCCCTATTGCACAATCTGTCACTCAACACCCAGACTCAAGAAAAGTAAACATTGGTACTTTGATATCCCGAAATTCACGGAACAACTTCATAAATACATCGAGAACAATGAACAGCTACCAGCCAACGCTCGAAACTTCAGCCTAAACCTCCTCAAGGAAGGACTGGAACCTAGGCCCATCACTAGAGACACTGAATGGGGAATCCAAGCCCCTTTCCCAGAAGCCGAGAACAAGACCATCTATGTATGGGTTGAGGCGGTCCTAGGATACATATCCGCCACAATCGAATACTTCAAAGAACTAGGTAGAACTGAAGAATGGAAGGAGTTTTGGTTCAACGAAAACACAAAGAGCCTATACTTCATTGGAAAGGACAACATACCGTTCCACACACTTATTCTTCCAGCACTTCTCCTAGCCACAGAAGAGGACTACAATCTACCATGGAGCGTCGACTCCACCGAGTTCCTATTGTGGGAAGATGAACCGTTTTCCGGTAGCCGAAGGATCGGCCTATGGATCGACGAGGCGCTCCAACTCTTCCCAGCTGACTATTGGAGATACACAATTCTATCCATCCGCCCCGAAACAAAAGACACCAACTTCACATGGAAAACTATCATCGAGAAGGTGAACTCTGATCTCAATGACACCCTAGGAAACTTCGTCCACCGGACCCTCACCTTCATCAACCAACACTATACCAGCGCCGTTCCTAAACCTAGCAAACTCGGTAAACCAGACAGAGATACCATTCAGTTGATAGGAAAGAGAGTAGAAGAGATAGCTCATAATCTTGAGCAGTCTCAGCTACGAGCAGCTTTGCGTACTGCTATAGGTCTCAGTCGCCATGGAAACAGATATCTGAACAGAAGGGAGCCATGGAAAACCATCAAGACAAACCCAAAAGCGGCAGCCAACACCCTCTACGTAGCTGTCCAGATAATAAAGGCACTTACAATACTCCTCGCACCCTTCATACCCTTCACGGCCGAAAAACTCTGGAATCTCCTACAACTACCCGGCAGCGTACATCAACAGAAGTGGAACGAAGCCACAAAACCTCTAACACCGGGCCATAAGATAGACGAAGCGAAACCGCTCTTCCACAAAATAGAAGCCACTAAAGAGGAACTGCAAGCTATGGTGGAAAGAATCAAATCTAACTCCACTAATGCAGAATGAGCTAACAACAGATAAGTGGATAGCTTGGCTCTAAAGATTGACCTTCATGTTCATACATGTTACTCCTCAGATGGTACCACCAGTCCACAAGAGGTAATTGCCTATTCCATAAAGCAGGGTCTAGACGGTGTAGCCATCACAGACCACGACACAGTCGATGGTGTTACGAGACTCCTCGAAAAGAGCGATCTCATCATCATCCCAGGAATCGAGATAACCACCAAGCAGGGGCACGTTATTGCTCTTAATGTAAGAAGGCGCATTCCGCCAAAGTTAACACTCTACGAAACCGTTCAAAGAATCCACCAGGCTAGGGGACTAGCTGTGGCAGCTCATCCTGTTGCTCTTTTCAAAAGCTTAACAATAAGGGATGCCTGTCCAGATTTCGACGCCATCGAGGTAATCAATTCGGCGGCTGTCCCCTTTCATCTCTCTCATCTCTTAAGCAGAAAACTCGCATCTCGTCTGAACCTTCCACAAGTGGCAGGGAGCGACGCCCATTACGGCCCAGAGATCGGATCTGCATACACACTGATTGATGCCAATCCCGAGGTTGAAGAAGTGGTGCAGGCGATAAAGGAGGGAGCTACCACCCCTTACGGAAAGGCGATACCTTGGAGACTCAGAGTAGAAAGGATATCGCTGAGCTGTAAAAGACGTGTGAGAAACTGGTCCCTAAGAGAATAAAGAGATAACAAGGAGAAGAATCGTGGAAAAGTTAGACTCTGATATTTACTCTACTAGACCAAAGTATAGGCTGAGGTGAAGATATATCCACGATATTCCTTGAAAGGGAAAGCTTCTGCTATTCGTAGTCTTCGAGCTGGTATAGGTGTAGATCTATCTTCAGTGGCTTTTCTGGCTCTGGGTACGGGTCTATGTTGAATAGGTTTGAAATCTTGGTTTCTGCGTGATAAGTGGATTGACCAGTTCCTTTTTGCATCACTTTCAGCTGCGTGGATTGTTGGATTCTCTTGATGGCCTTAAGCATTGCCTCTTCTTCCCCATGCCTCGACATTGAGAAGGTCCCGGATTGCCACCCGGATGGCCTCTGCCCTGTTGGGGTAATACTTGTCGTCTACCAGTTTGTCTAGTGCTTTTATGTAGGGTTCGGGAAGATGTAGGGTGATTAGTCTCGTTTTATATTCCCTCCTTCCAGATGTACTGTCACAGGGCTGTAGAGATGGTAATTGCTTATATTGCTGTATATTAGTTTTCAAATATGATTCAAACATGAATCTGCTTTCTCTTATAAAACTTTTTATGCAGCTGTCATGGCTTAGTTGTAAAGGCTTGTTCGGTCAGCAGTTGAGTTTTTGTTGTGTGATTAAAACTAATGTTTATGAGTGGTTGTCTAGATTTCTAGAGTTACGAGTCGATAGGTCGAGTTGATGACATGGACAAGCGAGTTTACGTGAAGAGTTTTGGTTGCCCCACTAGTAAGGTAGATGGAGAGTTCATGGTGGGCTGCCTTTCGGAGGCGGGATATCAGATTGTAGACTCGGCTGGGGAAGCTGATATTCTGATTTATAACACCTGTGCAGTGAAGTCGCCTACTGAGAATCGGATGATGAGTCTGTTGAAGAAGGTACCAAAGGATAAACTGCTAATTGTAGCGGGCTGCCTTCCCCTCATCAACTTGGACCGGTTGAGTAGCAAGGTGGACCTCGATGCTGTTGTGGGGCCCGGACTTGGCGAGGAGATTGTGGAGGTTGTGAGGACCGTCACTGGTGGGGAGAAAGTCGTGTCGCTGAAGGAGAATTCGATGCCCCCTCTTGATCTGCCACAGGTCCCTGTTAATCGTGTGGTGGGTATTGTGCCCATCAACTATGGGTGTCTGGGTTCGTGTTCCTACTGTTGTGTTAGATTTGCCAGGGGGGCCTTGAGGAGTTATGGAACCGCAGAGCTGGTTAGAAGGGTAAAGCGCGATCTAAATTCCGGTGCTAGAGAGATCTGGCTCACCTCTCAAGACACTGGGTGCTACGGAAGGGATATTAACACAAGTCTTGCGAAGTTGCTTGGAGCCGCGTGTGATATCGATGCAAACTTTTCCATCAGGGTGGGGATGATGAATCCTAATCAGGCGTTGGAGATACTGGACGATCTGGTGAAGGCCTATAAGGCCGAGAAAGTCTTCAAGTTTCTTCACTTGCCAGCTCAGAGTGGTGACAATACAGTCCTACAGCGTATGAATCGCCATTACTCTGTAGAGGACTTCAAGAAAGTGGTTCGCCACTTCAGGGAGGAGCTTCCCAGAATCACGCTAGCCACCGATGTCATCTGCGGCTTTCCAGGTGAGAGTAAGAGAGCCTTTGAACGCACTATAGAGCTTGTGAAGGAGACAAGACCTGATATTGTGAATGTGTCCAGATTCTTTCCGAGGCCGGGCACACCTGCAAAGAAGATGGAGCAGCTACCACACTTGGTGGTGAAGCATAGAAGTAAGAAGATGGCCGGTCTGGCGAAGAAGATTTCTGTGGAAAAAAATAGGGCTTGGTTGGGGTGGGAAGGAAAAATCCTGGTGGATGAGGTTGGTAGTAAGGCAGGTACTTGGGTGGGCAGGAATTTTGCATATAAGCCTGTGGTCCTGAGAAAGAAGGAAGACTTGTTAGGCAGATTTGTGGATGTGAGAGTTGATGAGACGCGTGAGACTTATTTAATGGGCGAGATCTTAGAATGATCCTTGCAGTATAAAATCAGAGTTCAAGTCTTATGCGCGGAGATAAGAAGAGGAGGGGGATGGTTCACTAACGAATGCCCGGCTTCCTTAATTCTTGCCTTGAACCGGAACTTCAATCACAGCTTCATAGGCAAAGGATCTACAGGTTTTAATGAATAAAAAATGGGTAGCATCAGCTGATAATCTACGTGCCTATTTCTTCTTCAGATACATCTTCCAACTCAAGGTCAAAGTTTTTGGATGAGAAGCTTTGGCCTCATCCAGCCGGCGTATTGCTGTGTTCTGCGGGGCATTCAAGACTTTCTTGGGAGTGGAGTAGGCTTCCTCAGCAATCATCTTCATGGTCTTGACAAATCTGTCCAACTCCTCCTTTTCGAAGGACTCCGTGGGCTCGATCATTATAGCTTCCTTAATTATTTGCGGAAAGTAGGTTATAGGCGCGTGGATACCATGGTCCAGAATTCTCTTGGAGAAATCAAGGGCGCGGATCCCAGTCTCCTTGTATAGGCCTTCCACGCTGAGGACGCATTCGTGCTTCCTAGGACCGTCTTTGGCATAGGGAACATCCAAGCCACGGATATCCCTCAGCCTGTGTAACAGGTAGTTAGCATTCAAAACCGAGATCTCCGCTACCTCCTCCAAACCTTCAGCACCCAAACTCAAAATATAGGCAAAGGCCTTCAATAGAACAGAAATGTTTCCGTAGAAACATCTTATCTTCCCGATGCTGTGGGGTCTCTCATAATCCAAGTGATACTTTTCGCCGTCGAACTCTATCCTAGGAACTGGCAAGAACTTCGTGAGCTCCTTTGAAACCCCTATCGGTCCAGCTCCTGGTCCGCCTCCACCGTGAGGCGTCGAGAAGGTCTTGTGAATGTTGATGTGCACGATGTCGAAGCCCATGTCACCGGGCCTCACCTTGCCGAGAATAGGGTTGAGATTCGCACCGTCATAGTAAAGAAGGCCACCAGACTCATGGATGATTCCAGCGATTTCTTCGATTTTCCTCTCAAAAATCCCGAGTGTGTTCGGATTCGTCAGCATCAACCCTGCGGTACGGTCTGAAACTGCATTCTTCAGTGCCTCAAGGTCGACACAACCGTTTTCGTCAGAGGGAACAACCACAACCTTGAATCCAGCCATCGTACCGCTCGCAGGATTCGTTCCATGAGCTGCATCCGGGACTATGAGTTCGCTTCTATCCTCAAGTTCGTTGTTCAACTTGTGATGCGCGCGCATTATCAGTGTGCCTAGGAATTCTCCGTGTGCCCCCGCAGCTGGTTGCAAACTGACCTCGCTGGTTCCTGTGATTTCTGCCAGCCATCTCGCGAGTTTATACAGGATCTCAAGTATGCCCTGAACGGTTTCTTCGTCCTGGTACGGGTGGATCATGGCTATCGAGGGTGATCTGGCCAAGATTTCATTTATCTTCGGATTGTACTTCATGGTGCAGCTTCCCAGAGGATACAAGCCCAAGTCTACACAGTAGTTCATCTGAGATAAGCGTGTGAAGTGTCTCACAACCTCCACCTCAGATAGCTGAGGCAACTTGGGCGGCTTTTTCCTCTTCAGTTTCTCGGGTAGGAGCTCCATCACATCGCCTACCGCCTTCTTCACGTCCTCTTCAACATCCGGCACTAGGTGGCCTCTCCTCCCGCCATGACCTGACTCGAAGATCACCGGCTCATCCCAATGTGCCTGCTTAAACATCTACGACTCCTCCTCCCTCAAGATCTGCTTCAAGGTAGACGTGAGGCAGTCAATATCCTCCTTAGAATGCGTCTCCGTAATGCAGTAGAGAGCGGTCTCTCCCAGATCTGGAAACTCAGCGCTAACGTCTTTTCCTCCATGAAGATTGCTTTCCAATAGCCTCTTGTTCACCATCTCTACAGTTTTTCCCGTTCCGTCAAAATTGACAGTAAACTCCTTGAAATGTGGAGCGTGGAACAGCGGAGCCCTAATCCCGTCAATCTTCTCCAAGGCCTCCATCGCATAATGCGCTCTACCCATGATCGTCTTCCCCAGCTCCTGCAAGCCTTCTGGTCCAAGCAAAGCCAGATAAGTCGCAGCAGCAACGGCACTTAGTGTCTCGTTTGAGCATATGTTAGAGGTCGCCCTCTCACGTCTGATGTGTTGCTCCCTTGTCTGAAGAGCCATGCAGAAACCTCTCTGTTTACCATCTACGGTGGTGGTCATGCCCACTACGCGCCCAGGCATCTGTCTAATTAAGCGCCTATCATCCCTACATGCGAATATGCCAAGCAAAGGCCCGCCGTAATTCATAGGATTTCCAAGCGGCTGGCCCTCACCGACAACTATGTCAGCGCCATACTCGCCGGGCGGTTCCAGCACACCAAGCGAGATAGGATCAACCCCCACAATAAACAACGCTCCATGGTCCTGAGCCACCTTAGCAATCTCCTCAACCTGCGTCTCGATGAAACCTAGGTACGAAGGATTTTCGATGTACAGTGCAGCAGTTTTTTCTGAAATCTTCTTCTCCAAGTCTTGGATGTCTAATTTTCCAGTTTTGGAGTCGTATCCTGTAGACTGGATGCTAATACCCGCAGGTTCTGAGTAGGTTCGAAGCGTCTGCAATCTTTCGGGATGGATTATCTCCGGAACGAGCACTGTCCTTCGACGCTTAAACCGAGCTGCCATGCGGACTGCTTCACCTAGAGCCGAAGCCCAATCATACAGTGAACCATTGGCAACCTCCATGCCCGTAAGCTCACATATCATACTCTGATATTCAAAGACAGCTTGAAGGAGCCCCTGCGAGATCTCAGGCTGATAGGGAGTATAGGAGGTTAGAAGTTCCGTACGTTGGATGACCTCCTCAACGTACGCTGGGACGTAATGAGGCCAGCAACCACCCCCCAAGAATCTAGGCATACCCTGAGGGAGTTCATTCTTGGCTAGAAGTTCATCAACCACTCGCCTAACTCCTTGCTCTGGCTTTGTGTGAGGCAGATTCAATCTTCTCTTTAGCCTAAACTTTTGAGGAACGTCTGCATAGAGTTCTTCTATGCTTTGAATCCCGATCTCTCTCATCATCTCTTCCTTTATCTTTCGGATGGAGTTGGGAATATAGGGGTGCGAGCTAGACTTTGCCATCTCCTCCACCGCTGAGAGTTAAGAGTAATCAGGGATCCTTTCTTTAAACTTTGTTGAAGGATGAAGCAGTGGCTACGATACGAAGTCGATTCGGAAGGTACNNTCCCAAATCCCCAAAAAAGCCTTGGAGCATAAACGCTTCGAAATACCTAGGCCTCGCTGCTCAGTTATAGGCATGCGTACTATAATCCATAACTTCAAAGAGATCGCCAATACACTTAACCGCGATCCTGGTCACCTGCTCAAGTTTCTCTCAAAGGAGATGGCTACCGCCGGAACCTTGGAAGGTCCACGAGCCGTCTTCCAAGGTAAATTCCGCTACAACACCATTGAACGATTAATTAGAGGATATACCCAGGACTTCGTCATCTGTCCTGTCTGTGATCGGCCGGATACAAGGATTGTAAAGGAGAAGCGCCTATATTTCTTGAAATGTGATGCGTGTGGTGCAAGATCATCAATAAGACAACTGTGAAGTGTGTCCAGCTTGGAAGCCTGCATTAATATGCGTAGAATGGGGGGCCGTGTACTCCTGGCTGTATGCGACGCCGAACTGCTAGGAAATGTCCTGAAGGATGGGGAGATAGTCTTTAAGGTAAGTAAAGACTTCTACGACGGAGTTAAGACGAGCGTGGAAGAAGCGGTTGACCTGATGGAGGAATCCACCATCGTAAATATGGTGGGACACAATGTAGTCCAGAAGGCCATAGAGAGAGGAATGGTCCACCCAGAAGCAGTGTTGTACATTTCTGGTGTTCCCCACGCTCAAATTGTCAGACTTTGAACACCTTTTCTGAACGTATTTAAGTAAGTCCCATTGTCTGTAAGTCGAGTCTTGAGGTGACCATTTGGGCAAGAAGAAAGTTCTTAGTGAGGAAGAGATCGAAGACATGGTTCTTCCCACCGAGCATGACGTGTTAGGCGTAGTCACTAAGATGTTGGGCTACGATAGACTTAGGGTCAAATGTCAAGATGGACACGAACGCCTGTGTCGAATCCGTGGAAAGATGAAGAGAAGATTTTGGATTAGACAGGGAGATACAGTGTTGGTGTCTCCTTGGGATTTCCAGTCCGACACACGTGGTGACATAATCTGGCGATATACCAAGGCTCAGGCAGCGTGGCTTAGGGAGAATGAGTATCTAACCATCTCATGAAAGAAACTCCATGTCTTCCCTGATATTTGCTGTGGCAGCAAAAGGTTTCTCACGTGTTCTTTCTTCATGTGTTTGGATTTACTGGCAGGATACAGGTAAGTCGAGCGTTTACAGAGAGAGATAGTATTATCTAATTGTCGCTCGTCTTCCGTATTAACCTTGAGAAAAGAATGTCTTGAGGAAAGGGGAAGTTTTCAGACTTTTTTAGGATTTTCCTGTCGGCAACCCTTTTGAGCATTTCTACGTGGTGGCATTAGAGATTCTCTTTGGCTTCAGCAATCCACTTCGAGACTCTCTTCGCTGAGATTTCCAGTTTCTCTGCGAGGTCCTGTGGGTCAGAATCTGCCAAATCTTGGACGGTTTTAACACCAAGAGACTTAAGTTTCTCTGCCCGTTTAGCTCCGATCCCGCCAATGTCGTTCAGCTTTACATGAGCCGTTGTGACTGTAGACGTTGTCTCTTTGCTTACCTTCTCCGTCTTCGTCTCTGCTGGGCCTCGCTTCAACTTGATCTCTATCGAGGATACATTTCTTGTCCCGCCTTCCTCTTGTTCTAGTTTTTCGGTTGCTATGGCGATTTTGTCTACATTCAGATCTTTCATAAATCTCCGTCTGGCTATCTCGGCAGCATCCACAGCGGTTGTAATTGCTCGTCCTCGGGCCTTCAACGTTACTTCATCGGTGTTAGATCGCGTGAAACTAGTTATAATCGCCGTCACATAACTCATTGGGGGCTTCCTTCCAACGTAAACCACATCTGATCTTCTAGACAAAGCATCACTCCTCCGTCGTTCTACACGTTGTTTACGTATCAACCTATTTAAATGTCCCGTAGAGGGAATGGGAATCTCTGAATCTGCGCACGCAGTGGAGGTTATGATATCACTGACTTAGTAGGTTTGCATGACCCCGTATTCACCGAGTCGCTTTTAAACATCCTCCACCCAAACTCTTTGAGGATAGTTCAGTGGCTGAGGACGACAAAAGACTTAGCAAATCAAAGAAGAAACGACTAGAACACAGGCTTCGCGAAGTGGAGAGAAGGGATCGAATGCTACGCAAAGACGTCTCATCTGAGAGAGCGGTTTTGGAGGAGGTTTTTGACCGCTCCACACTAATGACCATCTATGAATTCCTAAACAGAGGACCCATTGACGAGATATACGGCGTGGTTAAGGCTGGAAAAGAGGCTAGAGTCTATTGGGGTAGAGATCCGGAAGGTATGGAACTGGCTATCAAAATTTACCTAACTGTCTCAACCGAGTTTAAGAGGGGGATACTTCCTTACATCGATGGTGATCCAAGATTCGCCCACATAAAGCGGGATACCCGATCTCTAATCCACGCCTGGGCCAGAAAGGAGTTTAAGAACCTGCGAAGAGCACATCAGGCGAGAATCAAGGTTCCTAGGCCAATCGACGTTGAGAACAATGTGTTGATTATGGAGTTCATCGGAGAGAACGGTGTCAGTGCGCCCCTCCTTAGGCAGGTCTCTCCACTAGATCCACGTGAAGTCTACCAGCAGCTGCTTACCGAGGTCAAGAAACTTTATCAAGATGCAGAACTGGTGCACGCAGACCTAAGTGAGTACAACATCATGTTCTGGAAGGGGAAGCCTGTGCTTTTCGATGTTTCACAGGCGGTTCCACTCAAACATCCTATGGCCAAGGAATTCTTAAAAAGAGACTTGGAAAATCTGCATCGCTATTTCAAGAAACTTAAGGTGGAAGTTTTGTCTGTAGATGAAATGTACAGGAGGGTTGTCGGTGACTAGTGCTAGTGCCTTCATAAAGATCCCGAGGAATCGAGTAGGTGTCTTGGTGGGCCCCGACGGCCGCATCAAAGAAAGAATCGAGAAGACGCTGTCCGTGAAGTTGGATATAGGGAGCAAGACAGGCAATGTGCACATATCATTGGATCCGAGGGCGGATGATCCGTCAGTTCTGTTCAGAGCTAAAGAGGTGGTCACCGCTGTCGGCAGGGGGTTTTCGCCGGAACACGCTTTTGGGCTACTATATGAGGAGGATGCTGTGCTTGAAGTCATAGATCTGAGACGTATTGTCGGTAAGTCGCAGTCTGAGATGGAGCGTCTGAAGGGGCGAGTCATCGGGAAGGAAGGCAAAACCAGAAGGATAATAGAAGAGATGACTAACGCAAACGTTTCGGTCTATGGCCACACTATCTCCATAGTAGGAGGTGTAGAACAAGCTCAAGTGGCGAGAGAGGCCATCTGGATGCTCCTCAAGGGCAGTCAGCACCGCACAGTGTACAGATTTCTCCATAGAAAGAGGAAGGAATTGAAGAGAAAGGAGATGCAGCTCTGGAAGACTCCCCCAGAAGAGTTAAGGGCATCACCGGATACTAATCAGGTAGAATCTTAAATTAGAGGGCAGATTTGTGGTAGAAACCTTCGAGCAGATAAGTCCGGCGGATTTCTTCTACCGAAACCGAGACATAGCCGGCTTCACCAATCCTACAAGAGCAATATTCTCATCTATAAGGGAACTCACAGAGAACGCTCTCGACGCCTCCGATCTTCATATGGTGCCTCCAGACGTTTACATCCGGCTGTCTGAGAAAGATAGCGGAGGTCCAGAGGGAGAAGTCTATGGACTCCGAGTGGAGGACAACGGATCTGGTGTTCCGCCCCGCCATATACCCTCGGCCTTTGGCCAAGTTCTCTTCGGTTCCAAATACAAACTCAGACAGACCCGAGGCACCTTCGGACTAGGGGGAACTATGGCCATCCTTTACGGACAGATCACCACCCACAAGCCAGTCCACGTCGCCTCCAGCACCGGCACATCCCGCGTCTACGAGTACAAACTGATGATAGACATTCAGAAGAATCGCCCCATCATTCTAGATCGCAAGGTCAATGTGAACAAGACGGGATGGCATGGAACTGTGGTCGAATACTCCCTAGAAGGGGACTACTATCGAGCTATGCCCAAGATTCTAGAGTACCTGAAACAGACCGCTATGGTGACCCCTTATGCCAATGTGACTTTCGTGGATCCAAAGGGACGCCTTTACAAGTTTACCCGCGTCACCACCGATATGCCGTCGCCACCTGAAGAAACCTTCCCCCATCCGTACGGAGTTGACGTTGAAACCATCCAGCGGATCACGAAAGTAACGAAGCACAAGAACATGTTCGATTTTATGCAGAAGCAATTCCATAGAGTAGGTGGACGGACAGCCCAGAAATTCCTAGAATTCGCTGGAATAAGCGAGAAGAAGAACCCGAAAAAATTGAGGCCTCAAGAGATCGTCAAGCTTGTGCGGAAGATGAAAAAGTTTGATGGTTTCCTGCGTCCGGATGCTAGCTGCCTCTCCCCTTTAGGGGAGGAACTGTTGAAAGTGGGAATCCTGAAGGAGTTGAACCCGGATTTCATAGCCGTCTGTAAACGTAAACCAGCCGCCTACGCAGGACACCCGTTCATCGTGGAGGCTGCCATAGCCTATGGTGGGGATATACCGAAGGAGGAAGATATCCTCCTTTATCGATTCGCTAACAGAATACCGTTGTTGTATGATGAAGCCAGTGACGTAACCGTCAAAGTGATTAGATCGATCAATTGGCGGACGTACAAGGTCTCGGCTGATATGCCTCTGGCCATCGTGATTCACCTGTGCAGCACCAAGGTTCCGTACAAGACGGTTGGCAAGGAGTTCATTGCAGACAGACCCGAGGTTAGGAAGGAGATCATGAATGGTATCCGAGAGGTGGCTCGCAGATTGCGACGTTTCCTCAGCAAGAAGGAGCATGTCGCCCGAGATAGGAGAAGATTGTCGGTTTTCTCCAGATATCTACCCAAGATCGCGGAGTTCTCGACAGGTTTAGCGGGAAGAAAGAAGACTCCTAACATCGGGAAGTTGTTGAAGAGTGTGAGAAAGATTGAAGAAGGAAGTTAAGAGTTCAGCGACAGAAAAGAGAGAAGAAGTGCTGAAAAGATTGAAGAAACTTGGAGTGAAGCTTTATGAGCAGATGAAGAAGGGAAAGTTTCCATGGATCAAGATGCCCAGCAGGTCCACCAAGAACATCTTCTACAGCCCTGAAGTCCGGCAGTATATCCTTGGCGACAAGACAGTACGTAGAAGCTCCCGGAACATCCGCCATATTCGACCTTTTACACAGATGGTGTGGGCCGCCTACTTTGCTCATGAACTCGCTGAGCAACGAAAGACCTCCACCCTCCGTGACGTCTACTATTCTGCCCAGGCCTATGATGTTCCCTTCAAGGATCAGCCAGAATCCAATAGCATCATAACCGATCTTGAAACTGTGATGGGGATCTCCAGGGAGGACTTCAACGTATTTCCCGAAGAACGTTCAGCCATATTTGGCGATCTGACTATAGAATATACTGTTCCAGGATATGAAGGTAAACAGCTTAATCTCATGTCCCATCCCGACGGAGTCATGATCGGGCCAGCCCTCACCTCCGCAGAGTTCGTGGAAACTAGTGCGGATATGGTTATAGCCATCGAGAAAGGTGGATTATTCACCCGTTTCATCGAGGAGATGGTTCACAAGAAGTTCAATGCGCTCCTTATACTAACGGCTGGGCAAGCGCCTCGGGCCACGCGACGTTTCATTCGCAGACTCAACAAAGAGATGAATCTACCTGTACATATTTTTACGGATGGTGATCCATGGGGTATGCACATAGCGATGGTGATCATCTCGGGCTCGGCCAACGCAGCTCATCTCCGAGAGCTGGCGACCCCAGATGCCGTTTGGAGTGGCGTTTGGGCCACGGATATCGAGGAGTACAAGTTGCCTAGCGAGGGACTGACAGAGGTGGATATTAAGCGCCTCCATGACCTTGAGAAGGATCCGCGCTATGAGGGCGAAATGTGGAAGAGAGAGATCAAAAAATTCTTGAAGATTAGAAAGAAGGCTGAGCAAGAAGCCTTCAGCAGATACGGCTTGACCTACATTGTTGACGAGTACCTACCCAAGAAGCTGCAAATGACAGACTGATCTATAGTCCGTTTGATAAACTTAAATAGGCTTCAGCTATGTATGAGTAGACTCAGAACAGAGGAGTATGCAGGATGAGTGAGGCGCCTGCCGGCCTGACGATAGCTGAGAAGTTCTTCGGGTTGATAGCTCTAATCATAGGCGCCTTGATGGTGTATTATACACATACCAGTCCACCCAACAAGATGCCGCCGGGAGTCCCCTCCAGCTTCTGGTTCTCCAGCATCTTCATCTTCGCAGGTTTTGTGCTGATAGCTGTGGGCGTCTTATTATTGCTAGCCAAGACCGGATAGGTTTGGCGCCGCCGGACGGACTTGAACCGTCGACCAACTGGTTAACAGCGTCAACCTTGATAGGAGGGCTATTCAAGTCAGTTGCTCTCCCTAACTGAGCTACGGCGGCACCGTCTACTTTCACGTTTCTGAGCCATATTTAAAGTTTGGTTGAAGTTAGCATTCTCTGCTACAGGGATCAGTATCAGAAATTGCGCGCTTGCAAAGGGTTTGACGAATATAGTATTGGAGACGCGTCTGATGTTTGGGCCAGCTAGTTCAAACAGGCATCAGTTTGCATGCATTCAACTTGAAAAAAAACACCAAGATACAATTTAATAGGAGAGACGGTGAAAAATAAAATGTGGGGCCCGTAGCTCAGCATGGTTAGAGCGCCAGGCTCATAACCTGGTGGTCGCTGGTTCAAATCCGGCCGGGCCCACCAAACCGTTAAGTCTTATAGACCCGTTCAAGAGCGACTATTCACTTATAGTGGAGGGGCAAAATTATAGTAGGAACTGGTAGTGAATCAAATGGAAGCCTTATTCATTGATCTGTACGGCACCTTAACAGAGATCCGTCAAAGACAAGTCGAGGCTATATTTGACACAGCAATCCGTTTCGGCTTAGCGCCTTCTAAGGCTAGAATCGGACGACTCTGTGAGCAGAGGACTTCTTAATCTCAAGTTATTCCTGAATTGGAGTTAGAGCTAAGGGTGTATTCGACAGGATTGTGACTAGGAAGGTGGCAGCTTAACGCTCCAGCCTCCAGTCTCTCCCTTTCTTGCCGTTCAAAAACCAGAAGGAAGCTATACGAGTGTGCTCTAGAGCTGACTGATTGCAATTCAGAGAAGGTCATCCTAACAGGAGATATGGCGAGTGAACTTAAGCCTACAAAATAACTGGGCCTTGTAACAGATTAGGTGGAGGTTAAAGAATTAGAGGACGTGGCAGACTATCGGATTACAGAAGTGTCTTTAAAAAATTCTAGGTGAAATATCTAGGGTGTAATATAACCTGTGGTTAACAGGATCATGCTTAAGCTTTCCCTCTATAATACAGAACGATTTTTGTATCAAAGCTTAACAGGATAATCTTCAATAATAGGCCTATCTGGAGAGTGAGAGCTGATCTTATGAAAGAAAGAAGAAAGAGTCTCGTCGTTGGAACTTTTTCAGCTGCGTCTTTTCTGAACGATTTTGGTTCAGATATGGTCTTCCCCATCTGGCCGCTCTTCGTCATTTCATTCCTAGGTGCTGATGTCGCTGTTCTTGGACTGATTGACGGATTAGGAGATGCTCTCGTCTCTCTGTCCCAAGCTGCCTCAGGTTACCTATCAGACATAATTGGCAGAAGGAAGGCCTTCATATGGGTGGGTTATCTACTTGGCTCTCTGTCCAGGGTGGGATATGGTCTGTCCAGTGTCTGGCAGCATCTGCTCCCATTCAAAATTCTGGATCGGTCAGGTAAGATCCGGGGCGCCCCGAGAGACGCTATTGTAGCTGATGTTTCCACGGAGCAGGATCGGGGCAGAAACTTCGGTCTACTGAGAGCGATGGATCATCTGGGCGCCGTCTGCGGCATCATTACCTGCATTATTCTCTTTTACTATTTCGGCTGGGGATACAGTGGCATATTTCTTCTAGCCGCTGTCCCATCACTCATCAGTGTTCTGTTGGTTTTGTTGCTCATAAAAGAGAGGAAGACGGAGGAGATCTATGGAGGACTATCGTTAAGGGACTTAACTAGAAACCTTAAACTATTCTTGTTTTTGAGTGCCGTATTCGCACTAGGATCCTTCAGTTACTCTTTCCTCTTGGTTTATGCTAAGGAATTTATTGAAACAACAGGTTCCGAGATGTTTGTTAGATTTGTTATTCCCACTTTTTATCTGCTATTCACCGCGGTCGCTTCGGTCACGTCGTTCCCCTTCGGAAAGCTCGCGGATAAAGCTGGAAGGCGAGTTGTCCTAGTTGTGGCTTATTCCCTGTTTGGATTGATGTGTCTGGGCTTCATCCATGTAGGATCACTCTGGATGGTTGTAGTGTTGTTCATTTTGTATGGCCTTCACATGGCAGCAGCGGAGCCTGTACAGAGAGCATTCGTCTCCGAATTATCTCCCTCGGAATACAGAGCAAGCATCCTCGGCGCTTTCAAGCTTATTGTCGGCTTGTGTGCACTACCAGCTTCATTGATCGCTGGAATGCTTTGGAAAACCTTCGGAAAGTCTGCACCCTTCATGTTCTCTCTTTCTTTGACGACCGTGGCAATCATCTTGATAGGGTTTGTAAGGGAACCATAGATTCCCTCCAAGTCAGAATAGAGTTTAACCCCGAACGAAAAAAATCCAGTCTAACACAAGTGCACATCAGCCACCAAGCTTGCCAAACCAACTGCAAAAGCTAGAGGTCTTCCTCCGCTCTTATCCGGTGAACAGAATTCTTTGGAATATGCATGCAGGTAGCTAACTCGCGGCCTTCGGGACAAAGCTTAAGAACTGAGACCTAGTTTGGATGGAGATGATTGCTGGAAACTAAGATGGAGACCCCTGAAGGAAGAGTTTCTCTGAAGGCTGTCCTCTTTGATCTAGGAGGAACTTTGGTACGCACCACCGAGATTCCAGAGGTATATAGGAGGATACTCGAGGCCAACGGGATCGAACGCTCCGTGGAGGAGATCTCTCAGGCCCACGAAGAGACAGAAAAGCATTTAGATATCAAACAACTGGCGGTATTGTTTGAGGAATACTGGATTAGATGGAATCTCCAAATCCTAAGGCGGCTTAGAATTCAAGCAGATATTAGAAGGTTGGCAGAACTGATTGCTAACCGATGGTGGAACTATTCAGATGTGAAGTTGTATCCTGATGTTGAGCCAATCCTACAGAAGCTTAGAAGTAAGGGATTGAAGATGGGGATTGTGACGAATGGGTTGGAAAGCGACTATCTACAGATTCTAGACAAGGTTGAATTATCTACCTTCTTCGATGTGATCGTTGGAATTGATACTGTTGGGAAGATGAAACCTAACAGAGCTATTTTTCTTCACGCCATAAACAAACTAGAGGTCTTGCCCAGTGAAGCTCTCTTCGTTGGTGATGAACTAGAAGCTGACTATGTGGGTGCCAGAAAGGCGGGATTAAGACCACTGCTGATTGATCGTGATGACTCGATATCTGGTGGCGTGAGGAAGATAACAGATCTAAGGGAGATTATGAACCATCTCTTGGGATCACAACAGGTAGATGTAATTAGATTATAGCTTGGGATTGCTACTCTCGATTAGGATCACTTCGCATACTTGGGCAACGAGGCTGGCGAAGGTTCCTGTGATCGTAGACCGGTTAGATGCTCTCTTCTAAATCCAGTTTGCAACCGGCGGGCTCATAATGGTCTTTGAATACCTGTCTTCTCCAGTCATTCGATTCTTGTCAATAGTGTCGTTGCTCGGGAGGTTGTCTTCACAGTAGCATGTCTTTTCACCGTTTGATTTTTAAATAAGAACCTCGAGTGTAGGGTAGCTATGATCCCTGAGACATCAGTCCGTCAAAGGGCTGCACCAAATACTGTCGGTGAGGTTGTTAGCTTTGAGTACGAAACTGGAAAAGCCCTTGTTCGGCTTCATGACGCGCAATTATCTAGTGCTAACGCTCACCTCATCACTCTGGGGATTTGCAGCCAGCATCACTAACACCTACTTCCCGAAGTATGTTTTAGGGCTGGGCGGAACAGAGGTAGTAATCGGCCTGGTCTTAGCGCTAGGAAGTGCCAGCTACGTAATTTTCGCCATAATCGGTGGTCACATAGCAGATCTCTATGGCAGAAAGAGGCTACTGGGGATGATGACCATTGCCGTGGGCCTCAGCGAGCTACTGGTCGCGGCGGCACCAAATTGGCAATCCCTCGCTTTGGCAGTCCTCATAGTCAACGCCTGCTGGGTCATGGAACCAGCCTTCTGGGCCATGCTAGCGGATTCAATCCATGAGAAGAAGAGAGGGGTAGCCTACTCCATATTCAGCTGTATAAACTTCCTACCCTGGACTGTGATGCCGTTCGTAGGAGGTTATCTAATCGACCTTTACGGGATGCTCCCTACAATGAGGATAATATACGTTGCATTAGCCTTCTTAGGAGTTGCATCAGGAGTTCTTCGTCTATCTCTGCTAAGAGAGACGATCTCCACCCCAAATCGGGAAAGTCAGAAGATCACCTTCCAGAACATTGGCAAGCTCACGAAGGGATCCTTCAAAGCGCATTTTGAAACCTGGCTCTCCATGCCCCACGCAACTCTGGCCCTAGCAGTTACCTATATCATATGGTCCTTTGAGTATGGCCTCGCTGAACCCTACTGGGTGATATACGCGGAAAACAGAATCGGCCTTACATCGGCCGAGTGGGGCGCAGTAGTTGTCGTCGGAAGCGTCGTCAACCTCGTTTTCACGGTGCTAGTGGTTGGAAAAGTATTAGACAGGTTCAGTAGAAGACGGATTCTACTGGTGGTTATAGCCTCTGATGTATTCACGTACCTGTCGTTCATCAACTGCAAGAACTTCAGTCACGTGTTAGCACTATGGATTCCAGCCTCCACAATCTGGGCCTTTTACCAAGCGACTTACTCTTCACTGGAAGCAGACCTAGTCCCCAGAGAGAAGAGAGGGAGGGCCTTCGCGGCCTTTGGCGTAGCTTGGTCTACGTTCAGTATACCAGCCAGTCTGGTAGGAGGTTTCATATACGAGAAGGTCCATCCCAAACTATCTTTCATACTGGCCGCGATCGTGGTGACAATCTGCTTCTTCACCACTGCAAAATTCATCCACACACCAAAGAAGACTGCGGAAGCCAGTACTTAGTTCCCACCCTAGACTGTCCCAGACAAGTATATACACCAGTGAATTGACCATGTGGAGAAAGACTTCAACAGATAATTGGGCCCAAGAAGACAGAAAGTGACACGATGTTTTGAGTAAACTTCTTAGGGAGGCGTAAAATCCGGAAACACTTAAGCTCAAGCATATCACCTATTAGCTAGGCTCCAAGCAGGAAGATGATAGAGATGAGGAAGGATCTTGATACCATTCTCGCCGAGAGAGGACCAGATGCGCTACTACTCTACTCTGAGAGCTTCAAGAACCCAAACATGTACTACCTCACCAAATTCCTAGCTCCTGACCCCTTCATCCTGCTGAAAAAAGTGGACAACCCGCCGACCATCGTGGTCAACTCCATGGAATTCCCCAGAGCACAGAAGGAATCAATCGTCAAAGATGTAAGATCCTACCCAGACTACGACTTTCTTCAGATAATCAAGATCGCAGGAGATCCCAAACTGGGCATGATGAAATTCCTAGCCTCGGTCGCCAAGAAGGAGTTGAGCGAAGCCGAAACCATCAGCGTGCCCCACGACTTCCCTACCATGGCCACAGACATACTGAGAGAGGAAGGGCTTCCCATAGAACCTATGTTTAATGTCGTGGAGAAGGCCAGGGAGACCAAGGAATCAAGGGAGATCGAAGAGATCAGAAAGATCCAAGAAGTCGTGGAAGACGTGGCTTCCGAAGTCATAGAGCTAATAGCCGACTGTGATGTCGACCCGAAAGGCGTCTTGGTTAATAATGCGGATGGAAAGAGAGAGCCTCTGACAGTGGGTAAGGTAAAGGCGTTGATGGCCCACAGGTTCATAGACAACTGGTGCGCTGTGGAAGAGGACCTGATAGTTGCCTGTGGCCCCCCATCGGCCGACCCCCACTACAATGGTAATCCGGAAGACAAACTGAAGGCCAACCAGCCGATAATTCTGGATATATACCCCAGAGGTGTACAGAGGCGGTACTGGACAGACATGACTCGCACAGTTGTGAAGGGGAAGGCTCCAGACAAGGTGAAGAAAATGTTTGATACAGTTCTGGAGGCCAAGAATGCATGCGTCGACGCGATCCAGGAGGGGGTCTTGGGAAGCGATATGTTTGACCTATCCTGTGACCTGTTAGAGGAAGTGGGATATGAGACGATCAGGGGAGGAAAACAGATAGAGCGGGGGTTCACGCACAGCCTGGGTCACGGGGTTGGCTTAGAAATCCATGAAAGCCCCAGAATGAGCGAGGTCTACGAGTTCCCACTAAAAGAGCATAGCGTGGTGACTGTGGAACCTGGGTTATACGATCCCACGGTTGGAGGAGTTAGAATAGAAGATATAGTAGAGGTAAAGAGGAAAGACTGCAATAACCTGACGAAGATGGATATCAGGCTTGAAATCTAAGCACATTAAGAATATGAGCTCTACATGATCCCCGTGGGCAGGATAAGGAATGTGACGTCTGCTATATCCCCTGCTCACGTGATGAGGCCACAACACAATGAAGACTAAGTTCGCAGTGGGTTTTGATCCTATGTGGGAAAACTAAATAAATATCGGGTTATTATCTCATAATTCTCCTTAAACTAATAATAACTCGTCGGAGAGAAGTAGAAATTTGAGCTACGCTGGACGAATATTACGAGTAGACCTATCAACCGGAAAGACTGAAACCGAACCATTGAAGGAAGAGCTGGCCAAGAAATACATCGGGGGCATCGGACTTGGAATGCGTTTATTTCTGGACAACTCCAAGGCGGGCGCTGACCCCTTCAGCCCCGAAAACCCGATAATATTTGTAACAGGCCCCCTCAGCGGCACCATGGCAGCCTCAGCAGGAAACAGCTACGCAGTGGTTTCAAAGTCACCTCTCACTGAGGGAATAGCTGAATCCAAGGCTCACGGCTTCTTTGGAGCTGAACTAAAACGGGCAGGATATGACGCAGTCATCTTCACAGGCAAATCGGAGAAACCAGTCTACGCCTGGATAGACGATGACGCGATCCAACCGATGGATGCCAAGCATCTGAAAGGAAAATCACCTCAAGAAACAGAAGAGGTCATAAGGGAAGAATTAGGCGATTTCTACATCCGCGTTTCCGCCATCGGGGATGCAGGAGAAAAACTGGTCCGAACCGCCTCCATCATAAACGATGAATTTAGAGCCATTGGAAGAACCGGTATGGGCGCTGTTATGGGGTCTAAAAACTTAAAGGCTGTGGCAGTTCGTGGAACAAACGACGTGAACGTGGCGGATCTCGAAGGTTTCGTAGATTTCGTGAAGATGATACATGAGCACATGAAAGGGCCAGCAACTAGGAAGTACAGAACCTTGGGCACACCGGAGAACGTCCTAGTCCTAAACACCCTGAAGGCGCTTCCCACAAGGAACTTCACCGAGGCCAGCTTCGAAGGCGCCGAAAAGGTCAGCGGGGAACGTTTGAATGAACGGTACATCAAGAAAATCATCGGCTGCGCGACCTGCGGTATGCGTTGCGATCACATCGGAGTGGTTCCGGAAGGCCCCTACGAGGGAGCAACGGCCAGAGTGGAGTTTGAATGCCTCTGGGCATTGGGACCAAACTGTGGTGTAGATCGTTTGGACGCTATAATCGAGGCCATCGCGCAGTGTGACCATTACGCCATGGACGGTATATCCATCGGCGGCATAGTGGCCTTCGCGATGGACTGCTACGAACACGGTATACTAACCAAAGAGGATACCGAGGGATTAGATCTCAGCTTCGGCAACGCCGAAGCCCTAGTGGAGACGGTGAAGAGAATAGGCTCTCGAAAGGGGTGGTTGGGAGATGTGCTTGCAGAAGGAACCATGAGGGCGGCGGAGAAGATAGGCAAGGGAGCGGAGAAGTACGCCAACCATATCAAGGGACTGGAGCTACCAGGCTACGAACTCAGAACGTTGAAAACCGCTGCTTTAGGATTCGCTGTTTCCTTCCGTGGAGCTTGTCACCTTCGATCCGGAGCCTATTCGCCAGACGTGAAGGGAAAAGTTGACCGCTTCAAGATCGAGGAGGGACGAGGAAAGATCGTTATGGACGGCGAAGACCTCTACAATGTTGTTGACTCACTTATTCTCTGCAAGTTCTCAAGGGGCACATTCTACGAGGGACTGGACGATATGGCTAAATACTACACTTTGGCCACAGGCATCGAGATGACCGCCGAAGAACTCAGAAAGGCAGGTGAGAGAATAAACAACCTGGCAAGGGTCTTGAATATCCGAGAGGGCAAAGGAACCAGGGAATACGATCAGTTGCCTCCAAAGATAAAGGATGTACCAGTGCCTGACGAAGGATTTGCAAAGGGAGCCCATGTCACTCAAGAGGAGTTCGATGTAGGCCTGGACGACTATTACCAAGTACGTGGATGGACCAAGCAGGGCATCCCCACAGTGGAGAAACTTAAAGAGCTGGGCTTACAAGATCTGGTCCCCATCCTAAAGAAAGAGCTGGCTAAAACTTCAAAGAAGAAGGAGGAAGGAGGGAAGTAACGTGGCGGCAATTCATGAAAGGAAATTCGTCTCTGGAGATCCTGCCAAATGCGTAGGTTGTTGTGTCTGTGAATATGCCTGTTCTGTGGAGAAGGAGGGCACCTTTAATCCTACTAAATCGCGAATACGCGCTGTACGACTGAATCCCTTCGTGAACTTGGCCATCGCCTGTAGGCTCTGTGAGGACGCACCATGCGTGGCCGCCTGTCCCCGGGACGCACTGGAACAATCTGAGGAGAACGGGCTCATCCTAGTTGACGAGGAGAAGTGTAACGGCTGTGGTTGGTGTATCGAAGCTTGTGACTACGGCGCGATTCAGCTACATCCTGAGACGAAGGTGGTCTTCGTCTGTGATCTCTGTGATGGTGATCCGAAATGTGTGGAGTGGTGTCCAGAGGAAGCGTTGGACTTCACGACCAAGGATATCCTTGCGCAGAAGGCGAGGGTTGCAGTAGTAAAGAAGATGTTCCAAGAAGCTCTTAAAGCTGCGATCTAGTGGCACCAGAACGTCTTTATTCTCTCTTCCTTTTTTATTCCTTGGAGCTGTCGGGTGAATTCTCAGAATCGATTCTGAGGAAGGATACCCGTCAGAAGATCAGTTAGTCTCATGGCAGTTTTCTTCAGTTCTGTTGTAAGGCCTTCCCCAAATCTAGCGTCTCCCGGTTGTATTCCAAGTAACGCGATCTCAGCTTCAGTCGTTTTTGCAAGGTATTCGCAGAATACTCGGAGGGGTAGGGCATGGGTCGATATTGCTATTTGGTTCCCCATCCGGTCGGGTCTAATAAGTTTTGAGGCGCCCGGATCTTTGTTTAACGAGGCTGCGTCTATAATCAGTATGTGGGTGGGCTTGAACTGGATTATGGACTCTATAAAACTCTCTGGAACGGTTTCACACTCTATAAGGTACACAGACTGTGGAATCTTATCCTGTAGATTTCTTACTATCTGAACTCCCACGAAGTCGTCCCTTCGGAGGGGGTTTCCAATCCCTGCGATGACCACTCTTTGGGCGTCTGAGAGCCAGCTCTGGAGTTTATACTCGATCTCATCTCTAGTTGTCAAGGTCTTCCCTTTCACTTCGTGCGGGCATCGATTCTGCCGTGATTATTGCCAGTGTGCTTTTGTGAACTCGTTCTTGGGTTACATGCTCCCTTCTCTTCTGTCTTCCTTCTCTGACTCGGCTGCCTCATCTGGGGCTCTCTTGAACTCTATGACCATTCCAGCCCGATCATAGCGGGCTAATTCGTATTCTTGGGTCATAGTGATTGCGTCGGTGGGACAAACCTCGGCACACTGCCCACAGAACATACATCGGTCCAAGTGATGGTTGAATTCAGCCTTAGAACCCTTTCCGATCATCTCAATGGCTCCAGAAGGACAGTCTTTGAAACAGAGCTGGCATCCAACGCAACGCTCCACATCCCATACAGGCCTGCCTCGCATCCCTTTAGGCGGTTCTCTCTTCTCAAAGGGATACTGGAGGGTGACGGGTTTTTTGAATATCTGGGTGAGCAGTTCCTTAACCATCGCCATCTTTAGTCACCTTCCAAGCTGGACGGTATACGGAACCGTGTGAGATCACTGGTAGGCATCGATCTTCTGAGCAACTCTTTATTCCTTTTCGTGCCATTTGATCGAGTATCTCCTTAACTCTTCGGTGCTCCAGACCCATTGCTTGTCTTTCCCTGTATCCGTGAATGCCATGCGGTCCACACAGGCGAAGCAGGGGTCTATTCCCGCTAAGACGATTGGTATGTCTGCGATGTGTCCTCCGATGAGCATCTTGCAGAGAGCCGGTATATTCCCTAAGGTGGGGCTCCTGATTTTGTATCTCTCAGGCTTTGTGGTCCCCTTCGTTTTTGCATAGTGAATGAGTTCTCCCCGTGGTGCCTCGACGCGTTCCACGGCCTCACCTTCCGGGACTCTCCGGGGAACCTTTATTCTGATTTCTCCCTCTGGAAGATGATCCAAGGCGTAGCGGATCATGTTTATGCTCTCCAGGGTTTCGTCCAATCTGACTATCAGCCGGCTTAAGACATCACATTCCTCTCGGGTTACAACTTTGAAGGGGATCTGGTCATATGCTGCATATGGATCATCTGCCCGTACGTCATTCTTGACTCCACTGGCGCGTAGGGTCGGCCCCACGGCGCAGAGAGCCTTGGCATCCTGTGGTCTCAGTATTCCGATATCAGTAGTCCTTTTCAAGACGGTTTTTTCAGTCTTCCCGATTTTCTTGTAGTATTCCATGCGTTCCTCTAGAACGTCAAGTCCCTTCTTGATCTCTTGTGCTTGGTCAGGCGCTATATCTCTTCGTACCCCGCCTAGGGTGTTAATGGCGTAGTGTATGCGATTCCCCGATACCAGCTCCAGCAGGTCCAAGACTATCTCTCTGTCTCGCCACACATACATGAATAGGGTGTCGAAGCCTATCTGGTGTGCGGCTAGTCCCACCCACAGAGAGTGACTGTGAATCCTCTCAAGTTCCGAGATGATGGTCCTTATGAACTTGGATCTGGGTGGCACCTCTGCTCCTAATATTTCTTCGATTATCTGGGTGTAGCAGGTGGTGTGCGCGTGTGAGCATACCCCGCATACCCGTTCTATAAGGTAGAGATTTTGGATGAAGGTTCTGCCTTCTGCTGCCTTCTCTATGCCTCGGTGTGCGTAGCCGATGCGGGGCTTTACATCGACGACGTTTTCGCCGTCGACCTCGAACATGAAGTATTCTGGTTCCTTTAGAGCTGGGTGCTGTGGCCCCACAGGGATGCGGATGGTGGGATAGGACATTACTGCTCTCCTCCTTTGGTGACCTTTTTCTGAATCTTTTCTATGGTCCATTCCTTTCTCAGTGGATAAATGTCTTGAGGCCATCCTTCAGGCAACACCAAGGGTGAAAGATCTGGGTGCCCTTCAAAGGTGATTCCTAGGAGTTCGTGGACCTCGCGTTCGTAGAGTGTAGCGCCGGGGATGATATCTGTGATGGTTGGGAGGACGGGGTTATCCTTCGGCGTCTGAACCTTCAAGGATAGTTCTATTCTTCCGTCATGTGTGAGGTGATAGATGCTCTCTAGCTGTTCTTCGGTATCAACGCCAGTGATGGTTGAGATGTGGTTGAAGCCTGCTTCTTGAGCTAAGTATTGAATGGCTTTTTTCAGCGTCTTCTTGCTGACCTGAATGAAGATCCTGCGAGGTCGTGGAATTTTAACCTCTGATACATCTCCTCCTAGGGTGTCTCTCAGTTTACTGACGATTTGGTCTTCTTCTCTCAATTCTGTGATCATTCTTGAGTAGCCCTCAATTTGGGGATGAGTTTTATGAGCCCGTCGATTATGGCTTCTGGTTTGGGTGGGCAGCCTGGAACGTAGGCGTCGACGGGGATCACGGTGTCTATTCCTCCGGAGACGTTGTAGGAGTCATCGAAGGGCGCACCGCTGAGTGCACAGGTGCCTATAGCAATAACATATTTTGGTTCCGGCATCTGTTCATATATTCTAACTAGCCTATCCTTCACTTGTCTAGTCACTGGACCCGTGACGACGAGTATATCGGCGTGTCTGGGGCTTCCCCGTTGGATTATTCCGAACCGTTCAGTGTCGAATCTGGGTGTCAAGGCGGCCACCACCTCGATGTCGCACCCGTTACAGCCGCCGGTGTTGAAGTGAAGGATCCAAGGTGATCTTGTTCGACTCCACTTTAACAATCCCATCTATATGGCACCTCCAGAGCCAGTCCTAAAGGATGGATAATGAAATTTTCTGGGTAGCATGGAAACGTGTAGAATATGTTCCATGAAGCATCAGCTTTAGCAAGCATATTCGTATAAAATTAGGGTAGAAGATAAATATAAGTATGCCATACGTCATATTCACCTGAGTTGCGGATAACCGAAGAAATGGACTCACCAACTTTGCGCGCTGAGATCAAGGTCAGTGGCATCGTCCAAGGCGTAGGTTTCCGACCATTTGTCTATCGTATTGCAATCCAGAACCAGCTGCTTGGCTACGTGCGGAACAGAGGAGACGCCGTGGTGGATATAGTTGTGGAGGGAAGAGAGAAGAACATCAAGAATCTTCTCAGAGATTTGAAAGAGAAGAGGCCTCCGCTGGCTCGGATCTACAAGATAACCACCAATTACAGGAAGAATGAGAAAGAGTTTGAAGAATTCGAGATCCTAGAGAGTTCTCCAGAGGCCGATCATTCGGGGTCCGTCATTCCGCCAGACGTTTCGATCTGTGATGAATGCCTGAGGGAGTTGAGAGATCCTAAGGATTCACGTCACAATTACTTCTTTATCACCTGCACCAACTGCGGTCCCAGATACACCATAATTAAAGGGCTTCCCTATGACAGAGGCAGCACCACAATGAAGGAATTTCCAATGTGCGAGTTCTGTAAGAGAGAGTACCAGGATCCCTCAGACCGTAGGTTTCACGCTCAGACCGTGGCCTGTGGTAAGTGTGGTCCCAGCGCCTATCTCACCACCAGTGATGGTCAGCACATTGAGATTGAAGATCCGATTCGGGAGGCGGGTAGACTCCTAGAGAGGGGATACGTGGTTGCGATAAAGGGAAACGGAGGCTTCCACTTGGCAACTGCCACCACTCAGTCTGAGCCTATAGCCAGATTGCGAACAGTGAAGCATAGAGCCCAGAAGCCCTTTGCCATAATGGCTAAAGATCTCCAAACCGTAAGATCCTTTGCCCAAGTAACAAGGGAAGAGGCTGAACTGCTGACTTCTTACATCAAGCCTATAGTCCTGCTCCGGAAGAGAGATGACTGCTATCTTTCAGAGCTGATCTCGCCAGGTCTACAGAACATAGGTGTAATGCTCCCATATACGGGACTACATCACATGCTCTTCGATCAGGTGAGCGAGCCTGCCTTCGTGATGACCAGTGGCAATCCGCCGAATAGACCAATAGTGACGGAGAATGAGCTGGCTCTACAGAGGCTGGGATCCACCGCTGACTATTTCCTGCTACACAACCGCCCCATAGCCCAGAGGTGTGACGACTCCGTGGTACGCCTCCACGGCCAAGATCACAATCTGATCCGTCGTTCACGGGGTTACGCCCCCAAACCCATCCACCTGACACTGTCAGAAGACAAGAAGGTCTTAGGAGTGGGGGCAGAAGAGAAGGTAACGGCCTGCCTACTTTCAGGCGACAAGGCCTTCATCTCCCAGCATATCGGAGATGTAGAGAACCTGGAGACGTTGAGCTTCCTAAAGGATACTGTAGACCATCTCCTCGGATTGACGAATAGTTGCTTCGAGGTCATTGCCTGCGATCTGCATCCCAGATTCACAACAACGAGATGGGCTCGAAGCCTGGGAGAGGAACTTGACTACCCGGTTGTTCCGGTTCAGCACCATCACGCTCATATCGTATCCCTGATGGTAGAACACAGTATCCGGGAGATGGTAGGTATAGCATGCGACGGGTTCGGTTACGGGTCAGACTGCAACGCGTGGGGTGGAGAAATAATGTATTGTAACCAAGAAGGATTTCAGCGTCTGGCGCATCTGGAGGAGCAACCCATGGTTGGAGGCGACCTGGCAACCCGGTATCCTTTGAGGATGCTGGCGGGAATGCTTCATAACAGCGTGGACATGGAGGAATGGCTGTCGTCCCACAGCAATCATTTTCCACATGGAGACAAAGAAGTAGAGGTAATTCTGAGGCAGTTGAGAAAGGGTTCGGCTATGAAGACCACCAGCTGTGGACGGGTGCTAGACGCTGTTTCAGCTATTCTAGGAATATGTTTTGAGCGAACCTATCAGGGTGAGCCAGCTATGAAACTGGAGGCCGTGGCTTCAAAGGGATCCGATGTCTTGAATCTAATACCTAGGTTCAAAGACGAGACAATCGAGACTACCCCTCTTGTTTATGAAATTTTCACCAAGATAGAGGATCATTCAGTGGCTGACCTAGCGCGTTCTGCTCAGTCGTATCTTGCCAGATCATTGGCTCAACGGGCTGTGGAGGAGGCTGGAAGGATCGGGGTTAAGACCATAGGGTTTTCTGGTGGCGTTGCCTATAACGAATATATCACAAGAATTATCAGAAGAGTCGTTGAGGAACAGGGCGCCAATTTTGTGATTCACAACCAGATCCCGCCAGGAGATGGAGGAATCTCCTTTGGACAAGTGATCGCTGCCAATCTCCAAGTTTCATAGGAATCTATATCTCGCTTGCAAACTAAGGCTAGACAGAATTATTCCAAATAGTCCTGCGCGTATCCTCTTATAGCTCAGATGATTCTTCTAAGTGAACTGGAGATCCTTCCAATACGTGACCGATATGAATGGGGATAAAACATAGTTCTTTTGTCGTCACAGCCGTTCCTTGGCCTTTTAGTACGCGTACATTCCCATAAGTTATATCGTTTAGTGAGGGACAATTATCATTGTACATCAAGAGGGTTTACTATGGGTATAGAGGTGAGGACGGAAGCCGCGGAAAGAATGGTGGAGGTTTTGAAACGTTTGAAGTTGGGGACCAAATTGGGCGGTCTTGCAGGCATACTTCCCTTTTTACCGCGCTAGGCGGCTGTAGGTCTCATATTCTTAGTGGGGTTGCTCCTGCCCTCATTCGCACCAGATTATGAGGGCTCGGTTTGGCTTCTTCGGCGGGATGAAAGTGAGGTCTCCTGTAGAGTATCTTTCACGGCACGTTCGGTTCATTTTTGATAGGTTTCTTTAAGAGTTGAATATCATGTCAGCTAAACTTTAATATGATATACTATGATTAGCCACAAAAGATTGGGTGCATCCAGTGAAGGTATTATCTATGTCTAAGGGAGATATGTGATGAGACGAAGAGTAAGAGGGGTATCAGTCTTTCTTTGGAACGATTCACCAAGCGTTGGAGGGGTATTGGCGAAAACTTGAACGATTGAGGATTTGGAAAGAGGGCTAGAGGATTGATATGAGGGCTTATAAGGTAGAGGGTAAGGGAGAAAAGAGTTTGATGAGAGAAGACTGGAAATATCTGATAGTGCTCGACGCTTGCAGATATGATTATTTTGAGAAGCTGTTTCCTCATTATTTGGGTGGACGGCTTCGATTTGCTGTCTCCCCGGCTTCGGACACCAGAGAATGGGTGGAGAAAACATTTTGGGGAAGATATGACGGTGTGGTGTATATCTCTGCCAATCCACATATAAACTCGGCAGGAGTGGACATTGCCAACATAGGCTTTGACCCCACGGAACACTTTTACAAGATAGTGGATGCCTGGGATTTCGGGTGGAATGATAAATTGGGAACGGTGCCCCCTGAAGAAGTGAATGAAGCCGCTGTGGCAGCTAAGTTTATTCATCCAGACAAGAGGTTGATAATCCACTATCTCCAACCTCATGCTCCCTATCTATCCCCTGCTAAACACCCTCTAGCACAGACAGTTCTGGGTCCTCATGAACTAGGACTATGCGCATCCTTCTTGACCAACAGAATCACTAGAAAGGCATGGTCCGCTTTCACAGCCAATCGCGCGTTTGGCAGCGTAGTTCTCAAGATCCGAGGGAAGATCTCTGGAAGGGCTCGTCTCCGACCAATAGATATAGAATTGAGAAGAAGAGGTAAAGTTGGCATTATAACAGCCTACCAGAATAGTCTCAAGAGAGTGCTCAAGTGCGCTAAGGAACTCTTGGATCGTCTGCCTTGCGGCAAGGCTGTGGTGACGGCAGATCACGGGGAGCTGTTGGGGGAGAATGACGAGTGGGGACATCGCCCAAATCATCACGCATCCCAGCTTCGGGCCGTCCCCTACCTAGAGATTGACACGAGAACCATGTGATGCTACCAGCTATCGGTCCAGTCTAATGTTTAGGTGAAGATGGTTTGGAGACACAATTACAAGGAGGCAACGCGAGTATCATTCAGTTCTTCATAAGGCTCAGTGAAAAGACACATCTATCACTACACAGGTCTATCTTCTTCTGGGTGTGACCGTGAATGATTCTGGGAAGGGGGAGGCTGGTATGGAGATTCCTTCCATTCCTGCTGGCTGGACTGCTAATTATCGCTTGCTATCTATACTTCTTTGTTGACGTGCAGGGAATGATCAGTCTTCTCAGGAGTGTAGATCCTTTCTATTATTCATTAGCTGTCCTCGTTCTGCTATTGGATACCGTCTTCTTCTCGCTGGCTTGGCATTCCCTCCTGTCCCTTCTCTCTATAAAAGCTGCCTTCAGGAAGACTCTTCTATTCGTTTGGGCTGCGGCCTTTGTGGATATCCTGATTCCAGCCGAATCGGTTACAGGAGACATCTCAAAGGCTTATATGATGTCCAAAGAGACGGGTGGAACGGAGCGGAACACGGGGAAAATCGCCGCTTCCCTTGTAAGCCACAGGATGGTCAATACAGTGGTGGCGCTGGGCAGTCTACTTGTGGGTTGCTTATTCTTCATACTGAGACACGAAATTCCTAGGGACCCAGTGTTGGGAATGAGCGTTTCAAACTGGATACTGTTGGTGACCGTCGGCTCGGCTGTCACACTTGCCTTCATGTTTATTCTGACACTAAATGAGGGCCTAACACAAAAAACAGTAGATTCTCTGTTCAAGTTGGCCACCTTCGTTTCCAAGGATCACTGGCCACTTAAGAGATTCAAATCTAGGGTGCGAAAAGGTCTAAACGCCTTTCATTATGCGATCACGGTAATCGGGGGACAGCCCACACGCTTAGCTACGCCTGTAGTCTTCTCGCTAATATACTGGTTCTTCAGTCTACTGATATCATCTCTGGTCTTCATGTCTCTTGGACACCCGGTTCACTTTGGCATTGTGGTGATCGTGTATTCCCTCGGCTGCACCATTCAGTCTATTCCATTGGGAATACCAGCTGAGGTAGGACTCACGGAGATTGCGATGATCAGCCTCTATACAGCATTCTTGAGGGGTACGCCGGGTGTGATTGATGTTGGAGCACTCAGTGCTGCCGCCACTTTCTTGACCAGAATCCTAACTGTGGGCCTCAGGCTCTTCATAGGATTTGTAGCCATTCAATGGGTTGGAGCCAAGGCCTTGATGGGCGATTCGAGTTAGAGTCACCTGAAGATGGAGGATGTCAAACACAGGCTCACAGCTTGCTTACGAGATGCGATTTCCCTTATTTGAGGTTGAAAAAACAGACCAAGTAAACGCCAGGCGCGCAAGCGACAACAGGAACCTAAAGGGGGTGAAATTGAAACTTCTGACGAAAGTTCTGTCAAGAACGAAAACTTGGTGGCTAGTGTATTGCGCTTGTATGAATCTCGGCTGAAAGAAACCGGGATGTTAACAAGAAAGGAAATAACACTGCCTGATGGAAACGAAATTGAGGTCAAAAGAGACCCAGGAATACAGGCACGACAAATCCGCATAGATAGCAGTGGCAATTGTGGTAAGTGCTACTATTGCGTGAATGCTTGCCCAGAAAACGCCATAAGGGAGCCGAAACCTTCATCATAGATTACTCCAAGTGCACTAGGTGTATGAAGTGTGTGGAAGTTTGTCCACGAGATGTGATGCAAATAGTACATTAGCATTCGAAGAACTTTCAAGGCAGTGTGGCTTGCGTGTGCAAAGAAAGAGTAATATCCAATAGAAAGGAGAAAAGTGGTTTGCCGACTCTCGTATTGCATTGGCTTTAGTGATTTTATGCAATTTGTGTTATGATAATGGGGAAGAGCATGAGAAGAATTGTCTCCATGGGTAGGGGTGGAATCGGAAAGACGAGCTTCGTTGCGTTGATGACAAAACTCTTCATCGAGATCGAAGATATCCCGCTCCTTCTAGTGGATGTGGATCCGGATCAGAACTTAGGCGATATGGTTGGAGTCAATCTTGGAGAGGAGGGGAAAGAGACCCTCTCCGAATTGCTGGTTGACACTTTCATAAAGGGAGGAGGTTCGACTGTTGGGGTACCTCCCTCAGAGAAGATGGAAAGCAGAATCTGGGAGACGGGATTATACGAGGGAGAAGCCTTTGATCTTATCGCGGTGGGGACGAAATTCATAGAGGGTTGCTACTGCCTGCCAGATGCAGCGCTGAAAGGAGCCCTCCAACATTTGACGAAAACCTACAGATACATCCTCATAGACGCTCCGGCTGGCTTAGAACATCTGAATCGAAGAATCGCTTCTAAGGTCGAGGATGTGTTCGACATGGTGGGACCTTCCAAGAAGTCCTTCGACCATGTAAGAAGAGCCTACAAGATAGCCAAGGGAGTTGACATAGAGTTCGAGAACTTCTATCTGGTGGGGGGCTACCGGTTTCCCAAGGAGTTGGGGGAGAGGGCTGAGGAGACGGGGTTGGAGTATCTGGGCAAGATCGCCTACGATAAGAAGGTGGAAAGGTTCGTCTTAGAGGGTAGATCTCTCCTCGATTTGCCCTCAGATTCTCCCGCTTACCGTTCCGTGAAAAAGATTATGCAGCGGGCGAAATATTCTGAAAGGATCAGCCTTTCTGGAGGAAATAAGGAAAGATGAAAAGGTCATGCAGATCGTTTTCGACTTAGCTGAGACTCTAGCCGAGGGTGAGGTCCCCATGGATGATGTCATAGGTAAATTATGCCAGGCTGTTCAGTAATGAGAGGGCAGAGACACATTTGCTCACTACATCAAGAGCAACTCTCAGCCCTTTACGATTACAAATGCACCATGTGTGTACAGTTTTGTTCCAGACAATAGTTTTCAAGGCTTTTGCTGATAAAATGTGAAATCTTCATTCGGCAATGAAGTACGTGAGAAAGAGTTGAGGGAATGCCTAACTGACGATGTAGAATTTAAGAAGTACTCCTTAGTTGGGCACGATTGCTGTGAAAAAAATAGCGTTAATGCGCGTGAGACGGTGAAAACGAAAAATGATCAAGTACCTAATTTGGGGCAGCCGATGAAAGATACATCCGGAAAAGAAGTTGCTGAGATACATGCCTGCAGATTTGTACGCAAAATGCCCCCAGGGTGGTTCTGATAAGATTGAACATTATGTAACTGGCTTGCAGGCTTGTAGACAGTGCGGAAGGGTTTGGAGAGGCCAAAATAAAGACTTGAAACTGAAAATCTTATACGACAACGAAGCCCTGGAAGGCTTCAGGAAAGGACACGGATTCTCATGTCTGGTTGAAGAGAAGAAGACACTTTTCGACACAGGCGGTGACATAGAGACCCTATTGTATAATATGAGAAAAATTATGGTAGATCCTGGAAAGATTAACAGAATTGTCCTGTCCCATGAACACGGAGATCACACCGGTGGGATTCAGATTTTAGATCATTGCGGACATGTGGACGTATACGTTCCTACACCCTTTTCCAGCAGATTGAAAAGCAGATTAGCTTCATTTCCGAACGTAAGCCTCAAGGAGATCAGCGGGCCAGAGCAAATCTGCCAGGGAGTCCTCACCACTGGCGAGTTAGGAGCCCATGTTAAAGAGCAGTCTTTAATCGTAGAAACCGATAATAGTATAACGCTTATCACTGGATGTGCCCACCTGGCTTGGAAAATATAATTCACGCTGCCTCACAATTCGGAGACATTTATGGTGTGGTAGGTGGTTTCCATGGATTCAGCAAACTGGAAGCCTTGAAAGGAAGGGGGGGTTAATTGTTCCTTGCCACTGTACGACACATAAAAGAGAGATATTTAACCGGTATCCGGAATCGAGTAAGAAATGCTCTGCCGGTTGCATAATAGAAATTTAGCGAAAAAAGGGAAGAACTGTCATTCTAAAGAGGGTTGCTCAGGGATGCATCCATGTTTGCCATTTGTACTGCAATCATTACTGTATTCGTTGTGGGGGTGCCTGAAATCTCCCAAGAAATTGGGACTCCGAATTCATAGGAGCGTAGCTGACTTTCAGATGGCAGCAAATCCACCGGAAAACTGAGTTTTATCTTGTCAGAGCGCACACATCGGCTTGGAGATAGTCATCACATCTAAAATATGCATTCACGCATAAAATGCAAGTAGTTTGGGGGATGATGTGAAATGAGGCAAGATATTCGAAATGGATTTATTTCGCGCCAACATGCATTAGATGATAGAAATGTGTCTGGCGATTCCAGCAGAGGTCCTGGAGATCGAGGGAAAAAATGCTAAGGTAGATTTTGGGGAGGGTGTTCTCCGGGACGTTAATGTTAGGCTCGTGGATGCTAAGGTGGGAGAGTACGTCCTGGTTCACGCTGGATACGCGATTCAGGTAATTGACAGAGAGGCGGCGGAAGAAACTCTAAGGATGTGGGAAGAGATTCTCGCATATGAATGAAGAGGTGGGATCTTTGAAGGAAGTTGTTAGGGCTGAAGAGGGAGAGATCTACGACATAGAGCTTGACGCGGACATTTTGGAGGCGAACAGAAAACTTGCAGACAAGAACAGAGAGCTTCTGCAGAAGTATGATGTGAAGGCGATAGATGTTATGGGCGCCACCGGATCTGGAAAGACCTCGTTAATAGAGAGGATAGTCCAAGCCCTGGTTGGAGAATATAGGATGGCTGCCTTCAAGGGTGACCTGACCACCACCGTAGACGCGGAACGGATCGAGAGGCATGGAGCAGAGGCGGTTCCAATTACCACCGGGAAGGAATGTCATCTGGACGCAAATCTGGTCAGCAAAGCGCTTGGGAAAATTGACCTGAAGAAGATCGATTTGCTATTCATAGAGAATGTGGGCAACCTCATCTGTCCAGCCGAGTTCCCGTTGGGCTCTGAGCAGCGTGTGGTGGTTGTGAGCGTTACTGAGGGTCCTTACATGATCATTAAGCACCCGTTCATCTTTATGGACGCCGACGTGGTGGCCATAAACAAGATGGATCTGGCTGACGCTATGGAAGTGGATATCAAGAAATTAGAGGAGGACATCAAGAAGATAAATCCCGGAGTCAAGGTTGCTGTGACCAACTGCAGAAGCGGAGAGGGAGTGAATGAAGTTATCGAAGCCCTGGGACTACAGTAGCTACTGCTCAAGTTGATCACTATTGCATGAGTTCTCCATGACCTCCCAGATCGTTGAAAACGTCCTCCGCGAGGCCAGAAAGCATAATGCACAAGCCGTTGCAGAGGTTCATCTAGTAATCGGAAAACTCACCTTTCTAGGCCTAGAGCAGGTCCGGTTTTCATACAAGGTACTGACTGAGGGTACGATGATGGAGAACTCGAAGCTTTTTATAGACACCAAAGAGGGCACTGTGAAATGTGGCAGTTGCGGCTACCAAGGGAACTTCGACTATGAAGATGACCCAATTTATCACATGACACTTCCGACGCTCAAATGTCCCCAATGCGGTCAGATGGTTGATATCATCGGTGGAAAAGAGTGTCTCATAAAGAGCGTGAAACTGGTTGTGAACTAAGGCTGTCAAAATTATGGAGAGGACGAGTAAGGAGCAGTTGAGATTCAGAGACCCGGACTTAACAAAGAGAATTGCGGCTCAGATCGAAAAACTGACTCCTTCGCACAAAATTAAGTTCTGCCATGTATGTGGAACTCATGAGTGGACCATAACCCACTACGGGTTGCGGGCTCTGCTTCCCAAAAATGTGGAGGTCATAGCCGGTCCAGGCTGCCCGGTCTGCATTCTTCCAGCCAGAGAACTCGATGAGGCCATCTTCTTAGCCCGTGACGGTGTGACGGTTACAACCTACGGCGACGTGATCCGAGTTCCAGCCTCAGAGAGTTCGCTCCAGGAGGCGAAAGCCGCTGGGGGAGAGGTTAGAGTGGTCTACAGCATAAGGGACGCCGTGAGAATGGCGGAGAAAGAACCACACAGAGATTTTGTCTTCCTCGCTATAGGCTTCGAAACCACAGCCCCGGCCACAGCGGTTGAAATCTCAGATACCCCCCCTGAAAACCTCAGCTTCCTGATCTGCCACAGACTGATACCGCCAGCCATGGAGCTTCTACTTGGCATCGGTGACCTGCAGATAGACGGCTTCATCGCTCCGGGCCACGTCTCAACCATAATCGGCATGGAACCCTACCAGATATTCCCCAATGCCTACAATATGCCCACCGTGGTGGCTGGGTTCGAACCCTTAGACGTTCTCTTCGCTATATCCATGCTTATGAGACAGGTAAGGAAGGGAGAAGCCAAACTGGAGAACGAGTACCAGCGTGCTGTGAGATGGGAGGGAAACTTAAGGGCTCAGAAGACGGTTGAAGAGGTGTTCAGGGTGGCAGGCGGACGATGGAGAGGACTGGGAAGGATCCCCTCCTCCGCCCTGGCCCTGAGAGACAAATTCCACCTCTACGATGCTAGGAAAAAATATGATATGAATATACAGGATTCCAGAGACCTACTGCCCGGTTGCCAGTGCCACCTGGTGATGATCGGAAAGATCAATCCTCCTCAATGTCCCCTCTTCATCAAAATCTGCAAGCCCTCAACTCCCCAAGGGGCCTGTATGGTGTCCACAGAAGGCACCTGCAGAATCTGGGCGAAACATGCAGTCACTGGATCGAGCCGAAGGACCGCCTAACAGATTCTGGGAACCGGGTCCCCCACCGGGGGTGCTAGGATTCTTTTGCCACCTACAACAGTCTCTAGGGCCACCTCTCTGAACTCCGCCGTTGCCTGACCTATGATTTCCGCCTCTCTGCCTTGCTTCCTCTTCTTCAGCACCTTCAACACCTCTTCGGCCTTCTGAGGGATCACTCCTATCAGCACCTTTCCTTCGTTTCCTACATCCAGCGGGTCTATACCTAGCATCTCACAGGCCGCCATCACATCCCTTCTGACAGGTATCTTCTCCTCGTCCACCAGAAGCCCAACCCCCGACTTCTCACTGAACTCGTTCAAGGCGTTGGACAGACCTCCCCGCGTTGGATCCTTCATAGCCACGATTCCCCCCACATTCAGGATGGCTTCGATCAACTTGTTCAGCGGAGCCACATCGGATAGCATACGGCTTCGGAAGCTGTAGCCCTCCTGAGCAGACAACACCGACAATCCGTGGTCTCCAACTGTGCCGGAGATTATGATTCTGTCTCCCTCTCTAAGATTAGAGTCCAGAATCCACTGGGCATTCAAACTTCGGTGCTTTTTCACCTCAGACATATTCTGATTTAAGGCCTCGCTTCGCTTACCGATTCCCGAAGTGTTTATGACGCAGCCTCCCAACGCCCCCTTCTCAATCACCTTTGTGTCTCCGGTGATTATGTGTACTCTAGCTTCTTTGCAGGCATCAGCTATGCTCTTCACGATCCTATCCAGATCGGATAGTGCGAGGCCCTCCTCCAGTACGAAACCCGACGAAAGAGCCATGGGCTCAGCACCCATCACCGCTATATCGTTCACGGTGCCTGCTACCGCCAGCCTGCCGATGTCACCTCCCGGAAAGAAGAGAGGTTTCACGGCGTGGGAGTCAGAATGCAACACAATACCGTCCATAATAGCCGAGTCGTCAAGAGCTTCCAAGGGAACTTCCACCTGGCTCCCCCCAAGATGTTTCAGAATATAGTCCTTGACAAGCTTTCTCATCACTGTTCCGCCTGCGCCGTGAGCCATAGTGATCTCTTCCAAGTCTATCCTCCTCCTAAGAAATGGACGCAGGCCTCCTTAATTTGCTTCCTAAAATGCTGTCCTAGGCAACGTGAAAAATGGAAAAGAGGCCCTAGGTGATTGGTAGAGTGCAGTTGGCTATTGCTTTTGTTATCTTAAGGGGGAGTTTATTTGGAGACTTACGGTTTCTTGTGGCAGAGCCACCAGTCAAGGCACTCTATCTCTCCTTTTTCCTCTTGCTCTTTTCTCTTCTTTATCATATCTACGCTATTTGCAGGTGGGACGATTACATGGTCTTTAATGATCTCGTTCTTTGGCCAGTTTGCTGGGATGGCATATCCTTTATCAGCTGTCTGCAGACCCTTTACCATTCTAACTATCTCATCCATGTTCCTTCCCAACTCCATAGGATAGTAGAGTATGGCCCTGATGATTCCTTGGGGGTCTACCACAAAGACTGCTCTTACTGTTCGGGTTCCCTCTGCTTGCTTATGGCGCATACCCAGTTTGGCAGCGATCATGCCGGCGTTATCGGCGATTATCGGGAACTCTATTTCAACTCCCACCGTTTCTCTTATCCATTCTTCCCATTTGAGGTGGGCAAACACTTGGTCGATGCTGAGCCCAATCAGATCACACCCTAGTTTCTGGAATTCTTCAAATCTGTTCTGGAATGCCACAAATTCTGTTGTGCACACAGGAGTAAAATCTGCTGGATGGCTAAAGAGAATAAACCATCTACCCTTGTAGTCATCTGGCAGGCTAATCTCGCCCTTGGTGGTATTCACTTTCATCTCTGGGAAGCCTTCACCTATCAGAGGCATTTTGTACTCTTCCATACTTCATCACTGGCAAAGACCTCTTTGGCCTCTGAGCATAAATATTTTCTTGAATATTATAGTCTGAAATAAAATTGGCCTTAGGCTTAATGGATCTTCTATTGCGTGTACGCATCACTAGTTGGCTAGCGTCGTCTAAAGTGCTTTTATGAGAACCTAGTAACAAGTTCAGAGGCGTCCACCCTGAGGTCCTTGAAGGCCAATTCCTCAGGATTCATGCCCATCGCCAATCCCAACAGCTGTGGATAGTGAAGGATGGGGATACCGATCTCCTCGTCATAGACTCGCTCTATTCTTGGTTGGTGGAGATCATACATCATGTGGCAGAAGGGGCATATAGTTATGAGTGCCTCTGCACCCACGGATCTTATATTCTTCAGTTTATGTCTTGCTAACTGAAGCGGGACCTCACTGTTTATACCTATTATGGGGTTGCCGCAGCATTCGTTCTCATTCAAGTAATCCATAGATTCTGCACCGGTTGCCTTGACTAGTTTCTTGAGAAGCGTAGGATTCTCTGGATCATCGTACTCCACGTATTTGGAGGGTCTTAGGACATGGCATCCAGTGTGCACCGCCACCTTCATAGGGTTTAGCGGTTTCTGGACGGTATCCTTGATCCTTTCCAGGCCCACATCTTTGACCAAGACGTGGATGAGGTGTTTGACCGAGGTGTTTCCCTTAAACTTCATCCCGATCTTGTTTAGGTATTCATTAACTTGCTTCCTGTGTTTCTTGTTCTCCTTTAGCTCTTTATTCACGTGGTTTAAGACGCCGAAGCAACCGTTGCACAGAGTCATCATATCTAGGCTCTGTTGTTCAGCCAGACATAGGTTTCGTGCTGCTAGAGTGAGCATCATTTCATGGTTAACCGGATCCAGCGGGAGCCCGCAACAGGTGAAATCCGGCATCTCCACTAGGTCTACTCCCAGTCTGCCAAGAACCTTTCTGGTCGAGAGCTCATAACTTGCCACCCGGTATGGAATCACACAGCCCAGAAAGAGCAGATATCTTAGCTCCTCTTCCGCCATCTATTCCTCCTCCTCTTCAAGTAATTTCGAAAAACCAGTGGCTTTCCCCAGTTTACAGACGCTCTCAACAGCCCCCGTTGGCAACGGAGGCAGACCTTTCTCCTTCCTCTTTTTCAGTCGTAGCTGGGGTATCCTGTACGCATAACCGGTCTTCAAGATAGCGGAGGACAGATCTTGATATACACGTGGCATAGGCTCCTCCTTGACAGCCAGGTTTCGAAGTACCCTGATCACTTCAGCGGTTCCTACATCCTGGGGACAGTGATCCACACAAGTGAAGCAAGTGGTGCAGAGCCAGATGGAGTCATCGGAAAGGGCTCTATCCTTCAGCCCCAGCTGCATTATTCGGACAAGCTTCCTAGGTCTGTAAGAATCGGTAAAGCGGGCGATGGGGCAGTCAGCTGTGCAAGTTCCGCACTGAAAGCATAACATCAGCTTTTCACCCCCTGGGGTCTCATTGATCTCATACTTGAACTTAGGATCTGCGTCCGTTATCCTGAGCACTTTTGAGTCTTCCACGTCTTTTTCAGGCTTTTTCTCTGTTTCAGACACAGCTCTTAGCTCCTGCCCTTGGCGGATTGGGATCAATCTTCTTTAATTCCATAGTCGTGTCCTTAATAATGGTTGCGAATCGGTCGCTATCAGACGGGATAACCTCATATGCATGCAGGAGGAAGAAGACAGAGACACCGTGAGCCACTCTTAGACTCCGTTTACGGTACGCAGGTTGCTAGTTATCGCTGGGTTCCCTAGAATTTGACCTGCTCTCGCCTAGAACGTTTTAGATGATCCAAGAGAAGGAAGCGCTGGCTGACTCCAAACCATTCTTGGAATCTGTTTATGGTCTGGGATCGCTTTTTCAAAGAGTCTAACTGCCCCGTCTCCTTAATATGGCTAAACTTAAATTAGAGAACTCATATTCATCTGTTCTTTACATAGGAGACAAAACGCCATTTCAAATGGTGATAGCATGGAAAAGGAGAAGCTAAAGTTTGCCTTTTACTGGGCGGCTAGCTGTGGAGGCTGCGAAATTGCTGTTCTTGATGTAAATGAGAAGATCTTGGATGTCGTTGATAACGCCGATATAGTCTTTTGGCCAGTGGCTATGGACGTCAAGTATAAGGATGTGGAGGCGATGCCGGATAAGCACATAGACGTTTGTTTCTTTAATGGCGCTATCAGAACTGAAGAGCAGGAGTACATGGCTCAGCTTCTGAGAAGCAAGGCTAAAGTGTTGGTGGCCTTCGGCTCCTGCGCCTGCGATGGATGTGTGGTAGGCCTTGCGAACCTCTGGAATAAGGAGAGGGTCTTCGAGCGTGCCTATTCTGAGACCCCTTCCACTAAGAATCCGGGGGGAATGAAACCGGAAACCTCCTTCAAGGCTCAGGAAGGAGAGCTAGAGCTACCAGATTTCCACGACACCGTCAAGACTCTGGCCCAGACTGTGGATGTGGACTATTTCCTCTCTGGTTGCCCCCCACCGGTCCCGCTCATAATTCAGGCCGTAGAGGCCATATTCCAGAACAAACTGCCCCCCAAGGGTTCTGTATTGATGCCGAAAAAATCCATCTGTGACGAATGTCCAAGAGAGAAGAAGGAGAGGCAACTCTCTGAGATAAAGAGAATCTATGAGATTGAGGACGACCTTGAGACCTGCTTCTGGGATCAAGGAGTAATCTGTATGGGTCCCGCCACTCGAGCCGGTTGTGGTGCTCAATGCCCGAGCGTAAATATACCTTGCACCGGTTGTAACGGTCCAGGTCCCAGAGTTAACGACCAAGGAGCCGCCGCCATCAGCGCACTGGCATCCATCGCCACTGATCCAAAAGTTGTAAACCAAGCTGTGGATCCCATCGGAACCTTTTACAAATACTCTCTTGCTCATTCCATTCTGCGAAGGAAAGTGATGAAATGAAAGAGATAGTCATCGACCCCATCACAAGACTGGAAGGTCACGGGAAAATCACAATCTTCCTGAACGACCAGGGAAATGTAGAGAATGCCTACCTCCAAATTCCGGAACTGAGAGGATTTGAACGGTTCTGTGAAGGAAGAAGAGCAGAAGATCTGCCCATAATAACCACCAGGATCTGTGGAGTCTGTCCAGTTGCCCATCATATGGCGGGCGCCAAGGCTGTGGACGCAGCCTTCAAGGTGGAACCCACAGAGACCGCTAAGAAATTGAGGGAGCTGGAGTACTGCGGCTATATGATCTATGATCACATACTGCATTTCTACTTCTTGGGTGGTCCCGACTTTGTGGTGGGACCGGATGCTCCCCCTGCAAAGAGGAACGTCCTGGGGGTGATAGAGAAGGCTGGCTTGGAGATCGGTAAGAAGGTGATAGAGCATAGGGCCTATGGCCAGAAGATCACCGAGATGATTGGGGGAAGAGCCACCCATCCGGTGAGCGCTTTGCCCGGTGGCATCGCAAAGATTCTCTCCGAGGAGGAGAGACAAGAGATTGAAAGCATGGTGAGGAGCAGCATGGACTTCGCCAAATTCTCTCTGAAACTCTTCGACCAGATCGTGCTCCAAAATCGGGAGTACGTAGATCTGATCACAAGCGACCCTTACTCCCTAGAGACCTATTATATGGGAACAGTTGACGCGGAGAACAAGGTCAACTTTTATGACGGTGAGGTGCGGGTGGTGGACCCGAAGGGAGAGGAGTTTGTGAGGTTTGGTCCCTCAGAATATTTGGGGATCATCGAGGAACATGTCGAGCCCTGGACCTACGTCAAACTCCCCTACCTCAAGAAGGTTGGATGGAAGGGATTGACCACTGGTCCTGACAGCGGTATTTATAGGGTTGGGCCATTGGGAAGATTGAATGCCTCGGATGGCATGGCTACTCCCTTGGCTCAGAAGGAGTATGACAGGATGTACAAGACTCTTGGTGGGAAACCAGTTCACGCCACTTTGGCTTTCCACTGGGCGAGACTGATAGAGCTGCTGTACGCGACGGAAAGGGCATTGGAATTGGTTACGGACGAGGAGATCACCAGCAAGGACGTGAAGAATGAGCCTGGAGAGCCTGGTGAAGGGGTAGGAATAGTTGAGGCTGCAAGAGGCACATTGATTCACCACTATAAACTGGATGAAAATGCCTTGGCCAAGAAAGTCAATCTGGTAGTGGCTACAACCCATAACGCACCCAGCATCTGCATGTCGATAAAGAATGCTGCTAAGAGCCTCATACGCGGTGGAGAGGTCAGTGATGGGTTACTGAACAAAGTGGAGATGGCCTTCAGAGCCTATGACCCATGTTTTGCCTGTGCCACACATTTCGCCATGGGCCAGATGCCCCTAGAAGTCAAGATTTATGATAACAAAAAACGGCTGCTAAAGACCATAAAAAGGTGAGAGGTTGAAGATGGACGACATCAAAGTTGGAGTCTTCCTGTCTGACTGTGGAAATCAGCTAGCAGACACCCTTGACCTCGATGCTCTGATCGACTTTGCCCGAAATGTTTCCGGAGTCTCCCTAGTCGAGAGAGATAGCGAGTTCTGGCGTGGCAAAGGATTGCAGACCATACTGGATGCTGTCGAGGATAGAAAGATAAACAGGGTGGTGGTCGCCGAGACCATCCCCAAACAGGGCGAGGTTACCATCACCGAAGCTGTGGAGGATGTAGGCCTGAATCCCTATCTGGTGGAAGTCCTGGATCTCAAAGATCATTGCGCCTGGCCGCATAGGAAAACACCCGAAGAAGCCACCGAGAAGGCTAAAGCCATGCTTCTAGGCGCCATCGAACGAGCTAAGCTCCTTCAACCCTTGGACAGACTGGAGTTCCCGGCCCTGAGATCCGCTCTGATAATGGGTGGAGGCATAGCTGGTATGCAGGCTGCTGAAGATTTGGCGGACTTAGGGTTTGAGGTGACTCTAGTGGAGAAGGCTCCATTCTTGGGTGGCTTGGCAGCCCGTGCTGGGAGATTCTTCCCCACTGATGACTGCGCCATCTGCATACAGTCCCCAGCCTCCGACCTAAAGACTGTCACCCACACGTCACGTAAGTGTGTATATCGTTCCGGTCTCAGTGAGATCCCTAATCTAGATATATTAACCAACTCAGAAGTGGTGGCCCTAGAAGGAGTGCCTGGAGATTACAGAGTCACCATAGAAAAGAAACCAAGATATGTCGATGAACTGGAATGCGTGGGCTGCGATCTGTGCACCACGGTCTGTCCTGTGGAGGTGCCAGACGATTACAATGCAAAACTGAATACTCGCAAAGCCATCTACATGAACGTTCCCAACGTTTACCCGCCCATCTACGTCATCGATGAGAGCGCCTGCAAATTCCACGACTGCGCCAAATGTGTTGAGATCTGTCCCACGGATGCTATCCATTTGGACCAAGAGAGTGAACAGACAACCCTCAACGTAGGAGCAGTCATAGTGGCCACCGGCTTCCAAGAGTTCAATTCCAGCGTCATAAAAGAGTACCACTACGACGACTATCCCGACGTCATTACCAACCTTGAGCTGGCAAGGATGATCGACGGTTTTGGACCCACTGCTGGCACCGTTATTAGGCCCTCAGACGGCAAACCAGCCAAGAAGATCGTTTTCATCCAATGTGCAGGTTCACGAGACCAGCGCTATAACCCCTACTGCTCCAGCATCTGCTGCATGATCTCCCTAAAACATGCGACGCTCATCAAATCAGCCTACCCTGAAGCAGATGTTACGATATGCTACATCGACATAAGGACCACGGGAAGAGAACACGAAGACTACTACGAACGGGCCAGGGAGATGGGAATCAAGTTCGTGAAGGGCAGACCCACAGAAGTCCTTCAGGACCCACAGAGTAATAGGTTAGTCGTGGATGTGGAAGACGCACTTCTGAACAGATTCCTAGATCTGGAAGCAGACTTGGTAGTGCTGGCGACAGCCATGGTCCCAGCAGAAGACACCCAAGAACTGGCAGAGAAGCTGGGTCTGGAGCTAGACCAGGACGGTTTCTTCAAGGAGTACAACTCCAAGCTGAGGCCCACAGAAACCAAGAAGAGAGGAATATACCTCAGCGGAGGAGCCACCTTCCCCAAAGATGCGCCTACCACGTCTCTTCATTCTCACTCCGCTGCTGTGAAGGCAGCCAAATTCTTGACCACTGGCCAGATAGTCAAAGATCAAAGAACAGCGGTAGTAGAGGAAGAATACTGCGGGGACTGCGAGTTCTGCCCCGTCACCTGCCCCTACGGGGCCATAACTTTGGAGCCCACGAGCGAAGACCACTTCGTGGCCAAGGTGTCTGACCTACTGTGTGAGGGATGTGGCATATGCGTGGGGACCTGTCCTCTGAACGCCATTGAACTCAGACATTCTAAGCCTGATCAGATGCGGGCTCAGATGAGGGGACTCCTGTCCATAAATGGGACTTTCAAGCCGCTTATTCTAGCCTTATGTTGTTCTGAGTGTGGAGGCACTGCCGTGGACTCCTCGGGTATGGCTAGGATGGAGTACCCGGCTAACATCAGAGTGATGAAAGTTCCTTGCACCGGCATCCTGCAGGTGCACCAGTTTCTAGAAGCTTTCCAAGCCGGTGCTGAGGGAGTGATGGTTGTGGGCTGTAAGAGTGATGGTTGCCACTATGAAGTCGGCAGTCAAAAGGCAGAGAAGAAGGTGGAACTGGCTAGAATACTGCTGAAGGAATACGGCATGGCACCAGAAAGACTGGAGATGTTCAATATGGTATATATCGAGGGAGATAGATTCGCAAAGGCAGCCCAGATGATGACAGAGAGATTGGAGAAGCTAGGACCACTGCAAGTGATGGGAGGCTCTTAGAAAGGAGCGTGAAATGAAGATGACACATACGAAAGAGAAGAAGAGCGTCAACCTAGACTTCTCTGACATAGTTACCACTCGCCTAGGCGGTGAAACTATGACCTCCTGCTACCAATGTGGGACCTGCGCCAGCAGCTGTCCAGTAGCCAAGATCACCCCCCGGTTCAATCCTAGAGAGGTCATCAAACTATCTCTCCTGGGAGAAAGAGAGGAGGTGATCGCAGGAGACGCCATATGGCTCTGCTGCTCCTGTTACAACTGCCAGGAAAGATGCCCCCAAAAAGTTGAGATCGCAGATCTGATGTACACACTGAGGAACCTCGCCTTCGAAGAGGGACGCATTCCCGATATCTACTCCGAGTTTGCCTCCGCCATCTCAAAAGAGGGTCGCATAGTGAAGGTCTCAGGCTTCGTAGAGAAGAAGAGGACTCGCCTGGGTCTACCAGCTCTTAAACCAACAGGTGTGGACTCCCTAAGGAAGATCCTTTCTGCCACCGGATTTAATAAGTCACTACAGAAGGGGGCAGAACGATGACAAGTTACGCCCTGTTCCTAGGCTGCACCATACCGGCTCGCCAACCCAACTACGAGTTATCTGCCAGAAAAGCCCTCACCAAACTGGGAATCGAACTCCTAGACCTGGCTGACATGACCTGCTGTTGCCCTCCACCAGTACAGTCCATAGATCTAGAAACCAGCCTAGCGGTAGCAGCCTACAACATCTCGCTAGCCGAGGAGGCCGACCTAGACCTAGTCACACTCTGTTCCGGTTGTTTTGAATCCCTCGCCATGGCAAATGCCATGCTCAAAGAGAACGAACCCTTAAGATCAAGAATAAACACCATCCTCTCCAAAGCCGGAAAGCAGTTCTTGGGGAATAAGGAGGTAAAGCATTATCTCCAACTCCTGAAGGACGATATCGGACTGAAACAACTCAAACAGAACGTTACTAAACCCTTAAGCAACCTCAAGGTTGCTGCCTTCTACGGCTGTCACGCGCTCAGACCCAGCGAACTGCTGAAACTCGACGATCCGGAACGCCCCACCATTCTTGAAGATTTGATTGAGACGTTGGGTGCAGAGAGTGTTGAATATCGAAATAAGCTGAAATGCTGTGGGGGTCTTTTAAGGGGTTATTCTGACGAACTCGCCCTAGATCTCGCCAGAGACAAACTTGCCAACACATCAAGAGCGGGTGCAGACTGCATCGCAACTCTATGCCCCTTCTGCTTCGTGGCACTTGACATAGGACAACTGCAGATAAGGAGCAAATTCGAGGAAGCCTACAACATGCCTATAATCCACTACTCGGAACTCTTGAGCCTGGCCTTGGGAGTAGATCCCAAGGAATTGGCACTTGAAACCCACAAGATAAAGGTAGATAAGGCACTCAGCAAGATATTGTAGAAGCAAAATCATCCAAAGTTGTAATTCAGGGGAATCTGTACCACGAGCAATAAATATTATATAGAAAATCGGCAACCTCTTATCAAACTGAGATATGATGAGGTGAGGAAACTGCCAAAGATAAAGGCAACAGCTAGGTGGATAGAGAACGTTCGTACTGTCGCGGACAATTCAAGAACCCACAGCCTGGTTCTGGACTTACCACCCAAGAAAGGTGGAGACGACACGGGTCCTACGGCCTTGGAACTGGCTATCATGGCCTTAGCCGATTGCGCCATAACAATCTTTGCGGATGTCTGCAAGCAGAGCAACATCAAACTTAATGGGTTAGAGGCTATAGCAGAGGCTGAGAAACCAGCTGATTCGCCCAAATTAACTGGTGTCAACATCAAGGTCAAAGTGTCTGCCGACGCTAGGAAAAAATTGCTGGAAGCTGGCTGGAGAAGAACCGAAGCGAAGTGCCCGGTGCTGTCCATATTCAAGGATCCGATTCCTCTGGAAGCCACATTGGAGACAGCAACCTGACAACCGCCCTTCTATGATTAGAAACGACAGGGCTCCCCTTTTCTACCTTCCCACATACAGCGCACCAGTCTTGCTTTCTAGGTCAAGAATTGGATGCAGTCTGCAATGTAGTGAGAGATTATGGCTCCTAATATGGCAAGGACTGCGTACTTCATTCCTTCTTTGTACGGATTCTCATGACTCACTTTGCCTATGTAACCTCCTAGAATAAACGCTATAATAGTCCCGTTTATGAACGTGAGCATTGTGGCGTGAGTCATAGAGAGCCATGAGAACGGAGATAGTAAGATTAGGACAGCGGCGATGGTGGATGTAAATGAAAAGAGGCTGTTTGCGAATACTTCCCTTTTTGAGTGAATCCTCCTTGTCGCTCCATGATCTATTGTTTCATGGATTTGCAGCGCCCTCTCTGCCGATTGGGACATGAAGAACCCTATGGAATTCCCAAATGCGTTTGCAAAGCCCCCAATTATCCCCGTAATTACCACCAGTTGGGGGTCAGAAGTAGCTTCAGCAACACCTACTATCAATCCTAAACACATTATCAAACCATCTGCTAGCCCGAAAGCTATTCCTTCTAACCGATAACTCTCCTGAGGGGCCCCCTTCTTCATCCTCTAAACTCCGCTGGAATACACTCTTGGCCTTTAACAGATAAACTGTACTGGGAACCTTTTAGGAGTATAGCGTTTGCTGTGAGCGGGCACGCACTTCTATTAATCCCTTTTGTAATAGCTTGACGCTCAAACCTCGGAGTTTATTTACTGCCTGCACACATGAACCCGTTCAGTCAAGTTGAGAAGGAGATTAGGTGAGAGCATGGAACCAATTTGTGGTGATCCCTATTGCATCTAGTGGTCTTGGTTACAACATCCGGAGTGGAGGAGGCGAAGCAGATAGCCCAAAACTTACTCGAAAAGCAATTGGTAGCCTGCGTTAATATCGTGTCTAACGTTCACTCAAGCTTCTGCTGGAAGGGGAAGATTGAACACCGCGACGAATCCCTAATGATCATCAAATCCAAGAGTGAAACATTCTACAAATTAGTTGAAACTGTGAGGGGGCTCCACTCATATGAGATCCCTGAAATACTTGCTGTTCCCGTTCAGAGCGGATTCATCGAATACCTCACTTGGAGAGATCAGGTCATTAAACCTAAAATCGTCTGAAGACAAGACAGAAAGAGGCCAAAAAATAGTAGTGTTCCAGCGGGCAGAGAAGAAGTCTGTCAGCATCAGATCTAGCCGAGTATATGTCCTTGGTAGTACTTTGTGCTCGGACACCCTAAACAACGACCACGCGAATAATACGTGCATTCTTTGCACTCCTTCTCACAAGGAGAGATCTCTCGTTTTTCTCTTCTTGTTTTCAAGGGAACAACTAGATCTTTCAATGAAGTGATCACCAAGTTGAATTCCACCTCCTTTATGTGATGCTGCCTTCGTATATGTTGATCAATACATGCTTGAAGTGACGCTAAGTCTTCACCCACAAATAATAGACAGAGATTGTGCCTTCCAGAGGTGATCAGAACGTTCCAACACCGTGGGCATTCTTCAAAGAACTTCAATACGGGCTCCGTATCGCTGCATGTAATATCTACTTTGGCTAGATGCAATTCAGCGCTTTCTAATTTGGCACCCACAAAACGGGTTATTACCCCTCCATTCTTCAGTTCTCGGATTCTCATGCTTACTGCTGGTTGAGAAATTTTCAGGAGATTCGCCATCTCGCTTTGAGATATTTCCGGATTTTCCGAAAGCAAAGATATGATCATCCTATCTATTCTATCAAGTTTCGACAACCCCTTAGCACCCTAGTGCCGTAATTCTCGCTTATAGCCTATAAACATTTTGCCAATATCTTTTATCAATTACAACAAGATTGTTTATATTTCTGAATTGGCTCACATGGTTAACGTTAGTTGGGAGGTGAATAGCTTGAGTTGTAGGAAGAAGAAAAAGAAAAAGAAGAACCCCTGTGGTTCAAAGAAATCTGAAGAGAAAGAGGAGTGCAAGTAAACGTGCAAAAGCACGCCAAACTTGTTCCCATAATCTCCATTTTGATCTTTTATTCTTTTGGCCTGCCTTGCATCAAAGCTAGTGTTGCTTATGTTGATGTTACCGTTTCAGAGGCGAAAAACATGATGTATACCAATCATTCGTTGACAATTCTGGATGTCAGAACCCAAGGTGAATATGACTCTGGACATATTAGGAATGCAAAGCTCATACCTCACACAGAGCTTGAAGCCAGACTGGATGAACTGGACAAAAATCGAGACACGCTTGTCTATTGTCGCTCTGGTTATAGGAGTTCCATAGCCAGTGAAATTTTGACAAATCACTCCTTTCAGAAGGTCTACAACATGCTTGGTGGAATACTAGCTTGGGTAGATACCGGTTACACTACTTACGTACGTTATTCATCTATACAAAGGGCCTTAAACAACGCAAGCACCGGGGATTCAATTTTCTTATCTTCCGGAATGTATTGCGAACATGTAGCCGTAAACAAGACTGTCAGCTTGGTGGGAGAGAACCCTGAAACCACTTTCATAGACGGTAATGGAACACAGACTGTCCTGGAGATAACCAGTCAGAATGTAAATATCACCAGACTTACTATCCAGAATGGGGGCAAAGGCATCTATTTAACTTCTAACGCTGACTCCGGGGCCGTCATTAACAATATTGTCCTAAACCACAGCAAGGGAGTCTTCGTAGAATCGGACAGCAACCTATTAAATGGAAACGAGATTTTAAACTGCAACCTTTCTGGGATCGAGATTTTTGCGTCTTGTGGTTGTTCCCCGGTATACGGAAACACGGTTACTGAGAACATATTGCTGAACAACAGTTGTGGGATCCAACTTTTTCACTCTCAAGGCAACTTTATCTTTCACAACAACTTCGTGAACAACAAACAGCAAGTTTTCGCTTATGACTCAGGCGGTCATTGGGATGATGGTTATCCTTCTGGCGGAAACTATTGGAGCGACTATAAGGGGAGATACCTCCATGCTAAGGAACTCGACGATTCGGGAATATGGGAACATCCCTACGTTATCGATGAGAAGAATCAAGACAATTATCCTTTAATGGAGACCTGGTCTCCGCAAACGGACACGATACCACCTACAATAACCATTCTTTCACCCGAAAACAAAACTTACACCCAAACCTCCATTCCCTTTGTATCCACTTTAGATGAATCTCCTTCTTGGATAGGGTATAGTGTAGACGGTGAAACCAACAAAACCGTGCCCAGAAACGTGACAATTAACAACTTACCCGCAGGACTGTTCTGGATAAACACTACCTTGAAAAGTATATCTGAAGGGCCCCACTGGATGAAGATCTATGCGAATGACACAGCTGGCAACATGAACTCCTCTCACGTGATCCACTTCACAGTAGATGTGACCCCTCCAACCATCACAAGTCCTACTCAGGTACCTGAAACGAATGTCGACTTCAACCAAGAAGTCCTTGTCTCCGTGAACGTGACGGACGAGATCAGCGGAATAAACCGAGTCATCCTCTCCTACACTACAACCAACAGCACCTCGTGGAACAGCTCAACCATGAGCTATAACTCTATCATAGGCTTGTATGAAGCGGTCATTCCTGAACAAGCTGCAGAATCCCTCGTAAAGTATAAGATCATAGCCTATGATAACGCTGGAAACTTAGATGTTAACGATAACGCTGGCCAGTACTACGACTATACGGTTGTTCCAGAGTTTCCGTCGATCATATTCCTGCTCCTCTTCTTGATAGCTACATTCTTAGCGACCACGCTGATGAAATTCGAATAGCCAAAGAAGAGGATAGCGCATCTAACCATCCCTGTATGTACTTGAATCAGGACTAAGTTATGTTAAGGTTTTGTCTGCTGCACTCTTTACTGAGGGAGCTGGAGAAAATCTGAATGCTAGAATTGCTTTTAAATGTGAAGCTCAATCATTAGGTTCGTCTACACATGCGCGATTGAGGATGGAACTATCTGAAGATGGAAATGAGAGTTGGAGTTCATAGAAAGGGAGAGGTTTCCTTAATTGATCTGATGGAAGATATCCGATCTGGCTCTGAGGTGCATAGGGCGGGCGCTATAGGGTGTTTTGTTGGGATTGTACGGGGCGTAGCCAAGGAGGGAGATGAGGTAAGGAGGTTAGAGTTTGAGGCGCATAAGAGAGCAGCCATGAAGAGCCTACGTAAGATAGCTTCAGATATACTCAATCGCCCTGGGGTTGTTGATATTCGTATTCACCACAATGTTGGAGAATTGGGAGTAGGCGATGATATAGTTTACATCGTGGTTGCTGGGGGGCACAGAGAAGATGTTTTTCAGGCGTTAAGAGATGCCATCGACAGATTAAAGGAGGAAACTCCCATCTGGAAGAAGGAATATTCAAGCTCAGGTGAGTACTGGGTTTCGGACGTCGAGAAAACAAGTGAAAGTAAGCAACCCAGTTAAGACTTCTTAGGTCAGAATTCTGTCTGGATAGGTATAGACGTTCATTCTCTGCTCTCTAACAAAGCAAACTAGTGTGAGGCCCGTTTTCTTGGCTGCGATAACTCCTGACCGTATCGGGCTGGCTTTAGAGGCCAGAATGGGGATTCCCATCCTTGCGACCTTGAGCACCATATCGGCCGGTTGTCTGCCGGAGCTGACCAGCACAGACTTAGAGAAATCAACCTTGGATTCAAGAGCAGTTCCTATCACCTTGTCAATTGCATTATGACGACCTATGTCTTCGGCAAAGGCAACAAGCTCTCCAGCTTCGAACAATCCGGAGGCATGAGTCCCACCTGTGGACTTAAAGAGTACAGATCGATCATCTAACTCCTGGATCATTCTGATAATATCTTCAGCCTTGACTTGGTAATCTGATCCCACGATCCGCTTTCCGGTTTCACCTATGACCTCAAAAAACTTGCTCACAGATAGGCCACAAGCTGTAGTAAGTATTCTCGTTACCCCTATAACTTGAAGGCTCTCCTCCGGTAGAGGCGCTTTCGTTATCACCTTAACGTCATTTCGGTTTACGGCTACGTCTCTCACCTGATCCATGGATTGTAATACTTCTTCATCGAATAGCCAACCTAGGGCTAGCTCCCTCTGCAGGCTAGGGGTAGCCAGAAGAGTGATCAAGTACCTATCATTGACGAAAATGTTGATTGGAGCTTCCTTGGCAACCGACTCTTTAATTGGCCCTCTTGTACCAGTAAGCAGGCTTATTCTTTCTGCCTTAACTCTAGTTGACATCTCAATAGTTTTCACCCTTTTGCGGTATAAAAGTTGGCACTTCAGCTTCGCTTATGTGTTGATAGTAAAAAAAAGCCGAAGAACTCTTTATGCCTCTAACTCCAGCCTAATTTCGTGTTTGTGTCTTGGAAAGAGGTGGCGGGTCTTGGGCTGAATGTACATAGGTAGAGGAGAACAATGCCTCAGATGCAAAAGTGAGCAGATAATCTATTCGGGCCCACACAATCAACAGAAGAGATGTAAGGGCTGTGGCTTTGAATGGAGAGGGAAGTGCGTGTATGCCTCTCTTGTCTCGATTTCCTGAACTCTTCGAAACACAATTCTTAAGTAAACTAACTCCAAATCAGATAGTCATCAAAACATTGCGAGGATGTGGAGAATATGCCAATATGGCTATGCACAGAATGCGGTGCAGAATATAAGGGTAGATGTCGCAAACCGAAGTGCCCAGAATGTGGGGCAACAAAGGAAAAACATAGAAAGAAGGGTTAGAATGTGACTCACCCTATCTGTCACTTAGAAATACCCACCACCAATACCAAAAACTCCGGTAAATTCTACAAACAGCTCTTCGGCTGGAAGGTAGATTACAGCTAGGGGCCCGACTATGCAACCTTCAGCACAGGGGAAGAGCAACTGGGCGGAGGACTGGACCGAAAAGACAAGATTACACCCGGAAAAATAATAATCTATATCCAAGTCGACGACATCAACGCAATGCTTGAAAAAGCCGAAGAACTAGGCGGCAAAAAGGTGAGCGGCAAAACTGAAATTCCAAACGTAGGCTGCTTCGGACTCTTCACGGCCCTAGACGGCAACACGATAGGCTTATTCACTCCCAAAGAATAAGCCAACTCCACCTTTTGAATACAGCCTGAAAACAGAGGCCACCCTCAAATTGGACATGTTAAATGCAAACAGTTTGTTGCCTATACATGAGGATCAAGCGTGATGAATGTGGTTAATACAGTCCTGTTAGTTATTGACATGCAGTTAGGCAATTTCCAAGGTTCAGCGTCCGATAGACAAAGCACGTAAGCAGGACCTTCCGATCTTTTACATACAGAATAAAGGAAGCACAGGCGACTCAGACCAAATCGGAACTCCAGGATGGGAAATCCATCCCACCATTCTTCCAAAAGAAGTAGACGTAATGATTGAGAAAGAGACCCCTGATGCCTTTCACAAAACAACCTTACACCAAAAACTAAAATCCAAAGGAATTAAGCGACTGGTTATTGCAGGGCTCCAAACGGAGTACTGCATAGATACAACCTGCCGTCGAGCATACAGCCTAGGATACAACGTCATCTTAGTGAAGGATGCACACAGCACCTGGGACTCCACCAATCTAACAGCAGAACAAATCATTAGACATCACAACCGAGTTCTAGGCGGATGGTTTGCAACTGTGAAAGATGAGAACCAAATAGAATTTTACGCGGGCAAGTGATTGACGGGATCAAAGAGAAGCTACAGTTTACCTCTTCAGCAAGTATTGTATTGACGGGAGGTTACTCGGCTGCAAACTTGATGCACACCCGCCCTGTTTGATAGGACGCTTATATTTGCAGAACGTAGAGGAATTCCTTGTATCGAGGGTTGTCAAGACGATCAGGCGGAATAGTGGCGGAGATCTGGAATCCTTTCTTTTCGTACAGCTTTCGAGCTGCAAGGTATCTCTTTGAAGCTCCCGTGAACAACATTACCCTTCGCAATTTCGAGTTGAAATCTTGATAATACTGTCGCATCTTGGCAATAGCATGGTCTAACAGTCTTCCACCCACTCCTTTTCGCCTCTCTTCAGCCTTAACCCAGAAATCTATGATCTCAGCCAAGCCATGTTTTGCTGCTTCTCTCGGCATCCAAGTCAGGACCCCCACCAATCCAGAATCTTTCCAGGCAGCAGAGATCCAACCATTTTCCAAGAACCCGCCATAAAACGCCTCTGCTTCCCTTCGTGAGCTGAAAACCGTCTCATACGCGTCCAAGAAACTACTCCTACGCGCGGGTCCAACTAGCGAGAACTCTATTTCATTCATATCATACACCATCGAATGCTTTCAATCTAGTGCTGATAAGTCTAGTTATCACCATGCGCCTAAAATGCATGCATGCTCTGAAAGACCTGTAATTCTCTGTTATCTGATCTTCTTTCCAGAACTGCCGAAAACCCCGAATCAACATTCTTTGAATACCTTTTTTTCAACCTTCAGTTTCGTTGAGACCTGATGCCTTCCGCAACAGAAGGAGTTTAGAGGTTCTTTAGAGACAAAATCCATGTTAAATCCTCTAAAATCAACATAGTTTAACAGGCATACAATCTGTTCCAATAGCAATAAGGAACCCAGAAAATATTTATGTAGGGGATCTGACCAGTCATCCGATCAGCCTCAAGGAGGTTTTAGGTTCCTCCGCAACTCATAAAGACCGAGATAATCAGTCTTTCAGAGGTTAAGCTGAACAGTGATTCAATCATTAAACTTGGTGAGAGAGGTTACACAGTAGCCTTTGCTGCACTGATGTCACTCGGGATGTCATTTGTAATGTCACTTACTATGACCTTAATCAATGTTGGTTTGTCTCCCACTTTTTTTGAGAAATGGATGAAAGCGTTCTTAATCGGCTTTCTAGTAGGTTGGCCAACATCAATAACTATAATCCCAATTGTAAGAAGAACAATTAATTTAGTTAGCTAAATAACGCACAAAAAGAACCATATTTTGAGGGTTAACTAAAGCGTTAGTCCTCTCCTCTGGACAGTTCTAACATACGCTCGATTCCCTCCCTTGCTCTGTCCGCAGTCCTCGTCGGAACGTTTACTACTGGTTTTTCCTTTTTTAGAGCTTCGTACACCTTTTGGAGAGTATGGAGCTTCATCTGTCTACAAACCGCGTCTTCCATGGCTGGCAAACAGATTTTTTCAGGAAAGTCTCTTCTCAGTCGATCAATCAGACCGATCTCGGTGGCGACGATGAATTTCTTCGAATCTGACCGCTGGCAGCGTTTGAACATCTGACCAGTGGAGCCTATGAAATCTGCCTTTAGCTGGAGATCGGGGTTGCACTCGGGATGTACCAGGAGCTCCGCATCTGGATGTATATCCTTCAGCAGGAGCACTTCTTTGCCGTTTCCAAAATAGCGTTTGTGGACGTAACAATAGCCGTGCTTTGGAATAGGAATGATCTCCTTCTCAGGGTTATGTCTGCGTGTATGCCAGGCAAGGTTCCAGTCGGGACCGAACAGTATCTTCTCTGCGTTGAGTTTACCAACAATCTGAGCCGCGTTTGTGGAGGTGCACATCATGTCTGCTTCTGCTTTGGCCTCAGCCAAGGTGTTGACGTATAATACGACTTTGGCATCCGGATGTTCCTTTCTAGCTTCCGTCACTCTGTTGGCGGGTAGCATAGCTGCCATGGGACATTTTGCGTTGGCATCCGGGATCACGACTGTCTTGTTTGGGTTCAGAATGGCTGCGCTTTCCGCCATGAAGTCAACTCCACAGAAAACTATGAAATTGATGTCTTCGGCTTCGGCAGCCCTCCAGCACAATTGCAATGAAGAACCGATGCAATCTGCTATCTCCTGAATTTCAGGGCGCTGATAATTGTGCGCAAGGATGAGAGCTTTCTTTCTCTCCTTCAATCTTATTATCTTATCCTGTAAGTGTTTCATGCTTACTCGACATCATTCTCAGTGTAACAATTGAGTTATAAATATGGGCTTGAGTGCAGGTGTGTGCCTGTTCCTTGAGAACCTTTACTTCACCTTCTGTATAAAATCACCCAAATTCGAATATCTTCAACAATTTTACCGTGTGTTGATATTAGTCTCCTTTTGATTTTGCGCTGGTTTGTTAGCGCTCTGGTGTCTATGTAGCTCTTATTCAAAGAGAGATGTGCTGAGGTACTTGGTTCCGTCATCAGGGAGTACGGCGACCACTGTTTTGTCTTTTCCCAGCTCCTTTGCTTTTTGAAGGGCAACGTACATGATGGCCGCGGCGCTCATTCCAATAAGCAACCCTTCTTCTCTGGCGATCTCCCTTGCCACCCGGAAAGTCTTAGGTATCTCTTCTTCTGTTATCTCTACAATTTCGTCAAACGCTTCCTTCCTGAATAAGTGAGTGGGGTAGGGTTCCTCAGGGTTCCTTAAACCCTGAACACTTAGGCCCAACTTAGGCGTAACTCCTACGATTTTTATTTCTGGATTGTACTCCTTCACTCGCAGGGAGGTGCCGACGCCGGTTCCGGCGGTTCCGATACCTACTACGATCGTCTCTACTTCTCTATCTGTCTGTTCTAGAATTTCGTTGCCAGTCGTGTTATAGTGGGCTAATATGTTTGCTGGATCTCTGAATTGGTCTAAATTTATGTACTTGTCGGGATTCTCCTTCAGCAATTTTTCCTTGAGTTCGATGGCTCCTCCGGTTCCTTTCTCAGCTGGAGAAAGAAATAGTTGGGCTCCGTATGCCTCGATGATCTTTCTTCTCTCCACGCTCACAGATTCAGGCATTATGACAGTGATCTTGTAACCCTTTGCTGCCGCTATCATTGCAAGCGCGATACCAGTGTTGCCCGAGGTTGCTTCCAAGATCGTTTTGTCTCTATCTAGTCTGCCTTCCACCTTGGCGCACTCAAACAGCTGCAATGCCATCCTGTCCTTCACAGAGCCACCAAGGTTATACCATTCCAGTTTTGCATAAATCGTCGCACTATCTTTCTCTGTGACGTTTCTCATCCTTACCAGAGGAGTGTTTCCGATCAGATCAGTGATATCTTCGGCAACTGAGGGGGCCATTGGGATTATAACACTCTTATAATTAGCTCAGGCGCGATACTTTAACATTACTTTCCGTGGAGTGAGCCGTTCTCTTGCTTGTATGCTTGGGCGCAGTGTATGCAACAGAAGGCCAGCTCCTGCCCGTTTATCAGTTCTCTGTATCCGCCCTCGTACACCTTGCAACCGCAGTTGGCACAAACTTTCAAACCGGGCTCAATAGCCGCAGAAATGAGAGCCGAGAAGCGTTTAAACAACCGTTTACAAAGCTCATCTCCTTCTTCTGTTAGTTCATAGACCTTCTTCTCTCTCTCACCCACCCGCTTCACTTCATGCCTCACTAGCCCCTTCTGTTGAAGTCTTTGAAGAAAGGGATACACCAAGCTGGGGCTTACCTCCTTTCCGATCCTGTTCTTGAATTTCTGGATTATGCCGTACCCGTGGCGTGGGCCCTCATAGAGCAGGGTGAGTATGTAGAAGCGGGAGAAGTCTGAGATGAATTCTTCAAGTTTTGTGGAAGCCATAATATCTCATGATGATATATCTAGAAAAGATACATTTATATCTTTCTGCCTTCAGTAATTGAAGACAGTGGATGGTGACAGAGGTTGAGCAGGCGCAAACGTCGATTATCCGCTTTGACAATTTTGTTAATAGCAGTATTCATGTTTGCTAGCACAGAGGCTCTATATTCTGTTGAAGGCCAGACGTCAGATACTGTGAGAGATATCCATGTAACGGCGTATTATTGGAGATTTGATCCATCCACGATTGCAGTAAATGAGAATGATGCTGTTAGGTTAACAGTAACAAGCATCAGCAACATGATGCCAATGATGGCTTACATGTTTCCCAATCACGGCATCGAAATTGAGGATTACGAGCTGGATTATACCTTGCCAGTCGGAGAGACTGTCACGATTGAATTCGTAGCCAATAAAAGTGGAACCTTCCACTTCCATTGCTCCATCTATTGCGGTATGGGACATGAGGATATGCACGGGGAACTTATAGTGAATGGAGATGACTCAGACCCTACGCACCCCAGCGGCAACAGGAATGTCTTAGAAGGTCCAGAATCTTGGGGATTCCTGCCACCACTTCTGTTCGTTGCAACGATATTGGCGGTTGGATACATCTTACTCTCTAAGAGAAGCGGACAAGCTTCTGGGATGACAATAACTGATGAGAAACCGGTAGTTGCTTTTACGCTGTCTGTCATAGGCATTGCCCTTCAAGTTGTAGCCGGAATCTTCATGATCTCTACTATGTTATACACTCCCTTCTCTGGACCATGGATGATGTGGGGTGAGATGTCGAGTTCATTGACTTGGAGCGGCGGCGGGGCTGAAATGTGGACGGTTCTTGCTACAATGATGGCACTGGTGGGGATTCTGGGGGTCCTATGGATGAACAGCTCTCACCCGTACAGGGTTCGGACAGGGGCAACCCTAGTTCTCATAGCTGCAGTTCTGGCTTTTCCAACCATGTGGGGATTTATGGTTGGTTCGCTGTTGATGTTTATTGGTGGTACCTTGGGGTTGATTTGGCAACCCAACAGAAAGGAGTGATTGGGTTTGGAGAGTTATGGCGATTGGCTTATGGTGGCTGTTTGGACCCTATTGTTCGGTATCTTCGTAGTCTTTCTCCCCTTTAGAAGGAGGGGGCAGCGTCTTCCAGCCAGCGTCTACTTAGCGTTTGTGGTGGCTCTCGCCTTTGAGATGTTCGGGATCCCTTTGAGCATCTATTTTGTGATGTGGGTCTTTGGAATTTACTATCCAACAGACCACATTTGGGGGCACACTCTATACCCCTACATCGGTCTCACCGGGATGTGGGTTGGATTCGCTCTGAATATTATCGGGATAGTTTTTGTGGTCCTTGGTTGGAGAAGCATTTATGAGGAATATTTGACCAGGGACAGCTGTGAACGGAAACTTGTCACCACAGGCATATACCGATTTATTCGACATCCCCAGTACGCTGGATTTTTGTTGGTCACACTAGGTATGCTTGTTCACTGGGCCACCATCCCGCTTATTGTCATGTGGCCCATTCTAGTGATTCTCTATTATAGGCTCGCTAAGCAAGAGGAGGCAGCTCTGGAAGAGGAGTTTGGAGAGAGATACCTAGAATATAAGCAGAAAGTTCCAATGTTTCTTCCAAATCTCAAAGACATGTATAGTACATAGCGTTTATCTCTTTAACCGCTTATTGCTCATCAAGGATTCCTGAAGTATGAAAGTTGCATTCCCCGGGACAAACGGATGGTATGCGCCCGCAAATGGGGATTTGCTACTAATAATAGTATGCTCCTTTTAGCCAAGACAAGCTGAATGGAGATGGCCACATCTAAGACCAGAAGATGCAGCAAGCGTTGCCAAGCAGGCGAATGTTAAGCAATTGATCCTGATTCACTTCGATGCTGACGTATATAGAACCATAGGAGATCGGGAGTGGGCACAGGTTTCTGCAAAAAGGCTGTTCAAGGACACGATGGCGGTGTATGATGGCAGGGAAATAGAACTTTGACTCTTAAAGACTCGAAGTGATTTTTCAAGCCGTTAGTTCCAAAAAGTGGCGCAGACATTCACTAAGCCTTTATCGAAATTCTGGAGCTGTCAAATTCTCTCTAAGTTTTGTCAGGAAGTTCTTGAAAATAGGCAAGTTCCTTAGAAAGGTTAGTGTCAAGAGCCTCCAAGAATTCTTGGTTTACATCTATGAGCCTATTGTCGGATGCAGTTCATTCTGGAGGAGGAATAATACTTTTAAAGATATATCTATTGGAGATATATTTATATATCTCCATTAGGGAATTATCTACTGGGCGAGTCGCAGTTGACAACCAAGTCTGTAAAAGGCAAGAGAGTTTCCCTCGACATCGTTGGAATGAGCTGTGTTAGCTGCGCCCAGACAATTGAAAAAGCCCTAAAGGAGCACGATGGAGTAAAACGAGCAAACGTCAACTTCGCCTCTGAAAAGGCCTACCTGACTTACGACCCAGAAGTAACGGACAAAGAAGAACTCGTAGAAACCGTGAGGACTACCGGATACGATGCACAGTTGGAGACCAAAAAGACGATTCTAAAGATAGGTGGGATGACCTGCGCATCATGTGCCCAAACGATAGAGAAGGCCTTGAAAAGAACGGAGGGAATCATTGAAGCCAACGTCAACCTGGCCTCTGAAAAGGCTGTTGTGAGGTATGATTCAGAAGATATCGACTACGAAGGAATAAAGAGGGTCATAGAGGCCACAGGATACCAGGTTTTAGGAAGAAAAGAGGGGGCAGCCAAATACGAGAAAGAAATAGAGGAAGAGCAGCGAAGATTTCGTGAAGCAAAAATCAGAATGACCGTGGCCTGGGCTTTCACGATACCTATCATATCTTGGATGATCCCGGAGATGATCTTAGGACAAGCCTGGCCAACCCGAACCATATACAACCTTGGAATGGTCCTTCTAGCCGTTCCAGTGCTCTTTTGGGCAGGCAAAGAAACCCTGCTTTCAGCGGCAAAATCCGTATCCCATGGCAGCGCCAACATGGATGTTTTGATAGCGTTAGGCACATCGACAGCCTTTATCACAGGGCCTGCGGTATTCTTGGGCCCCATTATGAACTACGCTGGAGTTGCCGGCATGATCATGTCTTTCCACCTCACGGGAAGATATATAGAAGCAAAGGCGAAGGGAAGAGCCTCACAGGCGATCAGAAAACTTTTGGAGTTAGAGGCCAAAACAGCACGTATCTTGGTAGACGGTGAAGAGAAAGAGGTGCCCGTCGACGAAGTTGAAGTAGGCGACCTGATGATCGTTAGGCCTGGAGACAAGATTCCTACCGACGGAGTGGTGATTGAGGGTCAAAGCGCCATCGATGAGTCCATGGCCACTGGGGAATCGATGCCTGTTCCCAAAAAAATTGGAGACGAAGTCATAGGCGCCACCGTGAACCAAAGAGGAATGTTGAAAGTAAGAGCCACCAAAGTAGGACAAGATACCTTTCTGTCCCAAGTCATAAAGATGGTAGAGGAATGTCAAGGCTCCAAAGTCCCAATCCAAGAGTTTGCTGATAGAGTAACCAGCTACTTTGTACCCACCGTTTTGGGTCTGGCAGTTGTGGCTTTTATTCTGTGGTTTGCGGTGCCCGATACAATCAAAGTAGTAAGCATCTGGGCCCAACAGTTTCTGCCATGGGTTAATCCAAACTTAGGGGTTGCCACCCTTGCCATCTTCGCGCTAGTCGCAACTCTAGTGATTGCCTGCCCTTGCGCCCTAGGACTGGCCACTCCTACAGCGCTAATGGTGGGAAGTGGCATGGGAGCTGAAAACGGGGTACTGATACGCCACGGAGAAGCCATCCAAACCTTGAAAAATGTGGATACGATAGTCTTTGATAAAACAGGAACCATCACCAAAGGAAGGCCAGAGGTTACTGACATTGTTCCAGTCCAAGGATACACAAAAGAAGAGGTTCTCCAAATAGCGGCAAGCGTAGAAGTCGGATCAGAGCATCCACTAGGCGAAGCCATTCTGAGAAAAGCAAAGGAAGAAAAACTAGAATTGTATAAAGCAGAAGAATTCGAAGCCGTGACAGGAAAAGGTGTGAGGGCTAAGATGGCGCTTTCTCCTCGAAACCTTGCTCTTGTTGGGAATAGAAAGTTAATGGAAGAGCAAAGAATAGAGCACAGACCCTTGGAAGAAGACTTAGAACGTCTTGAAGGAGAAGCCAAGACAGCGATGCTTGTAGCCGTCGATGGAAAGATTGCAGGCGCTGTAGCAGTCGCTGATACTATGAAGGAAGATTCAGTGCAAGCCATAGAGGAGCTTGAAAGAATGGGGCTAAGGACCACCATGCTCACTGGGGACAACAGACGCACCGCAGAGGCCATAGCCCAGAAGGTGGGTATCTCAAGGGTTCTCGCAGAGGTTCTTCCGGATCAAAAGGTTGAGGAAATCCAAAGGCTACAGGAAAATGGCGAATCGGTAGCCATGGTTGGTGACGGAATCAACGATGCTCCAGCCCTGACAGCGGCAAATGTAGGAATAGCCATTGGAACAGGCACGGACATCGCCATCGAATCCGCTGACGTGACCTTGGTAAGAGGCGATCTCTACAGCGTAGTCACCGCCATAAAACTCTCACGAAAAACCTTCAGCAAGATAAAACAAAACCTCTTCTGGGCCTTCTTCTACAATACTATAGCCCTTCCAGTAGCCATGTTAGGCTTGGCTCATCCAGTGATAGCGGAGATAGCTATGGCTACAAGCTCAGTGACAGTCGTCACTAACGCAAACCTATTAAGAAGGGCACGGATTCGCCCAGAATATTATTCAAAGAGAGGAAAGTAGCAAGGTGACTGTCACCGACCTCAGAATCAACGAAGAGAAGCCACTGTTTCGACTTTTCTTCTTGAAAGACTACGAAGATCAAATTGTTGAGATTGGAGAGATCAAAAAGATCGATCTTGCATGAATCAAAAACCGCCTTGAAAGAGAAGAATTAGATTTTGTTACGCATAAACCTAAACAAAAGGTGGACCCAAACCGCTTTATTAACTAAAAGATACGATGGACCCTTGGTACTTTTCCTATACCTAGAAGAGTCAAATAGGAGGTGAGAAAAAATATGGCGAAGGACCCTGTTTGCGGAATGGAAGTGGATGAGAAGACGGCAAAGTACAAAACCAAGCACATGGGAAAAACGTACTACTTCTGCGCCGCTGGATGCAAAGAAGCATTCGAAAAAAATCCCCACAAGTACATCAAGAAGTAAACAAGAAGATCATAACAACATAGAGAGGTAGGACTTCATTAAAAGCTGCTCGCGAACGCTTCTGTCGAGAGAGATCCCCTTAGACTCCACTTCACCTTCTTTGCCATAGTAAATGCAGAGCCCTAGAGAAGATCCCGCCCAAAAATACTGCAAAAACAGTTTTGAAGAGTATTATATATGACCCCCTTCTCCAATTCACGCTTTATCACGAATGTATCCATGAGCTTTGCTGTGGCTTCGAGGCTAATGAAAAGATTTTATGGTTCGACACCATTCAAAGTTTCTTCTTTAGAGAACTTCAATCTGTGCGCGAATGCATACCCCATGACAGCCTTCGAGATGAGGTGTGTGAGTATGAAGATTTTGCATGTCTTCAAGAGCAAAACTTTAAGGCACTAGCATACAGGTGGCATAAAGGTGAGTTTGACTATGGTGCGCAAAGTACATAAAAAGGGTGAGATACTCTATGCTTGCGAGGTCTGTGAACTCACTTACGAGGAAAGATCTTGGGCAGAGAAATGTCAAGATCATTGCACAGAGCACAACGCATGCTCTCTAGAGATCACAAGCCACAGCTTGGACAGGAGTAAAGATGTTTAATTCCCGTATATCTTCCTTGAATCCATGCGAAAGACAAGGAGTTAAACCAGAGTTTGAATGTAGGTTGGAGCGCCATTGAACCCGCGTTGGCGCTGATTGCCTTCCGCTCAAAGAAGGATGGGAGGCTATCCTTCCAGAAAAAGATTACTTACAGAAGCTCTATTGGTCTTATGAGCGACGTACATGCAAAAATTGATAGTGTGGGAGTCGGAGCAGTGGAAGCAATAGGGGCACATGTCGTCCATCATATCCCCCATATTCTCATGCATCTCTTCCATGTGGTCTTCCATGTGCGCTGTCATCTCATTAAACCATTCCTCGTCTTCTATTTCATCCCAGCGATCTTCCATATGTTCCTTCATCTCCACTCTCCAATCCTCGTCCGTTTCGTCAAGTTCAGTGTCTCCCATCATCTCGTCCATGACCTCATAAGGGGCCCCATTGCGAGAGAAACCGTTAGCGTTACTGTATGCAATTGTAAACATACCGGGAGCTACCACAACGATCACTACTATTATCAGCCCCAGTGCCAATGTTTTGGATTTCACCCGTTTTTTCACCTCCACATCATTTGGTTGAGACATTCATAGCGGGAGAGATGTTAAAGGCTGTCCGTGCAACCGTTTCAAACCGTTTCTCTCACTGTTTCGCCCTTTTTCCTGTGAGAAAGACGTTGTAGGTTTTGCCGATTCGCTGCCTCTGTATTATATTCATCTTATCAAGTATTGTTAATATCCTTGAAACCTTCGATTTGCTCCAGCCTAGCCTAAACCTCAGGGAGTCTTGAGTAATCTCTCCAGCTCTTCTGATTTCCTCTATGATAGCTCTCTCATCCTCGGACAATGTCTTCTTAATGATTTCCAGCTCATCCACTTCTCTTAGTTTGCTCACTTGAGCCCTTGGCTTTCCCGTCAACACCAAGGAAACAACCAAGCCTACTATCAAAGCGAGGGATAGGGCAACAAGACTGATTTGCACTGTGGCGGATTCATTGAACCTCATCATGTGTCGCATCATTTCAAACATTGACTCCGGCTCTGGAACGAAGATAGTTCTAAGAAGTAGGAGGGAGATTAGGTACGAGACAACGACGGCCAAGATGATTAACAAAACTTTTGTTATAGCATCTGTTTCGATTGCAAGCGTTTCCGAGCCTGCTCTTTTCTTTGTTTTCTCAGTCATTTTCATCACGGACAGAAGATTAACACCGATGTTAACATTCTTGACATCTAAAAAAACCCCAGCACCAAATCGTTTCTTTGCATCATAAGTTCGACCAATTCTGAATAATCAGAACGTCTAACCTTAGAAATAGTATCTTGCATTTTGAAACCTCTGCAAACTAAATCTTCCTCCAAAACATAACAGTCTGTTCCGGCAGTCATTGCTTTCTCTAACAACGCTTTTGCGGACGTATCTTGTTTGGAAAGGACACAGAACACCCCGTCTTGGAGTAGAAAAACCGAAACCTTGTTGCCTTTTTCGTTAAAAGCGTTTGCAAGTCTCAGAGATCTAGCTGCCTTTGATGTGTTCGGAGGACTTGAGATCATAACCAGAATAGATTTCATAATACCCCTCCTAGAACACAGCAACTGCATCGACATTGACGATGATTTCAGCTAGCTCGCTGTCATCTATCACTTTAACTCCTTCTACCAAATCCTTGTTGTCTAGCCCTTTCTCCCTCATCGATTCTTCGTGAACGTAAATTTGAACTCTGTTTTCTATCCTCTCTTGTGGTTCGATTGAGACCTCTAAGGTACGATTTAGTGTGTCAGACAATGATGTCCAGCCTGCTTGTTTGGTGTTTTGGTTGTCCTTGGCTACGTAAACCCCATCATCTATGAGAATAGCTACAGTTGGTATATCATACACTACACCACCGTTTACCAGCCTTAGTGCCTCAGCAGCATGGATCATCCCGTAAGGACTCCTTCTTATGATCACACACAGAGACTTCGGCATCTCGTTTCCCTCACTAAAATGCTAGAGTGATGAAGACATCACTCTTCTTTATCAATCCACAGAGCCTCTTCATTGAGCTCGGTTCAGCTCCTTCCATCAAGATCTCCTTTCCTATCCCTCGAAACCACATACAGGTGCCGCAGAGCTCTACCCTCAGACCCTTCTCCAGCAGTTTCCGAAACTCATTTTCAGCGTTTGGAACACCCTTCGCTTTTTGACCTATAGTGAAGTTGTGCACTCCGTCACCGTAGGCAAAAATGTTCACAGCGTAGCCTTTTTCTAGGGCAGCCTCAGCCAGTTTTATCGCCGTGGCAGTGTTCCCGAAGACGTAAGGGGTCGTAAACAACAAGATACTTAGGGTTTTTTGCATCCTTCCGGTCTCCATCGACGATAATGTTTTATATTAGAATATTCTTATATAAAAATGTTGTTGAGGACAGGCGGTATGTCTGACAAAAGTATATACAAATTGCATGCTGAGATTTGTAAAACCTTTTCCCATCCTAAGCGACTTGAGATCATAGACCTGCTCCGGGAGGGGGAGAAGTCGGTTGGTGAATTGGCTGAGTTGATGGAGTATGGTCAAGCAAACGTATCACAGCATCTCGCTGTTATGCGGCGGAGGAATGTTGTTAATACGAGGAGGGAGGGCGTAAACATTTTTTATAGCATCGCTGATCGGAGAATTGTTCGGGCTTGCCAAATCCTAAGAGAAGTTTTGTTAGATCAGCTGGCTAAGAACGCGGAGCTAGCTGAACGATATGCAGAGAAGGAGTGACAATCATGATCGATGATGAATTGGAGCGAATTAAGATGAAGAAAATGCGAGAACTCGCCAAAAGCATAAAGGAGAAGAAAAACTATTTTGATGAGCCAATAATTGTTGTAGACAACACCTTTGATCAAATAATTCAGCAACATCCAATTATGGTAATTGATTGTCTGGCGTCATGGTGCTTCCCCTGCCAAGCGATCACTCCAGTTATTAATGAGATGGCTAAGGATTACGCTGGCAAGGTAGTATTTGGAAAATTAAATGTGGATGAAAATCCAAAAACAGCCACACGGTTTGGCATCCTTGGTATACCCACATTACTGATCCTCCAAAACGGAAAAGAGGCTGATAGAATCGTCGGAGCCGTTCCAAAACAGAGCATTGAAGCAAAATTCCGACGATACCTGTGAGGTATTAAAATGAGACTCTTGAAGCTTCATATGGATTATTTTCAATCGAAAATAACCAAGAAGGGACGATCCAAGGTCGTTGAAAACTTTACAAATCCTGAGACGACGGTTCACGAAGCCTTGATCGTGCTTACAAGTGTTGAGAAGAGGGATGAAACAAGTCCTGGACTTGTATCCGAAAAGGCTGTAGAGGAAGTAGCGAAGCTTGCACATAACTTGAAGGTAAGGACAATAGTTCTCCATCCATTTGCCCACCTGTTTGGAACTCTAAGCAACCCTAGGACGGCCATTGAAGTTTTGAAAATGGTAGAGGAAAAGCTGTCCAAAAGAGGGTTCCATGTCATTCGAACACCATTTGGTTGGTTTAACACATTGGAACTGAAAGCCAAAGGACACCCGCTATCTAGGGTGCAAGAATCATCTCTCCTGACTAGGATGTGAAAGCTATGGATAAAAGAGGAATAGTTGCTGCGGCATTGCTCGTGATCGGCCTACTTGGAGCACTAGTGGTGTTTATGGTCTTCAATAATCCCATGTTTAGTTCAGAGGGAAAAAGCATCGAGGAACTTAGGACACAATGGATAGACATAGGGAATACCATAAGAACAAGGCTTGCTAGTCAAGGCGTGCCCCCTGCCTACCATTGCTGCATAAAGGATACTTGCTGGTATTGCATCTACAAGACTCCGGAGCATGGAGAAGGGGGCACGTGCGCCTGTCGCTTTGACCTAGTAATGAAAGGAGAGGAGATCTGTGGTGAGTGCCTCGGAGAATGGATTGAAGGGGAGGGGGTTGCGATGCCGATGGTGATAGCCGCATTCCAAAGGGTGTACCCCGAGATCTGGGAAATAATCAAAGACAAATACTAATGGGAGATGCAAGAGGTGATGGAAAAGTGTCCGATAGCTGGGTGATGAATGCTAGTTGTTGTGGTAAAAACAGATAGAAAGCAGGTGAAGAAATGGGGATAGTGAATCGAGCGAATCTGGATAGGTTGAATGAAACCGTTCAAAAGATGAAAACGGGGCAAAGCAAAGCAAAAAAGGTCACAAAGATCGAAGGCGAATGGACTCTTCGCGAGGCATGGCGGCCACAGTTTCGAGCTGAAGTACAGATAGAAACGGGAGGTTTCATCCTTGAGGCCGATCAACCCATCCCTCTAGGCGGTGAAGGAATAAGACCTAGCCCCATGCACTATTGCCTCTACGGCGTAGCCGCATGTACAGCAGCCACCTTCGCTACTGTTGCAGCCACCGAGGGAGTTAAACTGAAGAAGATGAGGGTCGCACTTGAGGGCCATATGGATTTTTCGAAAACTCTCGGCATCTCGGACAAAGCCATCGTGGAGGAAGTAAAACTAAGGATAACGGTGGACTCTGATGCCGATGACAAAAGGATTCAAGAATTGGGGCGACTTGCTGAGGAGAGGTGCCCAGCAGTCTTCTGCCTGACGAATCCAGTCAAGATGACCGTTGAAGTGGCAAAAGAAGGTTAGAGAAATGAAAATTTTGATACTCGGTGGTGGGATAGGAGGTCTTGTGGCTTCTAATCTGTTGAGCAAAAGATTAGGTAAGAAGCATGAGGTTACAGTTGTTGATAGGAAGACCAAATACGAGTCCACTCCCTCGTTCCCCTGGCTCATGATGAGATGGAGAGAACCACAACAAATTACAAGGAATTTGTCCCATCAGCTGAGAGGAGACATATGGTCTTACGGAATTTTCCGGCAGTGCATAAGAGTTTAGAATGTTAAGGAGGTGTATTGATAGATGAAAAATACGAAAGCCATCTACTTGGACTATAATGCGACAACACCTATCGACCCAGAAGTCTTTGAAGCGATGCTTCCATACTTTAAGGAGCGTTTTGGAAATCCATCAAGCAACCACACATACGGGGAGTCGGCCAAGGAAGCTGTAGAAAAGGCAAGAGAACAGGTCGCTCAATTGGTCGGATCGAAATCTGATGAAATCGTCTTTACAAGCGGAGGCACCGAAAGTAACAACCATGCTATCATCGGAACGGCTCTCGCCAACATGAAAAAAGGAAAGCACATTGTTACTTCGCAGATTGAACATCCTTCCGTACATGAAACATTGCAGTACCTAGGGCAAAAGTTCGGATTCAGGATCACTTACCTGCCTGTGGACAAGTATGGAATGGTGAATCCTTCAGATGTGGAGAGAGCAATAAGAGAAGAAACGGTTCTGATTACTATAATGCACGCCAACAACGAGGTAGGGACCATCGAACCCACTGAAGAAATAGGGCGAATCGCAGAGGAAAAAGGAGTCATCTTGCATAGTGATGCGGCTCAATCCTGCGGAAAGATTGAAGTTAACGTTGACAAATTGAACGTGAACTTGCTCACCATAGCAGCGCATAAGTTATACGCTCCAAAAGGGGTCGGCGTCCTGTATATCAGAAACGGAACCAACCTCGATAAGTTTGTCCACGGTGCCGGACAGGAACAGGGAAGACGAGCTGGAACAGAGAACGTGCCATACATAGTGGGGCTTGGTCGCGCGTGTGAGATAGCGTCTGGCGCAGTCCCAGATTTTAGTCAAAGAGTGAGGAGCTTAAGGGACAAGTTGTATAAAAACATCCTTAACAGTTTGGGCGATGAAAGGATCAAACTGAATGGGCACCCCAAAAGGAGACTACCTAACACACTTAACATCAGCATTAAAGGTGTGGTAGGAGAGGAGCTTTTACGTCAGATGCCGGAGATCGCTGCATCTACAGGCTCAGCCTGCCACACCGGATCGACAGAACCGTCTGCGGTGCTTCTGGCAATGGGGCTCTCCAGAGAACAGGCCTTGGGGGCTTTAAGGCTGAGTTTGGGGCGTTGGTCGATAGAAGATGAGGTTGATAAGGCATCAGGGATTATCGTTCGTAACGTTCAATCAAAAAGAACAGCCAAGATTATCGATTGAGAGTTAAATGTTTAATTATGAGCGTTGATGCACAGAAATTTCTTGGACCTTGCGCTACCGAGAATTTGGAAGAAAGATGATGGAAAAAGAACCTGAATACGTCTACAACGAGTTGAGGAATACCTGCGACTATGCGTGCGCGAAATTTTTACCGCAGGAGCTTGACCCTTTCTATCCACCGCTTTATTCTTCACCTTATTTCAACTTGTACTAAAGATTTAAGAAGGAAACTTGTGTTGAAATTAACGGAAATCGCATGTCAATTATGCGCACACGCGCATCGCCATGCTAACATCTGGCCTATCCCGCAATAGTGGAAGCAGTGGTGGCCACAAGCTCGGTGACGATTGTCACGAACGCAAATCTTCCGAGAAGAGCAAACATTCATTCAACACTATCAAAACAGATTAGGGGGAAATTGATCACCAACGATCTAAACTCCCAATTTTTCCAAAGCGCGCACGAATTGAGTGGATTCTTCCCGCGGTATTCATGCGACATTTCTATATTCACGGTGACATCAACAATTATGCCTCTATTGACTAACCACAATTTGCCCGCGCTGTGGGTTTTCCCAAGGCATCTATCTTTCCTAACGGGTCGGTTTTCGGTACACCCAGACTACCATTGGAAGTGCTATTGCCAGATACGCAAGGTGAACGATTGCCCTCGCCCACTCCGCCTTTACGGTGTAGCCGAACATCACCGCAAAGATTGAGCCTATCATGCCTTTATGATGCAACGGGTTGCCATTCGGTATATCCAGCGCGTAAGCGTGCTCCCCGAGCCAGCCCAATTCAACCCCTGTTTCTTCAGAGTATTCTGCTAGCTCATGTACTCCGTAGCCAGCTAATCCTCCAGCCAAAAGCACGAGCAATATACTTGTGAAATAGAAGAATCTTCGGACGTCAATTTTCATGCCCACAACAAACACAGCATAGGCTAGAACTAGGGAAGCCACTATGCCAAGCAGAGCTCCGACTAAAGTGCCTATAGCATCTTCCACCAGGAAAGGAGTCAAGAAGAGAACGGTTTCAAGACCCTCTCGAAATACCACGACGAATGTAAAAGAGGTTAGAGCAAGAGTTGCGCCACGAGTTACGATGGCCTCTAACCGCCTTTCTACTTCCATCTTAATTTCTTTTCCTTTCGTGGCCATCCAGTATATCATAGAAGACAACACAAAAACAGCAATAATGGCCGCGATGCCTTCAAACAAAGCTTTGATAGGTCCAGAGAGACTTCCGTACATGAACCAGATAGAGACGCCGAAGACAAGACTTGCCACTATTGCAAGGTAGACGCCGTACCAAGCATACCGTGCCAATGGGTTTCTCTTTGTTCGCGCTAAATAAGCCAAGATTATGGCAGTTATAAGTGAAGCTTCTAACGCCTCTCTGAAAGCCAACAAAAAATGGCCAATCAATTAAGTCACCTATTATTCTTCTTAACCCAAATAACCGACGCAACATCTCGGTCTAAAGCATAGCTGGTGTCCATTATACTTACTGTTATTGGACCATTGAATGGAGCTTTCTCCTTGATTTGCACATCGACGCTAGGCACAATACCAAGGCTTGATAAAGCCCCTGAATGGGATTACGAATGCTTGTAATTTTTATAACACCGTTATAAATAAGCTTTGCGCCGGAGGACATAGTAAAACAAAGACTAGACAGCAGGCGCACAAAATACTGGTTAAGGGCTAGAATCTTCCTTCATTTTTGATACCATTGTTTCTCGTTTTGATAAGAAACGTTTACGCAAACACAGAAAGCAAAGCATGACTGACTTTCAATTTTCGTTTATTTTTAGGGTTAAGGCGACTACTGCTCCTAGCGCTGAGAACAGTGCTATGCCTAAGAAGATTATGATCGGAGACCTAGTGATGTCTATAAGTAGACCTATGGTTGGTGGAGCTATGGCCAGGCCTATATTTAGGCATATTGCTAATATTCCAAAGCCTGTTCCCGCTAATGCGGGTCCCAGAATTTCGGGTGGCGACGCCATCACCATTGGTGGAACCAAAGCTGCTGCAACGCCTAGAGCAACTATTGAGACTATCAAAGCCGCGTCTGAAGTGAAAGCTATTGTCGCTAGGGCTCCAGCCATTAACGCAGAGCCCATAGCCATCATAAACCTGCGTCTTCGGATCCTATCAGAGACCCAACCAAAGATTGGTACAAAAGGTATCGCAGCCCACATCAGTAAGCTCCCCAAAAAGCTGGCATATATGGGATTTATGGCCATAAAGTCCTCAAACAGTTTGGGGGACCATGTTGTAAAGGATAAAGCCGCCGCGTTGAAGAATAGCCAAACAATCCCCACCTTCCAAGTTTCGACGCTTTTGAGTGCTTGTTGAATACTTGGTCCTTCTTCCTGTCCACGCTTAATGGGTCCTTCTTTAATCAGAAGCGTGAAGCTCACTATGTTTAATACCGCCATAAGTGTGCCAATGTAGAAAGGATAACGCCATCCAAAGGTAAGCGTCAATAGACTTGCCAAAGGGAAAGCTATCACCGAGGCCAATGGCATGTTTATTCCATAAATTCCCATAGCTACACCCAGCTCCTCCAGTGGAAACCACTGAGAAATTATCGCTGGCATCGCCGTGACTATGAAAGCTCCCCCCACACCAAGAATCAACCTTCCAACCAGAGCTGTTCCAAACGAATCAGCTATAGCGGTTATAAAACACCCCAGCGCAATGAAGGTTGTTGACATAGAACCCGTAAGCCTTACGCCATAACGGTCAACAAGGACTCCTGCGGGTACCGCCAACAAAATACCTGGAATGACCACAATAGACATCAATAATCCTGCATCGGCATGACCAATATCAAACTCGCGGATTATCGGCCGCATCAAAGGAGGAACCAACTGAAGCACAAACGCAAACGTCACGAAGGCATAGAAGGAAGCAAACAGCACAACCCAGCGATATCTAAAAATCCTTACATCCTCCTAAGGTTCCCAAACCTGCAGCAACCCCAGATTTGCGATTTCCTCCCTGGTCATGCGAGATGAAAGGCTGTGTAGTAGAAATATATCAGATAGATTCCTATAACTACGAGAACCAGGCCACTGATCTTTTGGAGCCAAGTCGTCGCCCTGACCAGTTTTTGGAGCATAAACTTCTTAGCCTTGGCCACAAGAATTGTAGTAATTATTATAGGGAAACCCATGCCAATAGTGTAGACTACGAATGTTACTATGCCGTAGACAGGGCCACCTGCGGCAACCGCATAGAGGAAAATGGAGAAAAAAATTGGGGCCGAACAGCCCATTATGGCCAAGCCATAAACAGCGCCATAGAGAAAAATACCAACGAGGCCTCTTTGTTTAGGCGCTCTTAATCTTGTCAGAAAAGTTGGAAACCTAAATTCGATAAGAATGGTCATGCCCATTAAGAT
>JABAHQ010004710.1_pt1 | contig 81563 bp, 142 predicted proteins | sample 7062091 | NCBI WGS metagenome assembly JABAHQ01 (sample SAMN14534359, study PRJNA622989) | marine sediment metagenome | biome: marine biome [ENVO:00000428]; feature: marine pelagic biome [ENVO:01000023]; material: deep marine sediment [ENVO:00002113] | place: India: Gulf of Kutch | collected...
GATACCCATGAAGTTAAAACATCTTACCTAGGTGTTGAAGGAATCATGGATGGTATAGCTGGAACAGTTCTTATCTTCACTAAAGATATAAACTACTGTGTAAAACTATCTGATGGTGAAATGTTAAAGATTTATAAAGAACTTCCTGAGAGGCATTGATAATGTCTTGCAGTGTTCCTAGTGTCTCTCCTGTTATTGTACCTTTCATACTGAACAATACTGGTAAAAGACCTAGTAGGGATAACACACAATATCTTAATACTCCTATAGAGTTCTTTAGATTTAGAAGTAAAAAGAGGGACTACAAAGGAGAATATCATTATGTAGAATTTAGTGAATTCCATATAGAAGGGGTTATGGAAATGTTTAGATACAATGGTGGTGATATTAAATATCAAGATATTATATTCGAATTTCAATTTAGGGAGTTTAGATAATTATGGAATTTATAGAAGATGCTAATCCTGTATTAGAAAGACTTGGATTACCACTTAAAGAAGTAGGTGATGATGTAGAAATATTTAAAGTGCTTTCTGTATTACTTGATAGAATAGAAACCTTAGAAAAAGAACTAGAGCCATTCCGAAATATTCCTCAAGTTGATTTGAGTGGTTATAACNNTAACGATCAATAAGAAGATATTATACCGAACCTGAAATATTCAAAATCTATACAAGAACTTGGCAATTACTTCTAAAAAGTTATTTACATATATTGGCAATGTGTTCTTAGCTTTTTAGAAGGTCTTATATAGGACTTTACCCCCTCCCCCTATAGTTACCCTCAAAGTTATTCTAAAACGTCTTATACAGGCTTAGAAATATCTTATACACAGTCTTATACAATCTCCTCTCTATATTTTAGGTGCTTAACCACACTAATATACCTTCCGTGCATTGTCAAGGATTTTAAAATATTTATTCAATTATTTGCAACCATTTACCGGATTTATGCAGATCATAAACAGGATTTATACAGGAAAATTGGTATGGAACTTGCAAGGGTTTTGAATGAGAATGATTATTATTAATGTTATCATTTGCATTAACATTTGTAACGAATCGTTATAGGACTTGGCACGAATTTTGCATACCATTTGTAAATGATTCTCATTCTCATTAAGGAATGTTCTTGCACTATTATAGTGCATTACTATTCAGTATGAATCGTTAACACGATATTATACAAAGTGGGAAAATTATACCAAAAAGAGGGGGTTTTTAGGGGTAAAGTGGGAAATTCTTACTAATGAACTTTTAACGATTCGTTAGCATATATTGTGAAGTGATTCAAGAAAACTTTTGTAAAAATTATTAAGGAGTTGGCATGGGAATTGCAGGGGCTAACCCGACAAGGTTTATATATACATATTGGCACACTATTTGCATACATACTTTACTGCAATTGAGAGGCATTCTCATATACATATTGGCACATATATTGCATAATAAATTGAATGGTAATGAGAACCTAAATAATAATCATTCTCATATAAGACTTACAAAAAACCCCATCATAATTGACAGGGTTAATTGAGAATGGTTCTTATTTAAAATTGTTCCACTTCGTAAACTTTCACAATCTCGGGTTCTTTTCTATCGTTCATATCTTTGCACATTTGGATGGCTTCCTTTTCATTATCTGCAAAGGTTTTGTAATGGAGCAGTACGCCTTTAGCTTCAAATTTGCTGGTATAGATTACTAGGTAGCGTTTCATAACTGTATTTCCTTTTGAGTTGTTGTCTAAGTCAGTAAAGCTATTGTCTCAAATAAAGGGCATCTTGTGAAGCCCTTTTTGCAATTAAATTGCTTTTATTTTGCTAGCCTTAACTCTACAAGGGTTTCCATCATTCCAAAGCCATATAAGACACTCCTTTTTACTTTCGAAGGTGTGTACCCATTCGCCATCAACTACTAGTTTCCAATCATTCTGGTTTTCGCTTTGACCGTCGATTACTGCATTTGTCAAAATGTTTTCAAACTTGATTCTATACATTTGTGGGTTGATTCGTGTGCTGGTTAACATTTGCCTTGCCCTTGTGTTATTAAGTCAGTAAAGATATTATCTCAATTTAAGGGGTCTTTGACAACCCCTATTTGAAAATAAATTTAACCAATTACAAGTACCAGACTAGTGAATAAGAAAGAACCCCAAACAGTGCCTTTAACTATGTTTTGAACGTTGATCATTTGCCTATACCTTTGTGAATTGATTCAGTAAATCCATATTACCAGACTGAACAACCAAGACAACACTTTTATGAAAATTAATTGAAAATAATACTCTCAATAGTTGGTATACATTTTGCATAAGCCCCTAGGATGATCTCTAAGGGCTTTTTAAGTTTTATTGCTATGCTTGCTTAGATACCCTGTAAACGCTTAATATACGATTCCTACGTCCTTCAGTCCAGTCTTTAACTTCACCACCACGGCAAGCTAATACATGTCCTCTAACATGAACTATAAAAACTCCTCTTGAGGGCAATTCACGGGCAAGTGTAGTGATAGTTTTTGCAGTGAATCTATGAGTCATTTCTACCTTAAAACCCAAACTTTTTATAGCATTGTGAGTCTGGAAAGGATATGCGCCTTGTCTAGGCTTTCTGCCATTATCAGACATCGCTTTATGTGCTACCTTGTAAGGTACATTACAAGCTATAGCCACCGCCTTCACTGTACAGTCTCTTGATTCATTAAAAGATTGAGAGTCTTTGATCAATTTTGCTGGTAGTGACATCTTATTCACCTTGTTATTTATTAAGAAAGTGAGATAATTATAGCAAGCCCTCACAATATAGCAAGGGCTTTTTACAAACTTTTTAAATAATTTTCGGTTTACCCTTTTGCTATTATATCAAGGGATTTTTTGGCGCTACCGTGTACCTCAAAACCAATAATATAATCCCTATCATGAATAGCACACAATTTGCAAGTGTTACAGGTAATTCCTTTTTTGCTATCAGATGGACATTTTACAACCTTATTACCTTTTGGCGTATAGCTTACTTTTGGCGCATTAATCGGAAGTAGTGTAACAACAGGTATGCTGTCATAAGTATTATATACCTTGTCTGCCTCTTGTAGATTGTTTGTGCTGGCATTAATGGTAAAACCTTGATCGTTTGCTAAATCAATCGTTAAGGCATTCTCTGGGCTTAATTCGTGGTGCGTATAAGTAAAACCTTGCTTGCCTTTATTGGCTTTTACCAGTTTATCAAGTTTAACGCGGTCAATTATTCCGTTATTGTGGCATAAATCACCAGCTTGATTATGACGCCAAATAGAACCACTTGGCAATTTCTTAATAGACTTCAAAAGCCCTTGAAAGTCTAAGCTATTTTTTACTTCACCATTAGAGAGTTTTTTCCAATAGCTTCCTAGAAAGGAATACTTTGCATAACAGCCTTTTTCTTTCAACGGGCAAGTATCCGGGCAAGTTTCTTTTGCGCTTGTGGTAGTTGGGCAGGATGTTTTTGAATTACCTTTAAGAGACATTGCATAGTGAGTCATTTTGTTTAATTCCTGTTTTGTTTAAGAAAGTAAAACTATTATAGGTTTTTTAAATTAGGTTTGTAAAACTTTTATTCAAATTAATTCCAAAATCTTTTATGGTTTACTTTGTCCAATTTAGATTTTAAAAAGAAACAATCTAATAGAATCAAATTACCAGTTTTCGAAACCGCTACATTTCTAGGCGATATTTCAAAGCATACACTATCGCAATAGTTTGCACAAGCTTCCAAAGCATTAATTAAATGATTTTTTAATGTACGGTTTTTGATTGTTGAGAAACGTTCGCGCCAATGTTCAAGCTTTGATTGTCCATATTCTTGATATTGCCAAGATTCATCAAACAACTTTTTAAGCATTTTGTATTTTTCGTATTCTTTAGGCTTCAAAGCTTTTTTAAGGCTTGAAGGTCTGTTATATAGGGGCATAGTATACCCTTCAAGGCTTTTATGGTGTTCTACTTTTGGAAACATTCTAGCGTTTGGAAACCATCCATTTGCCATACACTCTTTGACAGGATCAACAGATTTTAAGAATACAGTATTTTTACTTGCCTGATAACACGTTGAAAAGGTACCTTTGCCGATTTGTTTCATTTTTCTAAACCCTTGTTTAAGTTAAAACCCTTATTAATAGAGCCTAGTCTATTCTCACTAGGCCCCATTGTAAAGACTTTATTTAAACTTTTTATAACTTTTTAGAATTCTCGCTACCGTTTGAACTTCCGATAATAACTCTTTACGCTCTTTTACTGGCATTGTTGCAAGTTGTTCAACTATTCGGGCTTTTTGTACCTTGTTAAACCCTCGTGAAGCTTTACGCACCTTTTGTGGGTGATGTACTGCAATAGTGTTGCTATAGTTTAGTAAACCTTGATTATTAAGATTTTTCCAAGTGTAGAACTGGCAAACGTTAATCCCAATTTCCTTTAAATACTTGCTAACTTTCTTTTCCGGTGCATTTTCTACAATGTCGCGTTTTAATTCTACATTAAAAACTCTACCATTGCCATTTGTAGGAAGATTTTTGATAGTGGTTTTCAGGGCTTCAATTGCTTTGTTCATTTTATCACCATTAGTTAATTTTGTAGCGTTTGATTAGTCTAGGCATTATGCCTTGATACTTTGAGATTCTTTTAATATCGAAATGAATCTTTCGATTCCTTAGAGTGAACCCCTAAACTCTTGGAACTAAGTATAAAGCTTTATTTCAGTGAGTCAATAACTTTTAGAATTATTTTAAAACTCTATTGTATCACCTGCAATTTTCAGGCTTAGCACTTTTGAAGCTTTAAAACAACGATAATCATTACCATTTTCGTATACGCCGATAGTAACATCACCACCTTTTTTATCCGCTTTGTTATAGGTAGTTTCACCACCTTTTAAATGCTTTTTAACTCCTGTCCGGCAATTCATTTTTCGCTTTTCACCATTTGCTTTTTCAAATTCTACGGTAAACATCTTGCCTTTGTTTGCTTCAATAGCTGCTACTACTCTTTGAACTTTAACTTGATTCATTTTTAAACCCTCTTTGTTAGTTAAGTATCGACAATTATACAGACTTGATTTTAAAGTGCAACCCATTTTTGGGATTTATTTTTACGGTTTTTGCGGAATTCCTTCACTGCCTTTTTATCATGCTTGCTCATTTTTCCGCCATTGCTTTTGAATTCTTTAATTTTCATTTTATCACCTTTTATTAATAGATACCAATTAAATTTTCAAACATTTCACTTTCAATCATACCTGAATTGTGCAAAGAATCAATATAACTTTCCCATAATTCACGTTTTAATTCGACATTATCCGCTTCAAATACGTCAATCGTTGAAAGGATAAAAATTTTAAAGTCTTTTAAAACTTTAACTTTTGATAACATATTATCACCTTTTTATTAAGAATTTAACCATTCGTCGAAAGTTTTATATGGTAAACCTAAATCACGCATACATTGTACATAATTTTTATAACGCATTTCAAGTGTTTCTTTCATTATTTTTTACCCTATTAAGTGAACAATTGTTAAACCAGATAATAACAGAATACCAAAGATTGTAAACAGTTTATTTTCATTTTTTCGCTGTTCAATATCTTTTAAATAAGTTGCGCCTTGTTTCATTTTATGCACCTTTTCTACATAATAAAAGTTTATAAGTTAATCATAGCTATTAAAAAATAATAATCAAGTTTTATTTGTTATTAATTAACAAATTTAACACTTTTTTATTTGTGTTAGGATTATAAGCATATTGTTTATATGTACCGGCACTAGCAGTTAGAAAAGGAAGACTTTTATTTGATTCTTTACAATTTTCTGAATATATTGTTAAATTGTCAAAGCCAAGTACAATAGAGAACGCCCAAGCTTTTTTCATACCTATTTTTATGTTATTCGCTTTGACATTAAATTTATGATTACTATCCGTGATTACTGTATATATCATTTTTAAGTACCTATATTTGTTTTATTTAACTTAAGGTAATTATAGGCCCTTACAAGATAATTGCAAGTTATTTTATGAAATAAAATGAATTATTTAATAAGGGCTTTTTTCAATTATTTTGCAAAATGATAATTATATCCAAGCTTGCAAACCACGCCTTTACTACGAATAGGGAATAAAACATTTGCCATTGTTGGAACCATTCGACCACATGAAGTATAAGCTCTTCCGATAGTGTAAGCAAGGTTTTTACCCTTTCTATTTGTGAATTCAAAACGTTTCACACCATCCTTACACATATGATACCTAACAGCAATATAAGCTTGCCCTTGTTTGTTTCGGATATGTGCTACACTATGGCCCTTTACAGAAACCTTTACCATTGCTTCAATCATTTTCTTTTGTACGCTTGGATGTTGTAGCATTGTTGAATTGATCATTTTTGCGCTTCCTTATAAAGGTTGTTTGTTGTTTGTATGGTTCCCAGTATAGTCACTTGAATTTAGAAAGCAATACTTTTTACAAATAAATTTAAAAAAGTTTCTTGCTACTTATATAGGTAATTTATTTTTAAATATTTTAAATAAAAGCTTGTATTCTCTTCTAGGTTTGCTATTATACACACATAGCAGGAACGAAACCGAAAGGCTGAAACTGAAGTTCAAGACAGGGCGAGTGCGTGACTGTCTGGTAATGATAGTGAGAACTATTCTCATTAAGATTAGTTGAGAATGATTATCAATAACGATAACTGTTAATAACTTTTTTGAGTTATCCACTTGACAAATGAGTTATCCACAAGTTATCCTTTCCACAAGTTATTCACACTTAATGAGAACGATTCTTATTTGCTGAGGATAAGTAAATGAGAACGATTCTTATTTGCTGAGGATAAAGTTATCCACACTAAATGATAACTATTCGCATTTAAAAAGTTATCCACAAGTTATTAACAAGCTCCTGTGGATAATATTTCTACAGATTGTTGGATAATCTACCTATCAAAAATCGTTTTAGTCCCAAAAATTTTTTCGTTTTAGTCCCATGAAAAATCGTTTTAGTCCCAAAAATTTTTTCGTTTTAGTCCCATGAAAAATCGTTTTAGTCCTTTTACAAGTCAACGCTAACACCGTGATAACTCATGTACTGTTTGTCGTTATCAATATCAATAGAAGAAAACATTTCCAGTATCATCTTATCATTACCGTTCAGTTTGTTTTTGAACTCTTTGTAAAGTTGTTTTAAATCTAACACTACTTCTCTTTTTGAGTAATACCCCCTTGTCTTACCCAAACCTTCGTAAAAAGCGTCCCTGTTTTCTTCATTAATGTGGGAGAAATTCACGGATGTTTTGTCACGACCATCAACACCGTTTGATACAACTTGAAACACTACTACTTTCATAATTAATCCCCCTTATTTACAGTAAGACTTTCAATTTATTCTGATTCATCAACAGTTCCCATTCACGATTACCAAGAAACACATCATCAGTAATACAGTAATAAGCATGAGTACCTGACTTACTGTTCCACATGTAGAGGTACTGCTTTCCTTCATATTGGAAAGGTTTCTCAGTACCACCACAAGCAGGAATCCAGTGGAAATTGTCACCATAATCTACTGCTGTGTTCATAACTATTCTCCTGCTGGATATTTGTGAGGTTCTATATCTTCTCGATCTTGTAAGTAACATACTACACTATCTTTTGCTACTCTGTCAACATATCCATAGGAATCTCCTGTGTAATCATCAAGAATTTCACCATCTTGTTCGATTACAACATCTACAAACAATTCTTCATCCTCAACGTTAATAATATAAAGTTCAGCTAGAAATTTAAATTCTTTAAGATCACTACGTTTCTCAAGTTCTCTAAACTTCTCTACATCATTTGACATAAGGTTAATGTCTTTGATTTGTTTACTAAATAAAGTACTGTACTCATATTTCATGTTTGTTCTCCTAGTAAGTTAGTGTGTAAACAATTATACAGGTTTAAGATTGAGAGTCAACCGATTTTTCTCCTAAAGGTTGCTGACAAATACCCAAATAAAAACTGCAATTATAAAGACAAAACCTATCAAGAAGTGTGTGATAGGTTGATCTGATACTTGTCCTGCTGAAGGCTTCTTACAACCACAGTGAGGGCAAGTCTTAGCTCCCATAGCTACAGTACCTCCACAGGCTTTACAATCTGCTACATAGTGTATATTACTCATACTATAATCCTTAGTGTATCAATATAATACTGTCGGTACAAGCTCTCTAGGTTTTCACATAAATAACATCTTTATGTTGGTCAATAATCCTATTAACACCTTCTTCTTCAAAAGTATCTAGGATTTGCTGAATTGTAGTTTCCTTTGTAAAAACTATTTCAGCATAACGATTTCTTGTGTCGCAATCCAGAAGAACCGGAACAAATTTTCCGTAAGTAAATCGGAAGAATCCTATGCGTCCTTCATCAGTTTCAACTTCTACGTAATTAGGGTTAAAAGTTTTATTAAGATCAGTCATTGGTAAGTTCTCCTTTACAGTTTCTATAGCTCATTGTTCCAATCGTGATATTACCATTATCACCAGAGATTAGTTTCTTTTGAAAAGTGGAATTCATTATACATTCCCTCTAAACCTTTATCAAGAGGTTTAGGGTAAACTACATTACCATAACCATCATAAATAGTTTGTACTTCCATGAAGAAACAAGCTTCAATAATCTCCTCTGGAGTAACTGTTTCTCCGAATATAGTGTCAGACCAACGATTACTGTGATCTTCTCCTACACCATCGTTGAATAGTACATACTGAGCAGGGTTAAACTGGAACATTGTCAATATCATTGGTTCACCCCTAAACCTATATTTACCTACAACTGCAACTCCGTAAGTTTTAATACTCTGTTTCTTATCCATTACTTAGTTCCTCCCGAACATCTTCAATAGTTTCTAGTACAGTCTTAAGATCATTCATATCTTCATCTTGTAACAATTCTCTCACACGCTCTGCTACTATGTCAACCTCTAATTCACCTAAATCTATCATCATACGAGGGACAGTTTCAGGAACCCTGTTAAGGTTGTAGTGTAATTCTACTTCTTTATCAGGGCCTCTGTCAACTACTGTAAGAAGATTAAGAGTAAGAGAAGTTTCAGTGTCTACCTTAACTCTTTGTGGTTGTATCTTAGTTTTGACCCCTTGCTTTTTACGTTTTGACATTAGACTCTAGACCTCCCTACAGTATTTTCTTCATGATCTTGAATATGATCTATAAGGAATTCTAACTCTTTATTGAGCAGTTGTAAAGGGATTTCTACAAGTTCTTCATCAACATTGACCTTTACACATTGTACTGTAATTTCACACTCTAATCCATAATCATCTGAATAATCCCACAGGATAGTGTAATAAACCTTACCAGAGTACTTGAGACAGTCTGAATTAGAACACACAAGTCCCATCCACATCAAGGTAGAAATGTCAAGCTCTTTTAGTTCGTCACCATCAACGGTATCAACTACCCAAGAACCATTTCCAAGATATTCCTCAACTTGTTCAACATTATAGTACATACGCTGACCAACATTACCATCCCCCCCATTTAACAAACCCATTCTTGGCATCCCAACGATATTCACTAATATTTTCAGGACGAGATTCATGGTGGAATGTGAAGTTTTGTAAAGGATTAGCAAGTTTAATCATGTTTATGCCCTCTTTGTTTAATTGTGTAATTAATTATACAGACAAAACTAATGATGTAAAGAGATATTTAAAGAAACTTTAAAGCTTCTTTATCCCAATCAACAACTCTTCTAGCTTTCCGAAGTCTAACAATTGCATGTATGATACCCATTTCATGTTTATGAAAACTCGTACCCTCTATATCTAAGTCTCTCAAACCATCCTTAAGACTATCAAGAAGTACAATAAGTTTACACATTTCAGAGTCAGTAATTCCTTTAAAAGGATGTTCGTTTAGAACTTCAAGAACTTCCCAGCTTCTGCTCAAATACCTCTCAACTATTTCAGGTGTGTAACATCCCTCACTACTAAAACCGTCCTCTTTATATCCCCATTTTACCTTCCACTCTACACGAACTTTTTCATGATCCCATAAGTATTTTTTACCATCAATACAAGTCTTAAACATGAAAGATTGAGTATTTGGGTCAACTGAATGTGTCATTTTTATCTCCTTTAATAAAGTTATGAATACAAGTTTACAGCATTTAGCATCAAAGTCAATACTTTTCACCTGCTTTTATGTGATAATAATTCTTTTTACTAATCTTACCACACTTGCAGCAAGTCACTTTACCAGATAAATAGTTGACTTTCCAGTTGTGTTTACAGAAAATCTTTTTAATACCAAACATATCCATTTACCTCAAGTTCTTGATAATCATGTGGAGTAAGATAAGCATCCACGGTATAAACTTCACTGTTTTCCTCTTCTGCACAAACCTCTGCAAGGTCTTTGTCAAAGAATATATGACTACCAATGCGATTGTGTAAAGGTACTTGATATACTTCTACAGTTGATTTTTCGTACATAATTATCTCCTTAAACTTTGAAAACCCAATCAGGTTTTCCTAAATACCAGTGTAATTTAACAGGTTTGTCTCTAGTTGTCCACTCTAAAAACTTATCATTTAGATAATTTTTGTAAATACTTGGTACATTTTTGAATCTCATGTACTTATGAGGTACTGCTGGTGTAGGTAATGTTAATTTTGTACTAGAAATGTTCACAGGAGGACACTGAAGAGCATCTTGAAGCTTGTAGATAGTCTTGTGTACTTTTCCTGTAGAAACTTCATACAGCTCACCTAAAGCTTTAAAATGTTCATATGCCCACACATAATTATCATAACCTCCTCTAATCCATTTAGAACTAGGGTGATTTTGGTGAGTAGTTTTGTACAAACCCCTTTCATCAGCAACATTATCACCATCTAAAATCCTATGACAGGTAGAGAGCATCTGAGCAACCTCTACAATCATTTTTCTACAATGTACAGCACAATGATCCATAGCAGAATTTACAGGGTCGGGATGTGTGCAGAAAATATTCATTGTTTATCTCCAACTGTTGATGTAATGAGTATTATAAAGTTTTAAGAAACATTGTCAAGCATTTATCTTAGACATAAAAAGAGGGAACTTACAAAAGTGTAAGCCCCCTTTCACCATTACTCTTCTGACTGTTGAGTTTGGTTAAACATATTCTCAAAACCTTTGATAGCTGCTGTAGCTGCAATAGTTTCATTAATAGCTTCCTTCTGAACACTTTGTAAGGCTTCCATCTTAGCACGATACTCCTCTGTTTCTGTATCCATTTCTTGTGCCTTAGCTCTGGTAATAGCTTCTTGTTCTTCTTTACGCTTACGAAGCTCTGCTGTAAAAGAACCTACAATTTCAGTTACAGGACGTACTTTTTGTTTAAATAATTTCATAATAATTTCTCCTATGTTGTTGATTTTAAATAAAAAATTTTAAGAAAGTTCGGACAACTCCCTAAGAAAATAGTAGAGGATATCCCCTTTGTACATACTTTTTGGTTTATTGAGAGGGTAGGTATCATGGAGAATACCTAATCTTCCTGTAAAGGCAACTTCCTCGTCGTTAATGGGTAATACCTCTTCAACTTTTACCACTCCCGGTCCATCGGGTGTGTTTACTCTGCTCCCTAACTTTAACATAAAAATCACCTCTCTACCTTTTTAAATCCGAGTTAAAATCCAAAAAAAAAAAAAAAAAACCTCTTCTATTAATCTCCTTAATCCATACTTTATCTGAGAAGCCCCTTCATGTAAATGTCTATCGTCAATATGACCATAAGCTTCCTTTTGGAACTCTATCAATTTTGTGAATAAAAAAAAAAAAATCTTCTTCCTTCATGAACCACTTTTTTTTTTTTTTTTTTTTTTTTTTAATCTATTACGGCCAAACTAATATTTATTTTCTTAATCTTGTAGGTTTTGTTCCCCGATTTAGTAAGGTATTTAGCTGCTGAGAATTGATCTTCAAAAACAGCCATAACCCCGTTGTTTGAATTAATCAAAGGAAACCCATCCTTTGTGACAATAACATAAGCATCCATCTATGCTACCTCCTGCTTTTTAATAATACAAGCATCAATTTGTTTAATTTTATTACTAATATCTCTTGAATATTTCAAACCGTTCTTATAATTAAAACCTGCATTATATGATGCCCACACTTTCTCCCAATCTTTACCGTAATAGTTTAACCAATATTTAAGCTCAAGTACAGCAAAATATGCAGAAGTGTTGTGGTCTAGCAACTCAGAGGCTAACCTATTACGATTAAAGCTTGTGTCCTTCATTCCAGAGCGTTTCATAGCACTCCTGATTAAGATGTGATGTACACCGAATGAAGGATCACTCACATTAACAGGATACAGACCTGCTTCCGATTCTTTCCAAGCTATTGCTGCAAGTGAATAACCCATATCATGTTCAACACCGTACATGTAAGATTGTATAATAGTATCCACTTGTCTGTTCTGCATATTGTATACTACGTTACAGTCTTTTGCAAACACACTAAATGCAAATAAGAATGTTGCCATAAAAAGAACAAATCTAATCATTTTATTAACCTCTTAAGTGTTTCACTTCCATTAAAATCAAAGTCCATATCTGGTAAGATTGTGTAAAGCATATCATCAGGGTTAGTTTGGGGTAAATTGATAATCTTGTCAAGATCTGTTTTAGATAATTTACCACTTTCTAATCCAATAATATTCGTTATCTTACCTTTGAATTCGTACTTCCACTTACCACTACCTTCATGCTTACTAGCAAATACGTGCCAAGCTTTGTCAGTTAACAGTGTAGCTGTCTGTGGTGGTGTATTTGTGACTTGTCTTTTATGTCCCCAACCTAAGTAATTTCTACGAGTGTATTCATACTCTTCACAGAATACTTCACCAACAAACTTACCAAGGTAGAAGGTTTTGTATACATTACCGTAATGAGTGTAGGTAATTTCATCACCAACCTGAATATCTCGCATGGTAAAGTTCTTAGCAGCTTCACGCATTACTTCTTGTTTCTCAAAAGCTTTGTAATCCTCTGAGTCAATACCTGCTAAGACGTTGTTACCTCTTGAATCACGTAACCAAATACAGTCACTTTGAATAACGCCAGAAGTAATAGTACCATCCTGAATCAAACGAATCAAGTTGTTTACACTAATTTCCAGAGTAAAACCTCTAGGGTCTTGTACTCGAATCCACTTGTTTGAGGTTGACCAACGAGAAGAGAAGTCTACAACTCGGAAACCACTTAACGGTTTGTTATCAATCTCATGGATAATTGGGTGTATGGCTCTATCTCTGCTATAACCTCTAGCCCAATCAGAAATGGTGTCCCTTAACTTCCTTGAAGCTGCTTTACCATCCCAATACGACATAAAACCTAGAGGGTATTTCACAGTGTCCAGTTGGAAATCATCTGTCCTTACTGCTATTTGAAGTGTATCGTATTTTTTCATTGCTAAGTCTGACATAAGTTATTCCCTCTTTCAATTGATAAAATAAAACCCTATGAATGCTATTATACACTCATAGGGTTCACTGTCAACTATTTTTCAATAACTTTATAACCTTTTGGAAGTTGACGTTTATTTGTAATTTCCTTGAAGGAAACGTTATCGTTACGTCGAAAACCTCGTTCACCTCCTTTACCATTGTCACCTGCATGAAAGTAAACTGCATCAAGCTTACGGCTGAACAAAGTTACTTGTTTTGCTTTGTGTTGAATTACTGCATATTGTTTCATAAGTATTCTCCTATGTTGTTAATGAAATACTAAAGCCATTGTAATGAATAAAACTAGTAATGTCAAGCTAATAAAGTAGTTTATTCCTCCTCAGCCTGCCGGCGTAGCTGATTTGCGTAGTCAAATGCTTTCTCAGCGCAATCAATATAAAACTGTTCATTCTCTCCACTAAAACAAGTAAACACAGCGGATTTACTCATTTCGTCTGCAAATATCTCAACAGACCTTGCTTCGATTTCGGCTAGGCAGGTAGCTCGGCAATTTTCCAAAGCATCTAAAGCGCGATCAATGGCGCAACTAGGGAATGACTTCCAGCTATCACACTCTTCTGCAACCGCAGTTAATTTAACTAGCTCTTTTTCAAGCTCCGCGTACTTAGCTTTGAGGGCGTCTAATTCTTTATCGCTCATGGTTACTCCTTCACTAACTCAATATCATTAATTGTCCATCCGTCCGATTCTTGTAAATATGGTTCTTCACCTATCGTTATATCTACGCTTCTACCATCCCGCTTGAAGAAAAGTCCAGTGATATAAAAATCAATCCCTGCATGATCGTGATAGTAAGGACTATTCTTACAAACTCGTACTTTTGTACCTAATAACAACGGCTGTCCGGTCACCTCTTGCCAAAAATCAATATCATTCATTCTTCCCTCCTTTTGGGACGCTATTGGCTGAGTGTTTAAGATTCTTCCTGATTAAATAAGTTAATCTGGAACTTATCAATGATGTTCTCAATTACTTTGGTAGTGACTTCAAACTCAACTGCAATCTGTAACACTGTCATACCATCCCACCATAGTTTGTAAATCATATCTTCATCAAGTATCTTATCCATTTCGTGTTTCCCCTTTTAAATAGTGTGTAAGGGAATTATATAACCCCCTTACAACACTGTCAACTACTTATTTAATCTTTGTACCAAGAGTCTGTTACTTCTTCTAACACAACATATTCACAGGTACGCATCTTAGCATCATTATAGTCTGTAGGAATACTCACCACATCTTTAGGATTAACCAATACCTTAACTACACGTTCACCTCTAAAGTGGCTTAGGTAGCTTTTAGCTGCTGCGTGTAGACCTTCTGAACAAGTACGGTTTGAATCATCATCAACTTCTTCACGAGGTACACTTACACGATTTCCTACAGAGTTGTCAATAGTGCCAGTGTAACAATCTGTCCAATCATGACGAATTTTCTTCCAACAAATCAGATCACCTTCTTCAGTGATTTCAATATCTTTAGCTTTAATAAATCCAAACAATTCATGACGAGACTTGTAAGAAGGATTCTGCTTCACTTTGTTCATGAATGCAACCAGTTTCTTAAAACCTTCATCACCTTCTGCCATAAGTCGGATAATTGCATCTGCAAGACCATCTTTGGTAGCTTCACCACGATATAGTACAGTCTCACCTTTAACAGTTACATCACCTTTGGTAAACTCTGTGATTGCTTTAGCTGGCATTGCAAGGCTAACTGCTTGTTCAAACATACCACGTACACAGAATTCCACAATCTGATTAAAGCTTACATTTGAAGCATCAATAGTATGTGCCTGCCCTTCATGGACAATTGTAATAACACTGTTGGGAACCAAGATAAAATGGTCTTCTGAATCATCTTCTGTATCAACAGTTGGTTCTTGTTCGTCTTCTTCTTCTTCAATAAGTTCAATATATTCATGAATGTCGTAAAAGCTTGCATCTCCGTTATCAAGCTCTACTAAAGGCACTGCATCATTATCATCAAATGTAATTACACCCTCTTCACCTGTGTTATAACCTGCAATAACACGAACCCTTGAACCTACTGTGAAACCTGCTTGTTCACAGATTGTTTGAGTTACCTCTTCTGATACTTCATCAATATCTTCTGCATCCTCTACTGCATCAAACCAACGTCCTAGTGTACGTGGAGAAATATCATACTCTGCTGCTAGTGCAGTCTTAGTAATATCTTCCTCTTGAAAACGTTTGTATGCTTCCTGTTTAGTAACTAGATCAGTCATATTTGTTTCTCCTATTTAATTAATTTTACCGTTGTCTTGTGCTTCGATAAGCACTTGTACATATTGTACATGTTCTGGTTTGATAGTCAAGCGATTACCATAACCTTCTGTAAATAATTCCAAGAATTTATACTTGTTAATGAATGACTCTTTATCTGGAATAACTGATGTAACCTCTTCAGCAATTTTATTTATTTTGTTTGGAATAGTTCCATCTTTACACCAATGGTTAGCTTCTCCAAGTAGTCCATCAAGTTTAGAACTATAATCCTTTGAAGTATGTCTTGCAAGTTTTTTATAATCAGCACTAAACAAGCTACTTGTCTTAAACATATCATACAAACCAGCATCAATCTTCTTATTTAAGAACTCACCAATTTTACGGTTCTCATACATTTCTGGTGTAACTTTACCAATAATAATATCTCTTGTCAATGGAATAACATTAGGGTTATTCATTTTCTTAAGATCATCACCATGAATGAACAAGATACTACCAAACAATCCACTAGTAATCAATCCATGCAGGTCACTAATACAGTTAGATTGGTATTCACCCATCTTATAACCTTTACGATATTGCTGTACATAGTATACAGGTTTTTTAATACCGTTTAAATCAAAGTCTTTAAGGGTGACTGTAACCAATCGACCATTATTGTTCAAACGTTTTACATAAACTTCTTTCTTAGATTTACCACGTACAGCTTTAACGTGAATCTCAGAAGCTTTAACAACAGTAACAAGTTCAGGTGTCAGATGTAGTTTAGAAACAATAGCATCAACCTTTGCTTGAGAATCTACAATAATACCTGTGCAGAAGCGATTACCATTCCCTAAAAGATTTTTAAAAGCTTGTATACCACCTGATTTTAAATCTTTGATCATAAATAGTACTGACTGTTTGTAATAACCTACACGAGCAATATCGACGTGGGGATTATCTTCTTTATCCCAAGAAACTCTACCATACCAAGAACTGTTTTTAATGTAAACAGTTGCATGAGGAAAATCTGTTTTAAAATTGTCAATATTTTCCTTAACAATTTCGAACCATTCCTTCTTTAACTTACCTTCAAAGGTAATATGAGAATTAACAATATCATTATCTTGAATCTTCTGATTTGCTAGTTCAAAAGCATTTCGGAAGTTATCACACGTATCTACTTCTGCTTGAACCGTTTCAAGGTATTTTGTAAGAATCTTGTCTAGTTCATCCTCTACAACCAATGAAGTTGATTCATCATTAGATAGGTGTTCACGACTTGCAGCAGGAGACACATCACCAATATTGAATTTTACATAAACACTGCCACGAATCAATCTCAGAAGTTTTCCTACCTGACTTGTGTTAGGTAGTTCATAAACAACCTGCCCCATAATTGCGTAAGCTTTACGATTATAAGAGCTATTCTCTACTGTGAAGTAAGAATCTGTTTCAACAACTTTGTTAATTTCAAGGTCAAGCTCTACATTGACTGAAGGTTTAACTTCAAAGAACTTATAGATTCTTTGTGCTTTTACTCGGAAGTCATGATAATCCTGCTCCTTAACTGGAATTTTAACAGAGAATCCATTAGGTTCTGTTGTAGCGATTTCTGACAGTTTAATTACTTTAGGAATACCCTGATCTTTGAACACACTATATTGACGTTCAATACCTTCATGAATAGAAGTTACAGTAAAAGCGTCTACATATGCGAATGGAGACTTAGAACCAATACCCAAGAAACCTACAACATCGTTTGAATCTTGTTTTGTAGACTCACCATAAGTCATGTAAAGATTTTTAACATCTTCATCTGACAAACCAGTACCACAATCTTTCACTTCAAAATATGGCTCAAACCTAGTAGGCAGGTGTACTTGAATTTGTTTATCACCATTACCAGCTACTACTTGGGCGTCATAAGCGTTACAAGATAGTTCACGGATTACTGCACTCTGCTTGTCTGTATAAACCTTACTAGAAAGCAGGTCAACCATATGTGCAGACATTTTAATCTTAGCAGTAGATACTTCCATTTGTTGTGGGAATTGTGCTTGTACACCTTGTGTTTGTGGTTTCATTTGTATCGTCCTCTTTTGATTTAAGATGTGTATATTCTAAGGTCTTAAAACTTAAATGTCAACTAAAAAATTAAATAACCTGCCCAAACAGCAAAACCTACATTTGAAAAACCTGCAATTAAATCTTTAGCATCTTTAGCTTTAGTTAAATTCATAGTTGCTGAAACAACTTGAAGAATAAACATAGTTAAAATAAATTCGTACATAATTAATCCTCCAGTTTCTTTTTATGCTTAGGTTTACGTTTGTAATCGTTTTTACGATCACGGTGAGTAGCTGGTTTATTGAACTTTTCCAAATTCTTTGCTACCGGGTTTTTAGTCATTACTGCATAACTCCTTCAAAGTTCCAATTTGACTGTTCACCATTATTTGATACAGAGTATACTTCATTAAGAATCTTAAGTACAATCTTTTTTGTGTTACCTGCTTGCATTTGTTGGATTATTTCAACTCGTATTCCTTCACGATCTTCGATACGTTTACAAACCTCCTTAATAACTTCTTCATGTTTTGCTAAGAACTCTTTAGGACTCACCTATTACCTCCAAATTCAAACCTTCAAGATAATCAATACAAAGTTGTTTTGCATCTTCTACATAACCTCTGCGACCAATAACTGTATTCTGCATAAATCGTGCTTCATAGTTCATACCTTGAACACTTTTCTTTACTGAAACAGTTACTTCACCGTATTTTACAGTATTAACTGTACCTGTCAATACACCTTTAGATTTTTTCCAAGAGATTTTCATATAATTTATTCTCCTATTACAATCCAATGACCAAGCTCCAATGCAGCTTCCGCACCACGTTTAGTAAATCTTTTACTTACTTGTACTTTTCGTTCTCCAACATCCCAATAATGAACCTCTTCCGTTTCAGGAAACCATGAATAAACTGTACAATCTTTTCCAATGTATGTAAAGTTAAATTTATCTTTATTTGGGTCAACTTTCATTAGAGTCTCCTATTAAGTTAAGGTGTGTGTATATTAACTATCCTCTTTCTTTTCGTCAAGACTTTTCATAAACTTTTTTACATGTTGATACATCGTAAGGCCGTTTAATTTCTTTGTCTTTTTATCGAACCCTATTTCCTTATAGAAGTCATAAAGGTTAATTGACTCTCCTACAATCTTGTGACATAGTGTTTCAACCCGTAGATCGGACAACCTATACTCACATGAGTAGAGGCACTTATATACGTCTAGACTTTGGTACTTACCGTAACCAAGGTCACTTCCTGTTTTCAGCATTAAGTTTTTGAAGGCAGAGAATGATATTGCCTCAGTATAACCGTTGATAATGACGGGACGGTATTCGTCCCAAACCTCTGGATTGTTCTGTACATAAACTGTGTATGGATAGTATGGATACATAAATACCTCCTGTCATTCTTATCAAAAATCCCTTTTAGTCCCAAACCACTATAGTTCCAACAAGTGTTGTTGTCAAGCAATTATGTCAAAACTTTCCAACATTCAGGGAACAAGGGTTCTAGAATGTTACCCCATTGTTTAGCTAGCATTTGAATTTCCACTTGAGAGTGTGCATCAATTCGTTGTTTGTAAGCTCTTGCCCAAGCTGCTAACGACCCTGTTACATAATAACTAGTGTACATACTTTGAGGCAATACCATTCGCGCTTGTTCAGGTGCTACACCACCTTTTAGCATACGAGAGTACAAATTTTCAGAAATTCTTAAAAACGTTTCGTACTCTTCTCTTATGAAACTTTCTCTACCTGTCATAGACTTTATCGAACTAACATTAGTATCACCACTTCCTTGTTTCATACTCCTCTTTGGTCGCCCTCTCCAAACATCGGGGGTAAAGAATTCAGGGGTATCATCTACATATCTTCGACTAACCTCATTATAAGTAAACCCTACCATGTGTTTAAATCTTTGTCTAGCAACAAAAATAGGTACAGTCTCCCGCATTGTTATTTGTGGGTGACTAAAGGGGGTCCAGTGATTGTGTTTAGCTAAATAGGTTACAAGTCCTTCATCACTACCCTCTACAGTTTCATCACGATAAGTAAATATATCAGATTCTTTATCAAATGATACTCTCGCGGCATTTACTACTGTCAGGTCTGTACCTAGATGGTCAATATATTCGGCCTTCATCTATATCTCCTTATTACTTCTGTAGAATTCACCATGTAATTCTTTGTTCTTTTTGTTAAATACTGTCTCTTATCAACCTTTACTCTTCAATACCCATCGTTATCTAACCAACCAGCTACAGAGCCTTTTCTTGCGTTTGGGGCTTGATTAGTTTTTCTTATCAAACAACCACTTTCACAATAAGTAAAGAGTTCGTGTATTCTTTTGTAAAGTTCTAACAATCAACCCTCCAACCATTCCAATAATTGTTGTTTAGTTTGCATACCAACTTTAGCATCTACCAGATCACCTTCAATCTTGAAAATAGTTGGTACACCACGAACACCCATTGAAATTGTCAAATCTTGTTCTTCTTCAATGTTGATATATTCTACCTCAATAGCAAGGTCATTTGCAACCTCTTCCACAATTGGTTTTAAAACTTTACAAGGTGAACACCAAGGCGCACCGAAATATTTTACAATCATAAACTACCTCCTAGTCTAAAATTACTTTTCTGTATTCAGTTCTTCCGCTATTGTAAGTGTATTGTTGCCAGAACTTCATACCATTATTCCTGAATTCTCTTAAATGTTCAACACCTTTGTACTGATTAATAAAGAAAACTTCTCTAATACCTGCTGCGTACAACATTTTAGTACACTCTGGACAAGGTGCGTGTGTAATATACACTGTTGAGCCTTCTGTTGCAACCCCTTCTTTAGCCATTTTTGCTAAGGCATTTTCCTCTGCATGAATAACGTAGTGGTGTGAGGTTCCTTCATGTGTTTCACAAACATTAGGGAACCCTTCTGGCGTACCGTTGAACCCCAAGAAGGTTCCATGCTTTTTAGTTACAATAGCTGCACCAACCTTTAAAAGAGTGCAGTAAGATTCCTCTGCGACACGCTTTGCAATATCGGTATATAACCTTCTTGTCTGTTCAACTTGCATAATATTCTCCACAATCTTGTATGTCAATTAGTTTACCGAAATAATAATCTTCGTCCATAGCAATATCCAAAGCTTCACCTTCATCTTCTGCAATTACTTCGGTTCTTCTTAAATCACCCATCCTATTATCAGTATAANNAGTATAACTAACTTCATACACATTCATAGTTAACCCTCTAGAATTTCTCGTTCGTTGTCCCAATCTACGGGCATGTAGCACACAGAGCCAAAAAGGATAAAGCTGCTTCTACCTAAACTAGAGAATTCCTCTAGAATACTTGGAATATCTTCCCATGTAGATTGCCTGTCAACAATCAAACATGATATGGACTTAGTATATTCCTCTTTTTAAATAACACTACCTCTCAGTCCTGTGTACATACCCATAATTATTCTCCTGTAGTATGACCTAAACCACCATTACGATTTGTTTTACGTTTTGGTCGTTCAGTTAAAATTTCAAATTCACATTGCTCGATCTTTACAAGTTCACCCTGAACTAGTGTATCTCCTGAACAAATAATAACATCATAATTATTATTATTTGTAATAGCAATTAAAGTTTCATCTACATAATCTGAGTCAATAATACCTGTTACATTAGCTAACGTCAAGCCTTTTTTAATCCCTGTTGAACTTCGTACATGAAGGTTCAGTTTATATCCCAAAGGAATATCAAAGATAAGTCCAGTACCTACTACAACCCGCTCTTTGGGTTTTATTGTAAAAGTTCCTGAACTAGCTGTAAATTGTTCTGCTTCTCGAAAATTAGGAGAGAAGCAAGTAACCTTGTTAAACTCTAACTTAAGATCAAAACACGCACTCTGTTCTGTAGCATAAAAAGGTACTTCCGCATCTTCTCTTAGTTTAAATACACCTAATTTATTCATATGTAATAACACCTCCTAATTCTTTTATACGTTCTTCTAATTCTTCAATCCTATGCGCCATAGCGAATATCAAATTATTGTGAGTATGATCATCAAGGAACTTTCCATACCTTGTAGAGTACATTGTGTAATCATCCTCTATTACAATCCCATACTTGTTATCTATATTAACCTCAAGTAAAGACATATTTACCTCTCTCTTTTATTAAATTCAAGAATCCACTTCTTGACTGTTTCTGAACGTACTATATCAGAAGGAGAATTAAAATCAACCCAACCACAGTTTAAATCTGGATTTTGTTTAGCCATGTTCAGAGCAATTGACAATCCACTCTCACCTTTTAAGTCTTTTTGAGTAATATCACCAGCAAGAACCATTTTAGAATCCTTACCTAACCTTGTAATGATCTTTTTAATTTCATCGTAAGTTAAATCTTCAGCTTCATCAGCTAAGATAAAAGCTCTATTGAATGACCTACCTTTAATAACTTCCATAGGTACGAATTCAATCTTACCAACTTTGATACAATATTCCACCATACTTGCACCAAGTCTTTCGTTCATAATATCTAGTACAGGTAGTAACCAATTCTTCATCTTCTCGATAAGATCACCTGAGAAAAAACCTAGACTCTTACTTGTAGAGATATTAGGTCGTGTTAGGATAATTTTATCAATTTGATTAAGCTTCATCATATCACAAGCAACTGCTGTTGGTAAGTAAGTTTTTGATGTACCAGCATAACCTGTTGAGATAGTTAGAGGATTGCTGTTGATAGAGTATAAATAATTCTGTTGTTTTTTATTCATAGCTCTAATCTCAGGAACATTCTCTTTGTACTTCACCACAAACTTTTCTTGAGGTTCTGGTATAGATGTGCCACGATCCCTTTTTGCTCTACGTGATTCACGTTTTGATCTTGCATTTCTTGACATAGATAATTGGCTCCTTATATCTATTATTCGTAATCTCTAACAACAATCCCTACAGGGAATTGTGGAATGTTATCCTTTGTTAGAGCCTGATACTGCACTGTTAACATTTTTCCTGTGTAGTTATATCGGTTATCCCAAACCTCTTGCCGTTGTTCGTGAGTACTTTTTAAGGTAACGGAGAATCTTTGATCATCCTCGGTAATACATACAAACACCCCTCTACCATCCTTGTCCTGAACCACCTCAATAATCTTGTATTCAGAATCCTGAAACACTTTGTACTTCTGTAGGTCTGCTGATCTATGATCGAATTTATACAAGCCATCACTATTTCGTACCATAACACCTTCAAAACCTAAAGAAACATATTCATCGTGGAGTTCCAAAAGATGATCCTCACTTGTTACTTTGTAATGCCGCAAGAGTTGAACATGTGTATTGTCCATCAGATGCAGGTTATTTTGTAACCAGAGAAGCCTATGTTCCCATATATTTTCCTCATGTGCAAGATCAAATACCCAAAAAGATACTTTCTCAGAACCTTCTTTAGGTTTCTTGACAAGACTTACAATGTCCTGTAAAGCCATTTCATGCACATAAAGTTCTCCATCTAACACTAACCCTGAGTGATATGAGAATATTTCCTCCAATTGTTCAACCAAATGGGGAAGTGCTGGATATTCCTTACCACCTCTTGATTTGAACTTAATCACATCATCCTCAAGATACACCAAACAACGTACACCGTCAAGCTTTGGTTGTGCATAAGCGGGATACTTAATTCGGTGTCCCTGCTTACGATAATCATGTGCTAACATTGGATTCAACATTGGTTTGATGTTGTCAATGTCCTCATAATAAGATTTATCCTTTTGCTTGTTCCACTTTGACTGTGCTTCTAATTCCGCTTGTTGTTCACATGTAGTTTCATTAGACCTTCCCACGTTTTTAGCTTTTGCTGTGGAGCGTTTCTCTTGAATCTTACCACCATGTTTGCCATGTCGAACAACGATTGTTGATCCTTCTGTGTGGACTGACCACTCTTTGATTGTTCCATTAGATGATACTCCATATAAAGTTGGTAATTTCATTTATCCTCCCATTTATAAATATATTTGGTTATCCAACTGTGAAAGTTCATACTTAACATACAACCTAATCCACCACCAGTACCGATAATAAATGCAAGTACAATACTAGCTAATAGAGATTCAGTCAAGAAGTTTTCTACAAAAAGACCTGCTGTAAATAATTCTGCAAGTGCTAGAAACCAACTTGTAGGGAGCATTAGCCCTCTACGTCGATAGATCATGTTTTGCTGAGCTACACCTTTCATGAATATAGAAAAGAATGATAAACAAAATGCTGTTATATATAATTCCATAATCACACCGTATGGAAAGTTTCACGTTGGGCTAATTTATCAACTACATCAAGTCTACGAATCCATGCTAAGATTTCATCACGAAGTTCTGCTACTGTACCATCATTTGTGGTTCGTAAGCAAGAAACCCCTTGAGGAATATCTACCCAGTTACGAGAATCACCTTCAAAGGTGTCTGCACCTTCACGAGTAAATTGTACCACAAAGATATTCTCAGCACCAAACTCTTCAATCAAAGGTTTCAGTTCGTCATTAAAACCTCCATCAGAAAATACAGAACCTTTGTCACGGTTTACATTTTTAGCTGCTGCTTGTCCAAAGTAATCAATACCGAAGTTAGGTTTCATAACTACCTCAGAAGTATAGATTAAGGCTTCTCGTGGTGTCAATACAATTGAACTACCATCATAAAAATCACGATACTTTTCAGGTTCACCCATAGCTTCTTTCAGTTTTAAATATTGTTTATAACTAACCGTAAGTGCTGCATATCCTGTCTCTTTAGTAGCACGATTTGTTGCAACCTCTTTAAACCAATCCAGACCAACGTTAAACAATGTAGCAGTACATCTGAATAAGTGATCTTTAAATTCATTGTGTGAAGCTCCTGTGACCTGACACAGAGAGGTTGTGATTGTGTCCTTTCCCGCATTAGGAGGACAGTTCATAATAATGACTTTACCTTTTAAAATGTTCATTCAGTTATGTTCTCCTGTTCTCCGTTATCAATATCAATACTTCTTAACAATTGCCTTAGCTGTTCAATGTGGCATTTAATTTGGCTAATATGGAAGCTTACGGCCATGTTACGTTGGACTAGTTCTGGATGAACAAGCTCAACCCCTTTATGAAATTCATTATACTTATTTATGTTCCACCAGTCAATATAAGTTTTATATTCTTCCATAATCATCCTCCATCATTTCTTGTGCTTCTTCATATCCAACCCAATTATCTACCCCCATTGCTTCGAGGCAATTTAGGAATTTCACTTTCATTTGAAGTTCCGTAATTATTTCACGGAGTCTATTATTTTCAATCTCAATATTTTTAAATGCTTCATCAGTAACAAATAGCATTCGTTCCAATTCTTCAATATATTCTGAATCATCTGGTAGTGCTGTTCTTTTCTTTTCCAACAATTTTGGAATATCTAACATAACTTTCCTCCCTTCATTAAAAAATCCTATGCAAGTTATTATACTCACATAGGATTCACTGTCAAGTTTAAATTATAGATTCTTCGTATTGAACTGATGTTAGACAACTCTTACACATACACTTATTACCTGCATTATGTTCAAGCTTATTAACAACTTCGACAGAGAAGCACCAACACACACTCTTACCATTTTCAAGATCACATTTTGTAAGTTTATTACACTCTGGACAATTATGAGTCCCGCATCTTTGCTTTGGTAGTTTGTGCATTGGTTCTCCTTAGTATATCAGTTTTTACTTACCATCACCAGAAGTATTTTCGTTAAGTAGCCACTCTGGAAGTTCGCAACTGCCCCCGCTGCAAGCAGTAGCACCTAATGTATCAACCTCCGTATAGCTGGGTTTAAGGTCAGCACTTGACCAATCAATATCTACAATATCCCTAGTGATCTTTAACCACTTATGAAGATTATACACATCTTTCAGACAATAGCCAGTTAATTTTAAATCGTTATCTAAATAACGTTCAGAAAATTGTTTACACCTACGAACCCAATCACGTTTTAACAAATTAACATGACTTTGTTCAGACAGATCAAACATACCTTCTGCTGCTGCTACTGCATCCCACAAGTCGTTATTGAAGGCGAACAAACCATCAACAACCAATCCTGAAGCCATTATAGAAGCATCACCATACATATCAAGTAATTGTTGTGCTGTAAACACTTCAACAAATGGAGCCTGTTTGTAGTCCTTGTCCCCACTCACTGATAGTAAACTTACACCAGCAAAACTATCACGGTTTTCCCACAAGTAATCACGCACTTCATCCCAATCATCTACTTGAATAGTATTAGACACGTTATGACGTAGATCAGGTTTTACACAAAGATCAACATTTGTTCCGTACTCAACCCAATTGTTTTGTGTCAATTTAACCAATTCAAGCTGCTTAACACCAATCAAATCTTTCTTGAACAGTGATCCTTCTTTAGCTACAACTGGAATAGCGAACATCCAATCAGTATTGTTAGCAGACCACACAGATTCTTCAACTGCTTCTGGATTAATCTCTGCAAACATTTGACCAACATCATCTTCCTTATTCATTTGCATGTGACGGAAGTATCGTGGTGCATGATCACCATGAATACCAGATGCACATTCAAGAATAACAGAAGCATTGCCTGAAGGTTTGGTACAAGTTGTTCTAGCTGCTTGGTTAATACCGATAAGGTCAGCTACAATCTTGTTCCATTTCTTAACAATCTCAGCTCCCTTACGTTGTACAGCCTCGTTAAACATTACATCAGGGTTATTAGTCCAACCAGTGAAGGAACACCCTATAAGGGCCTCACGTTCAAAAATACGTTTAGTTGCTTCACCTACATATTTAAAATCTGTGTAACCAGCTTGTAAAGTTCCCATGATAGCAGAAGCTTTACAAATTCGGTAGAAGTCCTCTGGTGTATTACACATTCTACCATTTCCTTCTGTCAGATTACAACCTTGCCAACCGCTGATACCCTCTTCTGTAACTGGATACATTCCAATTTCGACACATGGGTTGAACAAGAAATCTTCATCTGCTGTAAACAAAAATCCCAAATATTGTTACTACTGTATAATTATACAGCGGTTTTACATCTCTGCAAAACTCTATATGTCGCCATATAGTTCGGACTTTCTCTTCACCCTATTAGATAGGGGTTAACCACACTGGAATCAATAATTTAATTTATATTCATAAGAAGGTAGAATAAAAGGTGAAACACCTTCAATCAACCGTTTTGCATTATCTTTTTTAAATCTCAGATAATAACAAATCTTACCAGATCGCATCTTATGATGAGTTACGTCTGCGTGAATATTAAATCGCTCTGCAAATAAATCTCTTAAGGTTTTGTTCTCAAAATAACTAAAACAATGTGTTGCGATTCCACACCTTACATAATTTTCTTTAGTTTTATTTTCATGAGATTCAACCCAACCATCATCCATATACATTATACCTAATGTTTGCCAATCAATATTTTTAATGTAGTGAGGGTCTAATCTTTTTACGTGAGTCCCTCCAACATGACTGTACAACCTGTTATACATCTTTTTATAAGTTGGATGTCTCATTGTTTTCAGCTCTAACTGAGCTTTACAAGTGTATCCTCGATCATCTGTATAACTTTCTTTCTCAATTATAGTTACTCTTGTTAAATCTTCAAGAATATTAGCCACATAATTTATGTAATCTTCATGGTCACTAGATTGCTTTAGCATATAATGTGTATTAATTTTAGTGTTATCTTGGTCAACTTTGTAAAAGTACCCATCTCCCAAAATACTTGCATGTACAATTTTTATAAATTCTTTCTTTTCCATAAGTCTCTACACCTCTCATTTCGAGTTGGCACGGGATTGCCTATTAAAGGTTTCCCCCGTTTTTCGGTTAATTTCAGTATAATATTACTATTATACGGCCCAGTTTTGTTTAGGCTCTCCGAAAGATTTTACAGACTCAAACAAGTTGAAGAAATCTTCTTGTGTTACCTTAGATCGAATCAATGCTGCTGAGTTATTAGAACGTCCTCGTTGAGGATTGTCAATAAACCAGTTACCAGTTTTAGCCTTAATCATCTCTTCATCATCAAAAGAGAAGATACAAATAGTGGCGCTACGTCTTACACCACCTGACAAAACAGCATCGCTCATGTGCATTACAAAATCGTAAGCAAGGATTGAACGGAACTTAGCTTCACCTTCTCGTGTAGCATTGTCAAGTAGTTGTTGACATTTAATCAAACTTTCATGTAAACCATCTGGCCCCGGTGCTTTAAACCCTCCTGAAATCTTAGCACCTTTGGGTCGAATATTACTTAGGTCAAAGTCTACACGATAACCTTGATATTCAGGGAATGGTGGGTTCTCTGTTGTGTAAGAACTAACCAACACTCCAAAACAGTCTGCCCAACCTTCAATAGAATCATCAGGTTTAAACGTTTTGACACCTTTATCACGAGCTACAATTGTAGGTAGTTTGTCAATGTGTTTATGTTGAACACTAAATCCAATACCGCAACCACTTAGAAGCCAATACATAGCCTCTTGGAAAAACTCATTACGATCACAAAAAGATGTTAGACAATTATACATCTTTGAATTATGATTAAGTATTGGTGCGCCCCCAAATTGTAATGCTCGTTGTGAACCTAATAGTTCTTTATTTTTATAACTACGCTCTACAAGATTAATAAGTTTATTCAATTCGGGGGTCATAATATCTTCGTACTTAGTACGGTGCATATTCATGATTCGTTCTACTGAATCTTCCCAATCTTCTGCTTTTTCTAATTCTTCATCCCAACGTGAATAATCTGAATAATATTTAATATCTGATGCGAATTTACTGCTCAATTTATGTTCCTCTTAAATTATTTAGTTCTTTTCTTAAACTTCTATCTTTTGATGAAGCAATTGTAGCTTCAATTGAAGCATTTCCTGACTTAATCCATTCATCGTCTATTCGTTCTTCTGCGATTATGTATTCACCGTTAACAATATCACCTTGCAAGGTTCGGTGTAGACCTTTTTCAATTTTATAGTGTTTTTTCACATTTAACCCATGTTGATAAGCAATATCTAGAAGCTGAGAAAAAGGTAAGTTAGAACACTTACCTCCTTCACAAACATCTAAACGAGCTACATCTGACAGGGATAATCTACTTGGTAAATTAAATTCCGAAACTGTCATATAGTCTCCTTATCCAAATTTTTTCTTAAGGAAGTCAAGATCAACAAACATTGGTGAGAACCCTCCGTTAGAAACGTTGTGTTTAACTACAACACCTCTCCAATGATGATTACCTTGTGGGCCTTTGTATTTTTCATTGTGAGTATAACATGCACCAGCACAAATAAACCACTGTTGTTGCCCTGTTGTTGGAAGATTTCTTGTAGCTACATCCAATGTTTGTCTATGCCCTACTGTCATGCTAGTACCAACCTTTTGTAGGATGTTGATAGCACTACCGCCATAAGGCTTGCTAGAAAACGGATTAGCTGCAAAGTGAACATACCCAACACCATTAACAACTGCTGGTACAAGAAAGTCATTTACTTCCCAACCAAAGTCACTATAACACAGATCATCGGTAGATAAGAATCCGTGGAGTTCAGCGTTAGCTTCCACATGGCGGTTAATCCTATCCTCGTGATTACCGAGGGTGAGTACCATTTTCGGTTTGTATTTGACCTTACCATATTTTTTAAGTTCCTCTTGTTGTAAATCATAAAGAGGTTTCAGGAGAATTCGCATACCCTCAATAGCTGCTGCAATATCTTCCTTAACTCTCTGACCTTCTGCTGAACGCTTACCTTTATCATAAGAACTCAGAGAAACCATATCAGCATGGTCTCCTAAGTGAATGATAACATCAGGTCTACGATCAACAATATACTTACCAACCCAACCAAGAAACTCTTTCGGTGAGTCTGGAGTGACCTGAGTATCAGGTATAACAAAATGAGTCCCACCTTCGGGAGCCTTCTTAGTTGTCTCAATTCGAAATACATTATTCACTTTTTCACGTTTAAAGTCAACAACTTTATTGGCAGACTCTATAATACTTTTTGGTGTACTTTTTTGTATTCCATAACGATTCAGTACATCGTTTACAGTACTTTTCTTAGACTCGCTACCTAAGACAAGCAGAGCAATTTTTCTACTTGAATAACCTTCGGAAAAGAGTTTAAGAATTTCCTGATCACGTTTTTGTTTATTCATTACTTCCACCCATCTAGACGGTGATCTTTATCATACTCTGCAACAGAGCTTGAATAAATCTTTGCACGTTGTTTAGTACCACGTTCCAAACCATCTTTATCAAGTGCTTCATTCAATTGTTCTAAAAACTGATTACGTGCGTTATGATGCTTAGCCCACAATAGTTGACGAGCCATTGCATCTTCATTTGTTAATCCTTTAATCTGAACCATCTGTTTCATTAAGAACGCATTCGCTTTCATCTTCATCCTCCTGCTCTTTAAGTTGTTCTTCATATTGATCGATTCTATACTGATGTAAGTTTGTAAGTCGTTCTTCAATCTCTTCTGCAAACATAAATTGGTCAGGACGACCATCAATATGACTTTGAATTTCCTCATCTGTCAAGAAACCTTTATAATACTTTTTCAAGCACCGTTTTAAAAGTTCATCAACATGTTTTGAATGCTCTCTCATATTAGGTACTGCACCTGCATAACCCCCTGATCCATTATGAATCATAAGAGTACTCAGATCATGTATCTCCCAAGCATCACAAGAAAGAAATATCATACTTCCTGCTGAACTGGCATCAGCACCTAAATAACCAATCACAGTTGCAGGGCATTGTTGAAGATTATAAATCAGTTCAATTGCAGAAGCTAGTTGTCCACCGGGACTGTTGATATGTAAATGTACAATATCATCTTGTCCTAGACTTCTCAAGTGTTGATTAATATCTCCATAATGGTATGGCTCTTTAACCTCGGTATTAAGATTTACATGCAGATGTTTCTGTATGCTTTCTGATGAATAAATCTGTACAGGGTTCTCTTTAATTAACTCTTCGTTGATCGTCATTAAACCCCCTTATTTACCAAAACCAAGTAACTCCATCCAAATAGCTTTCATGTCTTTGTCAAAGTCACGCTTAGCTTTCTGAATATCCTTTTTAGATTTAGGACGTTCAAATTCCATAAGTTTTTCAGAACGCTTAGACCACTTATCAATCTTCATTTGTAGTCTTTGTGTTGCGTTATGTTTCTTACCAGAACGTTTCTTAGCACCAGAAATACCAGAATTAGCCTTCAGTGCAGATTGCGCTTGTGCATCATTAGGATGCGATTTAAGATGTCGTTCTAACTTACGTTCTTTATTCTTAGAACCACGATTCTCATTTTTGTAAGCGGTTTTTGCAGCTTTCTTAGATGCTGATTGTGTACCTTTTTTAGCCATATTTTCCTCCTGTTGTTGTTAATCTTTTATAAATACTGAGATTGAAATCCCAAAGGCGATTATGTTAATAAAGGTTGCAGTAGTAATGTATGCAAGATCATACCACATAACTTTGCCACCGCCCATAAATAAACTACCAATGAAAAATGTTATCCATATAGAAATAATAAAAACCGACGATTGCATAATATCTTTAAACATAAAAATCCTCCGATTTGTTTGGTAGGGGTACTAGGAATCGAACCTAGATCGTGGGGTTAGAAATCCCATATTCTTTCCATTGAACTATACCCCCATTAACTCTGGAGTGACAGGTGATATTCGAACTCACGTAGAGAAGATTTGCAATCGACTGCCTAACCTCTTGACTACTGTCACTAATTGTTTGGTCGGGAGAAAAGGATTCTAACCTTTTGGGTCCGTAGTTGCGACCTACGCGACAGCACATGCCATACTCCCGTATTAAATTGTTTGGCCCTGATGGTAGGATTCGAACCCACATTTAACCTGCATCACATTTGCGTATGACTCTATAGGGCTTCCTAGGATGCAGCCCCTTATATCAGGGTTGTTTGGTCAGTGCGGCTTAGGATTCGAACCTAGCGACCTCTCATCTATTGTTTGGCAAGCGGGGCAAGATTCGAACTTGCAACCTCCAGACTATGAATCTGGCGAACTAACCTGTTGTTCTACCCGCTTAGGGTATGAGTACTCTACCACTGAGCTACGCACTGTTTGTAAAACTAATATTAACAAACCTTTCTAGGAATGTCAACAATAAAATTTGGTACTCCCGATGAGATTCGAACTCATACTTGATAGGGCTTAAACCTATTGTCTCTGCCAGATTGGACTACGGGAGCAAAACGAGGGAAAAGGGCATCACAATCTATTACTAACTCTGCCATGAGTATCCTCGTCATTCTGGTGGGTCTGAATGGATTCGAACCAAAATAGTACGTCTTATGAGGACGCTGCATTACCTTTATGCTACAGACCCAAATTTTACTCTACATATCCGTTATCTTCAACCTCTTTTACAAATTTATCTTTAAGTTTAATAAATTCTTCATATGCTTCTTCACCACTCCAGTAAGTAGGAACAATACTTTGTAATTCTCCCTTAGCCCTTTCCCAAGCTTGCATTCTCATTGTTCTTATTTCTCTTGAATCTGACATATAATATTATACCTCCTTTTTAAGATTATCTGCCATACAAACTTGAATAATACCCAACACCCTAAAATTAAAAATATTATCGCTTCTTCTTTCTGAAAGAAGTCTAGCTAAGTTTTTAACATCTTTAAAACTTTCACACCAAACCCTTTCAACATGTACACTCTGTTTGTCGTGTTTGTCGATAAAGTAAATTTCATATCTTTCACACCTATCCATATTATACCTCCTTTGTTGTAACTACTCTAACATCACCAACTAAATTTTAACACTCTAAACAATCACAATAACCTTAGTGAACATCGTAATAATTATGACCTATCTTATATCCACCGTCAAGGTTAAATGGGAACTCTAAATGCTTAAACCATTGACTCTTTGTTTTATGCCATTCAAAGCAAAGATCAGAAGCATATTTGTAACTCTCACACATTAAACTTCCAACTTCATCTGCACAATCTATAGCAGATTCTACCAGAAATTCATCATGTACGTCAAGGATTTTTATACAATCTAACCCAATTTGTTTTGATTTCATTTCAAAGTAATTAACAGCTACTTTTTGACAAGCTGCTTCTGTACCTTGATCCAGATAGTTGAAATATTTGTGTGGTGATTTACACCAAGCCCAATATCCAAAAGGTAACTCGATATAAATACCTTGACCCTTCTTATACTTCTTAGCCATATTATTTAATATTTCAATCGGTTCGTCAAGTCCAATATCACTTAAGAACTTCTTACGAGCAGCTTCACCTTTCTTCTCTGGAATACCTAATGTACTTGCTACCTTCTTACCAGTAGCTCCAAAGATCGTTGCAAAGCTTCCACCTTTACCTTTACCACGGACATGCCCTAAGTGTTCGATAAGGGTTTGATCTTGTGTCTCTAATGCCCTTGCATATTCTTCTGGTGTAATAATACCAAATGCTCTAGCATTAACGCAGTGACCACTCTCACCAATATACCACGGTTTACCTGTATCAGGGTGTAAGATTTCCTTACCATGTTCATCAACCTTAAACTCTTCACCTTCAAGTACAGCATCTAGGTAAGGTTTGTTACGTGCATAATAACCTGCAATACTTAACTGAGCAGACTTCATATCAGCACCTACAAGAACCCTACCTTCAGGGGCCACAAGGGTTTTACGAATCTCCTTACCAAATAAAGCTTTACCACCGGGAGCATTTACCCAAGTGTATTGTGATGAACGACCTGTTGCAGTACCGAATACATTCAATCCGCAACTAATTCTACCATCATCACGAACTACATTCAATAGTCCTTTTTCATCATCTTTATCGTTTTCAAGGAACCTTCTTCTGTGGTTGTAAGTGTTATAATGCGAGATTTGTATTCCCAACTCACCACGAATGCTGTCATAACTATCCTCTGTTAGTTTAGGTGTAGTCTTAATCAACTGACCTCTATCATCCCTTGCAAAACTACCATCTTTAGCCTTTTTGTAATTGTATTCAGTAGGAACCCAACCACAATGTTTTAAAAGATAGTTCTTAACAACAGCATGTTGTGTCATTGAAGATTTAGTATACTCTACTTTACTAAAAGGGCCTTCTACAAGTTTATTTTCATCTTTTGAACTACTTTGTTTAATACCAAAGTAATCAGCAACACCCTTTGTATAATTACCATTTGCCATTGTCAACTTAGTTGTTGGCTTAACAGTAGGTTTTAATTCGTAAGACTTTACGACACCACTTCTTTCCCGAAGTTCAGTTTTTGTTCTGTAATAACTTGCAGGTCTGTCTTTAGGCCATTGCTTCCAATCTAAAGCTTTTGCAACATCATCCCAAGTACATTTTTGAGACTTAATTTTCATTGTCATTGGAAGTTTAGGTTCAAGTTCTGCCCTTAGCTCTTCAATAAGTCCGTCAAGAGTTTTTACACACTCTTTAGTATAAGGAACATCTAACTTAGCTCCACGTAATCCCTGAAGTGTTGCATTAAACTTGTAAGCATGATCTTCCAATATCCCTTCCATGAAGTCAATGTTTTTCTTTTCCATTGCAACTTTACGTTCGTTCTCAAGAAACTTATATACTTCAAGATTGATCCAAACGTCCTGAATACAACGGTGTAGTAGCCATGCAGTTATCTTAGAGAAATCATCTACAGGAGGTTTTTTATAACCTAATCTACCACCCCAAACATCAAGACCATGAATACCTTTATAACCTTTAACTGGTCTACGATCATATTGTTGACATTTTGATTGAATAAGTGTGTCCCAACTTTTAGCAAATGCTTTCTCAAGTTTGAAAGCTGGAAAGAACTTATTTAATACAAAAATATCGTAACCATTTGCGTTGTGAGCAATGATCTTCTTAGCTTGGTACAAAGCTTTAGCTCCTTCTTTTAAAGAGCCTGTACGAATCGGTATGGTGTATTCTTTACCATTATCATCTACAACTGTACCATCAAAAGTTGGATAATCGTGAAATAAATACCCTTTTTCAGTTTCTACATCAATAAAATAAATACACCACATCTCTGTAACTTTTGTTAGAAGATCATTAGCCTCAGTATCATACACTAATTCACTGTTTGAAAAATCTAATGGCATTTAACCTCCAATATTTTTATGTATAATATTCTGTAAAAACCTGCATTGTGCCATGTATGATGCAATGACTTCAACCTGATTGTCAAAGAATTTTGCAAAATCATCATCATGGATCAAATGTGTTAGGTTGTTCATCTGTAATTGATTTATCAAACTGAATTGTGCAATTCTTTTATCATTATCTGTTACTACCCAAGTAGGCTCTGACATGTTATCCTCCCTTATTACTGAAATACCCCGCCAGTTTACACCAGCAGGGTTTCACAGTCAAGCATTTTATTAGAAAATGTTGTAAGCTTTAATTTTCTTTTTCAATAATTAATATTTGATACTTTTCACCGCAATCTTCACATAAAACTTTAATATCAGAGTAATTTGCGGATTCATAATCTACATTTGCATCGTAAATAGTTTTCTTATCACACACTTCACAGTGTAAATAATCACAATATGCCATATTAATTACTCCGTACAATCTCTCGAATTTCTTCAAGGGTTTGTTTACGAACCCATTCACCATCTTTCCAAACGGTTTGTAACATATTATGGGGTGATTTTTCCATATCCTCTGAAACATCATCTTCAAGAGTGATTTTACCCTTAACCCCATCACCTGTTGTTTGACCTACATAAAGCAGACCTTTAGCTGATTTCTTACTACCATCACCAGTTTTAGGGTCTTTAGCAATTGCTTGTCGTTCACCATCCAGAACAATACTTGTAGCTTTCACAGCAGAGCCGTGTGTATCACGAGTAACGTACTGGTAAGTGTAACTACCAATACCTAGAACAACATTACCTGATGCAAAACCTTTCTTCTCAAGACGTTCAAGGATTTCTTTCTGACGTTTTAGTGTAATAGAATCGCCATAGATACATCCAATATGCTCGTCAAGAAGTTTGTAACCTTTGTCAGTCATTGTGCCACCAAATACAGTCCAGAGGTATTCTACCAAACCTAGTTGTTCAGGGGTTAAATCAACATGTGTTACAGACTCTACACGATTACCATCTTCATAGTAATATTGTTTGTCGTAACGATTCCAGTCAATCGAGCCTTTCACCAAATAAACATTACCTTCAAAACGGAAATAACCTTCTGCTTCCCACTCCCCCATTTCACCATGTTCAGTTTCTTCACGAATACGTTCAACAATTCTCTCCCATGCCCATTCAGCGGCTTGTTCAGCAGTTTCCAATCTTTCATGTTCAATAGTTTCCACAGTAATACCACACAGAATATCTGCTGGATCACCTGAATCAGGGCGAATCACAATCTTACCATCACGATTCATGATCTTATCTTTACGTGCTGGAATGTATTCAGTAACCAACTTCCAGAAATCATAACCATCAGATACGATAGAAAGGATTCCAGTTGGACTTGCTACATCCATACAGTGGTCAATATAAGCTTCATCATTCTCATTGAATGAACATTGCACAGAGTGTTCGGTAGCTGGAACAGACGCAATCACTGTACAAGGCTTGTTTGGGTCTAGGTCAGCACCATAGTACTGTTGCAGCGCAATCGCCGCAGGTACGCTATCTGAGCCAATAAAACCAGCAAGCATGTGACCCATACCAGTAAGTTTAGCAGCTTCTACACCCATCATACCACGGAAACTAAAATCGTGACCTTGGAAAGGTACTAAGAAATCAGGTGATCCAGTTTTCTCAGCATATTCTTCAAAGGTTTTACGATACTCATTTGCAGTGGTCATAGCTGTGTGTACGGGCCATATCTCAGCACTCAGTACAGTTTCAATCATGTTAGTCAACCAACCAAATCCTTTAACTGTAGAACGTACAGTGAAGTGTGGAATACCATATGGTACTTCTAAACCTTCTGGTAGACCTTTAAATTCTAGTGGTAGATAACCAAGTTCCCACAGATCACGTAGATGTTGTGCTGTCTCAGAACGACCAAGACCGTGAGAAACTACTTGTTCATACAGTGCTACAGCATCATCAGCAGATTCAGCTTCAAAGAACTTAGCCCATTCTTCTTCAATGATCTTACCGATACAAGCTTGCAAACCTCCAACCAAAGATGTACTACCACCTTCGATATTGGAGTGCTTACCCTGACGAGCAGTAAAGTTTGAGTAAACTTCTTCTACACCGGGTTTGTAAGCTTTGTGGTGAAATGTTTTGTAAAAATCTAGATATAGAGGTGCTTCAATCATAATAATTCTCCCTTGTTAATAAGTAAGTGAGGGTATAGTACAACCCCCCACTTAAGTTTGTCAACCTTTTCTTTGAAAAGTTGTAAGCTATTTACAGAAGTTTCTTCAAATCTTCTACACTCAGTTCAGCAAGACTTTCATCTTCCTTAGTAGCGATCAGTTCACGGATACGTGCTTTACGCTCACGTTCCTTAGCTGCATTAAGTTTTGTTTCAGCTTCTTCTTGCTTAACTGCAATAACACGTTTTACAATTTCCAGTTTAAAAACTGCCAGAGTATTTGCGTTACTTGCACGTTCTACAAAACTTTCTTCTTCGCTTGCTTTAACCTCTGCATTGACTGCCTTAGCAATACTGTCCAGAGATACACCTCGTTGTGAGATCAGAGGTAAATCCCACAAATCTTCTGTAGAAATTTTACCAACCTTAGTATCAAAGCGTAGTTTCATTTTTGTAGCTTTTTCAAAATCAACTGTTACATTTTCCATAATAATTCCTCCTAGAAATTAACTTTAATTGTTCGGTTAAACTTGCCACTTACTTTCAAAATGATAGCATCCTTTTTAGTAGATGAAAAGCCCAAACCACTTAATTGTTCATCAGATTCTTCAACTTTCATTTTGGAACCCAATACTTCAAACACTTTACGGTGTTCTGTCAAATCATTGTTCAAGAATTCATTGTAGAATCCTCGTGAAGATTCAGGGTTAACACAACCTTCTAACATGAAGAACAAGTGTCGGTTTCCAGTCTCTTCACCATCCCAATGATTAGGGGAGTTCATAATTGTGGCAACCTTTTGGAACTGTTGAGTATTAACACCCCACACTTCCTGACTTGCACTTTCACTTTGCAGATCAGACTTAATAGTAACTTTACCATTTTTCAAGATAATCTCTGCTGCTACAACTTTTTCCCCATCTCTGAGGTGTTTGTCGTAGTGGAAGTTGTAAACATCACCTAAGAATTCAATCTGAAGATCGAAACCTCCATCAATTGATTCACGTTTAGTATAGTTATGTACAATAACTTTGTAAACACCGTCTTGCAAATTTCTTGCACTTGGGTAAGTGATATTTTCTACAGGAGTTCTTGAAGAAGGACCTCCTGCATTCATATCTACATCTAGATTACCACCCATAGCACTACGTTTGTTGCTGTAGTAAATGTGTGTGCCATTAGGTTCTTTAAGATGAATATCAAGATCATCACTATTATACCAAGAAAGTGAAGCTCGTAGATCACCTGTAACATCACCACCAGCAGCTTTAACACGCTCTTTAATAGAGTCAGTAACACCACCGTTATAAGACCAAGAGAAGTTGTTACCCCACTTGAACATGTTAGGTGCTTCTGCATTCTCAGGAGCAATCAAACTAACAAAGTTACTGACATGTTTATTCTCTACCATTAGCTCAACAGAGTCAGCATGTGGAAGAATATCTTTAACAAACTTGTCAGCAGTTACTTCTTGAACCTTGTCAAAGTTTGGCTTGTCAATTTTAGTTGGAGCCAGATCATCAAAAACTCCACCCATCTTAACTGCTGCACTACGATCTGCGAACAGAACATTGTTAACAGTAATATCAGACAGTTTAGCGTAACGACGATACAGACTTTCTTCCATACCTAGTTCTACAACTTTCTCCTGAGCTTTCTTGATCATACCTTGAGTGATCAAAGCTGTAGGACGTTTGTAGTTATGAGGTGCTACTTTATCCTCAAACTTCTTAACAGCACGTTCCAGATCAACACCATCAGATAGATCAGCTAAAAGAGTACCAATAACAGTGTTCTTGAAACGACCACCCTGTTTCAGTTTAACAGATTCTTTCCACAGCCACAGGTCTTTGTCACCACGAACTTTATCGTAGGATACCTTGGCTTTACGCAAAGCTTTAACTGTACGGAGATGTTCTTCACCACGGTACAGAGAGTTCTGTGAAATCAACTCTTGAACTGTCTCGATAGATTCCAGAGAGATTTCATTCAAGCTACGTCCTAGAACCTCTTTGTTAGCTACTGCATCACCATTCAAAGAACCAGAATCTTTAAGTACCAGACTAGCTGGTAGCTTGTAATGGAAATGATCAAACATCATATCATGCTTCTCAGAATAGTTACGGTTTACACCCACATTATCTTGGAAATAACGATACAGACCTTTGATATTACCACTCTTAACTTTAGCGGAGAGTGCATCAGCTACTTCTTGGTAGAAGCTAGGTGTTTCAATATCCCATACAGATACTAGTTTACCATTTTCGACAGTAACCATACCACCGATGCCACGAATGAACTGTTTGCAACACTGACAATCATGTTCAGTACGTTCTTGGAAAATAGGGTCTGTACCTTCTGGAAATGCTGACAGGTAAGTTTCCCACAGATCATCACCAGAAACATCAACCATAAACACATCACGAGTTACCATTGCTGTGATTTGATTGTTTACTGCTTGTCTAAATGTTTTAAATAAGTTCATACTATTTCTCCTTTTGTTTACATTGTGGAAGTATATTACTTCAGGTATTACCTATTGTCAACAATCTTTTGGAATTTCTTTTTCATCTAGTACATAAATTGTTACATCAAACTCATTAAGTTCTTCTTCAATGATCTTAGAAATAACAGTCCAATCACCACGACCAAGACCTGCACCAATTTTAGGTAAACCAAATTTAACAGTTGAATAGTCATTATTGTCTTGTTGTTCGTAGTTTATCCAATCTTTTAGATTGTCTTTATCGTTAGCCATAGCACGTAAAGCAGTACGTAATGCTGTGTAGTCTGTAGCCATCCCAATATTAGAGGTTTTATATTGTCCATAAAGATTGTAAATATCGAGATACCATTCTTCACTCCAAGCATGAGAGAATGTACCCATTTTAGTTTCATCCCCTCGAACAGTTGCGTTATCAGCTTCTTCTGCTTCTGGAAAAGCCTCTGCAATCTGTGGAGCAATACCAGCTCCCATAGCACAAAAACAATTACATTGGTGAGCAATAACACCTACCTCTTCTTTTTTAGCTGCTTCAATCAGATTACCTACTTTATACTTTAACATGATACCTCCTACAGTAAGATTCGTCGTACTCGTTCATCAAAGATCCAATCATTAATCATCAGTGAGTCAGTTGTGATGATATTATTTACTACCTGACACAGTTCGTCAAGACCTTTTGAGAAAATTCCGTGTGTTACATAAAGAATAACCATACCAGCATTTTTCTCTTTCAGCTTCTCAGCCAATTTTAAGAAAGTATAACCTCCATCACAAATATCGTCAACAATTAATACAGGTTTTCCTTCGAAGTCATCATAAAAAACTTCAGTACCAAAGATTTGTCCATTTTCAGGATTACGAACCTTATCTGCTCTAACGAATTCTAGGTTTAGTGCTTGTGACACTTTGAATNNAATACTTTCTTGTTAGCACCTGCATCTGGTGATACAACACACTCAACACCTTCAATCAAATCTTGATATTGTTCTAGACGACTAACAAGAATCTGATCTACTGGAATATTCACACAGTTATTAATTAAAGCTGGTAGAACATCACTGTGACAATCCACTACAATAACTCTATCAAACCCACAAGTGTTAATCAAGTCAGCAAACACTTTAGCTGCAAGGGATTCTCCATTAGCACAGACACGATCTTGACGAGCATATGGTGCATAAGGAATACTCAAACGTCTTGTAGCATTAGGGAACTGACGTTTCAAAATGTCATTTAGTTGTAGTAATTCCATTATATCATCAGATGATTGTAATTTAGCTTGGATAAAGATTTTATCTTCCCATTGAATATTACCGAGATCAAGTTTAGTTTGTACTTCACCACCAGAGAATAGGAAAGATTGTGTTGCAAATTTTACACCGTTAATTAATACGTTCATAGTTTATTCTCCTTTATAAAAGGTNNAACTTCGCTCTATTATTACAGTACACATCAATGGCAGTAGAGTCAACCTCTAATTTTTCCAAACCATCATTAGGTAAACAATATTCGTAAGCTTTTTCTATAACACTAGGTAATACTAATTCTTCTTCTACAGCAATTGTTATGCCTAAAACACCAAAAATCAAAGCAACAATCACTGTAATACAAGCAAAAAATTCTTCCATAGTTTCCTCCCTTTATTAAAAAACTAGGAGCAGTTTACACCACCCCTAGTTCACTGTCAACTAATTTTTAAAATCTTTAAGTTGATCTATTCTTATATTCCAACAATCTGCATGGAACACGAAAGGTTTCCCGCCAACAAAGTTAGAATCAGTTTCACCTTTCTTATGAAATACGCTATCTTCTAAGAATCTTTCTTTTTTGATATTACCTAAAAGATACACAGTATCTCCCATAACCCTTGTAAAAATATAAAAATCACATTTCTGTTTAGTATTGAAGTTTGCAACAGAGCAGTCATAATATGGTTTGGGAGGTGAAGTACAACGTTTAGTTTTAACATCAACAGTCTTACCATCAATTGTTAAATCATAATCATAAGTGTTGTTATGAGAAACATCACGCCCTTTATCAGAGAAAAACTTAGCTACTGCAACTTCTCCGTAAAACCCTGCAAGGTTCCCTTCACCCCTAGTAATACTGTTGTTTAATTTCCCTAGTTCGTTAGCCAAAGCTTTAGCTTTAGATTTCATATCTTCGGTTAATCTTATCTCAACAATATTATGTTCCATATCAATCAACCCATTCCTCATTATTTTCATCCATAGCTGCTTGTGCATCTAGAATGTCTTGAGGATTCATACCTAACTCAAGTCTACCAGTTTTTCCATTATAAAATGTGTAACCAGCAATACCTGTATTTTTACCATGTCTACGGCACTTTGACAACTTAATTCTTGTCGTATTCCTTACTTGGTCATTCTCATGAACTTTGTTACGAGTAAGAATAACGTTAATCATACCAGTTTGGAAGTGAGAGCCAGAACCTTTCATATCTTCTTCAGAAAGATCACCTCCTTCTGAGTTAGCTTGTCCGTTACCAGAATTTTTACGTACATGATGAACGTTAATCCAAGCTAACTTATTACGCTTTACTTTTTTAACCAGTGTAGCGTTGTATTCATCTTCATCAAAACCTAATGATAAAGCCAATGTTACAGGGTCAAGGATAATAATACCGCAATCCAAACCATTAATCAAGAAGTCAACTTTATTCCAAAAATCGTCTTCATCTTTTACAGCACCGGGATCATCTAGAAAATGAATCCTATCATTAGCATCTGGATTATTCAAAGAAATCAGTTCTTCAAACTTTTCACGCTCTAATTTCCGATCACGTTCATCAAAAGGTATTTCATTTAATTGCATACTCATGTGAATACTTAACATACCTTCAAGGAACTCTGGTAAAGTTTCTTCAAGAGATATTACACCAACATTTTTATCAGTTTCCTCTAAGGCTGTATAAATCATTTCCTTGATAAAAGATGATTTGCCAACAGAAGAAGGTGCTGCAATATTAATAATCTCACCATCTGCACCATAACCTCCGCATGTTCTTTCATTCAGTTCTCCAAAACTTGCAGGGAATGGTATAAGGGGGTCTTCCCCTCTATGTAAATATTCGTTCCAACCATCAGAAAGAGACTTAATTCCCGCTGGACTGTACGATTCAGGATTCCACACCAAATTCCAGAAAATGTCAATACCATGTTTACGTTCTGTAGCAGTTCCCTTGTTCCAAAGGTCACTAAGATCTTTCCCGTGTTTAGGGTTAACTCTTACAATCTTAACCTTACCTACTGGAAGAACTTTACAAGCTTCTTTTTCTAGTTCCTTACCTGCATCATCATTATCAACACACAAGTAGATTTCATCAAAAGCAGAGGCGTAACTCAGATTAGCTTTAAGATTTTTTAAACCTCCATCAGTACCACCTACAACAGATACAAAAGGGTAGTTTTCACGATTCTTACCACTTTCGAGAACCATTGCTGTACCTGCTAAAGCATCCTCTTGACCTTCTGTAATGAATAGTCTAGACTTATATCCATTACTGCCTTTTCGTGGAGGATAAAGACTTTGACCAAACATTTCAACTTTATCAGGTTTAGTGTTACCTGTACCAGAGAACTTTTTCATTTTTCCAATTAGTTCTGGTTTCTTTTTACATTGTTTTTCCCAACCTTCGTAAGTTTCTCTTTTAGAGAACCCTACAATTTTACCATCTTCTTTTGTTGGGTAGAAGTGACCTACTTGATTACCTTGATCATCATAGGAAACTTTAACCTCATAAAGCTCTGCAATTTCCTTTTTAATCTTTCTCGCTTTCAAACTGTCACTGGTAAAATTATCTAGGATTTCTTGAACGTCCTCCATATTAAAATCTTCCTCCACAAAATTGCTTTTAGTCTTAACCCTTTCCATTGTTTCAGGGTCAATAGAATAAACACCTTCCCCACAAGAAAAGCAGAATGAATTAAAACGACCATCATCGTGTTCGTAAATACTCATTGCATCGCTACTCTCGCAGTTGGGCATTATACATGCTAATCCTGATTCATACAATACTCCATCTTCACGATCTGACATAAATTGTTAATTCCATACTGATATTGTTAGTTTTGCAAGTGATAAATATTATTCTCAGTCTCTACAACACCATACTTAGTGTTAAGCTTAATAATATTTTCTTTACGACAAAACATACCGTCAGGATAACGATCTAATGGACTTCCGTAAATATTACCTTTTACAACAATTTTACCACCATTATAAGTTATGTTCCAATTCTTTAAATTACCACCAAATGTTTTCATCTATTCCTCCTATAAATAATCATAAATATCAAAAGGTTTTCCTTTAGGTGTATCTCTCATCCAAGGCATTTCAAAGTGCATCTGCAACATCTCTATCGGTGTTTTTTTCATTTCTTGTCCATCCCAAGAAGTATATTCATAAAGATCACCATACGTTTCTTGATACAACTCTAAACACTTTTCTATAATCTCTTGCTCAGATTCACAATCCTTAATTAAATCTACTGCTAGTACAGGACCAACACCCTTACACCCAAAGTAATGATCACTACGATCACCATTAATAGCTTGGTAAGCTAGAAATTTAAAACCTCCTCCAACAGCTTTATCACGTTTCTTGTGAAGCTCTAAATGACCTAGGGAAGTGTTCCAAACTGGTTTACCTGAACCATCTTTTTGGATGTGAATCATCCAAATATTTTGACCTGTACACATGTCTTTGTCAATACTTAATATAACAGCTTTGTCACCTTTTTTCTCTGCTAAATATATTAACATTTCATCTGCTTCATGTCCTTCAGGACAAACAGTTATAAACTCTTTAGACATTGCATATTCACGTAGCATATCATAGTGTAGAGGTTTATCAACCCCTTCACGAGCTAATTGGTAACGATCTTCAATACCTTTAATATCTTTATGTTTATCACCTGATCTTGTCAAATAACCTTTAAAACTTACTATTTGTGACCCTGCAAGTTTTTTATATTCTTCTGTAATTTCATCAAACTTCTTTCTTGCAAAATCTTCTGACATATATTCTACTGTACTTTCTCGAACATATCCAGATACATCTTCAAATTCTTCTTGCTCTTCTAACCAGTTCTTAGCTGCATTAGCTGAATCAAATAAACCACTAACAATTTCTCCATCTTCATTTTTAAAAATGTATTTAGTCTTTTGGCTTGCAAATCCAGCTCTGTACACTACAGGGTCAAAGTCAGCGTAAGCGTGTGTTGCTGCATATTTTCTACTCATTGTTACCTCTTCGTTAAAGATGAAAAAGCCCCTACACCGAAATGTAGAGGCTCACACATAAATGGTTAAAGATCACTCGTCCCAGTCATCATCGCCTTCTGTTGAATCATTCTCAATATCGTAATCTTCAAATTCGAATTCATCATCATCATTCCCACCATCAAGATCAAACTCAACGTGATCTACGATCTGCATGGAACCAAGGCGCATAGAAGTACCTTTACCAAACTTATTATCGTATGGTGTAATGTTAACAATTACGTTACCAACAGAACCATTACCGATACCTACATCTTCCAGAGAAGCACCTGTTTTATCTTTCACAGTTACTCGTCGAGCTTCTTCACCTTTTCTTGCACCACCACCAAAGTAGGCTTCACGGTACAGTTTAGTTACCAGATATTCATCTGCTTCAAAAGGAGGGTCAATTTTGAAAGTGTTTTTAAACTCTTCCGCAGTGAACTCTTTAATACCCACTTTTTTGTGAGCAGCTTTCAGTTCTTTCTTGATCTCTTTGTTGATCAGAACATCACACTCGTAGCGGTGATTAGCCCAAGGCTTATCTTCAACAGGTTGTTCACCATACTCCAGAACACCATAACCTGAATGTTTAACATACATCAGAGTTACGTTGGTCAGCATTAGACGAACACCTTTGTTAGGTTGTTTCTTGGTTTGTTTAATTCCAGCAATATCAGTCATAATAATTTTCCTCTTAATTTTCGTGTTAAATTTCCTAGTAGATTTCCTAGTAAAACCCTTTTACTACTTCTACTTACTTAATGATCTTTACTGACAATAAAAGGTTTATCACCTTCATAAAGACCTTTTTCAACTCTAAGATCATACCACATTGATAGATACTTGAGTCTTTCGATGCTACAAATGTCATAACGCCCTGATAAGAACGTCATATCAGAGATAACATCTTCTTCGCCAAAGTCTCCATAGACTTCATTGAATTCCTCATAATACGCCAGTTTAGTGTTTTTGTCAACCCTAGTTTCAACTTTTATTGTATTTAGTCTTTCTAAGATAGCATCTTGTTGTTCTGCATTACAATGATAAAAACCTTCAAAGAACATGTAAGCATTATTTATTCCGTACTTATTTTCCATACCGACCTCCCCTAAGTTCGATAAGAATAGGTGTATAGGGCATAATAGGTGATCCTAATGCTTGTGAAATCTGGTGTCTAGATTTACTAACATATGTCATAGCGTTCTCTATAGACATAGAGTTAAGCTCCATGATACGAGTCTTACCCTTAGCATCACGCATGAACATTCTGAATGTTTTTAGGTTATTCATTCCACAACTCTTTAGCTTGCTTCAAAGCATTAATAAGATCAGAAATGGAATCTGTGTAAATAGGTACGAATTTTCCGTCAGAGTGAATATAGAAAATCTCTGAGAATTCATCATCACCTACTTTTAAGTATTCATCATCACCGAATTGGATTTCATCAATCTCAATATCCCCGTCAAACGAACGTATATCAATTTTTGCCATACTTTAACTCCTCCACTATTTCGAAACATTTAAACATAGAACTAGTTTTTCTGTCAAGTTCAAATTGTTTAACTGCTTGTACTAACTTTAAGTGTTCTGAATATAATTCAGCAGTGTTATCTTCTAACTCCTTACGAGTTGGACAACGAGCATACTTATTACAGGAGCCTTTACCACATTTTGAGGTGTATTTTACGGGTTTACCACAACCACAAACAGAATCCATATCCATCATACTTTAAATCTCCTCTGGTGTTTTTATGTCAACTTTAAAAGTTCCAGCAGAAGGACTCATATAAAACTTGTAGTTTTTATCCATGCCTTGTTCTGAAAAAATCCTTCCAATAGTTGTCAAGAGTCTTTTATTACTCTCATAAGAATGATAATGATCAAACACTTTAATGTATGTACCCAATTCTCTGATAGCTCTTTTTAAAAAACATACAGCGAGTAGGTACGATTTACCTTGACATCTAGGAGATGATACAAGCCATTCAATACTTTTGTAATGTTCTAATTGAGTTGGGGTTAACCTAATCATTATTCCTCCTTTCGTGAGGACTCTTACGAATCCCCATCTGTTATTTTATTTGGTTACATTTAGCTTTAGGGTCTTTTCTACCACCACCATACTTGCACTCATCACAAGTAAGTACTGTATAATAATCGCAATCAAACTCGCCCCAATAATCGAAATGACCGAGACACTTTGGATGCTTTTTCTTTTTTAGTTCTGCTTCTAACCGACAGTTCTCCATAAGCTTGTTAACATTATTAACCAAATGGATACCCCATGTCAAGTTTTTAGCTGGAACTCCGATATGAGATAAATCACAAGAAGCTTGTACACCCATATAAGCTACAACAACCCAACTGTTTTCATATACATTTACATGCGCCCAATTATTACCTGAACCACCATGTTTAAATGATTGTACAATCTCCATATTATTCCTCCATTATTTTATAAGCTTCTTCTTCTGAGAATACTCTAAACCCCTGTTTAATACACCATTCACGAGGAGTCATCTTAGTACCATCCTTGCGCTTTGCTTGAAAGTGCATAGGTTTGTCAGGTTCCTCGAAAACAAATACTAACTCTTCTTTCTCTGGATGTAAAGCTTTTTTAATCCATTTATATTTTTGAGTTTCTGCCCTATCGGAGAAAAACCCTTTCACTTCAATATAAATGATCTTATCACCGACCTTAGTAATAAAGTCAGGTTCGTAATCATGCTCTATGTGGTAGTGTATCTTAGCTGTATGAAAATCACAACCTTTTAAATCACCTTCATGTAATCTTTTTTCCGTCATAGAGTCGTACTTTGTACCTTTCAACTCTTTAAGTTTTGGACGATAATACCTTCCATGTTGTTTAGCCATTGTAGTGAATCTCTACATTTTCTAATAATACCTTAACATCACCGTTATTGCAAGTGACACGAGCATCTAAAGGTACAAAATTAATTTTTGGATAAACCTTTTCAAGGTCTACATCACCAATATCGAAACTGAGTGAGATATCTTCTTCAAGTTCACTAAGATTGTATTTAGTACTTTTATGTTTATTAACAAATGCAAGGATAGCTAATAAGGTTATAGCTTCCTCTTTACCTATAAAAATTTCTTTTACTTCATTCATATGATCCTCCTATTTAATTGTGGAGTATTAACTCTAACACAACCTTAATAGAAGTCAAGTAAATAAATGAAATAAAAACCATTGACAGAATAACAAAAGTATGCTAAGATAAAAACTTATAGTAATGTATAAGTGACTTAAAAGATATGTTATCACTAAAGTCACTTAAAAACAATACAAAATATAAAATTTCTTTTTTCTTTTTACTGGTTTTTCTTTTTTCTTTTCTCTATAGGTAAAAAAGCCCTCTACAGAATAATCCATAGAGGGTTCACTAGTAACAATATAAAATTTATAATTGTTATAATTCGTTAAACATCCTAATCAGGTGAGTATTTAAAACCTTCCCAACCATCTTTATTCATAATTTCTCTCCTTAAGAACTTCAATTAATGTGTTATGTCTATCCTTACAAATAATGGCTTTCTCCATATTCTCTGCATGAGTAATAATAACACTCTCAATATCACTTGTCAAGAATTCCTGATACTCTTCACATTCAACCATTAAAGTTGCTGGAATAGGTACATCTAGGGTAAGTTCGTTAGAAGAAACCATTTTATCTGTTGAATACTTAGTTGCACAGCCACTCAGAGCCGCTACAAGGATAAAAAACCCAATTAGTCTATACATTGTATTAATCTCCTTTCAGCGGTCTGTTAAGAAGCTCTAAGGCGTTTTTACCAATATCTTCACAGACATATTCGGTATGATAAACATCACGGTAAACTTCTTTAGTAACAATCTCTACCTGTTTTTCTCTCTTAAGGTTAGAGATAATTTTATCATGTTCATCTTTCCACAAAAGTTTAGCTTTGTCAACTTCTTCTTTAACCTTACTAACCATTTCCGTTTGGTATTCTAAAGCAGCTTCATTATAACCAGCAGTATAGATTTTGTCATAACCCCAATAAGTAAATGAAATTAAAACTGTCAGTATTGTTCCTAATGCAATCAGTTTACTAGGAAGCCCTGTAAGCTTACTTACAAAAGGTATAAAACTAAGAATCTTTGTCAACATCTTTCTTATCCTTTTCTTTATCAGTTGAATAAACCATTTGATTATAATGACCTATAATAGCTACTAAAGCTCCTATTAAAGTTATAAGAATAGCAGATGCAGCACTTAGATTTGCAGCTACAGTTGCAGAACCAAAGAACACTATAGCCAATATTACAAAAATCAAAATACAAATTAGTATATAAGATGTTATTGCCATCCTACGTCTGATTTTAAATTTATTATTAGCCATAGTGTCCCCCTTAAGTTCTATTAAGCAATCTTACCAATTAGTAGTACCTTTAAACCTGCACCTGCCACGGTTGAGCCAATTTGGTCTACATCAATAGAAACCTCTGCATCATCTGCTAGATTAGCATCAGAAATAACAGCAGGGGTAGCAGAGGTTTTAGATGTTGTTTCTGTAGCATCAATAGTTAGTTTAGTAGATAAAATCGATACACCATCCTCATTAATATCTACTACAAAATCTGCTCCTGTAGCAGCGGTGTTAAGAGATGCTCGCACCTCTGTTAAAGTAAACGCATAAGGTAGTCGGAAAGTAAACTTGTCCGTGCCTACTGTTTGTGCTGTAGATTCATCTCCAACTGTAATTGGAAATACTACATTATCTTCTACTTTAACCATACGATCTGTAAGGTCAAGTACAGCTAAACCATCTGCTGCAAGTTGTGTGTGGTAACTCCAACCTGTTGTTACTGCCATTTTTGTTTTCCTCTAAATTAATTATTTCTATCTATAAGTCTGTAGCAAGTAAGGTCTAAATGTCCAACCTTTCCAAGCTTTAGTTTCTTCTACAGAACTCCAATCATAATCAGAATGACGAGGTTCTACTTTATGTCCTATTCTGCAAATTAAACCTTTACCTTTAAAAAATCCTTTTTGAGGTAATTTAATATGGTGGTAGAAAGACCAATAAGTAAATGTTGGGCCTTTAGCTCTAACGAACTGATAACCAAACGGGCCATATTCTTCATCGTCTACTCTATATGTTCCAACATACTCAATATCACATAAATGTGCTGGACAACCAATACCACGATAATAACGACTCATTTTGTTAGCAGAATTCCTAATAGCTAACCACCAGAAGGACTTAGCAAAAGCTTGACACTTTCTAGGAAGTTTATCAACCCATTTAGGATAACCTTTTAACCACCACCACATTCTTTTATCACCCATTGCACCATCACGTACATTGTCCCAAGGATCAAATAACTTGGGAAGTCTTACCAATACATGTTCGGTAGCATCAGGTTCAGGCAGCTTAACAAATAATAAAGCGATTGGAACCATAACCAACCCAAGAACTGTTGCAACTAAACGAATAGTAGCTGTAGCAGTCCAAGATAATGCTGCTCCAACTATATCACTTAATTTTACTTTCATCTACCTGTACTCCTTCATCGTATTCTATGTATCGGAGGAAATGACCGGGGTCAATCCTTTCAATACTGTTATAAATAATCATGATGAACCAACTTCTATCATTGAAGAAGTAATATCTTTTTCCAACAACACTAGAGATTGTTTCATCTGTATAACCAAATCCCTTACGTTTTAAGGAAGGGATTAGGGAGAGTATTACGTTGGCAAGATTGTCAAAACAGACTAAGATTCTCCACCATAAGGGTTTTAATTCCTTTACCATAGTACCCTCCTACTAATTAAAAGAATGAAGCTCTAAAAGGAATCCATACTGCTTCAAAATCTGACCAATTAGTTGAAGTAAGTAACACTTTATTTCCGTTCTCAAATTCATAAGAAGTGTTGTTACCTGCTAAGACCCACTCTTTGATTGAACTTAACCCCCACATATCCTCTTTAGTGGCGCTGCACATGACACCCTCGAACTCGACACCCGCTAGTTTCGCTTCCTCTTCGGCTTGCTTTGCTGCTTCCTCAGCCTGTGCGTCAAGTTCAGCTTGAGTGAACTCAGGCTCAACTACGCCCCCTTCTGCAATCCAGTCCTGTACCATTTGAGTGTGGCGATTTCCCGCAGAAGCAGGTACTGACATTGAGCCGTTTACTAACCAACCGTTTGCTTGCATTTTTACAGTTTGAATATCCACTTATTTCTCCTTATAGTTCCGCATCAATTTCAAAGACGCCGCCTATGATTGTGTCATTAGCATCTCCACTGATCTTATACAATTCAAGACCGTATTTATCGCCAAGAACCCCTATCCGAGTACCCGCTTCGGATCCAGTTATTAGGTCGCCTGTTCTAGTGACAGAAGGCACTATTCTCTTTATTACGGCATAAGGGGATATAGTGTTAATCGTCCTAGAAGCGCCTGAAGCAGCGGCCCATGTGGACGCGTTCACGATCTCAAAATACCGCTGACACAGCGCCAACTCTTCACCAATAGGGCGATATTCAAAATCCGTAGCGGCTGGGCCTTCTTCGAGTTGGACTTGGGCGACATTAATCGTGATAGAAGCTCCGTCATCCTTGAGGAACCGCACTGCGACGAAGCTGCTAGCTGTTTTCGCAGTGAAAGAAGGCACGTTAAATGTCAGCTTATATCGGGTTTTTGTGGTGGTTAAGCTAAGAGTTTGTGCAGTCGCGTAAGCGAAGGACGCGCCATCATAGTATTCGAGGTCTACCTTAATATCTCCTGCTACCGATGCCCATAAGTCAGCGGACAGCATTACTTCTTCACCATTAATTGATATATGATCTTCAATCCTCTGACCTAAGAGTGCGAAGGTTCCACCGGTCGCGTCTAGTGTTGCCTGCAAGAGATACTCACTATCCGGCGTGTTGCTGGCACGCGAAACTGAGCCAGTACCAGATGAACCTGTTGAGACAAACCACCTGTCCGCTGTGTACTCAAGTATTCCTGACCCGATGGTAAAACTCGTACCACGCTGCCAAATATCAAAGTCACCGTTGATAATGTAGTTCTTGCGTGGGCGTAACGCCAACTCCTCGGTAGCTTCTTGCTGATTGATAGCGTTTAGTGTTACTGTTGAGTTATCGTAAGGTATATTGATTGAACTATGCGCTGATGAAGAAGCTAAATGACTATCTAAGTCACCATCTACTTCATCTATTGCGGTTTTTACATTTATGGCTGTCAGCCCAGACACAGTATTGTCATAAGTAATATCAGAACTAGCATGAGCGGATGCAGACGCCTCGTGGTTGTCCAGTTGTGTCTGTGTTGAGTCATTATTAGAATCAATCTCATCCAAAGCTGCTTGAGTATCTGTTGCTGTTAGTCCTGAAGCGATGTTGTTATAGCTAATCTCAGAAGCTTCATCTTTACCATCGATAAGAGTGTCTACTTCGGTTGTAGAATATACATCTAAGTTGGTTCTGGCTGTTGCAACGTTTGATAGGTCAGATAAATTACTTGCCTCATCCAGAAAGTTTGCATCTGCTTCACCTTTAGAGTAAACATCAAGGTTAGTTCTAGCTGTTGCAACATCTGCGAGATCAGACAAGTTATTACCGGGAATCAAGAAAGCTTGAACCCACTCTGTAGGACTTGTAGAAGGCAAATTACCTTGGTTACTAACAACTAAAGAACGGTACGTTACAGTACCTTCTCTGCAGTAACCTCCGATTTCGTAAATAGTGCTTGCGTTATATTCTGCAATACCATTACGTTCAAGGTGTTGAAGCATTTCGTCAGTTTGACCTTGCCAAAAGTTAAAATACTCATGAGGTGGAGCCTCAACAATCCACCCTTGAGTTACCTTTACACCACCGGGATCAACTTTATCACCACCTGATGCCCATGTATCGTTATAAATTTGTCTAGCCATTTATTTATCCTTTAACTTACACCAACAGCTACCCAAAAGTTATTTGCTGCGGGGCCGTTTGTACTGATTAAGAAACCAGTTGTAGTGATATTTTGCGGTTGAGCTTCACGTTCTGGATCAGCAGTGGAATTGTATCGAGACATAACAACCCCATACACTGTTGTAAAAGGTCTGCTGAACACTTCATTTGTCCCACCAGTACCTCTACCCCAGTTTAAAGTAAAACCTCCTGCCATAAAATTAGGAAGCCTAATATGACCTTGTGTACCAAGGCTGATACTGAACCCTAAAGTCAATTTACCTAGTAGTTTTTTAGGTGTTACTGCTCGTGTATCATCAACTTCCGCATCGGTTTCAGCTTGTGTGGCGATCTCAATCTTACCTTGAGCAGTTTCACTTGCAACTGGAACCTCTGATGAAATCTTATCAGCTAATTGTTTGGGTGACAGATAACGTGTAGTATCTAATCCTGCGTCTGCCTCTGCATCAGTAGCACGTTCAACTAGTCCAGCACGAGTCTCCGTAGCTGTTACAGAAGCTAGACCAGCAGGTGTTACTGCTCTTACGGTATCTGTTCCTGCTTGTGTTTCTGAGTTGGAAGCTAGTTCTACTTTACCTTTAACAGCAGTAGAAGCATCTGGTACAATCTGTTGAATAGCATCCTTAACCTTCTTAGGGGTCATAATGCGAGTATCATCTGTACCTGCTTGAGCTTCAGTTAGTGTTGCAATCTCAGCAATACCTTTAACGGTTTCTGTAGCATCTGACACTGAAACTAAGTCAGTAAATGCTGTCCAGTTTAAAGGAGAACCAATTGGGTCATTCCCTGTATTAGAGTTTGTAATAGATTTGTAAATCTCTTTATCAGAACCTAAAACCCATGATCCAATGCTGTAAGTAGTAGCTGCATCCCATTCCATAATACCGTTCTGTTCGATATTCTGTAGGAGTTGGTCTACTCTGTTTTGCCAGAAGTTTTGTGTTTCAAAAGGTGGTATCTCTGCTAACCAACCTGTGTTAATCTTAGATGCACCGGGATCAACTGAAGTACCTCCAGAAGCCCATACATTATCAATAGTAGGTCTTGTCATTTCTATATCCTGTTAAGTAATTAAACAATTTCAGTGAACTCACCACCTACAAGAGGATCATCAACATCACCGAAAGTAGAGCCTCCAACAAAACCATCAAAGGCAAAAGTTCCGCCATCCCCTGCTGAGAAAATTACTATGTAACTAACACCAGCAGGTTTTGGAATAGCATTGTTAGTTGATAACAACTGTGCTGTAGGAACTGGTATATCAGCGATTACAGTTAAGGTTACGTTGGCATTACCATCTTCTACAATACTTACGATGGTATCTTCCCCAAACATAAACTGTAATGCGTCAATAAGATTTTCTGTTGTAATGCTACCTATGTTTTTGAAGATTCTTGCTTTAATGAATATTCTATACTCTTCATCACCTAAAGCTCGAATAGTACCAATCTCTTCAAAAGTACTTTTATACCTAGCACCAATTTTACTATCTGTTATAGTACCGTAACCATTAATATCTCCAGCAGCACCTTGGTAAGCAAAGAATTCCAAACCTGATAAGTCAAGAATGTCTCTAGGTTGCCCAACTATCTCACCAATAATGTCTAATTGTTGACCGATAGCTGTATTAATCGCTCTTTCTGTCAATAGCTGTTCTAATACTTTTTCAAGATCGCCTTGATCCTCGATAAGTGCATCAATGAAAGCTATTAAGTTTTCAGAACTCTTAAACTGCTGGAGTAACCTTTGTTTGTATATTGCTTTATGATCTAATATTGCCATTATGTAATATTGATGTTAACTTTACTAATAATAGCGATTTCGTCAATATCAATTGCAATAGGTGCTGATGTAGCTGGACTTGGTGAAGTACCAATAAACAAGCTATCAACCTGATGCCCTTGAACAGAGTTAATCGGTGTATATAGTCTAGAAGTAATTACATCATCTCCTGCAAGTAAGTTATCAACACCAAATTCTACAAGATTATCTTTAATCTGGTTATCACCGTCACTAGGATAATCTGCAAACTTAGTTAGTGTAATCTCAATATAAATATTGATTTGTGTAGGTCTTTCAAACAGAACGTTTCTTGAAAAACCAATAGTATCAGTAATAGGTACTGACACCGAACCGTTCATATCAATCCCTACAGGTTTTGAGTCAAATATTGCTTGAGCAATTTCAGTATCATCACCACCTTCTACAATAACTTTAATACTGTGAGGGGACAAACTATTACCATCTACTGAGTCAGTGAAGTTCTCTAGTACAACAACAGATACAACATCATCAACTAAACCTACTCTACTGAATATAGCCTCAACACTTGTAGATGCTGTTTTAGATAGCTCTGTATCTCTTCTTATTCTCAATTGTTCGTCAGTTTCTACAATAGAACCAAGTTCAGCTACTTCGTTGTTATCAATACTATCAACACCTGATATAAACGTATTAATAACTGATAGTTGGTTAAGAGGAGCTGGTATAGCACCGAACTCTTTTGATTGCATAGGAACCAAAGAAGTAACCTTTACAAAAGACATATTAGCAGTTAGTGTAATGTCTTTAGGATCAAGAGGATTTACAGAGGAAATTAAAACTTCATTAGAGTTTGATGTTTCTACAGCAGTTAAAGAAGAATCCGTAATAGGGATTTGAGTAATCAAACCAGATACGATCTCTGCCTCTGTTGCATCAGCATCAGATGTAAATGTAGCAGGTATACCGTCTATAGTAACAGTATAATCTGTACTGTTTTGTATAATATCAACACTTATAATTGTCTTTGTTGTTTTTGTATTAGAAATAGAAATAGGTGATACAATGTCAAACTCATCTTTAGTTGTATTAATAGATGCTGTAAAACCTAAAGGGATAAGAGTGTTATTGTCACCAGTAACAGAAGCATCTAATGTTGATTTAACATTTTGCTTTCTAGCAACACCAACCAAAGCACAGTTGTCATCTAATTGTTGTCCTTCTGCTCTAGAAGGGAATTGAGAATCATAAACAACTTGTAATTGTTCCCAAAGAGAAGATTGCCCCGGTGCTACAGAATCCCTTACTTGACCAAAAACTGAATCTTCAGAGGTATTAATATCTTCACCAAAAGCACCCTGTAGATTAGCTGTAATTTCATCCCTAATCTCTTGAAGTCTTTTAATTGAAAGACCGTTACTAGTTAAACCTGCCACTTATTAAATCTCCAAAGTTACAATATCTCCTGTAGTAACCCTACAAGAAAAAGTTAATGAGTATTCTCTAGAAAAAGCGTTGAAAGTAGATGTAAAAGAAATAATAGCAACAACCCCTTCTGTGTCTAGGATTTGTTGTCTAAATATATTATCCACTTTAGACTGGGTTATACCTTTCCTTAAAATACTTTGATAATATGGAATACCATAATCAATGTTTAAGAACCATTCACCTTGAAAAGAGAGTAATAAGATTTTCAATCTTTGAACAATACTATCAGGGGTATCTTCAATAACAACTAAATCTTTTCCCTCTATAACAAGGTCGTGGGTGTCTTTGTCTAATTTTAAATCTCCAAACTGAGCCATTACTGAGGCCCTCCTGTACTACTACCACCAGATTGAACTCCACTATGAGTATGACTATTCAAGCTAATTCCACCACCAACAACGTCTGTAGTTGCTGTAACTGTTCCTGTAACATTAATATCCCCTGTCCAATTAGTTGTAGGAGAATTAACAGTTATTGTAGTGTCTGCATCTAACTCTACAGTACCATCTAAGTTTAAGGTCAAGGTAGGGTAGATTTAGAGCCAGCCTTAATTTCTACAGAGCCGTTAGCTTTAAGTCTTACTTCGTTTTCTTGAGCAGAACCTATATTGTGTTTAACAACAACATCATCAGTATCGTGTGTTAATGTATGTTTATCAGGGTCGTTAATTGCTCTTGGGAAACTGAATAAGCCGGGAATAGCTATTGCATCTGAGAAGTCGTGTCTCCTGAAATCTTCTGGATTAACAGGGTCAACATTTTTGGTTTGTAACCAATTATCTAATGATCTTTGACTAAACACTAGAAGAAGTGTATCATCTTTATTGAGGGGGAAGGTTAAAGCAGAATTATCAGTTGAAGGGAATATTACAGGAATGTCGTTGATAACTGGCAAGGGTATGATTCTTGAATCCTTAAGCAACATGTCTACCAAAGGTTTACACGAAGCGTTTTGTGTTTTTGGATCATAACTAATCACCTTAGCTGGTATAGATACATTCAACCTACTTCTATCAGTTGATATAAATGATCTAACAGCTTGTTCAAACGTTACTTGAGTTGTCATTATTTAACACCCTCCAACACATCTAGCTCCATACTCCAATCATCACCTTCGAACTGCCCAGATGTTTTTATTTTAGTGATTTTGTATACACCTTCTGTTTTAACAAACAAAGAATCAATTGACACTAAATCACCTATATTGTATGTTCCATCTAAAATAACTTTAAGCTTAAAACCGTTTTTAAGGTCTTTAGAATCTTTTAGTCTGTCTGCTTTAGTTATTAAACTTTCAGGAGAACTTAGTAGTCCATTACGATCTGAGATAACTCTAGCTTGAACAACTTTGGTAGAACTGTTAATAGGGTAAACATAGGCTTTACCATCTCTGACAAACCATGTTAATTCATTCTGACTAGTAAGTTCATTAATGATTTCTGAACTATTGCCAATATACGAAGTGCTTCCTTGGAAAGCTTTCTTAAGACCTTTAGAATCTCCTAAACCACCATTATGAATCTTAGCAATAGGAAGTTTAAGATCAAACGTAATAATGTCCCTAAGAACCTTTTCTACAGTAGTTTTTGAATTACCTTCATAAGTTCTACTTGTTACTCCTTCTCTTTGAGGTACATAGCCCTCTTTGGCTGTGATCGTTGTTAAAACGTCAGTACCCATTTTAGCTGACTCTACATACAAGATATTCCCTGTATAGATAATAGGGGGTTCCTGATTATCAGACTCATAACCAGCTTGTAAAATAATTGCATCGTCTTTTTTAATTCTATTAATAGAGTCTTTGGATAAATTATAAACTTTAATAGTAGCAGTACCAGAGCTAGAGTCTTTACTATCATCAGATTTTAGGATTACAAACTCAACATTTAAATCTTGAATAAGTAACCCTGTAGTCTCTGGTTCACCTATTGATAATTTATAAAGTCTCCCGAAGCTCATCTTCTTCCTCTCTAGTAATATAAAACAGTTTGTGTCTCTTTCCAAGAGAATCAAAAGTTGGTCTTGTCACTTTACCGAAAACATCAATGAAGTATAAGTTTCCTGTAAACAATTCAGAGTTAACATACTGACTTGTTATACTTTGATTAGGTAGTAGTTTTATACCTTGAACTATAGGGGTTTTATCTAAGTCTCTAATATCTAAACGCCAAGACTCTTCCCTATCATTATATCTTACTTGGAAGTCATAAGTAACACCTTCTAAAGAGACTATAAACGAATATGACGGGTTTTGTAATAAAGGGATTTCTACAGCCATTATCCACCTCTTCCTAGACCAGCAAGAGCTTTAATTCCCTCAAGAGCGAAACCACCCTCTCCTGATACGCTATCTAGGTTTGTCTTTTTAGTATTATTAGAACCTGTATCACTATCTTCTGCTGCTGCCTTTTCATCAGAAGGTTTAATATTTTTCTGAATGAATGTTCTTTGGTTATTAACAACCCTAATCTGCTCTAATGACATAGAGAAGTTAAGAACATTCTTTTCAGGTTTCTTCTTATCAAAAGTTAAATTAACAATGATAAGATCATCAATATCTTCTTCTTCTGTATCAAGCGTAACAAAAGTTGCCTTATCAAAGTGGCTCTGTAAGAACTTTCTTGCTGTTTCTACAGTAGCAATTTTAGTAGAAAGTGTTGCAGGAGATTCAATATCTTCCACTGTGACTTTCTTTTGGGTTAGTTTGTTTCTTGTGAAGATGTTATCAGGGACTTTATTCGCAAGTTCATTACCAAGAACTTTAAGAGTTGATCTATCAGTCTCTAGAGCTTCCTCAATAGTAACTGTGTCGAAGCCAGTGATAATAACATCATCATCCCCATCTCTTAAGGTAGCAGCACTAATAACCCCTGTCAAGTTGATCTTTTTATTTCTTGTAAAAGCATGGTCAGAAACATTAAAACCACTCTCGACAGGGAATTTAGATACATCTTTAGAGTCAATGATACTTTGATTAATAAGGGCATCAATAGTTATTGAATCCCTTAAACCATTCTCATCTACAAGAGAACTAAGAATTTTTGTTGCCATAATTAACCATCCGGGTCAGTGTGAGAGATTGTAGTTTGCAATCCGGGGTCTTGAGAGACTCTAATATCTAGTTTTTGACCTGTCCTTCTTCCAAGACTTTCTGATGTACGATCTACATCTTTAGCTAGTCTTTCTGAAATTCCAGTCCTCAACTCATTAAAATTATCTACCAAAGCAGGGGCAGCTAATGATCCTGCACCAATAGCTAGACCTACAGGGCCAAGACCCATTACTGCTCTTGTAAGACCTTTAAATAGTACACCAACAAAAGTTCTAACTCCGTTGATCATAGTAGCTCTTATAGCTGAACTAGTAGCAACACCAGCAGCAGCACTTGCACCAGCAGTTGCAGCAGCGCCAGCAGCACCTCTTGCACCAAGTCCACCTAAAGCTCCCAGAGTAATACCTACTTTAAGACCTCTTAAGACCTTAACAGCAATAGCAACTGCTGTTAGTGCAGAAGCAAGACCTAAAGCCCATTTAGTAGCTGTGGAAGCATTTTCAATAAACGTACCAAAAACACTTTCTTCACCTTTAAGGAAGTTAAATAAATCTTCTAGAACTGCAACAACAGTAACAACTACTGTAGCTAGTCTTGAGAAGTGGAACAGAGATATAGCTAATAACCCAACAATAATTTTCCAGTGAGTAGGAAGAACTGCAAAGAGTGTGAACAAATCTTGAACTACACTAGCTACAGCCTTGACAACCCTAGCTAACCATGTAAAAATTTGACCTACTGTTGTAGCAAGTTCTTTGTTATTTCTTAAGCTACTAGCAAGATCAACAAACACCTGTGTCATGGTATCCATGAAACCAGACTCAGCAATGTTAGCTTTAAAGAAGAACCAAGCGTTTGCTAATCTTTCTTGGTTGGCTAGGTTACTATTAACAGCTTTATCTAAAGCACCATTAGCTTCTGCGAATTTTAGTACTTCTACTCTCAATTTAGGTAAAGCATCTTTAGATATTACTTCACCGTTTTCTAACATTTTGTTCAGTTCTTCAACTGATACGCCCAACGCTTTAGACATAAGACCTACAGCACCGGGAAGTCTTTCACCTAACTGACCACGTAATTCTTCAGCTTGTACAGTACCTTTAGAAAGAATCTGGGTCATAGCTCTCATAACACCATTGGTGTCAGCAGCACTTAGACCTAATACCCTAGCGGCACTAGCTGTTGCTGTAAATACTTTCCTAGATTCATCTTGAGAGAAGTTTACAGCATTACCGGATGCTAAGAAGTTTTGGAATGATCTAACGTTATCTTCAAAGTTAATACCTAACCTTTCAGATAGGTCTACCATGAACTGAAAAGCTTCTGCTCCCCCTTCAGCACTACCAGCCGCAGCAGTTAGACCTGCTCTGATGGCTTCTAATCTTTGACCTGTTTTAAGAATACTAGCACCACCAAAGAAAGCAGCACCAATACCTCCTACACCGGGAGCAAACTGTCCGAACTGAGAACCTAAAGCACCACCTACAAAAGCGCCTCTACCTGAAGCTGACCTAGCTTCTCTGGCTCCTGTTCCTGCACCTAATCCAGAAGATGTAACAGCTACATTAACTTTCTTAGGTATTTCGTTTACAAGCTTTTTAATTTGTTGTAGTTCAGATTTAGCATGTCTTAATTCGGATTCTTTAAATAAATCCATCTTGACATTTACATTTGCTAAACCTCTAATTTGTTTTTTAAGATTACCTAATTGTTTTTGAAGTCGATTTAAATCTTTCTTATCAACTTTAAAACCAATAGCCGTAAATACACTTGCTATTTGAACTGCTTTTGCCATACTTAACCTTTCAACTTATCTTTTTTATAAGCCTCTTCTTCAACAGCGGCTTTAATATCCATAGCTTCGTGTAGATCAAACAAATCTTTAGTTGTATAAGAAGTTTTCAATTCCTCTAAAGAAACAACCTTAGCAAGGATAGGTCTCCATATTAACCAGTCAAGCTCAGATTGTTTCTCAATCTTTAAGAGAATTGGCGATTCACTTAATCCGCTGTTTCCAGATTTGTTAGCAAACCGCCTAGCTGAAAAACAGAACCATAGTTCACTTTAACAACCTCTGTAACTAATTTGAAGAGCTTACCATAGTCAGCCATAAACTCAATATCGAAATTAATAGGTTGACCATTCTTAGTTACAGTTTTCATGAAATCACGAATTAAAACTTCAACACTATCATCGTCAAAGTTCTCTACTAAAAGCTCTACAGCACTCTTAACATCGAAAGAACCTTCTTCAAGCTTTGCTTTTTCCTCATCAGTACCGAATGCCGCAGCAATACTTGGCCCAATAATTTTAGTAAGTTTTTTAAGGTATACCAAGCCTTTAAAAGCAGGTAAAGGAGAAACTCTGAATTCTTCACCTTCAATAGTAAGTACTTTATCTTCAATAACCATGTTTGCCTCCTAGATTAAATTATTATTCTTGGTTTCCACCAACAAATGCAGATAGATCAGCACATTCGATAACCCATTCACGACTACCAAGATCTGCACCAAACTCTGAATCAGATACTTTTTGAACCCAAGCAGTACCAGAGATGTATAAAGAAGAACCGAAGTTATCTTTAACCATCACAGGAAACTTACCTGCCAAGGAAATTTCATCAGCATTTTGAAGTGCTGAAAGAACGTCATTACTTGCACTACTCTGAATAAGAGTTAGTGTGATTGTTCCAGATTTATCAGCAGAAGCAGTACGAGCTACTTCACCATCTGCACCAACAACCTTAGCAAAAGCATCACTGGAACGCTCAATAGCTAAGAAGGTATCTTCTGCATAACCTGTAATAATTGTACCTGCAACAATAACAGATACATCTTTTGGACTGTATGTTTTAACTGCCACTTTATAAATTCCTCTGAATTAAATTAATAATACCTGACCCCTTAGCGATAGGAGGCATACGCTTGTCAATTAAGACATAGGGGTAGGTAAACTATTCCTCCAACTTAAACAGCGTTATACGGTAACAACACCTTTAATAGTTGTTTTATGAATCGCACCAGCAAGTTTAGCTTCAAAAGTGATTGCAGGTAAAACACGGTTAGCACGATCAGTTGAGCTGATTTCAGAAATCTTAGGTGTGGTGATAGTAATATCTTGTTCACCATCAATAACACCACTTTCTACAGCTTCTTGTAACTGAGCGCGAATTTCCGATTCAATAATAGCAATACCAGCATTAGTGTAAGGAATCTTAGGAAGATTAACCAAGCGGCTATAAATACGTTCTTCCATACGAGATTCTAACCAGTCAATACCTCGGATAACATCAATGTATTCACCAGAAGCAACCTTACCTTCACGAGTGATATTCACACCACCAATTGTTTCGTAAGTGTTACCATTCTTGTTGCGAATGTTTGTAGATTCTGTAGAAGTTAATGAATCTACTGTAATACCTGACAGAGTCTTGAACATCCAAGTAGAAGAACCGGGATCACTTGGGAAACGATCACCCATCCAAGCAGCTTCAGGATATTCTGTAGCATCACTGTTACCAACACCAGCTTCTTCATCCCATACACCAAATGTACGATCACGAGTAAGTGTTTGCAACTGACCTATAATAGCTGTAGTAGCTGTTGTTTTGTCTGTTGCGTTAGAAGTAGAATAACCGTAGATGTATTTACCAGCATTAGCAAAGGTGTCAATCTCTAGAATATCAGCTTCTAAGTGAGTGTAAGCAGAAATACCGTAGAAGTCGGAGTTAGCTTGCACAACAGCGTTCAGAGCATCTGTAAGGGATTCTGTGGTAGCCAATACAACACTAATATTAGAAGTTAATTTCAGTGTGTAAGGTGCTCCAGCAACATCGGGTGTAAGTGTAGCAGTACCATCAGCAGCAGTATCATCATGTGTTACGGCTAGTGTACCAGAACCATTAATCAATAGTTCCATAGCAGCAGCTACTTGGGCAGCGGTTTCAGCACCATCGGTTACGTGAGTAAAGGTTTCTGAACCATCACCATCATCAATAGTTACTGTGTAAGTTTCACCTGCTCCAGAAGCAGCAGTATATGTAATAGTTTGCACATCGGCAGCAGCTTGACGACCAATAATGATCTTCTCAGGAGCAGGACTTTGTGCAAAGTATGCAGAAGCAGCTAGGTATTCTTTGTCGGTTGTTTCAAAACCAGCAGTTACCATATCAGCTAGACTAGTATACTCTACTGCTCTTTCGTTGAATCTTTTGTGCAAACCAAGGAACATCATAACACCGAATCCAGCTTGTGTAACGGCTGTTGTTTCTCTTGAAATTTGAACGTCTACAATTTGTTCAATATCACTCATTTAATTTTCCTCTTATGGTGAAATTATAGTTTGGGAGGTTGTTAAAACAATATTATCTGCAATGTCTTTATATGTTCCATCCACTGTAACTTGTTCGATAACACTAACGTTAACAAGCTCTTCGTGAGCATGGTGAAAAGATATTGTAGTTTGGTCTCTCTCTTCCCAAACAGTATTCTCAAATACAGGTACATCTGAGACAATCGGTGTGTTATATTGGAAGAGGTTTATTGACGCTAAACTCTCATGAATAATCAAGTTATTAACAAGAGCAAAGTTCAAATCTGAAACTATTTTCTTTGAGTTAGGGCCAAAAGCTGAGAACTGAAAACTAATGTTGTACTCTGCTCTTATAGGAATATCACCACTTACATCATCAACATCACCTAAAATATGTAGACCTATTTGATCATATGATAAGGTTTTTAATGTTGCGTATGAAGTGTTTGGAGTAATACCATCATTAGGTTCGATGATAAGTATTGCTTGTGCATCAGAGGCTATCACAACAGGTTCTACAACAGAGTGCAGAGAATCTTCTAAAGCTTTAATATCGAATCCCATTATGATTCCTTCCTAACTGCAAACACCTTATCATGCTTAATCTGTATACCCTTTCGGTGATCAATTTTCTGAACTTCGTATTCATCACCTTCGTAAACAATTATATCAGCAGGTGTGTTATCTCTATCATCATATTCTTGGAAAGTATCTTTATCACAATACACAACAATAACTTCTCTTGATCTCTTACCTTCCATATTCTGAATAAGAGTGTTTATGAATAGCGAATCACTCATAGGAGATTGAACTGTTACACAAATATCAGTAGTTAATGTTGGAGTACCTAGCGTGTGTCTACCATTGACATAGGTAGGTGATGAAAACCTTTTTCTATCTACTTTATCATTACCAATTATTCTTGATCTCATCTAGCCACCTTGTTAATTCCTGTGTTTTTACGTCTATTAGAATCTCTCCTAATCTTACTCTCAATATCACTAACAAGAGTTCCAGTATCAATCAACGGTCTATTAGAACCTTTCAACTCTATTGTTATTGGTGCATTAGGTACTAAATTAAAGCTAGTCTCTATAACACCAATCATAATCTGCTTTAAAGCATCACTAAGGTTTGACAACTCTTTAGTAATTGTAGACTTACCAGTAGCAACCCTTTCTACAGATTTATTATATTCTTTTAAAAATGCTGGACTTTCTAAAGCAATTAACATATACGGTCTTGCAGGTATCTTAGAAGTACCTTGTTGGTTTATCAAAGATATTTCTGCTATACTTTCATTATCCTCGTTATGTTGCTTATTACCAAAGTGTCCAACATCAGCAACCATGCTTGCTTGTTTCTTTACAACATTTCTGAGTTTAGTAAGACCTTTTAAATCTGATTTAATCTTAACTGTAGGTCTTATTCTTGGCATAATTAACTCTCAGAAGTACTGTCAAATAAAATGTCGATGTTCTTAAAGAAAGGTGCATCGTAACCTTGTCTAGCTCGTCTGGAAGCACTACCTACTGTAAAGCGTGAACCGCGTAGATCACTATCAACAGCATCAGTTCGTTTCTCAGAGAAGCTAAGCCCTCCAGCATAAGGTGAAATAACACCTAAGATACCGAATGCAGGGTCTTTTAAAAATTTATCCAGAAGATCGTTATAACCTTCATATCTCTGCTTGAGATTAATCTCTTGATCACCAACAGCTTCTGACATAGCTTTAGCATATTTAGCTACAAGAGCTTTCAAAGCTTGAACAGCAGCAAGGTCCTCATCGTCATTGTTAACTATTAAGAAGTAGTCATACAGAGCGTTATCAAGTTCTATATCGCAAGTGTCTATATCACCCACAAGGATTCTAACACGATCCCTCGCACTATTGGCTGGGTCTAAAGGGTCAGTTGGAAATGTCATAAAATCCTCTTATAAATAAAATGAAAGGGGTCTTTCGACCCCCTCCAAATACTAAGCTATTAGTTAGAAGTAAGAACTTTAACCAGAGCCTGTGGGCGCTTACACAGTGGAAGTGGAGCAGACTGAGAGTAAATCTCAATACCACTACCATCAGCAGCAGGTACAGACCATGCGTACACTTCTTCACCTACAGTGTTAACGAATTCCATGTGATGAGCAGGACTATACCATGTCTCAAACATACCATCAACACCAGTTGGGAAAGCATGACCTTCATCAGTAGCGATCATAGCTTCAACATTACCATCCAGCTTAGTGATAGAACCACGGTACTCTTCAAAGATAACTCCTTGGTGAGCAAAAGAACGACGCAGATCATCACGTAGAGGCTGTCCACCGCCAACTTGGTTAGCAGCTTGGTAGTAAGTGTATGCTTCACGAACATTAGCGTGAGAGATAAGCTTATCGAAGAAGCTTTGATCTACAAGGATACGAATACCACCGATAGAACCACCGCTGAAAGTGTTATCTTCGATGTGACGGATAACTTCACGGATTTTAGCATCTACGTCAGTAGTAGATGTACCCAGCACGAAGTCAACAGTCTTTTGTGTGAAACCGAAATCTGTGTACAGATCAGCAAACACTTTACCATCAGGAGATTTAACAAGACCTTTCAGAGCTTGCATTTCCATGAACTCACGAGTTTGAGCGTGAGCCATACGTAGGTTTTCCAGCTTACGTTGGACAGCTTCAGTAACCATATCAGTTTGGTCAGCAGAACCGGGACGACGACGACCTTGAATATCTTCTGGAGCTACTTTATCATTAGCTGGGAAGAATGCAGTCGCATAGCTGAAAGTTTTAACGATTTCGTTAGAACCGTATTGTGGGTTAACACCACGTTGACGAGCTTCCAGAGCAGACAGTTTACCATCTACACGGTCAAAAGTCACAGACAGTTGTGAAGTACCGCGAGGTGTAAACAGGCCCATATCTCCGATACGAGTCCACTTATTAGGAACGTATTGGATTGCGTCAGTCAGGTCGGTGAATTTGTTATAATCACCAAGAGTAATTACGTTAGACATATTATTTTGAATCCTTATTGTTAGTAATTAAATTAAACTACGAAAGTGTAGTCAGCTTGGCCTTCACGAACCAGAATGTTCGCAGTTTCCAGATCACCGATCAGCTCATCTTGCTCAGCAGCATCGTTAGCACCATCAAATACTAGAGCTTGTTTGTTCAGGATAGCATCACGAACAATTACGATACATGCAGTATCAGCAGAANNTTCAGAACCATCAGCAGCATCTTGGTCAGCAGCAACGTACTTACCAGTGGCAGTAACTTTACCCAGAACCGTACCAATATCAACAGTTTCACCAGAAAGGATAGTCACTTCGTCACGAGAGAAGTAATTTTGACCACCTTCTTCATATTTTACAAGGTTGCTCAGACGAGCTTTTTCAGTAGCAATAACAGACATATTTATCTCCTAAAATTATTTGTCGTATTTAGCTTTCATAGCTTTCAGAATAGGTGCTTCAGATTCGCTATCTTCAATTTCACCAGTAAATCCAGCTTCTTTTTCAAGAACTTCATCAAGGCGTTTGTGAGCTTTTTCTAGAGCTTCCAGAATTGCTACACCAGCTTCAGATTTAGACACTTCATACATATAAGCACCAAAACCTTCTGCATCTTCTGCACCAACTGTTTTTGCTTTTTCGACAAACTCAGCTTTAGCTGCATCTTCTTTAGCTTTTTCAACTTCTTGAAGTTTAGCTTCTGCATCTGATTTAGCTTTTTCAACTTCTTCCAGTTTAGCTTGAGCCTTTTCAAGTTCTACTTTTTGCTCGTCAAGAGCTTTTTGAATTTCTTCAGACATATTTCTATGTTCCTCTAGTTTCATTTCAAATCCCTCAGCGAATGCTTTGAGAGTATTAAGTTGCTCTGTTTCCAGAGTTTCTACATAGGCGACGAGGGATTCCTCAGTCTTTTCAACTTGACTAGCAGATTTCATTAGTGTAACTTCTGAAGCACCAATCGAGTTAAATTCTTCAAAGGAGAATTCATCATCAAAAAATCCTGTATCAACACCAAAGATTTCTGCTAATGTAGCTGCTTCTCCAGACCACATATTGAAAAATCTCATAAGGAATTGTACAATATCTAATTTGAGTTGAACTTCTGCTTTAATAATTTCTTCTTCTCTTTTATCTGTTGCTTTGGTAATCAAGGTGTGGACACCATTAGCAGGGCCTCCTTGGTGTTTACCTACTAGAGCAACATGGCTACCTTCTTTCTCGAAATTAAAATCGGAAAGTCTACGTTTAGCCTTATTCAGTTCCATCATTTTCTAGTTCCTCTACAGTTGCTAAACATCCAATAGAAATACCGTTAATATTACCCTCTTTAACGGACTTCCATAAAGCTTCCCCTAATTCAGTTTCTTCAAAATGCCATAATTGTAACCATGAACCTTTTTGAACAACCCGACCATCTTCAAGTGAAAACTCTACTGGATTAATGTAAGACTCTACTGGAAAAGCATCTGCAATTTCTGTTTCATGAAAAAGGTTAGCTTTACCGCAATGTACATTGTAATTGTGACAAGCTTTCTCAATCTCTTCAGCAGAATAAATATCTCCGTGTAAGTCCTCTACCTCTGGTGCTAGAGCTACGAATAGAGCTTTACGCTGTTCTTCGTTAACTGCTTTAGTTACAGGGGTGAATTCTTCTGTATGTTCAGGTTCTTGAGTGGAACCCTCGAAGTGTTTTTCAAGGAAGCTCGTAAAAGCTTCCAAGAAATCTTTTTTATCACTCATTTATTATTACCTAAGATGCGTTATCATTGTTATCTGACGAGCTGTCTGAACCACCGGGGTTAGAAGCTGTGCCATCACCAGCAGTTTGCATACCCTTACCAGCGTTACCAGCATTGTTAGGGTTTTCAATCTCTATCTTAGATTCTGGATCACCTTCTGGAACTTCAATCAGACTTCTCAGCTTATTAGATAGAGGCTTATCAACTTCCATAGCACCAACAGATACAGCACGTTGTACTAACTTACCAACTTCATCTAGTGATACATCATCGAAATCATCATAAGTGATTTTAGGTGTTACTGAATCATCCCAACCATTAATTCTAAATGTATGAGGGATTAAATCAGTATTGATAACCTCAACAATTTGTTTAAGAACAGCATCTACTTTAACAGATAGTAGACTTGTTTTTTCAGAAGCTAGTGAGAATGAACCTGAATTCTGGTGTCCCATTAGAAGAACATCAGCAAGGAAAGTCATTAAGATTTTCTGTTCATATCTACGGATAATAGCATCTGTATCGTAGCTCTTAGAACCTTGTGTACCGACTAGCTCAAAATCGAAAGCATCTTGTTTAGTATCTGGGTCAACAAACTTGGGAAATACTAGACCAGCTTGTTCGTTGGCGTTAATATTTCTTACAACTTTTTTCATGTACTCAAAAACAGCTTTCTTATCTTCAGAAGCATTCTCAGCCATGTATTCAGGTGGTAGCTTAATCATAGGCATACCGTTCATATCACGACTAATACCTACAGCTTCATATTCCTCAATAGTTGTTAAATACTTCCAAGGAATGAATACTTGTTTAAGTGGAGAGTTGCCTTCTGGATTATCCAGTTGAGCATTATGTCTAAAATGTAAAAATTTACTCCTAGGGATACCTACAAGTGTTCCATCAATATTATATCTTTGTGAACCACCCTTGACTTGGGAAAGGTCTTGAATAACACCGATTAAATCTCTACCTTCATCATCCCAAACCCAACGTTTAATAGATGCTTGGTTTCTGGCAGGTAGTTTCTTCCAGCCTATTAAGCCATCATCAAACTTAGATTTTTGATTCTTCTTTTTACGCCTTTTCCAAACCTTCTCATTAATAGAGAAGCCGTAAACTAGAATTGATAAAAACTCTTGAATATACTCAGCCCATGTTCTATCCATATCGTCCATACATTCTCGTATGAATTCGGTACGTCTTATTATGGTTTCATCAGCATCTTCAGGTTCTTCTACATGCCATTCAATCCTACGAATAGTATCTTCAATTACTGTTAAAGCAGAAGCTACTGTAGGGTGATATGTCATATTTTTAAAAGTATTTGCAGCCAGAGGAAATTCTAGGTCTCTATAGAAATCATCTCTAACAAGACCAAGAACATTAGGTAAACCTGTATTACCCACTTCTGGCATAACAACCCTTGCTGAGTTTGCAAGAAGTTTTTTATCTGTTACATTGTGTGTCAAAAGTTAGCTCCTTGCGGTTGTATCGAGAAGGGATTATTACCAGTAAGTCCAGAAGGACAAGAGAAACTAGGTATTGCCCTACGTTGACATAGCTCTTGAACTAAATCAGATACAGCATCCACAACATCATCGTGTCCTCTACCTGATCCAAAAGCTTCTAATTCATCATGGAATTGCTTATTCCAATCACCTTTTACAATTTTGATCATACCATTTTCTGCAAGAGCAGCAGCAGGTTCAAACCTTTTATCTTTACCAGTCTGAGTTTGCTTCTGTCTACAGGCATAACCACGTTCAAAGCATTTTGAGGAAACGTTATCAGCAGCAGATTTACCAGCAGCACCGGGATCACGAGGGATTGTAATAGTACAATCATGACCATCTTCTTTAGCAGTATCTAAAAGTTTCTCAATCACTCCAGCAGGTCTATCTCTGAACCTTTTCATATCAGTAATATAAACTGTACCTTCCCCGTCAATACAACCTTTCAAACCAACTGTAAAGTCGGGGTCAGGGTAAATCTCAGAAGGTAGTGNNAGGTAGTGTAGCTGCCATATCCCAACTACGTGCTGAGCGACAACCTTTAGGGACTTGGTATAATGAAATGGGATCACCACACCATTCTCTTTTCCAATAACCAGCAGCTTCTTCACGAGCATACCAGTTACCGTGTAACAATCTATCACATTCAACACGAGGTAGGTTTTCTAGCTTAGATAAATAGTCAGGCTCCATTTCAAGCAACTTGGGATTGTCTTTACAAGTAGCATTAATGAAACAGAAGGTCATAGGTGTTACACTAGGGTAGTTGTTGTTCCAATCTTCAAGAGATTGTTCAAACTCCATTTCACCACCAATTTGACCACAATAAACAATCTGTCCACAACGTTCTTCACGAGGAAAACCCTCTTTGTCTAGGTAGCCAGCTTTCTCTAGCCATACCCTTAAGAAAGAATCATAGTCGGGGTTGCAAGTCATTTTAAGGTGAGACTTCATTTCTGCATCAGTACGTAAACGAGATATGATATACATAATCTGTTCTTCTTCGAACTGAGTAGCCTCATCAACTAGGGCTTCTGAAATCTGCCAACCTTGGATATTGTATTTATCTTTAACATGCTCCATGTGACGCATCATCACTTGGGCTTTAGAAGGGAAAGTAATTTTAGAATCTTTAGATGATATGATTAGCTTCTCAAATACGTCACCGTACATTGATAAAGCAACATCCCACATACCACCAACACCTTTAAGCTGAGGTGTAGTACGTCTAAATACAACACCTCTAAACTTAGATAGGTGAACCCACTTAAGCAAATCCATTAAACCCATGTAGGACTTACCACTACCAGCAGCACCTCCAAACACCGTAATGGTTGCTTTTGAATTTATAAACATTTCCTGCTTTCTTGATGCAGGGCCAAACTTTGCAGCCATAATGCCTCCACATCATTAAGCAATTACTATAACCCATCTGACTTTAAAAGTCAAGTATTAATTTTAAATTATTTAGCGAATACTAGCTGTTGCATTAACAGCAGTTAAATCTTGTGTACTCTGCCTGTTTCTTATAAATAGTTCGATGAAATCATCTTTAACTAATTCAAGCTGCCAAACAACATATAAGTTAGCAGCAGCAGATGTACCAGCTTCAGCTTCAATACCTTCGTGTTCTAGTGAGCCATTCTTGTAAAGAGCCATCTGAACAATGTTATTACTAGCAGCAGTCTTTACATCAATAACAGCATCAATATAGATTGTAAAAGGTCTTTCACCTTTATAAGTTATTTTACCTGTAGAATCAGTTGTGAAATGTTTTGCGATTTCTTCTGTCCATACAGCATTAACTTTTTCGTATACATCTTGTGTGTTGATTGTTGTTGCTGTTGAATTACTGATGAAAAACAGAAGAGCAGCTTTAAGGGTATCAGTAATACCTGAATTATCCATAAAACTCCACTGAGTATCATCTTGTGTAATATTCTCTAAAGGAGTAAGACCTCCTAGGAATTCACAACTTGATACTGTAGCAACTGAACCAGCAGGAACATTACCGCTATCGGCTAAACCAGAGATACCAAATCCACCAGCAGGGCCAATAGCAACTAAATCTTGAATCTCTAATGTAGGGGCTGAGGATGTACCCATGTCAAGAGCTTTAAAAGTAGCACTTGTAGATTGAATAAGAATTTGTCTAATAGAGAATATATTGAATGTACCGTTAGCTAAGAAACCTTGGTCTGTATCAAATGCTCCACTGTTTGTCCAGTTAACACTTAAAAGATCGGTTGCAGAACCTAAAGAAGCTGATTGAAGGATTCTACAGTTGGCCATTGCAAGGATAGATGTACCTTGAACTGTATCTGTAAAGTTAAAGATAGTTGCAGTGTCAGCATCAATAGCAATATTACTTATAGCGAACTGTTCAACATCTGTACCTGTAAGTAGGTCTCCAGTAGTTGTACTAGTGATTTTAGCTGTACCAGCAGCAGCACCAGCAATAACTGATCTAGCACCTACAACAATACGATCATTGCCAATGTCAACATTACTATCACCAATCCAATACTCAGTATCATCTGCTAAAGTGATAACATCAGATACAGGAGTTGGGAAATCAGCAGCACTGTTAACTACAACCCTGTTATTAGGTGCAATTTGCTTAGCAATAAGTTCAGTGTTAATGTTTGTGTTGTTTGAATTTAATTTAATGAATGCGTTTCTTAACGGATCACCTGTTCCATCGTCAGGGTTAGTACCGACTAGTACTGGATCAATTACTGCCATAAGTCCCTCTAAATAGTAATAGTGTCAGCAGTATAAGCTGTTGTATCTGCTGTAAAAGTTGTGTTATCTGCTGTGAAGTCTGCACCTAAAGCACTACTAATTGTTGGGTTCAGAATCCAATTAAACCAAAGGTTTTGAAGTAGTGACATAATAATAATCCCCTAAACTGAGTAGATTACTTTGCAATCTTCACCAGCTACATCTGCTCTTGCATAAATATTACCTGTAGGTAATCCGCCACTTTTCATAAGAGCATTGCTAGGTAAGATAAGGTGATAGTTAGGATCATCTACTGCGGGAAGAGTACTTGCAAAGATGATTCTTAATGGATATGATGAAACATTTTGTACTAAAGCATCTGATGGAGTAAGCAAAACATATGTTGTTGAATCTACAGTAACATTGACAGAAGCCATTTTTCTTTCCTATATTGAGTTGAAGTTCCTTTTATACATCATATATATATTATAATTGTAATGCCCCGACAAAGCCTTCACGGTAAGTAAAAGGGAGGAAAAACTCACCGTTGCATTACATCCCACCCACAAACATCCCAAGGTAGCACTTGGAGATTCTTTTGTTGGCACAGAGCAAAGGATTCGAACCTCTATTGCATGGATTTGGAGGCCAGCCGATTACCGTTATCTTAACTCTGCCTTGTTGGTAGCGACACTAGGAATCGAACCTAGATCAGGAGTTTCGTAGACTCTTATTCTGTCCATTGAACTATGTCACTATTTAATTTGGTGGAGAAGGAGAGAATCGAACTCTCATCACCGCATTGCAAGTGCGGGGTAATCCCATTATACTACAACCCCAAAATAACCTGTCAGTTTGTGGATACTTTCGCATAGCCATGACAGGTATGATTAAATTGGTCTAGAAGATTGGATTCGAACCAATGACCACTCGTGTCCAAGACGAGTACTCTGACCAGACTGAGCTACTCCTAGATTGTAATTGGCGACCGTAAGGGGATTCGAACCCCTAGCGAGATGTTAGACAGACAACTATCATTCCCAGATGATCCCACGGCCTTAAATTGGTTCCCAAAGAGAGATTCGAACTCACAACCTTCACTTTACAAGAGTGCTGCACTACCAATTGTGCTATTCGGGAATTGTCTGCTGAGTCTTTTATAGACCACATAGAGAAGGTAGCAGTTCCTTTCCTCTACGAATGTTTGGTCAGGGGCCACAGTTTCGAACTGTGCATTACGAGGGTCACAACCTCGCCCATCATCCACCTCTGGCTACCCCTGCTAAATTGGCAGCGGGTACTGGGATCGAACCAGTAATATGAGAGTCAAAGGCTCATGTGTTTCCACTTACACCAACCCGCTATATAAATTGGTGGGTAAGATAGGAATCGAACCTATGTCTCCGGGGCTTCAACCCGGCGCTTGAACCAACTCAGCTACTCACCCTTGGCAGAAGACAACGGACTTGAACCGTAAGCGATTTCTCACTCAATCCGATTAGCAATCGGTTCCAGTACCCTGACTGGTTTATCTTCTAAATTTTGGTGGAGCAGGTTGGATTCGAACCAACACATCCTAGGACACAAGGTTACAGCTTGCTGCATTCGCCGATATGCGAGCTACTCCGATAAATCTCAAGTAGACACGCACATGGTAATCTACTTATCAACTAAAGTAATGATGGAAACTCTGACTAAATTGTTGATAAGTAAATACGAACATTGTAATTCTCCTGTGTGTAATAATAACTAAATAATAAATTGGAGCTTCATGAGAGTCTCGAACTCTCCCCCTCTGAGTGGAAGTCAGACATGCCGCCTACAACACCTATGAAGCTCGTAAAATGGAGCGGGTACGTGGATTCACACGTAGATCATCCCGCATAAACTCTTTGGTACTCTATGAGGGTTTCGATCCCTCTTCTCTACCTTGAAAGGGTAGTGACCTAGCCAGTAGTCGAATAGAGCATTATAAATTGGTGGGTAAGGAGAGACTCGAACTCTCAAAATCTGGTTTCTAAGACCAGCACGTATGCCAATTCCGTCACCTACCCAAACCTTATAATTTAATCTTAACATAATGTTTTCATATGTCAAGAGTAAATTACAAAATAAATTTTGGTACTCAGAGGTGGATTCGAACCACCATGAAGCGATTATCGGTCGCCCATAATAACCATTATATGATCCGAGTAATTTGGTGGGGTAGAAGGGTTCGAACCTTCGACCTTGGAGTTAAAAGCTCCCTGCTCTAACCAACTGAGCTACACCCCCATTGTTAATATAGGAGTGTATGATACAGTTTTATTTGCTATTGTCAATAACTTTTGCAGAATTATGTAAAACTTTTCTATACATATCTGCGATAACTTTATCTTGCTCCCACTCTTTAGCTAAGAGTTTCTCCTGTAATGCTAACATATCTTTTTGTGTGTCAGCAATCATTCCACTATTTTCTTCACTACGTTCAGATATTTCTGCCATAGCTTTTGTAATAGATTCAATGTTGATATTTGTTCGAGAGGACTCATACGCAACGTAAGAGTTAGAGCCAGAAATTAAAATTACCGCAATAAACGCTAGTGCAGTATTGTGGGTAAGCTGCTTCCACATCATAGCTAAAAGTTCCATCATAAGCATATCCTCACCAAACCTATGTAATTAGTGTTCACAAGGGATATGCGTTTATTATTGTTATAGTTATAAATGGGCATAGCCCTTACCTCATTAAGACCCTTCAGTAGGTACAGTAAGAGCGATTAATGGTTGAGGCTCTTCTTCTTTAGGTTCTTTAGATTCTTCTTTAGCTTCTGTAACTTTATTATTTGTTTTATCATTAGAATTCATTTTCTTAGGAGCTTCAATAACGTACTTAGCTGCACCTATGCGATCAGATACTTTAATCTCACCACCTACAGCTTCTTCATCTCCCATCATTACTGCAACGATTAATTGTGCAGCTTCTAATTGATTACTCTCAAACTTCTTAATAGCATCTTTAAGGGTGTTCTTTGATTTAGACCCTTTCGGTCTGCCACCCCTATTAATCTTCTTAGCAAACTCCTCATTACCAAATCCTCGTTTCTGAGGTATCTTAAGTGTAATCTTACTTAGACGTTCTCCATCTGCATTAAAGATATGCTTATTTCGAGTAGTAGGGATGCTATATAAACGATTACCTGCCTGATCAAAGATAGGTGTATCAGTGTCAGGGTTGTAAGGGTATGTTTTCATAAGCACTCCAGTAAAATGTATCTATATTAAATTTTATGTATTTTTCCAAGGGTAGTATAAACCTAAAAGAGGTTAATTAAAACCCCTTAGATTAAATTTTCTCAATTGTAAAGCCATAGATACTCTGTTCTTTTCTATAAGGATTAATAACACAACTTATATAACAAGAAACAGAATTAGTAGAAGCTTCTGTATACCCCTCACTAATTAAATATCTTGCTGCTGCTGTTTGAGATTTAAAATCGAGAGATAAATCCCCTTTTAAAAGTCTAACAGGGGTTGTTCTACTGCCCCAAACCATAACACCACTAATCTCTGCATGTTTAATATTCTCAGTTTGAGTACACCATTCTAGGTTATCTACAGCATTATTAGTTTTATCTAAATCTTTATGGTTTATAACTAATTTATCTTCAGTATCAGGTTTAGTTAAGAAAGTTTCAGCAACAACTTGATGAACGTACCTCTGTTTTAAAATATCGCCGTATTTAATATAGACGGAGCTGTAGTACCTACTTGTTTTAGGGTCTATCTTACTTCCTACCTTTTTAGGGTAACCCGCCTTAAGAGCTATAATAGTACCAAGATCACTAACAGCATACTGGTTATCTGTACCTTTAACAAACTTAAAAATTTCCTCCTTAGTAGGGAAATAAGCTTTTTCTGCAATTGCTCGTATTTTAGTTGGTGTTACCTCTGATGTAAAACCATAATCTTTAAAAGTAATCTTCCTAATTTTATTATACATGTCATAGGTAAATTCCAAACTATCATTGCCTAAAATTTCATCAGGAACACCTCTACACACAGTACAAGTTCCTTGTGATCTATTAACTAGGTCAACAGGTCTACACATAAACTTACAATTACACCTACTACACAACAATATAGAACTGTTCTTGAAAACACCTCCAGATAATATAGTAAGGTTGTTTTGTGATAAACTTTTTAATATTTCTTCTTTTTTCATTATAGAACTCCTCTATTAAAATTTTAATAGATCTTATACTAATTTATAAGATTTGTCAAGTGTTTTTATAAAATATTATAAAAGTCTTGTAAAATATCTTATCTTATGATCTATTAGTATATAGTAATAAAAATAAATAAATAANNTATGATATGATTAAAACACTTATAAGGTACTTTATAATGATTTTTACTTTTGTTTTTATATTAATTATTGAAGATAAGGAACTTATAAATTATTTTGTAAAGCACTTATAAGTATTTATAACGAACCGTTATAATATAAATAAGAATAGAGTGTTCATAAGAAAAACACTTTTATGTCTTTACATAAAAATTATATAGGAAATTAATACATGAGCAGATGTAAAAGCTGTGATATTGTTCTAAATACTATAGAGATTCTGTACAAGAACAAACACACGGGAGAGCATGAGGAGCTGTGTACATATTGTAGACAAGCATCCTTCGACACTACACCTTTACATGACTATGTGTGTGGATTAGAGACAGAAACTCTTTATGCCGCCATATTGAGAGAAGGTGTTTTAACGATTGAAGAACTACCAAACTTTGACGACGAGGAAAATTAAGATGATTAAAAATATTAAAGGCGATTTCGAAAACTTTGTTAAAGAGTTAGAAGAAGCTGTGAAAGAGGGTTATACTCATGATGGAAATGTAAGTGCTAGTGGTTGGGGACTAGGCCCTAAAACTCGTATGGCGAGTTATGATATTCTAACTAAAGAGTGCGGTAAAACATACGTAGCTCGTGGTTTATCTGGTATGGTAGCTATTGTTACTGAACTTGCTTCTGAGGGTCGTAAGATTCGTTCTGTAACACCTGTAAGTATTTATAAAGAACGTCTACTATCTGCTGAGTACCTTATGGTTTTACGTAAAGAAGAACCTAAGAAATGGGTTTCTGAAGATGAAGCTAAAGTTGTTACTGCTGGAGAAGGAGAGCTAACTTACTCGGGTAAAAATCAATGGGAAAATTTCTGTAAGTTAATGGCTGATTATCGTGCAGAGAATCCGATCAGTGATGATAAGCCAACAGATGATGAAGGTATTACTGTTAAAGAACCTGTTGACCTTATGAAACTTTCTAAGAAAGAGCTAGTAGCAATGTGTAAAGAACGTGGTCTTTCAGGTAACATCCAAGAAACTAAGAAAGTTCTTGTTGAGCGTTTAGAGGCTGACAATGGCTAACATAGATGAGTATCAAGCAATTTTACGTCAGTTAGACGAAAAAGAACTAATCGAACAAATCCAAAAGAACTTTTTAGAGATATGGGGAGAGTTAATCGAGGAACAAACTCAAAAAATCTTTGGTGGTGTTGAAGATACTCATTCTGTAGCTTGTAGTCATTGCTGTTTCTGTACAGGAGCGTGTAGAGGTAAAGTTTACCAACCTATAAGCTTCCAAGAGTTGTTTGATTTCACTACATAGGAGAAATTATGGGATATAAATACTTTAGTGACGATGAACTAAGGTGTCAATGTGGGTGCGGGGTTTTAAACCCCAATCCTGAATTTGATGTACTTATGCAAATAATGGATAAAATAAGGGAAGAATATGGAAAACCTCTTCGTGTTACCTCTGGTTATCGCTGTGCTAATCATCCTATTGAAAAGAAGAAAGCAAAACCGGGGCAACATAACGTTGCAGCTATTGATCTTGGCGTTAGCAGAAAAGACGCTGTTAGACTTCTACGAATTGCTATGTCTTATCAATCTATCAGGGGAATAGGAGTTCAACAGAAGGGTGATGCAAGGTTTCTTCACTTCGATATGAGAACTGAACCTACCATCTGGAGTTACTGATGAAACCTGAAGATATTTTCATGATTATTGTGTGGTTACTTGCAATATACTTTGTAATGACCTTCTAGATAGCCAAATATGGACAGGAGAGCCTCTCTAAGAAGACTTCAGAAGCTCTTAGGGTGATTGTATAGATATTGTTATAATAGCCCTTATATGGCCTATAAGGACGTTTTATTTGTTCTTAGAAGCTGTTTAAGGGCTATAAACATCGATTATTTGTTAGTAATAGAAGATTTTGATCTTTAAACCTCGTTTTCTTGCGTTTTCTATCATATTTGCTGTCCCACGAGACTTTCCATCCCAAAATGCTATTAAAGCATCTGCATAGTCAGCCATTTCAGCATTTCGTATATGACCAGCACTTTTTCCATGAATATCCCACATAGCAGGGAATTCTTTGGTTCTTTTCTGAAGAACTTGATTAGAATATATCCTTCCTACCCTATCAGCCCCTCTAGCACACCCATCAACGATTTCTACATCGGGATTATGTTTGTGAAGAATACTATGAATCTGTTTAAGAGCCTCTTCTACTTTTTCGAAGTCATATTTTGTATGAGAACCTTCTACTAAGCAGAAATCTCTTCCTCCAGCTATGATTACTTTTAACAAACCGTTACCTCCTTTTCGCGCAATCCAAAAAATGGATTATTTTAATGAACATTGTTTAGTATATAAATATTGTACAAGAAGAATATAATTGTGTTCTATCGAACAAGCCGTTATAATCATAAATAATTGAACGAATAAAATCCATTATAAATATCTTATAAATATCTTATAAATATTATTAATATATTATATATGTTTATTTGTTTATTATTTATTACTTATATATTATTATAAGTGTTTTATAATATATATTATATATGTCTTATAAATGATAATAAAAAATTCCATAAAAGTCAAGATAAATAATTAGTTTATTTTAATGGTTTTACTTGACAAGATATAATTTTAATGAAATAATAGTGTCATATTAATTTAAAAGAGGAGATGAGAAATGTATCCACAAAGAAAACTAGTACAAGCTATATGGAATCCAGATAAATCTGCTTTAGATATTGAAGAACTTATAGCTGTTGCAGAAGTTCTTAAAATTCCTAGTAAAAAGTTTACTGATGCGATAGAGTTTAGTCACGATATTACAGTAGAAATCATAATGAACTTAATTGTCGGTGATGATTGGTTTGAAAATAAAGGAGATTGAACATTGAGATTTAGAATAAAGTATTATAAAATGTTTAATGGGATTGAAAGATACACTCCTCAACAAAGAGGTATTTTGTTTTGGGTTAATATGTGGGATTATTCTGTAGATAGTGAAGCTGTCTTTGATACAGAAGAAGATGCCCAAGAGTTTATTGATTCCTATATTAGAAAGGTTAGTTTTAGAGAACAATTGGAAAAGGGACGTAAAGTTGTTAAGAGAGGTGTAAAATGTTACCAACCGAAGTAGAGTCTAAATATTTAGTGCTTAAAACAGAAGATATTAATAAGTATCTTACTGATCGTATGAAAAACGGTATTGCTACTATTTGTGCAGAAATTAAGAAAGGTCGTATAGCAGATGGAAAAACTCCAAGTAAAGAATACTTGCTTGTTAATAGTGATTCTATTTACATTGATGCTCATTGGGCTTTAATGAAAGATGAGATTAATAAGAAAGAATCTAAAGAGTTTTGGGAAAAATACGAAAAAGGTGAGTTTGGAGATGAAAATACTCAAGAAGATATAAAATGGGTTTAAGAGTATTCTTAGAGCAATTAGATAAAAGGATAATACCATGAAGTATAGAATTAAAGTAGTATCTTTTGCAGATGGTCGTAATACATTTTACCCTCAATATAAAAAGTTTATCTTTTGGAGAAATTTTATTAAATTTAGTACAAATTTTGTTGATGATTATTTTGTTAACGTTTGGTTCAATGATGAAATCAGGGCTAGAAAATATATTAATGATCATAAGGCACAAATTTATAGAGATAAACTTAAGAATAAAAAGGTTGATGAAAATATTATTTATTTAGATTAAAAATAACGAATATACCGGAGAGGTAATTAATGGCTAAAAGAGCAGATCAAGTAAAGGCTTTTGTAATGTATAACCCAAGTACAGGTGAGGTATTCCAAGGGACTAGTGGTAAGACAGTATTCTCTTCTAAGAGTGCTGCTAAGAATTCATGGAATCAATGGAATAGAGCTAGAAATTGGTATAATAAAGAACTTAGATATATTACTTTTGACGAACAATCAGATTGGGAATTAAAAGAGTTTACACTAGACTTGGTGATTGAATGACAACCAGTGCTGAGATACAGTTTGTAGATAGAACCTTTGAAAGGTTTGATGTTAATGAATTTTATGCTAAAGTAGATGTACAGTATCTTAAAGATAAACAAATGTTTGAAATCAAGACTGTAACGAATCATGGTTATAAAAGAATTCATAGGTTCATGAGAGAGCAAATAAGAAGTATTTGGTATGACTAAAAGGAGGTTGTAAATGATTAAAAGAAATATTACAAAATACTTAAACACAGTAGATTTTGATTAATTTGTCAGGAGTAATAAAATATGAATAACTTACCAGCTTATTTTATTGGAGGGCCTTATGACCTTTCAAAACATATGTTGACTGAAGAGAAGGTTTATATAAAGTTCTTAGGTCATAAAAGTACAGTTAGACATTCTAATGTTTTTAATAATAATGAAAATACAGAAGTTATTGAGTATGTTTACAGATTACTTACCAAGACTATTGCTAANNCTATTGCTAACGAACTTATTTATGAATATGTTGGTATACAAGATTTTAAAAACTAAAGGAGAATAAAATATGTATGATGTTAAAGATTCAAATGAGATTAAACTATTAGAGGTTTGTGACAGGGATACCCATGAAGTTAAAACATCTTACCTAG
>JABAHQ010005276.1_pt1 | contig 80670 bp, 73 predicted proteins | sample 7062091 | NCBI WGS metagenome assembly JABAHQ01 (sample SAMN14534359, study PRJNA622989) | marine sediment metagenome | biome: marine biome [ENVO:00000428]; feature: marine pelagic biome [ENVO:01000023]; material: deep marine sediment [ENVO:00002113] | place: India: Gulf of Kutch | collected...
CCGCAACCTGCATGACAGCGGCATCAAGGTCGTTGTCGGCCTGCGCAAGGAAAGTCAATTCTGGAAACGCGCGCAAAAGGACGGCCTCAAAGTCATGACGGTTCCCGAAGCCTCCAAGGCCGCGGACATCATCATGATCCTGATTCCGGATGACAAACAGCGGGCCATGTATGAAAACGACATCGCCCCGCACCTGAAAAAAGGCGATGCGGTTGCGTTCGGCCACGGGTTCAATATCCATTTCGGGCAGGTGGTCCCGCCGGACACCGTCGACGTGTTCATGGTCGCTCCCAAGGGGCCGGGGCACCTGGTCCGCCGCACCTATGAGCAGGGCGCCGGAGTACCGTGTCTCATGGCAATCCATCAGGACGTTACCAAAAAAGCCCGGCAGGTCGCCCTCGCTTACGCCAAAGGCATCGGCGGAACCCGGGCGGGCGTTCTGGAAACCAGCTTCAAGGAAGAAACGGAAACCGACCTGTTCGGCGAACAGGCGGTGCTGTGCGGCGGCGTTACCGAATTGATCCGCGCGGGATTCGATACCCTGGTCGAAGCGGGTTACTCCCCGGACCTCGCGTATTTCGAATGCCTGCACGAACTCAAACTGATCGTCGACCTGATTTACGAAGGCGGCATCGGCAACATGCGCTACTCCATCAGCACCACCGCGGCTTACGGAGACGTCACCCGCGGCCCAAGGCTGATCACGGAAAAAACCCGTAAGGAGATGAAAAAGATTCTCTCGGAAATCCAGAGCGGCAGTTTCGCCCGCGAATTCATTCTGGAAAATCAGGCTAACCGACCTGTTTTTAATGCCTTGCTAAAAAAGGACTCTGAGCATATGATAGAAGAAGTGGGGGAACGTTTGAGAAAAATGATGCCCTTTGTCGGTCAGAAACTGAAGTGACTCCGGAGTACTAATGAAAATACCCATCGCCTCCGATGGTTACAGGTTTATCATCCCCCTTTTTATCTTAACGATTCTGTTGGTTGCGATGTCCCAGCCGTGGGCGGCCGGGATTTCGGGACTCGGCTTTCTGTTCGTCCTCAATTTCTTCCGGGACCCGGAACGCGCCATCCCGGAACAGCCGGGAGTGGTGGTCTCGCCCGCCGACGGCAAGGTGGTCGAGATTGTCGAGGAGCAGGATGCGCTTCTGGATGAGCCCTATACACGGATCAGCATCTTCCTGAACATATTCAATGTGCATGTTCAGCGCACCCCGGTGGCGGGAACCATCGAAAAGGTAAAATACAACAAGGGAAAATTTCTGAATGCCGCCAGCCACAAGGCCTCCCTCGACAACGAACAGAACGCCATGATTATCGATAACGGCAATCAAAAAGTTCTAGTAAAGCAAATCGCAGGTTTAATCGCCAGACGTATTGTATGTTGGGCCAAAGAAGGTGATAATTATAATCTGGGGCAACGGTTCGGCCTGATCCGTTTCGGCTCAAGGGTCGATCTCTTCCTGCCGTTGAATTCCCGGATAGAGGTTTCGCTCGGAGATCATGTCAGCGGGGGAAGCAGTATCATCGGCTATCTCAAACAATAATCAGCGCGCATGAACAAAGTACCCAAAGTCCAGTTGAAAAAAGGCATCTATATTCTGCCCAGTCTGTTCACGACGGGCAATGTGTTCTGCGGATTCTACGCCTTTATCACCGTCCTCAACAATCAGTACTTCATGGCCGCGGTGGCGATCGTGGTCGCCATCATATTCGACTGCCTGGACGGACGGGTGGCGCGCCTGACCAAAACCACCAGCGCCTTTGGCGTGCAATACGATTCGCTGGCCGATGTCATTTCGTTCGGCATGGCCCCGGCCCTGCTGGCTTACGCCTGGGTGCTGAAACCGTTCGGACGCCTGGGCTGGATGGCGGCGTTCCTGTTTCTGTTGTGCGGCGCCCTGCGCCTGGCCCGGTTCAATGTCACCAAACCGGATACCACAGGAGATCATTTCATTGGACTGCCGATTCCCGCCGCGGCGGCGGTCATCGCTTCCATCATCATCGCGTTTGAAGACCTGTTCGCCACCCGGTTGAATCCCATGATCATGGTCGGAGTGGTCTATCTTCTCGCGTTCCTGATGGTAAGCAACATCAAGTATCCGGCGTTCAAAAAATTTCAATTTAAAAAACGGGTGACGTTTACCCGTTTTCTGTTCATCATCCTGTTTATTTACGCACTGGCCACCATTCCCAGAGTGGCCCTGTTTTCACTTAGCTTTGCTTACGCGCTGTCGGGTCCCGTTTTATTCACTATTGCTCTTTTTAAAAACAAGGATTCCTCCAAGTTACGCGAACCTTTAACCAAATAAATTTTAAAGGGATCCTGATATTCCGCTTTCGCAGGATCCCTGAAGCGGGTAACTCCAATCGTTAATCCAATTCGATAAACAAAAATATGTCCTGGTTAGAACGAATCATATCCAAAACGGGGATCGGCAAAAAACCCCCGAAACCCAAAGAAGAGTGGATCGAGTGCAAGAAATGCAAGGAACAGATCCTGGAAGGCGAACTGGCGCATAACGCCCAAATCTGCCCGAAGTGCGACCATCATTTCCGCATGAACGCCGTCGACCGCATCCTGTTGCTGGTCAACCCGGACTCCTTCGTGGAATGCGACGCCAACCTCGTCTCCGGCGATCCCATCAAGTTCAAGGATAAGAAAAAATACAAGGACCGTGTCAAAGCCGCCCTCAAAAAGGGCGGAAGCACGGACTCGATCGTCTGCGGTACCGGGAAAATCGGCGAACATGAAGTGGAGTTGTGCGTGTTCGATTTCTTCTTCCTGGGAGGCAGTATGGGATCGGTCGTCGGCGAAAAAATCACCCGCGGCATCGAACGCGCCATCGAAAACGACCGGGCGGTGATCATCGTCAGTTGTTCCGGCGGCGCCCGCATGCAGGAAGGCATCCTCTCCCTCATGCAAATGGCCAAAACCTCCGCCGCACTGAAAAAACTGGCGGACCGGCAACTGCCCTATATTTCCATTCTGACCGACCCCACCACCGGCGGCGTGTCTGCCAGTTTTGCGTTTCTGGGAGACATCATCATCGCCGAACCGGGCGCCCTGGTCGGCTTCGCCGGACCGCGCGTCATCGAGCAGACCATCCGCCAGAAACTGCCGGAAGGCTTCCAGCGCGCCGAGTTCCTGCTGGAACACGGCCTCATCGACCAGGTCGTCCACCGCAAGGAACTGCGGGAGCGCCTCGAACAATTGCTCAGCCACATGAAAAACACCCCCATCCCCAGCGTGCCGCTGGACCCAAATGGCTGACAGTTCCTCGCTAACACTGCCCCTTGAGCGCAACCGGGCAAGGCCCGTGTAAATTCAGCTCCGGCACGTTGCCAGTCCTGTAAATCCCGGTCATCCTGTTATCCGGTCAGATGTTTGGATTCATCCTTTTCCGCCGCCATTTTAAAAATTTTCTTTTACATTTTCCCTTTCCGGGTACAATCAGGGCGGTCGCTGAAAATCTTTTTTCGAGCCGAGGCCCATGAAACAGTATTTTGACATTTTAAAATTGCCGCCGGGAGCCTCCTGGAAGGAAATCAAACGCGCCTACAAGGCCGAGGTCAAGCGCTGGCACCCGGACCGGTTTCCCGCCGAGGATGCCCGGGCCCAGAAAAAAGCCCACGCGCGGTTCCAGAAAATCGGCGAAGCCTATCGCTTCCTGGAAAATATCTACGGCGACCGGTCGCGCACGAAATATTCCGACGAGCAACCAGAGGGTTCTTCCCAGCGACCGTTTACGCCGGACGATCCCCATCAGGATAAAGAACCGCACTCCTCCACCGAGGAATCGGAAGAAGCGCACGGCTTCTTCACCCGTTCCTGGCCCAACGGAGATATGTATGAAGGCCAGATCATCAACGGCATGATGCACGGCATGGGCATCTACACTTCCGCCAACGGCGACAAGTACACCGGGCAATTCAAATACGGCAAGGCGGACGGGCAAGGCAAGATGGTGTATTCCAATGGCGACACCTACTCCGGAGAGTTTCATCAGGACGCCATGCACGGCAAGGGACAATACATCTACGCCAACGGCGACCGCTACATCGGCCAGTTCATGAACGACCTGCCGCACGGCGAAGGCGTGCACATCGTGCATGGCGGACAAGTCTACGCCGGCCAGTGGGAACACGGCCAACTCCTGGCCTGACCCTCCGGCGGGGGAATTGGCTGACCGTTACCCGCCAACATTGATCCCTCTGCGCAAGCGGAGTCGCTCCGCTGCGGGCCAAATGGGCGGGGGCCTCTTCCAACAAAAAAAAATCCTCCAGGTAAACATGCTCCCCCTCCCTCTTATTGTTACACAATCTTCACAAGTAAATGCCCATATGGCGTTTATATTGACAATTCAAACCACCAATAGTAGGTTATGGACAAAATCATCTTGTCAGCAATCCAAAAAATAAAGTGATTTTAAATTCCTTCAATAGGGGGAAGTTTGAATACATAATCGGGTTTTTTCGCCTGGTATCTTTACTTGTCATCGCTTCTCATTTGTTCGCCTGCGCTCCCGCTATTCTTCCAGACCAGGTTATAGAAACCCAAGAAATTTTTCCCTCGGACCTTTTCAAAGGGGCTACCACCCGAGAAAACAGCTATTTTTCGGCAGGGTACCGAGGCGGAAATTAATAAGAATCTCTTGTCCATCTCTTCATAAATAGGAAAAGCTGTCAAAAGCCGGGGATATATTAAATCGAAGGATAGGGTTTTCCATGTTTAGAAATCATTGCTTTAAACCATTACCCCTATTATTTTTATTTTTCCTTTCCCTGTTCGAATTCTGTTTTTTGTCCGGTTGCGGCGGTGGTCCCAGTTTTAAAAAAGAGATTGTGAATTTCCATCCTTTATACGAAAAAGAGTTTTCGAAACGCTCCAGCCCCGCCCGCATAAGTTCCTCCTCCGGGGATTCCTTGAAGCAATCCGGTCATTTCGTGATGGGTACGATGGCTGTTGAACACACGGATCGGGTTTGCTGGGAAGATTCCTCTTGCAAAACCAATACCCATAATCGAACTTCCACCGCTGTTTTGGCCCAGGAAGCGGGCAAAAAGGGAGGGGATTTGGTAATTCTAAACAAAAATAACCAGCAAAATGTTCGGAATATCCAGAAATATGGCGCCTGCATCAGGTCCGAAAACAAATGCACCCAAGTTTGGGTCTCGGATTACCGGCAAGAGTGTTCAGGCATGGGGTCATCCTATAGTTGCCGGTCTGTGGCTGCCGGGGGGCATTCTGAAACCACATGCATCGATGAATGCAAGCAATGGGCAGTAATCCCTGGAAAACTTCATTACACCGTCAGTATTGGGACGATTTGGAGGCATGACCCTGAGATGGTCAGTGAAATTGAAGCACTCGCCAAAGCCAACCGTACGAAGGATATTTTCAAAACCATTCAGGGCGGTGATGTAAAGCGGTTCAAGGAATTACTGGCAATAGAAAGCCGTCAGCCGGTAAGCAAAGAGAAGGAAGCTCTGCTAATAGCGGCTGTGAAAAATCAGCAGTATGAAATTTACACCCTTCTGAAACCCACAAAAAAAGACGTCAACACCAAAGGCACGGATGATTTAACCGCCCTGCATTACGCGGTTGAGCAGAGGAATCCCAAGATGGCTGAAATGCTTTTGAAAAATGGAGCCGACATCAATGCCCGGGACAGTTCCGGCAATACGCCTCTGCACCGAGCCATCTCCAAGGGAAAAGATAATATACAAACAATTTTTCTTTTATTACAAACGGGAGCCGACGTTAACGCTCCGGATAAATACCAATACACACCTCTGCATTTCGCCACCATGTACCGGGACACCCCTGTCGTTCAGTTATTATTGAAACGGGGTGCCGACGTCAATAAAACCAATTTCAAGGGCGATACGGCGTTGCACAAGGCGGTGCGGAAGCTGGACCTGAAGGGGATTCAGTTATTGCTGGATCACGGCGCGGCCGTCAATGCCAAGAATAGAAAAGGGCTTACTCCCTTGAAGGAGGCCAATAAACGAACCCAAGATAAAAAGAAAGTCGTCGAGCTCCTAAAGAAATACGGCGCCCAATAACCGATATGGGACATAAGGGTATGAATCTTAATAAGATTGAGTAGACTTGTAATTTACCCATCTATAGAGGGCTTTATGAGGAGATCACCATATTTTCATTTGATGTGTTTATTAGCAATTGTTTCGCATATAACTGCTTGCATTCACGGCCCCAGGCTCCCTGAACGGATTTATACAACCGAAGAGGTCTACCCGCCAGAAACCTTTTCTGGAGCCAACCTTCTGCCTCAGAAAAAAGGCAAAATAGAAAAGTCTTTTGAAGCCTCTTATGATACTGTTTTTCGTGCGCTCCGGCTTTCTCTCTCCAAATACAAATACTATACGGATAGTGTTATGGAAAAAAAGGGAATCATATTGGCTTCCAAAATGGTTTCAATAAACGATACTGTTTCAATTGATGGAGCCCGGATTGCGGTATCTAAAATGATGTATTTCCTTGGAGCCAAATTAAAAAAAGTGGGCCCGGAGCGGACTCAATTAGCCCTTTACCAGAAAATGCAAGGAGAATGCTCCTCTTCCGGTTATGGCACAGCAGTTATTGGAACCATATTTTCCCTCGGACTATTAGGTCCCACGATTTTCGATGGGGTCGCCGAGGAACAAAAAGCTTGTAAAGAGCTGTCCACCCTTCATCCCGATGAGAAGGATCTTAAAGGGATAATGCGGAGTGTTGACGGCATTTTGCTGGAAGGTGGCGATATTTAGGAAAGGTCTTTAAGATTGCACCCATAAAAAAAGCCGCCCCGAAACGGGACGGCCTATGTGTTTTCTAAAAAGAATTTCGCGCTAGATGCCGAGGGCGTTGACGGCGTCTTCCAGGGACATGGCGGTGCAGGAGAAGATCGGCGTGTCTTCCAGCGTGTAGCGACTGCCTTCCGTCTCCCGCAAATCCATCACCAGGTCGACAAAGTCATCCGGGTAATCCGTCTCGAAGGCCACCACGAATTCGTAATCGTCGATCCCGAAGGAGTAAGTGGTGTTCAGTTTGACCGAGGGATACTTGTTGCCGACGAAGATATGCTCGTCCATGATGCCCTGCCGGGTGAACTTGGTGAGCAGGTACCATTCCCGCTTTTTGGTGAACGGATAGATGAACAGGTACTTGGCCTTGCCGGGAATGATGTGCGTCCGGTCTTCCTCGTGTTCCGGGTTGAAGATGTCCATGTACATGGACTTCTTGGTCTGCGAGAAATACGAATAGGTCTGTTGGAGGTATTTGCCGAGACCGGTGCGGTACAGCTTGGTGGTCATCTCCTGAAACAGTTCCATCTTGTAGGACACCCGCCAGAACATCAGTTCCGCATCCGCGCGGATACCCATGGTGGTGTAGCTGAGCAGGATGATGTCGTCCCGGCTGTCGTACTCTTCCAGCACTTCCAGAAATTCCTTTTTGCCTTTGTCGATTTCTTTCTGCGGCAGGCGGCGGTAGGCCGGGTCCAGCTTGAAGAAGGAAAAATTCACAAACTGACGGGGAACTTTTTTCTCTTCTCCTGTTTCAGTCTGTTCCTGCGCCTGCTTTTTTCTCCGGGATTCGGCGATGGCATCGGCTTCCCGTTCCTGACGGGCGCGGGAAACGACATCGTCGTCGATCAATTCAATATTCTTATCCTTGGCGTATTGTTCGATTCCGCGCACCACGCTTTTGCGCACGAAAAAAGGAACATTCAGCATCCGGGCCCGGGCGTCTTCCGTCCAGTCCAGCTCGGTGGCGGGCATCATCTCATCCAGTTCTTTGTCATCAATCGCCATGGTTCAGTCTCTATAAATTAGGTTGGTAAGGTTTGGCAAAATTATACTATAATCCCATAAAATAGCAATTTTATTGTTTTTTAAGGCCTATGGACATCCTCTTTCCCATCTCCAACGGGAAACCGGACTTTTTTTGACGGCCAATAATAAGCACAGGCAACGGGAATTGCAACCTGAAACATCCCTGGAGAAACCATGAAAACACAAGTGTTTATCGATCTCGAGGATCAGTTCGGGGCACATAATTACAAACCGCTGGATGTGGTGCTCTGCCGGGGCGAAGGACTCTGGGTGTGGGATGTGGACGGCAACAGGTACATGGACTGCCTGGCCGCCTATTCCGCAGTCAATCAGGGCCATTGCCATCCCCGCATCCTGCAGGCTTTGAAACAGCAGGCGGAAAAGCTGACCCTGGTCTCCCGCGCTTTTCGCCACGATCAACTGGGACCGTTTTACCGGGAAGTCTGCGAACTCACCCGGTCGCACAGCGTTCTGCCGATGAACAGCGGCGCCGAAGCGGTGGAAACCGCCATCAAGGCGGTCCGCAAATGGGGGTATCAGGTCAAAAAGGTTCCGGAGGGGCAGGCGGAAATCATCGTCTGCGCCAACAATTTTCACGGCCGCACGCTGACCATCGTCGGCTTCAGCACCGAAGAGCAATACCGGAACGGCTACTCGCCTTTCACGCCCGGCTTCAAAATCATTCCCTTTGGCGATGCCGAAGCGCTGGAAAAGGCCATCACCCCCAACACCGTCGGCTTTCTGGTCGAGCCGATACAAGGCGAAGGCGGGGTGATCGTTCCCCCGGCCGGATACCTGAAAGAAGTGCGGCGCCTGTGCGACCAGCACAAGGTTTCACTCATCCTCGACGAAATCCAGACCGGCCTGGGACGCACCGGCAAACTGTTCGCGGAGGAACACGACGGCATCGAATCGGACCTCACCATCATCGGCAAAGCCCTGTCCGGCGGTTTTTACCCGGTCTCCGCCGTGCTTTCCAACCGCGAGGTTCTGGATGTATTCCAACCGGGAGACCACGGCAGTACCTTCGGCGGCAACCCGCTGGCCTGCGCCGTCGCGCGGGAGGCCCTCAGGGTTCTGGTGGAGGAAAAGCTGATCGAAAATTCCGCCGAAATGGGTGCCTACTTCATGGAGCAGTTGAAGAAAATCGCCTCGCCCCACATCAAGGAAATCCGCGGCAAAGGTTTGATGATCGGCATCGAACTGCATCCGGAAGCGGGCGGCGCCCGGCGGTTCTGCGAAGCCCTGCAGACGAAGGGACTGTTGTGCAAAGAAACTCACCAGCACGTTCTACGCATCGCGCCACCGTTGATCATCCAGAAACCGGAAATCGACTGGGCTCTGGAACGGCTGTCCGATGTGTTAAGCTGAAGATTGAATTCCATACTTATTTCAACTGACATGACACAAGTCGTTCTCATTCAAGGTAGCCTCAATAAAGAATCGCGGACGGCGATATTGGTGGATTACGTCGCCCAAGAACTGAACCACGCCGGATTGACTGCGAAGGTGCTGGATTTGCGCGAGATCGAAATGGAGTTTTGCGACGCCCGGCCCCTGAAGGAATACTCTCAAGATCTACAAAACGCCTATAATGAAATGGAGCAGGTGTCCGCGTTCGTTTTTGGAATGCCCGTCTACTGCTTCTCCGTTTCCGGCCCGCTCAAAAACTTCATCGATATCACCAGCGGAGCGCTGGAAAAGAAAGCGGCCGGCATCCTCTGCAACGCCGGGGGCAACCGGTCCTATCTGGCTTCGGGCGACCTGAGCAAGATACTGGCCTACGAATCGCATGTCACCACTATCCAGCCGGTGGTGTACTCCAGTTATGAGGACTTTGAGGACCGGAAACTGACCGGGGAAAAAGTAAAATCCAACGCCCGGGAAATGGTGGAGAATCTGACCGATTATTTGAAAAACAAGCTATGAAACTCAACGATCATACTCCGTCTGGGCAATGGCTGCGGGCACTCCTGCTCTCTGTCATGTTTTTAATGGCGGCAGGCTATTCCTTATTCCATCCCGCCCCAACCATGCCGGGCAGAATTCGACTTTTGGACAGGCGTTGACCCAAGCCGCGCTGGAACGTACCCGTCACAACGTCCGGTACGATGGGGCCTACCGGAAAATTGCCTATCCCGGAGGGGACGTGCCGGACGACACCGGTGTGTGCACAGATGTCGTGATCCGCAGTTACCGGGCGTTGGGCATCGACCTGCAAAAGGAAGTCCACGAGGAAATGAAAGCTCACTTCAGCGCCTACCCGGACAACTGGGGCCTGAAACAAACCGATCCCAACATCGACCACCGCCGGGTGCCGAACCTGCAGGTGTTTTTCAAGCGAAAAGGCGCGTCTCTTAAAATTACCGACAACCCCAAAGATTACCGGCCCGGCGACCTGGTGACCTGGCGTTTGGACAACCACCTGCCGCATATCGGCATCGTGGTGAACCGGATCAGCCCCGACGGGGAGCGCCACCGTTGATCATCCAGAAACCGGAAATTGATTGGGCCTTGGAACGGCTGGCGGATGTGTTAAGCTGAAAATAAGTTTTAACCTTGCCCGTCGGTCGCTTAATATGTCGAACGCGAACTTTTCAACTCCTGCCACGCACTTTGCCAACAGGCCCACGGTACATATTCGGCCAGCCCGGCCCGAAGATGCGGAATTCATCATTGAGTACTGTCAACAGCTGGCGCTGGAAACCGAACCCCGGCCCCTGGATGCGGCCAACATGCGTCAGGGCGTCGAACAGGGCCTGACCCAACCGGACAAATGCCTGTTTTTTGTTGCGGAAGTCGACGGGCGAGTGGTGGGCCAGGCCATGATCACTTATGAATGGGGGGATTGGCGGAACGGCGATTTCTGGTGGTTTCAAAGCGTTTACGTCCACCCCGATTACCGCCGGCAGGGCGTTTTCAAAACCCTGTTCCGGCATATTCAATCCTTGGCACATAAGGATAAAAAAACCAAAGGGTTACGGATCCATGTGGAGGCGAGTAATACCGTCGGGGAGACGGTCTACCGACGATTGGGCTTCCACCCCACCGAAAACCGGATTTTCGAATCCCGCTTCCTGTCCCCGCTTCCCCAATAAAAGATTTTTATATTTAAAATTAAAGCCTTATCATAGAAAGAAAGAGACTTTCTATCTAAAGTCGGGTCACTTTTCTTACTCTACAGGAGGCCGTATTCATGCAATCGGGAAATGAGAACCAACCCCAGACAAATTCTTATCCAACGGTTGAGAGGCCAAGGAGTTCCATCCGTTGGGTTTCCCTGATTATCCTGCTCATGACCCTGGGGCTTCTGGTTCAGGGATGCGTCATCCATAGTCATGGCAAACGGAACAACCGGCATAAAAATAGAACCATAGTCAAACACCGTCACCAGCAGAACCCGCCGCGAAAAACTTACATTATTCAGAAAAATAATAATCCACCGCAATACAACCGGTCCCGATCGCATTCGGTAGAAGCGGAAACCCAGCACCCGCAACCTCCGTCCCACGCCCGGTCGCATGAAGTGGCCCAGGGAAAACCTTTCAGGGAAGAAGGACATCCTTCCGATAATGGCAATGGCCGCGGGAAGGAACACGGCAAACCGGTTAAAGATGAAACTCACCCATCGATGATGGCGAAAGCCCATAAGGGTGGACCGGGCGGACCCAACAAGGGTCCGGACAAGATGGCCAAAGGCAACAAAGGCGGTCCGGGCGGACCCAACAAGGGTCCGGACAAGATGGCCAAAGGCAACAAAGGCGGTCCGGGTGGACCCAACAAAGGTCCGGATAAGATGGCCAAAGGCAAGCAAGGCGGTCCCGGCGGACCCAACAAGGGTCCGGATAAAATGGCCCAAGGCAAGCAAGGCGGTCCGGGTGGATTCTCCTCCATGGATTCCGGTTCATCTCCGGAACGCGGGCGGGGCCGGGGCAAGCCGGGGAAATCGCCGAAAGGTGGAAGCCCGGAACCTTCCGCTCCTGCTGTGCAGGAGAATATGCAGGTGGCCAAAGCCGAACCGATGGCAGAACCGACCCGCGGCCGGGGCAAAGGAAAAAGAGGCAAAGGCGGCAAGCGGCAGGAAACCACCGCCGCCCTGTCTTCTCCCGAGCCGGCACCGGCGCCTGCTCCGCAACCCGCACAGAGTGTGGAACAGCCCCAGCCGACCACCGCTTCGATTTCATCTTCAGTATTTGACGACCCCCAGCGGCGGACCATTTTGAATTATTTCAGTCAAAATCCCCTGCCCTCCCCGCAGCCCGCGGGAGGAAGAGGAAAGGGCAAAGGCCGGGGAAAATCTTCGAAGAACAACAATGTTCAACGAGTTGCCGTCAATGATGTGGTGACCTCCGCCACCGAAAGTTTACCGGGAAACCTGAAGGCTCAGTTACCCCCGTCCGGTCCCAACACCCGGCGGGTTCTATATCACGATCAGGTGCTGCTTTTGGATTCCGAATCGGGGAGGGTTCTGGATGTGATCAATCTTTCACGTTGATATTTCTGCCTGGAGGAAAATCCCGGCCGTTTTAATAAGGCTGAATTCAGTTGTTTTTAAATTTCAATTTCAATAAGTCTTTGAATTGTTTAATCTGTAACGTGCGAGGAGTAAAGCAAGGGGGGTAAACTTGAATTATGTCTGGAGATTTTTTATGTACTTGATGAAAGCGATCCGTAATTCCAACCCCTCGAACTCCCAAAGTCCCATGGGTTCCCGGAACATCAAAGCTTTCCTGATGGCCCTTCTTTTTCTGACGGCCACGATAAGCGCCGGATGCATTGTCCATCACAAACACCCTGGGAGAGGGCATGGGCACTATCGCGGACACGGGCACCACAAGGGCAAGCATAAAGTGCGCGGTGTATATGTCAGGCCGAAAGCGGAAATTTCCGTCTCGCCCTTTGTTGTTATTGACGATTAAAGGCATGCGCGACTCGTCGGCGCCGGGCCTGTACCATTCAACTTCATACCGGGAGAACTGACAGATGGTTTCAAATACCCCCCCTATGGCTCGAAAAACATCGAAATCCTGTTCGAAGTCAACGAGAGAATACCCATGGTTTCCCGTGGTGTTGATGCTGACGATAGGGTTCGCCCTGTTGACCTCCGGTTGCGTCGTGCATCACCATGACCGGGGTCTTCACCGGGGACATCATAAAGTCAAACCCCGCCGGCGCTCCGGTCCCGCTTATGTCCAGCCGAGAGCCAGCGTTCGGGCGGCTCCGAGCAAGGTCGTCTATGTATTTGACGACCGGCAACGCGGAATCATCGTGGATTATTACAGCCACCACCACCCCGGAAAACGAGGCAAGCATAAATGGAAAAGGGGGGGAAGAGGAATGCCTCCCGGCCTGGCCAAGCGCAGAGGGAACCTGCCGCCGGGCCTGGCGAAAAGAGATGTCCTGCCACCCGGTATCGAAATGCAGGCGTTGCCCGAAGATTTAATCGTTCAACTGCCCCCTCCCCCCACAGGAACCCGGTTGATGTTCTATAACGATCAAGTCGTTATGGTGGAACTGCGCACGAATATTGTGTTGGACGTAATCGACCTTTCGGTCGCGGTGGGTTTTTAGGGGGTATCGGCGGCGAAATTATTTTCCGCCCAGCCCGGAATGTTTGAATATCTGGGACATGGCGTTCAGGAAATGTGTTTGTTCCCTGGATTCCATGTCCTTTATTTTTTTCTCTTCATCAAAAATATTCAGCTGAATTTCGGGAGTCCGTCCCAGCAGATTATAAAGCGCGTGGGCGGTATGCACCGGGGGATGACAGGTCCCGTCTTTACACACGTAAGCGGTGGGTTTTCCCGCCACCGGTCCCCGGCCCTCAGCCCAGGGAACCGATTGGGCTATTTCCTCTCCATACAAAACCACCTGCTGGTTGGGCCGGTAATCCTGATACACGGTTTCCAGCATCTCTTTATAATCCTTGTGATCCACCGGGCCCGAGAGCACAATTTCCACCGGCGACGCTTCCATATAATCCAGAGCGGAAAGCAGACCGGTAAACGCGGCGGGACGCTTTTCCATTTCCCCGTAAAACGCCTGTAAAGTATGCCGACCCTTGTCCTCATAAGGCACATGACCGGTCCAACGCCCCAGGCGCAGGAGAGCCATCGCCGCCACAGCGTTAGCGGAGGGGGCCGCCTCATCCGCCGGGTTCTTGAGACGCGCAATCAGGGGATTGTCCTCCTTGGAGGTTATGAAAAAACCGCCGCCTTCATCGTCCCAAAACCGGTCGATCATGGCATCCGCCACCATCCGCGCCCGTTCCAGCCACCGGGTTTCCATGGACGCTTCGAAAAGGGCGATCCATCCCTCCAGAGTACCGGCATAATCTTCCAGACAACCCGATATGGAAGACGGTGCGTCCTTATACACCCGTAACAGCCCGTTACCCTGCCAAAACCTGTCCCAGATAAAATCCGCACAGGCGACCGCCCGCTCCAGCCACCGGCTCTCCCGGAGTACCTTGAATCCCGTGGCCAGGGCGGCAATCATCATGCCGTTCCAGCCCGCCAGTATTTTTTCATCCCGGCCGGGCGGCGTCCGCTTGCCCCGTCTTTCCAGCAAAGTTTGCCGGCCGGTTTTGAGGATATGGTTCACTTCAAAAATAGGCATCCCCTCTTCCTCGGAGATTTTTTCCATACTTTCCGCGATATGAAGAACGTTCCGCTTTTCCAGGTGACCGTTGGGGGTCATTCCGAAAGCCCGGGCCAGCACTTTGGCGGGACGCGGACCCAGCACATCCAGCACCTCTTTTAATTCCCAGGTGAAATAGACGCCTTCCCGCCCGCCGGTATCGGCATCCTGGCTGGTATAAAATCCGCCTTCCGGCGAGGTCATTTCCTGAGCCACATATTCGAAAATTTCCTCCGGAATACGCTGATAAATTTCCTGCTGGGTGGCCTGAAAGGCTTCCAGATAAAGCCGGGCCAACAGGGCGTTGTCGATCAGCATTTTTTCAAAATGCGGCACCCGCCATTGGCGGTCCGTGGAGTAGCGGTGAAACCCTCCCCCCAGTTGATCGTATAGACCGCCTTCCGCCATTCCCGTCAGGCTTTTGTCGACCATCAGGATAATGGGGTTGGATTCCGACGTGGCCCAATGCCGGAGAAGCAGGGTATACAACATGGGCTCGGGAAATTTCATTCCCATTCCAAAGCCGCCGTAGTTTTCATCAAATTTTTCCTGGAACAGCGTGACCGCTTCCTGGATCAGCTCCCGGGCCTGGAGGCCCCGGGCGGCGGCGGAGGTTTCCGGCCGGCTGATTTTCTCCACGATCCTGCTGGAACGCTCGACCACCTGATCTTTGTGGCCGCGGTATTGATCCCCGGCCTGGCTCAGCACTTCCCGGAAACCCGGATGTCCCGACCGGGCGGTTGGCGGGAAATACGTTCCTCCCAGATACGGCGCCTGCTTTGGGGTAAGAAACAGGTTCAAAGGCCAGCCTCCCTGGCCGTTCATGGCGATCAGGCTTTTCATATAAAGGGCGTCGATCTCCGGACGCTCTTCCCGGTCCACCTTGATACTGACAAACCTTTCATTCATTATGCGGGCGATTTCTTCATCGTCGAAACATTCGCGTGACATGACATGGCACCAGTGGCAGGCGGAATAACCGATACTTAAAAAAATCGGTTTGTCCTCCCGCACGGCTTTCTCCAGGGCTTCGGAACCCCATGGATACCAGTCCACCGGCTGATGGGCATGCTGGCGCAGATAAGGGCTGGTTTCGTGAGCCAGCCGGTTTTGGGGTTTGGAAGAATTCATACCGCCGTCACATTAAAGATGAACTTTACTGATTTGAGGCTAAACGCTCTCAAAAGCATACAAAATAAAACGGGCGGAAGGAAGGCAAATCAAGCTTGGAAAGAAAGTTTTTCGATTGAGGGAGGGCGGGGTTTTATTCGTCAATCAGCTTTTCGCGACGCTGGTTGTAAAAATCCCGCAGGCTTTCATAGGGATCGATGGCGCCTTCTTTAAAGGCTTTAATGTCTTCAATATGGAATGAAATTTCGTTCGTCATTTGTCCGGAGGTAATGGCCACGCCTGTTTCAAAATCCGGCACCAGCCAGAACAGCGGGTTCAAAAACGCGTCCACCCCAAAACCAATCGCATCCCGGAGCGATGAAGGCCCGTAGATCGGCAATACAATGAAGGGACCGGAAGGGATGCCGTAAAAACCCAGGACCTGGGCGAAATCCTCTTCGACCGGTTTAAGGCCGAATTCCGGATCGGCCACTTCAATCAATCCGCCGAGGCCGATGGTGGTGTTGACCAGGGTCCGGGTCAATACCCGTCCCGCCTTGTCAAATTTTCCCTGAAGCAAACTGCTGACCAGTCTTTTGGGAAACATCAGATTGTTAAAGGCGCTTCGAATCATGATCCGCAGGTCGTCCCAGATCAGATCCTTGTAGGTTTGAGCCACCGGACGCATGAAATATTCGTAAAAGTGGTCATTGAACACATAGACCGGACGGTTGAACCAATTCTCAAAAGGATCGGCCATATGAGGAATCTCTTCTTCCTCGGCCGCGAAGGGATCCTCTTCAAACTGAACCATTTCCCCCGTGGCTTCTTCAAAGGGGTCATCCTCAAAAGAATCGTCCTCAAAGGGATCGGCGATCGGGGGATCCTCTGCGAATTCATCCTTGGGGTTTTCCGCGGCCGCAGGATCCGCCGGCGTTTCTCCGGTTTTGGGCTCCGGGTTGGGAGGTTCATCCTCGGGTTTTTGAGTTTGCGCCAGCCACCGGTCCCCGAAGGAAGTTTTTTCCCGGATCAAATGAGGGGAACGGACAAAATCCTCTTCCATGGGAATGTTATTTTCATGGACGGCGGAGATTCCCGGAATCAACAATTCATGAGGATTGGAAAAAAACGCGGCCAGCGAGGGGCCGGGCGCCAGCAACGGGAGGACAAGCATTAAAGCAGCCCGGATGAGCCAAAAATTGGGGCGCGCCGATGGGGAGGCCGCCCCGGAAAACATGCAATTCATATATTTTTTTATCATGCGTTCACATGTTTGAGAAAAACCAAATTAACGCAAAGCGGTTTAAATAAATAGTGTAACAGATGGCTATAGGGTTGGGAAGATGAGGTTAGCTCGGTTCGGGACTGGCATCCGATAAACGTTTCAGAGAGGCGGGGGTGATGTTAATGTTATTCTTTCGGGCGCGGGCCACCACCTTCCAGGCTTGTTGATAATGGCCCTTATGGAAGTAGGCGTCCACCAGAACACCATAGGCCTGTTGGTTTTTCGGGTTGCGGCTGATCGCCTCCTCCAGCTTTTTAATGGCTTCATCGTATTTTCCCAGGTTATTGAGGGCCGCCCCCCACGAGGCAGAAGCCTTGCTGTTTTCGGGATCCAGAAGGAGCGCGTTTTCAAACTTGTCGATCGCTTTTTCGTTGTCTCCTTCCAGAACCTGGGTGAGTCCCCAATAATAATAATTTTTAGATTGGTTCGGATCCAGTTCCGCGGATTTTTCGAATTTCTGCAAGGCGTCCCTGTTCTGACCGGCCTTCACCAGCGCCAGCCCCCACAAAGTCAGAACCCGCGCATTTTGCGGGTCCTTTTCCGCCGCATGGGAAGCCGCGGCGGACGCTTCGGTGAATTTTCCCATCGCCAGCAACTCCTGAATCTTGCCAATACTCTCTATGGACCGGAGTTCCTTTTCCCGGCGTTTCTGCTTTTCCTCGGTTCGTTTTTTCACCTGCTCGGCGATTTCCTGCTGGCGCTGTTTTCCCTTGCGGATATCATTCTTGATGGAAAAGTAGACGAATCCCAGGAAGATGAAGACACAGCAGAGGACCCAGGCAACTTTGATTTTTTTAGGCATGGTGAAAGCTTACCTTCCGGAAAAATTCAATTTTAAAGAGTATACAGACAACACGGGCGGGTATCAAAGAATCTTTCGATTGAAAAATCAGCGGCCGGTGGTGCCGCCGGTTTTCTTCTGAATGAGACTCAAAGAGCGCTGAATTTCCTGATCGTGCGGCAGCCATTCCAGTACTTTTTTTAAAACCGCCACGGCCTGTTCCGGCCGGCCGGTCTGCAGGTAAAGTTTTGCCAGAGCCACCGAACCGAAGACGTAATAAGGATTGATCGCCAGCGTTTTCCGGTAGGCCTGCTCGGCTTTGGAATATTCCTGAATGGCGCCGTAAATATTACCGAGGTTCAACCACGTCAGAATGTGTTCCGGTTCCCGTTCCAGAATTTTCCGGTAAAGCTGCGCGGCCTTTTCATAGGCGCCGCGCTCGACCGCCGCCACCGCCTCGTCCAGATACTGATCGATGCGGGCTTTTCTCTTGATCTCCCGGACCTGAATCTCCGAACGCTCCAGAGTACGGATATCCTGGATAACCGATTGTTGTTGTTCCTGGTCCAGGTCCTCAAACCGCAGAAGCGAAGGCATGGCCTGAAAGTGAGGGGTGATCTGCCGGACGATCACCTGACGCTCGTCCTTGTAAATGTATTCGGGAGCGCCGAACTCCAGAAGGGAATTGTCGTCGGTATGAATCGGGGCGCCCGCGCTGAATTTTTTCAACTCGTCCTGATTCATGATCAGCAGTCCCATCAAATCGCGGACACTGGCGATTCCCAGGCGCTTCAACGCTTTTCCCCGGACCGGGTCGTCCAGCAACCGCCTCACTTTTTCATACGGCAGGGTGTAAGGCTCCCGGGAACCGATCAGGAGATAGTCATCCCCCACGATGGTCTCCCACATGGTGACCTGCGGGAAAACGGAAAGAAACGCCCGGGCGATGGATTTGAAACTTTCCGGCGACATGTTGGTATGCATCCAGATGCACATGATGCCTCCCGGTTTCAGCCGGGAGGCGGCCAATTGATAGAAATCGCGGGTGAACAGCGCCCCCACACCGGAAATCCAGGGATTGGACGGCTCCGAGACGATGACGTCATAAGACTGCTCGGTGAGCGTGGTGTGATTGCGCCCGTCTTCCAGAATCACCCGGACCCGTGGATCGTCCAGCGCATGATGATTGAAGGGATCGAAGAACCGGCTGCCTTCAATCACCGTGGAAGAAATTTCCACCAGGTCGATGGTTTTGGCGGGAAACTGTTCGACCGCGCCCAGCGTCACGCCACTCCCCTGCCCCACGACGAGGACCGATTCCGGATTCCGGCTGAAAAACATCGGCAGATAACCGGAAAGCAGCTGGGTGCGCATGTCCATGGCCAGGGAGGCGTCCGTCTTGCCGTTGACCCGCAGGAAAATATTTCCGTCGATGGACAACTCGGTGGTCACCGTGGTGTGCAGACCTTCTTTATAGAAAAGAATTTTATTTTTTCGCTGGAGGGCGTTTTCCAGCTCACTGATCCGGTACGGCATGAACGATCCGCTGGAGATCACCGCCTTGTCCCACGGGTCTATGCCGCGGGAGGCGAATATCCAAAGCAACAGAAAACCGGGAAGCGCATAAGTTTTAAGTTGGACGGATAAGGAGGATCGCCACAACAAAACCGTGCCCAGCAGGATATTGATGAAAACGGCCCACAGGATCGTGTTCTGAATTCCAAGTGTCGGGATCAGGATGAATCCGCCCAGGAGGGAACCCGCAATTGTCCCCACCGTGTTGGAGGCATAAGCGGTACCGACATGGTGTCCCAGGGTCTCTAACTGGTGCGCGACCAGACGGACCACCACCGGAAATTGCGCGCCCATGAAAAAAGTCGGAATGAAGATCAGCGAAAAGATAATGCCGAAGTTGGACCATTGCACGGTGGAAAAATCCAATCCCCAGTTCAGGAAGACCCAACGGTTGATCAGCGGGATTTTCCCGAACACCGGCAACGCGGCCAGCGCGGAAAAAGCGATCCCGATCTGCAGCCATCCGAACACTTTCTTCAAATCCTTAAAACGCGCGCAGATGCGGGAAAACACCATGGTTCCCACCGCCAGACCAAGAATAAACGTCGTCAGAATCAAACTGAATGCGTAAACGGAAGACCCCAGCAACAGAGAGAACACGCGAGTCCACGCGACCTGGTAAATCAGGGAGGCGATACCGGTGACGAAAAACCCGCCGAGGATCAGCAGGACTTCCGGTGTATAGAAACGGGGTGGCGAGCGTTTGCCCGCCGGTTCTCCCGCTGCCACCGCAACGCTCCACTGATCCCGAAAGAAAACCAGGATGACGGTGGCGAGTCCAAGGTTGAGTCCCGCCGCGATCCATATGGTAGCGTTGACTCCATACAGCTTCATAAACACGAAAGCGCTGGTCAACGCCCCGGCCACCGCGCCGAACGTATTAACCGCGTACAGAGTCCCCACATCACGTCCGATCACCTCCGGATCCTCGGACACGAATTTTCCCAGAATGGGCAAGGTGGCCCCCATCAATGAGGCGGGCAGGAGCAGGATGCCGGAACAAATCAAAAACCGGAAAAAACTGAGGGTGGCATGGGAGCCTTGAAATTCGCCGTAAATCCATTTGAAGATGGGAAGGGAAGCGTCGATCAAATGGGGAATGAGCAGACAGTAAATACCGATCGTCCCTTCCAGCAGGGCATAGACCAGCAAAGGCCGCCCGCCCCGGTCGATCAGCCGGCCGCCGACGAAACTGCCGAGGGCCAGCCCGGCCATAAAGGTGGTGAGAACGGTGGTCACGGAATAGTGGGTATTCCCCAGGACCAGAGTCAACAGACGGGTCCAGACCACTTCATAAATCAGCCCGGTGGAACCGGAAATAAAAAAGAAGAGAAAGATCCAGATGCGAAAATGGGTGCGGCTCAAAAGAAGTTTCCCGAAGGTTACGGTTGCTGGGTTTCAGGCTTCCGGGTGGGTTCTTTCTGCTTATAAGATTTGCCGCAGCGGAAACCCAGGATACTGTCCTTTCGGCCGGGGGTGGCGGCAAACCGTTTGGCGGAACGGATGTCCACCTTGCGCGCGTCCCAGGATCCTCCTCGAAAGACCCGGTTCTTACTTTTGGCGATTCCCTGCGGGTTCATCATCGGGGATTTTTGGTAGGTAAACTGATCGTACCAGTCCTGGACCCATTCAGAGGCATTTCCCGCCATATCATAGATGCCGTATACGCTTCTTCCCATGGGGAAACTGCCCACCGGGGCCATGTACTGGAAGCCGTCGGCGGTGCCGGCGATATTGGCACGCTTGGGAAGCATCTCGTTGCCCCAGGGATAGACCAGGCCATGAGTGCCACGGGCGGCTTTCTCCCATTCCGCCTCGGTCAGCAAACGTTTGCCCGCCCAGGTGCAGTAGTTGGTCGCATCCATCCAGGACACGCCCACCACGGGAAATTGAGGTGTTTTTAAAATCTCGTGGTCGCCCTGGAAAAAAGGCACCGACGGCTCCACATAATTGGCGGCCCGGCGAAACACGTTGTAGGATTCGACGGTCACTTCGTATTTGTCGATATAGAAAGCATCCAGATAAATTTCCTGCTGGGGTTTTTCGTCGAACCCGCCCCTTTCCGAGCCGCGGGTAAACACGCCTTCCGGAACCAGGATCATTTCACGACCGTCATCGCCGTTCAGGGTTTCGTAGATGCTGAAATCACGATTATCTTCGATGGTCACCTGCCGGGTATCCGCCTGCATTTTGCGGACCTTTTTATCGAAATCGATGGACTTCTTGATTTCCCAGACGATCACCACCAGAAACATTATGGAAATAAAAAAACAGGCGATCACGCCTATCATCAGATTTTTATTTTTCATGTTTTTATTATGTCAAAAGGAATTTAGAGGCTAAAATGACAACGCGCGTATAGTTTAACATGACCGGAACGTAATCCTAAATGAAACGGACGAAAGATCTGCTGGCCGCCAAAGACGCCGCCCTCTCCTGGCTGAAACCCGCCACCCGGGAAATCCTTAAATGGTTTCGAAAGGAGATCACCGTACACCAGAAGGCGGATCAAAGTCCAGTGACTATTGCCGATCAAAAAGCCGAGGAGATGTTGCGGCGGAGAATTCAACGGTCTTTTCCCGAACATGGCATCATCGGCGAAGAATTCGGAAACGAGAACCCGGACCAGGAATGGGTGTGGACCATCGACCCGATAGACGGCACCCGGTCTTTCATACAGGGTTTACCTCTGTTTGCCACCTTGCTTTCACTGTTGCACCGGGGAGAGCCGGTGATGGGCATCATCTGCCTGCCGGCCCTGGGGGAAACCGTCTGGGCGGTCCGGGGACAGGGGACCTTCGCCGGGGACCAACGGCTTCGGGTATCCACCCGCCACCGGATGCAGGATGCCGTGCTGGCCACCGGGGACCGCTACTGTTTTCAGGAAAAGAAATACATCCGGTTCTGGAATCAATTGCATACGCAGGCAAAACTGGTTCGAACGTATCCCGACGCTTTCGGGCATCTGATGGCCATCCGGGGTTCGGTAGACGCCATGGTCGACCCCTGGGCTTACATCTGGGATTACGCTCCCTGTAAAATCATGGTGCGGGAAGCGGGCGGAAGCTTCGCCAATTTTCGGGGAACGTCGGGAGATATCCGGGAGGGAACCGCTCTGGTGGGCAATAGCCGTCTGGTCAAATCCCTTCAAAAACTGGCCGGGCAGGCGAATAAGACCAGGCATTAAAACCGCTATATCGGTTTGCGTCCGGCATACCCGGTGTATAAATCATGCCAGTACCGGATTTCTTTCTCGGGAACCTTCCAGCAGAGGTAAACTTCCTTGCCGTCCCGAATCGCCGGAAAATCGACCAGCCCCATTTCAACACCCTTCAACTCGCAACCTTTGCTCTCCAACTCCCTGGTAATATGGTTGGCCTCCAAAGCGATTCCCAAATACTCGGTTCCATAGGGACTGCCGCCACCGTATTCGGCTTTGGACCGGGCCTTTTGAACGTCGGGAAACCGGGTATTCAGGATGGAGTGCAACTCCTGCAACCGGGGAATCCATTCCAATAACTGAGGCACCATGGCATTGGCTTCATCGAGGGTAAAATATTTTTTAGACATCCGGAAAAGTCCTAAACCCAAAAAAATCATGAGAATTCCATTAAAGTCGCCATAATACACGGGAATCACCCAAATGAAAACGCCCCATTTCAGAAATTCTCTCCAAATATTCAAACCTTTAAATGGAGCGAAGGCCTGAAATCCCGAAAATCCTCCGGTTTAGGGTGAAAAGCACGGGAAATTCCCTAAATTCAGTGAAATGGGGTCACTTTACCCCGGCTGAAAATGAGTTTTTCTGTTGACAAATGGTCACTAAGATTATAAATTCACACCCGAGAAACTTCAGATAAACCTTATAAAAGGCCTTATTTGGAGATTGCGCCGAACAGGGCCTGGCTAAATCAGGGATTCCATAATTCATTGATTACCGCATGAATTATTTATGTAAGATTTTACTACCGAGTTCAATCTTTTTTAGGGGAGACAACAATGAAAAAGAAAGCACTTTTGATGGCAGTATGTTTCATGGCTGTAGTGGCCTTTGGTGTTTCTAATGCCAGCGCGGACCAAATGGTTCCTGGTGCTTATGCTCAGCAGGATCAGAGCGTAATGGGCGTTGGCAAGACCATCGTTCAAATGGGTGCCCGTGATCGCGCATTGACGGATGCTGTAAACCGTGCTTCCCGCGCTCATCGCTCCAGAAATACCGCATCCGGTATCAACGTTGATCAGCAGTTCGGATCTTCTCAAACGGATCAATCCTGGAAAGCCGCCAAGACGATTGAAGAAGCTGAGGTTCGCGGTTTGGTACCGGGCGACTGTCAGGGAGACAACTCCACCGACGCTTACCGAAAACAAATGAATCAGGACCGCAAAGGTTACGTGCAAGAAAAACTGGTTTCCAATAAGGACTGCGAGAGAAATCATCCGACCTATAAGTAAGCTTTAAAATTGAGGACACTTTGTCCTTTGTGAAAAGAATTAATAAAAAGCCGATAGAATGTCCATTCTATCGGCTTTTTTTATTTGCCGTCCTGATTTCCTTTATACCCCCTGCTCAACCGACTTTTTCATTTGAAAAGATTTCATTGAAAAAGTACCCCTTCCAGGCGTTTAAGGTGGACAATCCCGTCGATCTGACACGATTGCCACTCAATCAATCCTTTCAAGTCAACCATCCGGATTTTGTCCTGCAATTCTTTTTCAGCGGACCCAACATTCTGGGTTTTATATTAAAAAGAAATAAAGACGAACCCATTTTCATGCGTTGGTGTTTTTTCCGAAACTGTGAGGAAAGCCCTCATGACTATGTTTCCGTGATCGCTCAGGCCTATAATCCACCTTATGACGGGAGTTTTTTTGAGATCAAGTTTCCTACCGGACTGGATTACCATTTCCAGGGCCTCAGGTTCTATACGGGAAATTGAGCCCCTTCAGGATTTTTTGCTTTGCCTGATCCCCTCCGCAACTTGAATTTGTTATAATTGGTCCATCATCACTAATTTTGACTCAGAGGTGTTATGTCTGATACCCGATTTATCGACAACGAAAATGGCTCGATCACCGATACCCGGACCGGGTTGACCTGGCTGAAGAAGGATACCCGCCAACTGCTTGGCAAATGGAGGAATCTGGAACAGTGTCAGGCCTATGCCCAGCAACTCAATGAGGAAGGTTTTGCCGGATTCAATGACTGGCGTGTTTGCAAACTCGAGGACATCAAAACGCTTTTCGATAAAAGCTTCAGCCTGAAAGCCAAGGGCGGAGACATCATCCACCTGCCTCCGGTGTTCGAACCGGATTGCGCCGATGTCACTTGGACGGATACCGTCAACAAGGACCGGGCGATGATGTTCAATCTGATCAAGGGCCGGTCCAACTGGATCAACAAACTCGGCGAGGGACCCTTCGCGGCGAGAATCGTCCGGGGAGAACGCAACACCGGAGAGGCGGAGACCGCTTCCTGATTTTTTTCGGCGCTTCCCTTCAGGCGGCCCCGCGGGACTGGATCACCAGCCAGACCGCCAGCGCCACCAGAATTCCCGCGAAAAACAGCTTAAAATTCTGCGGGGAAAGATTCTTCAGGATTAGAGGTCCGATCTGGGCACCGACAATCCCGCCCACCGCCAGCATCAACCCGGTCTTGAGTTCGATATTTCCCATCCGATAATGGGCCGTCAACGACGACAGGGCAATCAGCAGAATCACGATAAAAGCGGTGCCCACCGCCAGTTGCGTACTGCGTCCCAGGTAAATCAAAAAAGGCACCACCAGGAACCCGCCTCCCAATCCAGTTAAGGAGGAAAGAATCCCGATCACCAATCCGGCAACAACCAAAAGTATCCATTCCAAACGACTACCCTCCTTCCACGTACTTTTCCTCGAGTTGATCCACCACCGCCGCGCCAATGGAATCTCCCCAAACGTTGATGGTGGTCCGGCATCGGTCCAGAAACCAGTCGATCGACAGCAACACGCCGATGCCTTCCAGAGGCAACCCGACCGACTGCAATACCATGACCAGGGTCACCAGCCCCGCTTCCGGTATTCCGGCGGCGCCGATGGCGGCCAAAGTGGCGGTGACGAAAACGATAATCTGCTCAGTGAATCCCAGAGGCGCGCCGATCATTTGGGCGATGAAGATCGCCGCGATCGCTTCGTACATGGCGGTGCCGTCCATATTGACCGTGGCGCCAATCGGCAAAACAAACAGCGCGGCCCGTCGTGACACCTGATTGTTGTCTTCCGCGCATTCGATGGTCACCGGCAAAGTGGCAGAACTGCTGGCGGTTGAAAACGCGGTGGTCAAGGCGGGGCTCGCCCCCCGGAAATACCGCAAAGGGCTTCGCCGGGTCACAAACCACAAAATCGCCGGCAGAACCACCAGCGCGTGAAATAGCAGGGCGGCAAGGACGGTGAACGCGTATTTGCCGATCCGCATCAACTCCGTCCAGAAGGCGTCCCCGCCTCCGGCGGCCCCCAGTGTCGAGGCGATGAGCGCAAAAACCCCGAACGGCGCCAGGTACAGCACCAGGTGCACCATTTTCATGATCGCTTCGTTCACCGTATCAAAAAATGCGATGACGTTTTTCCCCTTCTCACCGAGAGTGGTCAGAACACCACCGAACACCAGGGAAAAGATAATGATCGGCAAAATATCCATTTCCGCCATGGATACGATGAGGTTGGGAGAAATGAAGCTTAAAAGAATATCGATGATTCCGCTGGCCTCGGCACCGGCCACCTTTTCCGGTATCTCATTAGCCATTTCCACCGACACGCCGGGCTGAAGAAGGTTCACCATGCACAGGCCGATCACCACCGAGAACGCGGTGGTCACCATGAAATACAACAGGGTGATCATGCCCGTTTTACCCACCTTGGTGATATCGCCCAAACCGGAGATACCCACAATCAGTGAGGAGATGATGAGTGGAATGACCAGCATTTTGAGGGCGTTCAGGAAGATTTCACCGATCCAGGCCACGGCGGCCATTTGCTTGCCAAAAAACCACCCGCAAAATCCACCCAAAACGATGCCTGCCAGAATAAAATAAAGCAGCCCGTTGCTTTTTTTCATAGCCATTGCCTTTCAGGAGTCCAGTTGGACACTGAAAATATTACTCAAAAACGGTATAATGGTTAATAACCGTTAACCGTAAGACCCCGGGTTTCCCACATCATTGACCGGAGAATGACATGAGCCAAACCGTTGATCTGATTCACAAAAATAAGACTTATCATCTGCCACTAATCGAAGGAACCAAGGGCGAGCAGGCGATCGACATTTCCGAATTGCGATCCCACACCGGATTGATCACTTTTGACCCCGGTTATATGAGCACCGGCAGTTGCCAGAGCCAAATCACCTATCTGGACGGAGAGAACGGAATCCTGCTTTACCGGGGAATTCCGATTGAACAGCTGGCGGAACACAGCAACTTTATTGAAACGGCTTTTTTGCTGATTTACGGCCACCTCCCGACCTCCTCCGAACTGGAATATTTCCAGTATCATGTCACCCACCATTCCATGATTCACGAATCGATCAAAACATTTTACGATGCATTTCCTCAGAATCCGCACCCTATGGCCGTCTGCAGTGCCGTGGTGGGTTCGTTGGCCACCTTTTATCAGGATCAACTCAGCGTCCAGAACGAGCGGGAAATTGAAATCACCATTCATCGCCTGCTGGCCAAACTGCCGACCATTGCCGCTTACAGTTATAAAAAATCCATCGGCCAGCCGTTTCCCTATCCCAAAAACGCTCTGAATTATACGGAAAATTTTCTCCACATGATGTTTTCCAATCCTTGTGAAGAATACGAAGTTTCTCCCCTGGCGGCCAAGGCCCTGGATACTCTTCTGATTCTTCACGCGGATCATGAGCAAAATTGCTCGACCAGCACGGTGCGTCTGGTGGGCAGTTCCCGCTGCAACTTGTATTCCTCGGTATCGGCGGGAATCTATGCCCTTTGGGGGCCTCTTCATGGCGGGGCCAATCAGGCCGTGATCGAAATGCTTCAAACCATCCTGGACGACGGCGGTGATGTTAAAAAATACGTCGACAAGGCGAAAGATTCCGGCGATTCATTTCGGCTGATGGGTTTTGGACACCGGGTCTATAAAAACTTCGACCCCCGGTCCCGAATCATAAAAAAAATGGCGCATGAATTGTTTAACACGATGAACATTAACGAACCGCTGTTGGAACTGGCGCTGGAACTGGAGGAAATCGCCCTTAAAGATGACTATTTCCTTTCCAGAAAATTATATCCCAATGTAGATTTTTATTCAGGTTTGATTTACAAGGCGCTGGAAATTCCCGTCAAAATGTTCCCCGTCCTGTTCGCCATGGGCCGCCTTCCGGGATGGATTGCGCATTGGATAGAACTCCAAGGGGATAAGGACTTCAAAATCGGCAGGCCCCGGCAAGTTTATACGGGACAGGATAAAACGGAATTTGTCCCTATGAGCAAACGATAACCGGAAAGGCCCTGCCGGCTCCCACAGGAAATCACAAGGGTTCGATGGAACAACGGAACGGATAATTTTCCAGACTGGCGGCCGTATGAACCTGTTGCACCTTAAATTCGGCCCTCTCCAGAGGCAGGGTATCCACGTGGGAAGCCCCCGAAAGATGAACTTCCAACATTAATTTTTCTGCGGTATGATAATCCTTGCTGAAAACTTTAATCAACATTCGAATCACAAACTCCATCGTCGTCACGTTATCATCCCACATAATCACTTTATACAACGGCAGGAGCGCAGTTTTCTTATCGGTATCCCCTTCGCGAACGACTTCTTCGGAGGGAACCCCGGTATCGGGTAATAATTCAGGTAAGGTTTCGGTCGTCATTTTTACTAAAAATAAGGAAAAATCCTTTTTTTATTCATGGATCATCGGGTCAATTTTCACCGGCTCATTCTAGATGAACCCATATTTTTTTTCAAACAATTTATGCACCTCCAGGGTAAGAAAGGCCAGGCCACGCATACTCATAAGAAATTGAAATTATTGATTTTTATGGGTTCAATGGGCCTCCTGGCATTGCTGTCACCACTGTCCGCGGAAATCATCAGCGATCCCTTTCAAAACAGTGGCTTGATCAATGCCAATGGAGAATACACTGGCTTTATTCCCAAAGGGGATATTCGGCGGTTCAACGGGGAAATCCTCTCGTATGATGTCGATTTCCTGTTTTTCGATAACGCCGCCTCGGCTAAAGTCCGGTTTTATGAGAACAACGGCCGGTATTTTTCCACCCTCGCCGCGGAAACCAAGGGAATCGTAGGCTTCTTCACCGATTACCGCAAGCATTACTACAAATCCTCGTTCGATATTATCGACAACGGTCAACGGGTTCGGACCCTTAAATTTGAACGCAAGGTGATCAACGGAGACTATGAAGAACGCACCACCCATTACCTGGATTACCAGACCCAAACCCATTCCTGGTTTCTGTTTAAAGGAGGAGACCTGGACACGCGCGAAACGGAGTACATTCCGGACGATGTCTTTTTCGACGATATCCTCGCCATGTTCTACAATTTCCGCAACGGTGTCTACGGACCTCTCACCAAGGGAAAGTCCTACCGCGTCGACACCATCCCCGACCAGAGCATGAAGCACATTACCACCCGAATAGAAACACTCCAGGAAGAGGAAAAATTCCGGAAAGAAACCGAGCGTCCGAAAAAAGATGAACTGTTATTGAGGGTCAAGATTCCCAAGGACGTCTTTAAAACTGAAAATGGGGAATTGATTTTCTGGGCCTCCCCGCACTACATTCCGCTGGAAACCACTGTCAAAGATTACGTCCTTTTGGGAGACCTGCATGCCCGGCTGACCGGGGGTATCGCGGGCAAACTGGCCCCGGTGGTTCAAACAAAAAATCAAGATAAGTGAAGATCAAACATCCCAGGTGGGCAAGGGGGGTTCCCGCCAGATATTGAGTTCGGTTTCCGGGTCCAAAGTCACCTCTCCCAGCACTATGGAGTAAGGGTCCGTATTCTCGCATTCAAAATCCAGCTGAACCTTGCGAATATCCCACTTCCCGGTTTCCGGCCCTACCAGCGTCAGGGAATGTACGAAACTGCCGATTTCGAAACCTCCTTCAAAGGTTTCACCGGGTTGAACCTTTCCGCGTGTATCTTCCAGAGGCAGTTTATGGTTGTTGATGGTGAAAAAAACCGGTTCTCCGGTACCCGTCCGGCCGGTATCAATCTGGATTTTGAATCGTTTCAGCTTGGGCACTGGGGCTTAGCGGTAAAAAGGGTTCAATCCGGCGGCGTGATCGGTTTCATCGTAAATGGCGCCCACATACGGCGCGGCTTTTCTGAACGCGTTATGGATGCCCTGCTTGAGCGTCAAATCCGCCGCACTGCATCCCTGGCATCCGCCGCCCATTTCAATGGTTACGGTATTGCCTTCCACCCGGGTGAGCGTGATGCGCCCGCCGTGCCCGGCGACGCCGGGGTTGACTTCGTTATCGATGATCTTCTGAATTTCCTCCCGCACTACCGCTTCATCGGGAATTTTATCGATGATCTCCATTGAAATCGGATCGGCACCCGCCTCCAGCGCCTGACGAATCGAGGCACCCACGGCCCGCGCCAGCTTTTCCCACTCCGAAAGGCTTTTGACCCCTGTCTTGGTAACCATCGCGGTCGAATCATGGACCAACAGGGTTTCCACCGAGTCCACGCTGAACACCTGCTCCGCTAACGGCGAACCCGCAGCCTCCTCAAATTTTGAAAACAGCCAGGAGCGCCCTTCAAAGAGCGGCCGGTTAACCATAAATTTGCACTGCTCAAAATCCGGAGAAGGGGCCGCCTTGATCAGAATTTCCGGCGAGTCCCGGAAGCTCTCCCCATCCTCCACGATATCCGGCGCCTGAATCACCCGCCGCTGGAGCGGTTCGACAAAATTGGGCGAAGGGTCCACCTGAGAGTCGGCAGGAGAACTCTCTGGAGAGCTCTCCGGCTGGGAACGCGACGTAGAAAACATTTTGGATAATTGCTTAAGAATAGACATGGATATTAATTTTCCTCATAGCCGGAGTGATCCGGCCAAAAAGTTTCAATTCGTTTATTGTATGCCCCCATCCAACACCGGTCATCCCAAAATACAAACCGGGACAACAAATAATAAAAGCACCACACCCTGCCTTAACTTATACATTAATTAAGCTATTATAACATATTGTTTTTCATATAATAATAAATACACGCATCAGATCAAATAAACGCATTCGATGCAGAGCCCTTCCCGGTAAAAGGGAATTACTGTGTCCGCCTTATAATCGAAAGGCATCCTGCACCAGATCAATGTGCCACTGCTTCGGTTCCGCCGGGTCGCCCAGAATGCTGACCACATCGAAACGGCAATCCCGGTTCTCGATTTTGTTCTGCTGTAAAAATCCCCGGGCCACCTGAGCGATCTTTCTCCGCTTGTGAGGGGTCACCGCCTCTTCCGGCCGGCCGAATTCCGTGTCCCGCCGGGTCTTGACCTCCACAAACACCAGTTTCCTGTCATGCTCGGCCACGATGTCGATTTCCCCCGCGGTATGGCGATAGTTTTTTTCGACAATCCGGTAGCCCTGTTTTTTCAGAAAACGGACCGCCGCCTGCTCCCCCTTCTTTCCGAAATCCAAACGTTCCTCTGTCACAACAGTTTTCCCCGATTGCGCAATTGGTGTTGGATTGCTATGCTCTGAGCCATGATTCTAAGTTGGGAAGACATTTTGGGCGGCCCCACCCTAGCGGCCTTCCTGATGTGGATATTCTTTACCGCTCTCTTTTATCTGGTCTGCTACCTGGCGGCGCTCAATACCCTGGACCACCTGACCCGCAACAGCATCCTGAAAATTCCCGCTTTGCTGGCGCTGTCTCCCATCGTGGCCTTTATTATATCCATCTTTCACTACAATCCGCTGATTCTGTTCTTCCTGATGCTGATTTCCAATTATTTCCGCGTCAAAAACCTGGGAGGCTCCGAGGATAAACGGTTCGAAGGCCTCACGCTCAACAAACCCCTGTTTTTCACCGCCAGCTATCTATACATCATCGCCGTTTACGCCCTGGCCGCCTGGTTCCAGAATCCGGTGGAGTTGAATGGAACCACTCAGCCCTATTGGCAAACCTGGTTTCCGGAGCTTCCCGGCGAATAGTTTGCACCATCACCCGCCGAAACGGGGAAACCACATGCCGGTCCGCTTCCGGTAAGCCACGTACTCCTCTCCGAATTGTTCCAGCAAGGCTTTTTCTTCGTAATGAATCCGATACTGAAACCCAAACCAGGCGGAAACCATGCCGAGGAGGCCGGCCCCCCAGTGATGGGCGGTCAACGCATAAGCCAGAATAACAATCATCATTGCCGTGTATGAGGGATGACGCACCCAGGCGTACAGCTTTTGAGTCTGCAGTTTTTGCCGTTCGCGAAAAACGATGTCAAATTTGAAGGCCAGCGCGCCTATCTGATAGACCGCCATCACCCGCAATACCGAACCGGCCAGGAAAATCGCCATGATGGCGATCAATTCCCCTTTCCCCAGCGGAACCTCACTCATTCGGGAGACAAAGGACAACCCGATCAAAGCCGCCGCCACCGGCAGAGTATGGCCCAACAGCTGTTTAACATGGTCCCGGTCAAATGCCGCGTCCTCGGGCTTGACGGTGATAACAAATATCACCAGCTCAATAATTCCGAACACCATATTATGCAGGGATTGAACCACAAAGCGGGGCCCGATGCCACCGGCGCCCGCCAGGGGTATCAATGGAAGCAGATAAATCACCCCCACCATAATGGTATTGAAATTAAAGTTGAGTCGCAGAGCCACCAAAAATACAGTCAGATAAATAACCAGGTTGGCCGTCACCCACCACAAGGGCCAAGGCTCTGCAATCCAGAAGTTTTCCACCTCGCCTGCCTCAGTTGCCGTGCCACCTGCCGTATCTGCTCAAGGGTCACGGTATGAAATCATATTGCATTGAATTTAAAGCGAATTCCTGTATGATGAATTCACCCTGGGAGCCCTGCTCCACCGGGTATCAAAATATAACCCAAAAGTGTATTCTTGTGTTTTTTGAAATACTTTTGGTATATCATAAAGCCAATAAATACCAGATCCACCGCTATCGGCCGCGTGTAACCTGTGTCAATTTAAGGGTTTTTGCCGATGGCCTTTAATAAACCAAATCATTCGCCGGAGGCCTCGCCTTTGGTATCGATTTTATAGATTGCCGGGATATTGTCATGGATATCAAAGCTTTAAATTTGCCAGAAGAGGTCAAAAGGGAAATTGAGGATTTCGCCGCCGAAGTCGAGCGCCTGAACCAGGGCGAAGTCGGCGAAGAGGATTTCAAACGGTTCCGCCTGCAACAGGGCATTTACGGTCAACGGCAACCGGACGTGCAAATGGTCCGCACCAAATTGCCTTTCGGCCGTATCACCTCGGACCAGTTGAATTGCCTGGCGGACTTCGCGGACAATTATTCCAACGAGATTTTACACGTCACCACCCGGCAGGATATTCAGTTCCATTACGTCAAGATCAACGATGTTCCCCAGGGCCTTCAGGATCTGGCGGAACACGGCCTCACCACCCGGGAAGCCTGCGGCAATACCGTCCGTAACGTGACCGCCTGCCACAAATCCGGCACCTGCAAAGAGGAGAAGTTCGACGTCACCCCGTACGCCAAAGCCGTCTCCAGTTATCTTCTGCGGCATCCGCTGACTCAGAACCTGGCGCGCAAATTCAAAATCACCCTGGGCGGCTGTAAAGGATGCGGGCTGGGACCGATCAACGACATCGGCATAAACGCGGAAATCCGCGACGGCGTTCGCGGATTCAAAGTTATCGTGGGCGGCGGTCTGGGGTCCAACCCTCACGTGGCTAAACCGCTGACCGACTTTTTGCCCGCGACCGACGTCCTGAGAATCTGCGAAGCCATCATTCAGGTTTTCGATCAGCATGGCGACAAACGCAACCGCAATAAGGCGCGGTTCAAATACGTGGTGGATAAATTCGGCATTGAAAAAGTCCGCGAACTGGTTCAGGCGGAATTCGACAAACTGGAGGGCACCGCCTTCCCGGCCATCGAGGTTCCCGAAGAGCGGGTGCCGACCATCCCCGAATTTTCCCCCAACGGCGACATGAGCCAGGATCCGGATTTTGTTCAATGGCAGTCCCGGAACACCTATGCCCAAAAGCAGGACGGATTTTACAACGTCCACATCAAACTGCAGTTGGGAGATTTGAACAGCGCGCAGGCACGGGCCATTGCCAAAATCTCAAAAGATTTTGCGGGCGACACGCTGGTCTGTACGGTTCATCAGAACATCATGGTTCCCTGGGTGAAACAGGAAGCCTTTGGGCGGGTCTATGAGGAACTGAAAAAAATCGGCCTGCACAAAGCGGGTACTGAAGAATTGAAGGATATGACCTGTTGCCCCGGCTCGGAAACCTGCAATCTGGGCATCACCCATTCCCGAGGCATGATCAACCAGATCAGCCAGGACGTGGAAAACCAATATACCGAATCGAACGAACTGGATCATATCTCCATCAAGGCCAGCGGTTGCCCCAACTCCTGCGGCCAGCACCATATTGCGTCCATCGGGTTCGCCGGATCGGCCAAAAAGGTGAACGGGATTCTCGCGCCCCATTACGAAATGATGATGGGAGGACGAATCACCGAGGACGGGGCCGTGTTCGGTACCAATGTCATCAAACTGCCGGCCAAAAACATCCCCAACGCGGTGCGGCGCACGATTGACGCCTTCAAGAAGGACCGGACCGGCAATGAAACGTTCGTTGAATTTTTTGACCGCATGGGAAAAGGATATTTCACGGACAAGCTGGCGGACCTGAAAGATTTGCCGGATATTCAGCAGTCCCCACAATCGTATATCGATTACCACGCCGACAAGGCCTTTTCGCTGGACGACCGTGGCCAGGGCGAATGCGCCGGCGCGGTGACGGACATGATCTCCGATCATTTGTCCGAAGCGGAACGCGCCCTGTTCCAGAGCAACCGGGCCCTGGAGAAAAAAGCCTATGCCGAGGCGGTCCGCCAGGCCAACCGATCCATCGTCTCCTCCGCCCGCGCCCTGCTGGTCACCGAGGGCATGGACTTTCCGGACAACGTGGTAACGCTGAGCAAATTTGAATCCCTGATCGTTGAAACCGGTATCGTAGCCGAAGTCCACGCGGGGGTAACGGACCGTTACCGGGAAGACCCCGAGCAGGCGGATGAAGCAAAGGCCCGAGCCATGACCGAGGAGTCCAAAGCTCTGGTCGACGAATGCCACAAAGCCAGTGATAAAATGCATGGGGATAAATCCCTGCGTATCCGGGTGAGCGGCCACGCTTCCGGGGACAGCGCGGATAGCGGCGCCGGTGCCGCGGAGGCCAGGGACCTGGTCAATGAACACATCGATCTTCTGGGCGTCAAATGTCCCTTCAATTACGTCAAAACCAAACTCAAGCTGGAAACCATGCAGTCCGGTCAACGCCTCGAGGTTCTTCTGGACGACGGCGAACCGGCCATCAACGTTCCACGAAGCGTTCAGAACGACGGACATAAACTCTTATCCCATGTGGAAGAGAACGGACACCACAAGATCGTTATTGAGAAAGCTTAAAAAAGGCTCCTGGAGGAATGCTTAAAAGCATGACCGGTTACGGCCGGTCGGACAGACAAAATGGAAATTACGCCTGCAAGGTGGAAATCCGTTCCGTCAACAACCGCTTCATTGAAATCAATACCCGCCTGCCCAAATACCTGGCGGCGCTGGAAGTGCCGCTTAAAAAACTGATCAAATCGCAATGCGCCCGCGGATCGTTCGAAGTCTTTGTGAACCTGGACAAATCCGACACCACCGGGGGCGACCTGGAAGTCAAACCCAATCTGGGACTGGCCTCTCAGTATTTCGAGGCCTTTAAACAAATCCAAAGCGAATTGGGATTGAAGGGAGAAATCAGTATGGACTCCCTTCTGGGCATGAAGGAGGTTATCAAATCCGAACCACCGACCCTGGACGCCTCGCAGGAAAAGTTTATCCTGGAATCGGTGGAAACGGCGCTGGCTTCCCTGATGGAGATGAGAACCGAGGAGGGGAAAAACCTGCAAACCGATCTGGAATCCCAAATTCAGGCGATCCATCAGCGCGCCGCTCAGATCAAGGAGCGGCAACCGGCGGTGATCGAGGAATACCGCAAACGCCTGAATGACAAAATCTCCAACTTGACGGAGGGCGCGGAACTGGATGAAGCGCGGCTGGCTCAGGAAACCGCCCTGCTGGCCGACCGGTCGGACGTGACGGAGGAGATCATCCGGCTGGAAAGCCATCTGGAACAGTTCCGCGGTCTGTTCCGCGCGGACGAACCCATCGGCCGGAAAATGGAATTTATCACTCAGGAAATCAACCGGGAAGTGAACACCATCGGTTCCAAATCCGTGGACCTTAAGGTTTCGCAACATGTCATCGAGATCAAAAGCCTTTTGGAAAAAATAAGAGAACAGCTCCAGAACATCGAATGAACCGCCCGGCTCCGGGCCCAACGGACCAACCCCGCTGATTTATGGCCAAAGAAGGATTACCCATCATTCTCTCCGCTCCCTCCGGAGCCGGCAAGACCACGGTCTGTCAGGCTCTGCTGAAACGCCTGCCGGACCTCCGGTTTTCCATCTCGCACACCACCCGCGCGCCGCGGGAAAATGAGCAGGACGGGGTGGATTATTTTTTCGTCAGCCAGGAAACTTTCCTGGAAATGACCCAACGGGACGAGTTTGTGGAATGGGCGAAAATTCACAATAATTATTACGGAACCGCCCGGAAAAACATCGAAGAAACCCTTCAGCAGGGAAAAGACCTGATACTGGAACTGGATGTTCAAGGAGTCGAATCTCTGCGTAATTTGAGATACAAAGGAGTCTTTATCTTCATTCTGCCGCCTTCACTGGCGGAATTGGAAAAACGGCTGGTGGGCCGGGGTACCGAGCCCGACGATAAAATCAAAAAGCGTCTGGCGGTGGGCAAAGAAGAAATCGCCAAATGCCACCTGTACGACTATATCGTCACCAATGCGGATGTGGAAGAAACGGTGGACACCCTGCTGGCCATCATCCGGGCGGAAAAAAACCGGGCCGGCCGCTACCAATCCGACTGCCCCGAATTCCGAAAAATCCTTGATCCGGGAGGCCTCTAACCATGGCCAACCTGGATTTGCTGAAGCTGGTCAAAGACAAGGTNNCTTACCATGTGGAAAACGTCGATTGCGAAATCAAACTGCATGCCAATGAAAATTCGTTTCCACCGCCGGCGGAAATCATCGAACAGTTTCAGAAAGTTTTTCAGGGCACCGAGTTCAACCGCTATCCGGACCCCGATTGCCGGGAACTGAAGGAAACCCTGTCTGAACAACTGAGGGTCCGGCAGGAATGCCTGGTCGTCGGCAACGGCTCGGACGAACTGATCCAGATTCTTCTGCAGATATTCTGCGATGCGCGGGATACGGTGGGTTTTCCCGATCCGACTTTCGCCATGTATGCCATCATCGCGCAGGGCATGGGACTCCAGACCGTCACCCACCCGCTGGATGACCGGTGGGATTTCCAGGCGGAGCCGTTCCTCGAAACGATGGAAGCCCGGCAGGCGCGGATCGTGTTCTTGAGCTATCCCAACAATCCCACGGGCAATTGCTTTTCCCCGGCCGAAGTTCAAAAAGTGGTGGAAAACTTCCCGGGAATTGTGGTGGTGGATGAGGCTTATTATGACTTCGCGCGGCACAGTTTTCTGACGGAACTGCCCGGTCACAACAACCTTGTTATTTTGAGGAGCCTGTCGAAAATCGGCCTCGCGGCCTTACGGGTGGGCTATGCGGTAGCGGATCCGGTTATTATCGAGCAAATCAACAAAATCCGGCTACCGTATAATTCCAATTCCCTCTCACAGCAATTAACCAACCGGCTGCTGAATCAATTCGCTCCCGTTCAGAAGCAGATCGACGCCCTGCTGGCGGAACGGGACCGCATGGCGCAGGAGTTGTCCGCTTTGAAAGATATCCGAGTGTATCCCTCCGATGCCAATTTTATTCTTTTCCGCATTGAACGGGAATCCCAGCAGGTTTTCCGGCGGCTGGCCGAGAAAGGAATTCTCATTCGGGATTTAAGCGGTCATCCGCGACTCAAACAATGTCTGCGGGTAACTATCGGAACTCCGAATGAAAATGACGCCTTTTTAGAGGTAATGGCCTCTATTATCAAATAATTATGGAAAAATGCTGCATTTTCTGATCTCCTATTAGCATGTCAGATGAATCAGCCAAATCCCGGAGTAGTCGTCTGAAAACAAAGGCCCTCCTGTTCCTTTGCCTGTTTCTGGCCAGCGCTGGAGTTTTCTTTGGGTATTTACAGGACTATGCCTCTACCCCCACGGGTTCGAGTGAGGAGGCGAAGTTTGTTGAGATCAAACCCGGAATGACCTTAAGACAGGTGGCCCACTTTCTCAACCGGGAACAACTCCTCTCCTCTCCCGGTACCTTTATGGTTTATACCTACGCCCATGGCAAGCAGAATGATATCCGGGCCGGGGAATACCAGTTTTCCCCTTCCATGGCTCCCCGGAAGATTCTGGATTACCTCACTCAAGGCCAAACCATTCTATACACCGTGACGATCCCGGAAGGTTACCGCATTACTGAAATTGCGGAGCTGTTTGAGAAAAAGGGGCTGGCCGACAAGGCAAAATTTATCCAGGCGTCCAAAAACAGCGACCTGCTGGCGGCCCTCAAAATTCCGTCTGGAAGCCTGGAGGGGTACCTGTACCCGGATACCTACAAATTCTCCAAGGACCTGGATGAGGAGAAAATCATCAAAACCCTGGTCGATACGTTCAGGGACCGCGTTTATAAGCCGGATTTGATTGAACAGGCGAAGGAAGTCAATTTAACTTTTCACCAGGCCATCACCCTTGCCTCTCTGATTGAAAAGGAAACCGGTTTGGGGCGGGAGCGCAAACTCATTTCCTCGGTGTTTCACAACCGCCTGAAACAAAAAATGCGGCTGCAAACGGACCCGACGGTGATCTATGCCATTTCCGACTTCGACGGCAACATCCGAAAGAAGGACTTATCTATCGATTCGCCTTATAACACCTACAAATATTACGGCCTGCCTCCGGGACCGATCGCCAGTCCGGGTCTGGATTCGATTATGGCGGCCCTGCGGCCCGAGAAATCGAAATACCTCTATTTCGTCTCCCGCAAAGACGGCAGTCATCAATTCTCCACCAACTACAAGGATCACACCCGGGCGGTGGAGAAATATCAATTGAACCGCCGCATTCGCGGATAGCAAATTCCCCAATTAAAAAAGCAGGTTACACCGCATCAACTAAACTTTAACCTGAATCCATATTATCTGCCGCCGGCTTGTTTTTTTTCTTATTTTGCCGATAAGTGACTGGAAAACCTATTTCCCGAAGATTCCATGAGAACCCTGATCCTCAACCTTTTGTGCCTGTTTTGGGCTGGATTGATCCCCGCCTCCGCCGGGGCCGATTTTTTACGGATCGATGAATATAAAGCCGCCCTGAAGGTCGACCCCAATGACCATATCGCCCACTACGGTCTGGGCCGCGCCTACCGGCAAATGGGGCTGTACTCGGAAGCCATCGAGAAAATGAAGCAGGTATTGACGCTGGAACCCCTTTTTCCGGCGGCTTATTTTGAGATGGGGGAAAGTCACAAGGCCTTAAAAAAATTCAAGAAGGCGGCACAAGCCTACCTGGAAGCGGTTCGAATGGATCCGAATTATCCGGAAGCGCAATACGGCCTGGGGGATACCTACCGGATCATGACCCGCTATCCGCTGGCCATCGACCACCTGAAGGAAGCCATTCGATTGAGTCCGCAGCTCAGCGAACCGCATTACGCCCTGGGCCTGGTTTACGCGGCTCAGGGAAGCCATTCAAAAGCCGTAAAATCCTTTGAGCGGGCCCTCAACCTCGACCCGCTGCAGCCGGATTGGCTGTATGCTTTGGGTCACAGTTATGAAATTCTGAAAAAGTACTCGCGCGCGCTGGAAGAATACCGGCAGATACTGGACTTGGACGCCAGTTATTACAAAGCTTATTCAGCCATTGGACGTCTTTATTTTAAAAAAGGCCAACCCCGCAAGGCCCTGCCTTTTTTACAGGATGCGCTGCGGGTTTATCCCAAGGACCACCAAGCCCTGAAGTACACCGGCAAGGTTTATTTCATACTGAAACAATACCCCAAAGCCCGTGATGCCTTCGAACAATGGACCCGGATTCACCCTAAAAACGCGGAGGCTTTTTTCCAGCTTGGGCAATCATATTTAGCCCTTAATAATTACTCCAAAGCGAGCCAATTCTTCAAGGAATCTCTGAGGCTGGACAACGGTCACAAACGCGCCCACTTTCAACTGGCGAAATCCTATGAGCGGCTTAACGATTTCGAACACGCGGTGATCGAATACGGCATCGTCGTAAAGCTCGATCCCCGAAACGTCAGGGCCTTATACCGGCTGGGAAACATTCATATGGATTTAAACCAATACTCCCAGGCCGTTCAGGCTTATGAGGCGGTGATTCGGCTCCAGCCCGGGAACCGGCCGGTCCAGGAAAAACTGGCGGTGGCCTATCTGGAAATCCAGGATTTGAAACGCGCCACCCCCCTGTTGGAAAAAGCGGTCCAGGCCAATTCCAAATCCGCCAGGATGTGGTTTCAATTGGGGAAAGCCCATATGCTTCAGAAGAACTACCGCAAAGCCCTGCCCGCGCTCAATGAGTCCATCCGCCTGGACCCGAAATACGCGTGGGCCCATCATTACCTGGGCCAGTCTTATCTGCCATTGAAGCGGTACAAGGCCGCGGCGGCGGCCTATCGCAGGGCCCTGGTCCTCAATCCGGAAATCGAGGAGGCGGAATTGGGCCTGGGCATTGCCTATACCCACAGCCATCAGCCCCAAAAAGCGCTCCCTTATTTGAAAAAGGCCATCAAACGCGACCCGCGGAATACCCGGCTGTACATGTTAATGGCGGAAAACTATTTAAAACTGGGAAAGCATGAAGAAGCCATCGCTCCCTATCGGAAAATCCTGAAGGAAGAACCGGAAAATCAGAAGATCTGGCTTCATCTGGGAACGATATATTTGAAGCTGAAACGGTATGACGATGCCATCGCCGCGTATCACCGGATTCTTCAGTTAGCCCCGGACAACGCGCATATTTATTACGAGCTGGGCAAAGTCAATACCACCGTAGGTCGATATGAGACCGCCCTCAATGCCTATCGGAAAGCCGTCCGGTTGCGGCCTAATTTCCTGAGGGCCCGGTACCGGCTCGGGCTGTTGCTGGATTTGATGGGACGGCGGCAGGAAGCCATCCGGGTCTACCAGTCCGCCCTTAAAATTCCTCATGATAGCGAGAACATTCACCTCAGCCTGGGCTGGGCGCTGGCGGAGGAAAAACGGTATTATGAAGCGATGAAAATCCTGAAACAGGCGGTGACCCTGAATCCCGAGAACCCGGAGACCCATTTCGCGCTGGGATGGGTCTATTACGGGTTAGAATTTTACGCACAGGCGGTAGCGTCCTACCAGGAAGCCCTGCGGCTCAATCCGAATCATACCGGCGCACAATTCAACCTGAAGCTGGCGGAGACCCGGCTTCCCATCGACCCCGACTTCTCCAAAACCAAACCCGGCACTCCCGCCCTGCCGGTCCCGGAGCTAAAAGACTGATGTTAATAACGGCTTTCCGCCGGCGTGGGTGCTGAACCCGGCATCTATTTGAAAGCACAGGAAGTGAAACCGGAATTGAAACCGGCGGGATCATTCCATTCCCATGCCGTCCAAGATTCGGAAGGTCCCTGATCTAAAGTATTTCCATCACCTGTAGATGTTCTAAAAACCGTGCCTATGGTTTGCCTGGGGTCAGGGTGACACACGGCACTTTCCATTCCCCAAGAAAACCTCATGAAAAACCGCGACACCTTTAATTTGCAATAGGTTGCAAAAGTTTTCGCAAGGGATCCCCACCGGTCTTCAGGGCAATATTTATCGTCCGAAACCAAGGCGATATTTAAGTTGACAGTCCCCGGAACCCCCCTATATACTTCGCATTTTACTTGGGATTTGATAGAGTAAAATCTCTCGCATGCCCTTGTAAAAAGGGGCGTCTGGGGAAACCCCCAAACCCGATCAACCCAGTTTTTTGGAATCAATTCATGGACACTCCAGAAAAAGAAGAACCGACAGCAGAAACCGCCACCGAAACCGCGCCGGAAGAAAAAGTCATCGATATGGAAGCGGTTTACGAGATCATCAACAGTTTTCCCCGCAAGACGCGCCAGTTTCTGATCCCGATGATGTCCAAAATCCAGGACAAATTCCGGTTTTTACCGGAGGAAATTGTTAACGTCCTGATGAAAGAGCTCAAAATCACCCGCGCGGAAATTTACGGGGTGATTTCGTTTTATCATCAATTCCGGATCACCGAGCCGGGCAAATATATATTCAAATTGTGTTATGGAACCGCCTGCTTCGTGAAGGGGGCGCCCATCATTGCCGATAAAATGAAGGAAAAATACAATATCGGCCAGGGAGAAACGGACGCCAGCAAATTGTTTACCCTGGAATTTGCCTCCTGTCTCGGAAACTGCGGAGCCGCTCCCATGGCGATCATCGGAGAAGATACGTACGGAACCATCGATCCCGAGCAAACCGTTGAAATCTGTTCCAACTACAAACTGTAATTGAAATCATACTGAGGAGCCCACAACTGGTATGAGCACCGCTGTCAAGAAAACGATTAATTTTAATCTGAACGGAGAACCCGTTTCCGCTCCCGAGGGAACGGTCATCCTGGACGCCGCCAAGCGCCAGGGGGTATTTATCACCAACCTGTGCTCCAATCCGAAATTGAAACCGTTCGCCGCCTGCCGGACTTGCATGGTGGAAACGGTAGTCGACGGCAAAAAAGAACTGGTCTATTCCTGCACCCATCCCATCGCGGAAGGGATGGAAGTCCGGACCGAGACGGAGGAAACCGACCGGTACAACAAATCCTGCCTGGAGATGCTGTTGGTCGAGCATCCGCTCGATTGTGCGATATGTGACAAATCGGGGGTATGCCCCCTGCAGGACAATACCGACGCTCTGAACCTGTACAACGGCCGGTTCGAAATCGCCCGCCGCAACGAACCCAGCATCAAAACCAATCCCATCATCGAATTTTATCTCAACCGCTGCATCATGTGCGGCATGTGCGTGCGGGTCTGCGACGAAATCCAGGGCGTGCAGGCGCTGGACTATCACCAGCGCGGCTACAAAATCAAAATCGGCACCGCCAACGAGGAACCGCTGGATTGTGAATTCTGCGGGCAATGCATCACCGTCTGCCCCACCGGAGCGTTGATGGACCTGACCTCCGAAGCACGCGGACTGGCGGCGATGTTCACCGAAACCCATACCACCTGTAATTTCTGTTCCTGGGGATGCACGATAAAACTGGAAACCAAAAAAGGCAAACTGATCCGCATTGAAGGCGATGAAACATTCGACCTGGGCATCAATGAAGGCAATCTGTGCGCCAAGGGGCGGTTCGGCCATGGCATGGTACAGAATAAGAAACGCCTGCAGACCCCCTTGTTAAACGTGGGCGGAGAATTCAAGGAAATCAGCTGGGACGAAGCGATCCAGACGATCGCTGAACGGATCACCACCACGATCAACCGCAGTGGCCCGGAGAGCGTCGCGGCCGTCGCGGGACAAACCCTGACTAATGAAGAAAGCTACCTTCTCCAGAAAATTTTCCGGGGTACCCTGGGGTCCAACCAGGTGACCAACCTGAATCACCTGCGCGCCCCTTATGTCAACCGGTTCCAGCAACAATGTTTTGCGGGCGGAATCACTTCCAAACCGATTACCGAACTGGAGGAAGCCGATGTGGTGTTGATGTTCAATACCGACATCCCTTCCGAGTATCCGGTGGCCGGCAATTCGATCCGCAAGGGGGCTATCCATACCGGAACCGACATCCTGATCGCCAATCCCCGAAACGTGGAATTCCGTCATGAATCGCGGGTCGAAGTCCGCATGACCTATACACCGGAATCCGACGCCGCGGTGGTCAATCGGATCAGCAAAATTCTGATCGACAACGGCCTTATCGATACCGCCAAAGCCAAAGGAGCCCTGCCCAATTATGATGAATTCGTCGGGTCCCTCGCGAAATATTCCGAGCAGCATACTCAGCAAGTGACCGGGCTGGATAACGACACTCTAACCCGGGCGGCGGAACGCCTGGGGCGAAACGCCGACCGGTTTATCCTGATCGGAAATGACATCATCGAAACCGGCCATGGCGAGGCGATTCTGGGCGCGCTGTTAAACCTCAGCCTTCTGCTCCATCACGGCGGCGAGGGAAGTGTCAGCATTTACCCGCCCCGGGAGCTTTGCAACTCTCAGGGGGTAAACGACATGGGCCTGGTCCCCGATTATCTGCCCGGGTTCAGGCAATTAACGGATACCAAGGCCATCTCCACGCTTTCCTCGATGTGGAGCACCGGCAAGCTGGCCAACCTGAACCAGAAGAACCTGGTGGACGATCTCTGGGAAAACTGCTCCAATGGATCGATCAAAATGCTCTACATCGCCGGGGAGGATCCCTGCCATACGTTTGGCCGGGAGGCCGAGGTCAAAGATGCCCTGCGCACCGTTCCCTTCCTGGTGGTGCAGGATCTTTACATGACCGAAACCGCGCAAATGGCCGATCTGATTCTTCCCACCAGTTCCTATGCGGAGAAAGAAGGAACCTTCACCAATATGTCGAGACATGTTCAGCGCGTTTCCCCGGCGGTTCTGCCGGAAGGTCAATCGCGGCCGGATCATGAGATATTCGGCGATTTGGCCGAGGCGTTGAAAAAACCGTTCACTCATTCCTCCATGTCGGAACTGCAAAAGGAAATCGAAAAAGCCGCACCGGTGTATCAGGGACTGTTTCCCGGTAAAAAGTCGGGACAGTGGACCCCGGCGGAATCCGGCCAGTCCCCCCGCCTTGAGATTGTGGCGGATGAAATGAACCCGACCCGTCCGCAGGGTTATCCCATGAAGCTGATTTCAAACAACCACATGTTCCATATCGGTTCCTATTCCCACTATGCCAGTGCCCTGACGGAAATCGGACCGAAGTGCGTTGCCGAAATCGGCCTTGAGGATTCCGGGGCAATGGATATCAAGTCCGGCGATATGATAAGGATCAAATCGGAAAAGGATTTTCTGGATGTACCGGTGCAGGTGACGGACCGCACCCCGCCGGGGATTGTCTACATTCCCAAAAACTGGGTGGACGTGCCGATCCAAAAACTGAGGAACGGGGACCGGGGACTCATTTCCGTCCGTATCAATAAAATAGGCTGAATATCAACCCGCCCGTCTGTGCAGGCGGAACGCGAGCATCATCATGTCTGATCTGAAAGAAAGTTTACATACCGAGCATCTTGTCCTGAACATGGGTCCTTCCCATCCGGCCACACACGGAACCGTCAAGTTTCTGCTGACCCTGGACGGGGAAACCGTGGTGGACTGCTCCATCGAGGTGGGGTATCTGCACCGCGGTTTTGAAAAAATGTGCGAAAGCGTCACCTGGACCAATGTGTTCCCGTACACGGACCGGCTCAATTATTGTTCCGCGATCATGAATAATATCGGCTACGCCCTGGCGGTGGAGAAACTCCTCGGAATCGAATGTACGGACCGGTGCCAGTACATCCGGGTGGTGATGAACGAGTTGTCGCGCATTGCGGATCATTACACCAATATCGCGGCGGCGGCCCTGGAACTGGGGGCGCTGACGGCGTTCATCTATTTTGTCGAAACCCGTGAAATCATCTGGGATTTTCTGGAAATGGTCTGCGGCGCGCGGCTCACTTCCAATTACGTCCGCATCGGCGGGTTGATGTGCGACCTGCCTCCGGATTTCGATGAAAAACTGCAGGCGGCCTATCCCAAACTGGATGCGCTCTACGATGACGTGGATAAACTGCTGACCAAAAACCGGATCTTTCTGGACCGAATGCGGGACACGGGAACCATTTCGAAGGAAAGCGCGATCTCTTTCGGTTTCACCGGCCCCTGTCTCCGGGCCTGTGGCGTCAATTACGACGTGCGAAAAGCCCGCCCCTATATGGTTTATGACCGGCTGGATTTTGACATCCCTCTGGGCACCGTGGGCGACAATTTCGACCGGTATCTGGTACGGATGGAGGAAATCAAGCAAAGTTTCAAAATCATCAAGCAGGCGATGAAGGAAATGCCCGACGGGCCGATCAATGTCGACAATCCTTACATGCGGCAACCCTCCAAGCAGGACGTTTACTCCAGGATGGAGGAAATGATCGCTCATTTTAAAATGACCATTGAGGGGCTGAAACCCCCAGTGGGCGAAGTCTACATGGGAACCGAGGCGGCCAACGGCGAACTGGGATTTTATCTGGTGAGCGACGGCGGCGGCCGCCCCTACAAGTGCCGGGTTCGCCCGCCCTGCTTCACCATGACCGCCGCGGTGGAGGAAATCGTTCGCGGAGCCATGCTGGCGGATATTATCCCGACGTTTGACATGATCAATATGATTGGCGGAGAATGCGACCGCTAAAGTCTACCGACCTTTCTTCCGCTTCCGATAAACGTTTCTCTTCACCTTTTTCTCAAAAGATCCCTCTTCCCCCCATGGCTTGGTCTTTAATGGATCACGGCTCCCATGTCCAAATTCCTTAAACCCCTGTTTCTTATTTTCGGCCTGGCCCTGTTCGCCTGGGCCGTGCATAAGGTGGATATCTCGCGGGTCGGCCAGTTAATCCTGCGTATGGGACCCGGTCTGCTGGCGGTGATTCTCTCTTACGGGCTGGTGACCGTCATGGACAGCCTGTCGTGGAAATTCTCCTTTAAAGCCGAGGAAACCGCGTCCATTCCCTTTAAAAGTATCTGGAAAATCCGGACAATCGGGGAGGCGTTCAACGCCATCACTCCCTTCGGCACGTTGGGCGGGGAGCCGGTCAAGGCCCACCTCCTGAAAGATCAATACGGCCTGACCTACAAACAGGGCGTCGCCTCCCAGGTGGTGGCGCGCACCACCATTCTGATCGCCCTCATCCTGTTTTTCATTCCGGGAATCATTCTCCTGACCCGGTCGGAAACCATTGCGGACAACCTGAAGCAAATCAGTCTGGCGGGATTGGTTACGTTTACCATTCTGATCCTGCTGTTTCTGCTGTTTCAAATCAGCGGCAGTCTGGCCAGACTTACAAGCTGGTACCACCGCGTCCTCCCCCACATGGCCGACGACACGGTGGCTCACGTGGAACTCCTCGACCAGATGATGTCAGGCTACTACAAGAACCACAAAGGGCAATTCATCAAATCGGTAGGATTCGGGGGGCTGGGATGGCTGGCGGGTTTGCTGGAATTGTTCATCTCGATGCATTTCCTGGGACAAACCATGAGCCTGCCGGACTTATGGGTGATCGAAACCCTGTCGCAACTGATTCGGGTGGGAAGCTTCTTCATTCCCCTCAATCTGGGAACCCTGGAAAGCGGAGTGGTGATCATTTTCGCGGCGATGGGTCTGGATGCGGACCTGGCCCTGGCGGTGGTGTTTGTCCGGCGTATCCGGGAATTATGCTGGATCGGAACAGGTCTCTTGCTGGGCGGGGGGGCGGCATTCCGCTCGTCAAAAGAACCGCTGGAATCCGAAGAGGCGGGGTAAAAGAACCGGGATCATGAAGCCCCCGGTCAAATCACGTCGCGGCGGACACCCCGGTCGCGTCTTCTTCCCCAAGGGTTTCTCTTAACCGACTGGGTAAACACATCGTTCTGCTGAACCAGTCCATCGTGCGGAGTGCGAATGGTTCCAATGCGGTTTTCTTTCAATTCCTTGATCGCGTTCTCGATCATCTCTTCTTCTTCAGATTTAACGCGATCCCCCTTGGGTTTGGGTTTCGCCTGGGCGGTTTGAGGTTGACCCGATTTTTGAGCCTGGGGAGCAGCCGGCTGGCTGGCCGGAGGGGCGGCCGGTTGCGGTTTTTCAGCCGGTGCGGCCACCGGTTCCGAAGCCACGGCAGAGGTTTCAGAGGTCAACTGGGATGGGGCCGGGGCCTCCTCAGCATTATCGATTTGGGCGGTCTCCTCGTTGGATTCCTCCTGCTCCGCCTCCTTCATCGATTGCTTGAAGTTCTTGATACTGCGGCCGAACGCTGAACCGATTTCAGGCAATTTGCCGGCCCCGAATATAATCATGATAATGACCAGAATGACCATTAACTCTGGAAAACCAATTCCCATCATAACGTCTGTCTCCCGTTTTATTACTGAACGATGCCTGGCTTGACAAGCGGGTTTATTATAGCACAAACTCTGAATCAAAAATAATCAATTTAAAATCAATGAGTTATGTCGGCTTCCCCGGCGCGGAAAGAAAAAAGGAAGCCCCCGTTCAGGGACTTCCTGCTTGTGTAACCGCGACGGGGAATTAATGCTTTAGATGGGAATTTAAAATATGCGAATCCAGAATGGATTTGTTCCCGTTGGCGTTCTTTTTAGCCGCCTTGAAGTGCATGGTCGCCTCGCCATGCTGCCCCAATTTGTCGAGGCAGATCGCCTCGTTAAAATGAATTTCGCCAATGGATGAATCGATTTTGGATGCGACGGCGAAATGCTTAAGGGCCACATCGAAATGGCCTTCATTCCAGTGCGCAATCCCCTCTTGATTATGTTTGACTGCTTCCGGATTGGAACCGGCAGGCAGAGTCATAGGACCCTCCCCTCCTCCCGCCAACACGCCGACAGGAAGTGAAAGAATCAACAAAGCCACGAATACGACCCATGCTTTTTTCATATTTTTATTCCTCAAAAAGGGGTTCAGGAAAAACTCTTTAAAGCTGAAATGTATCATTTTCCCGGACAAAAAAACAACTTATTTCGCCGGAGATGACGTAATTTTATTGAAAATCCCGGCCAACCCGGCAAGTTCCTATTGGCGTTCCACCGATTATAAAACTCCGGGCGGAAAAAAGTCCGGATCGCCTCCCCGGGAGACCTCCTTCCCCTGCAACCGATAACCTGTTTATGCTTCGAAAATCCAAGGGAAAACGGTTGCCACCCGTGCCAGGCCGGGGTTGGGTTTTTTTCACCCCGGGCATAAGGACTTGAACCGGCATTAAAAATTAAATAAACTGGATAACAGTTGGATTGAGTCTCATCTGTTTTCGAGCCCCCCTCCCATCTATGCAAATTGAAGAACTAGTTCAAAAAAATCTGGTCAACGGCGACACCCTGGAGCTCGAAAATTCCAATATCGGAGCGGAGGGAACCCGGGCGCTGGCGCAAATGGAAATTCTATCCCAGGTAACGCGTCTGGAACTGGGCGATAATGACATCGGCGATGAGGGCGTCGCCGCCCTGATGGCCAGCCCGCACCTCCAGAACCTGAAGGTCCTGAATTTGAAATCGAACAACATTGGTGTCCAGGGGGCGCAGGCGATTGCCAACACCCCGGGCCTGAGGGGACTGGAGCAGTTGATCCTGAAATTCAACAAAATCGGGGTCGAAGGCGCCCGGCATCTGGCTGCTTCTGAGAACTTTCAACAACTGACCACGCTGGACCTGTTCCGAAATGAGTTGAGCGAGGAAGGCACAGCGGCCATTAAAAATTCGAAATATTTTAAAAACCTTCGCCGCGTCCGTCTGGACTGACTTCGGCAAGGCTTTTGCCCTTATGAACCTGACCAAGGAATTTCCCCGCAGTCCCAGGGAACGAATGGCGGGCCTGGCTCATATTCCCAGAATGATAGACAAGGCCCGGGCCGCCGGCAGCAATCAGTTGGGTGAATATATTTTCCCCTGCCCGCTCGACAATATTCTGCTTGAGTTTTTGGGGGTAAAGCCGGAGGTGTTTCAACAAAAAGCCTGCGATGAGAGTGAAGAACTGTTCACCGATTGGATCGGCGATCGATGCCAAAACCGGACCCTCAAGGAAAAGGAAGAAATCAACGCGGAAATTTTGAATAACGCGCCGAACACCCCGGAAAAACGCGAGGCCTATCAAAAAATCCTCAGCCGGGTCGATGCCTCCCGCAAAGACATTACCACCTGGGTTGAATTGATTGATCTGGAAGAAGGCCGGTTGTAGAACCCGGACAGATTATTCTGATGAAAAAAATATTGAAAAATCAAAACTACACCAAAGGTCCCCGCGGAGGGAAAAAAGCAAACTCCTGGAAAAGAACCCTGTGGCGAACCACCCTCTGGCTTTTCCTGATCGGCCTGACGCTGGGGTTTACCGGTGCCGGTATTTTATACTACAAGTATTCAGAGGGGTTGCCGGATGTCCGCACGCTGAAGGAATATCAGCCCAACATCATCACCAAGGTTTATTCCGACAACGATGAATTGCTCGCCGAATTTTTTGTCGAAAAACGGATCCTGACACAGCTGGACCGGATTCCGCTGCGGCTCAAACAGGCCACACTGGCGGTGGAGGATTCCAGTTTTTATTATCACCTGGGAATTGACCCGAAGGCCATTATCCGGGCCTCCATTGCGAATTACCGGGCCGGCCATGTGGTGGAGGGCGCCAGCACCATCACCCAGCAATTGACGAAAACCCTGTTCCTATCCCCCCAGAAAAAATTCGAGCGGAAAATCCGCGAAGCCATTCTCGCGGTCCGGATGGAGTTGATCTTCACCAAAGATGAAATTCTGGAAATGTACCTGAACCAGATTTACTATGGTCACGGCAGTTACGGGGTGGCGGCCGCGGCGCGGACTTATTTCGGCAAAGAGTTGAAGGATTTGACCATCAGCGAGTGCGCCATGATCGCCTCCCTGCCGAAAGCGCCCACCCATTATTCTCCATACAACAATCTCGACAAAGCCCTCAAGCGCAGAGATCATGCTCTGCGCCGCATGGAATACCACGGCTTCATATCCGAGGAAGAACTGCTGATCTCCCTGCAGGAACCGCTCGAACTGGGAGGAATCAAGGGCATGCTGAACAAGGCCCCTTATTTCGTGGAGCATATCCGTCAGTACATTCAGGAGACCTACGGCAGTAAAAAACTCTATAAAGACGGAATGAAAATTTATACCACGCTTAATCTGGAAAACCAGCTGGCCGCCCAGAATGCCATGATGGAAGGATTGCGTCAGGCGGACAAACGATACGGGTACCGGGGTCCCGTGGGAAATGTCGATATCAAACAGGACCCGGAAGTTCTGAATGGGTTGCTCCTGGAAGTCGATGATCGCTCTCTGGAAAATCCCCTGCAGGCGGGAGATTTTGTGAAGGGCATTGTCAGTAACATCGATGATGACAAGGTGAATGTCTATCTGGGGAATGGCCGGGGAGTCATCGCATTTGAAAGCATGACCTGGGCGCGCCCACCCAACAATAAACTGGACGGAAAATACCAACAGATCACCCATCCCAAAGAAGCCCTGTCTCTGGGCGATATCATTGAAGTCCGCCTGAAAGCCCCTCTGGAAGGAGAAAATCCGGCGCCCCCATCTCCAAAAGAAACCGATGAGGATGAAGTACCCGTCATCATCCGAAACTGGGAATTGCTCCTGGAGCAGGAACCGGAAGTGGAAGGGGGCTTGATCAGCCTGGAAGCGTCTACCGGTTACATCAAGGCCATGGTGGGAGGCTATGATTTTACCCGGAGCCAGTTCAACCGGACGACCCAGGCCGTTCGCCAACCCGGCTCGGCCTTCAAACCCATTATTTTCGCGACGGCGATTCAGGACGGATACACGCCGGCCAGTATCATTATCGATTCCCCGGTCATCTTCAAGGAAAAGGAAGACACCTTTGACAAATGGAAACCGGTCAATTTCGAGAAAAAATTCTACGGACCGACATCCATCCGAACCGCTCTCACCCATTCCCGCAACGTGGTGACCATCAAACTCCTGCAGAACACCGGAGTTCCCAAGGCCATCCAAATGGCGCGGCGTCTCGGAATCACCAGCCATCTGGAGAAAAACCTGTCCATTGCGCTCGGCTCTTCGGGAGTCAGTTTATACGAACTGGTTTCCGCGTATTCCATTTTCGCCAACGAGGGGGTGCGGCTGGAACCGGTACCGATTCTTTCGATCAAGGACCGGAATGACGAAGTTCTTTTTACCTATGAGCCCACAGGTGAACCCGTGCTCTCTCCCGGAGTGGCGTACATCATCACCAATATGCTGGAAAGCGTGGTTCGGCGAGGTACCGGCTACATCGTGCACCAAACGCTGAACCGGCCCATCGCGGGTAAAACCGGGACCACCAATGATTACAACGATGCCTGGTTTATCGGGTATTCTCCCGAACTGGTGACCGGCGTATGGGTCGGCAAGGACCAGGAAGAGTCCATGGGCATTAATGAAACCGGAACCCGGACGGCCATTCCCATCTGGCTTCTGTACATGCAGGAGGCTTTAAAAAATGTGCCGGTGAAGAGTTTTCCCGTTCCCAACGACGTGAGCTTTGTCAAAGTCAACCTGGAAACGGGTTTCGAAGCCAGCTACGACGACCCCAACAGCCGGTTCGAGGTTTTCCTGAACGACAACCTTCCGGAGAACAACTCCATGGGAGGAAATCTGCTGGGAGACAATAACTTTTAAGGGGAAAGTTCCTGGGTGGACGGATCTTCGGTTTTCTGGGAGGGGGTGCTGGCTTCAACGATTCTTCCATCACTGACGGTCAGCTTGACCAGTGATTTTGCGGATTCCCCGGAAGGCAAAATAGTGGTTACGCCGGAAACTCCGGGATAATTTTTGATTCCCTTCAGACCTTGGGCCACTTCCACCCGGTTGAACGCCCCTTCTTGGATCACTTTGAGGAATATATTCATCGCATCGTAGGATTGCGCCGATAGAATCGTGGGATTCTGCCCGAATGTGGAAAGGAATATGTCCACGAATTGAATAATGGTCTGGCTTTCCGAGTTGGCATAGAACCCATCCACATATAAAACCGATTTCAAATAATTTCGGGCGTTCTCCAGAAGGCGTTTTGAGTTCCAACCGTTACCGCCCATCAGCAAAATATCTTCCACGTTGTAAAAAGCCAATTGCGGAAGAATCAGGCTGACCTTATCATAAACACCCGGTATGAAAATGGCGTCGAAGTTAAACTCCAACGCGACTTTCAAGGTTTCCACTTCATCATCGGAATAGAGGCCTCCTTCCACCAGAGGCCGGGACAGGCGGCCTTTATCGTCAAGCGGTTTGGGTTGGGTCCCCCGCTTGATATGGGCCTGAATCACTTTTTTCAGTTTATCGTCCGCCAGACCCCCGATTTCCAGAATCTGCTTCCTGAAATCATTCTGTTGGCGGGCGTAGGGAATCGAATGAACAATATACCCTCCCAGGGAGCGGACTTCCTGCTCAAACACCTGCCTCATGGTTTCGCCGTAACCGGTAGTGGGGTAAAGGACGACAAACCGGTAAAGATTGAGTTCGTTGATGGCATAGCGCGCCAGAAACCCGGCTTGCAGTTCTTTGGTCAACGCGTTGCGGAAAACGTACGGACTGCGCTCGGCCAGGCCACTGGTCGACGCGGTGGGAGTAAAAACCGGCATTTGATACTCTTCGAGGACCGCCAGGGAATTTTCAATTTCCCAGGTCAAAGCGGGACCGATAATTCCAACCAGGTTCGGGTCCTGAGCCAGTTCTTCAATAACCTCCGGCGCCGTACGGCCCAACCCTGAATCCCGGATGACCAGCTTCAACCGGTTTTTATCCTTCGCCGGCAACTGATTGACCGCCAACTGGATTCCCTGCAACACCTGCTGTCCCACCAGGGCCCGTTTTCCGGACAACGGCAACACCACCCCTATTTTCACCTTCCCCTTTTCACTGCTTTTAAATCCCACCAGGGCTTTCTGGAACTTCTCCCGCAATTCGTGCTTGGGAAACCGGAACAGAAAATCTTCCAGGCTGGTCTGATAGTTCCCCGCATCCCGTTCGATCCGGTAAATTTCTATCAAACGTTTCAGGATCAGGTCCGCCGGAAACCGGTTCCCCAAAGACTTGGCGAAGGCCACCAGGTTTTTTTTATCCATCCGTTCATTGACGAGGGTTTCGATATACCGGCGGGCTTCCAGTTTGATTTCCGGAAACGGACTTTTATCGATGACATCCTTATATTTTTTGAAGGCGGCGTCATAATTCAACCGCACGTCATCCACCTGCCCCAAATAAACGAAAGCTCTCCATTTTTGAGAGACGTCCGGGTTTTCCTTGACCGCTTGACGGAACAGCTTTTCCGCTTCCTGATAACGCTCCAGGGCAAAATAACAACGGCCCATTTCAAGCCTGACCAGGTAACCCAAAGTGGACCGGGGAAAGTTTTCAAGAAAATAGTTGTAATACCTCAAAGCCGAGACATAGGATTTGTTTTCAAAATCGATGTATCCCAGCCGGAAAACGGATTTAGGGACCCGCGTATCCTGAGGAAACGCCTTTAAAAACTCTTCGTAGGCCATCCGGGCCTCGATGGTTTTTTTCTCGTGAAAGAAAGTCTCCGCCCGGGCAAACAGGGTGTCCGCCGTCAGAGGATTTTCCGGAGTCTGGGAAAAAAGGCTGGAAGAGAAAAAAAGAATGATAATGAAAATGGGCGGGAAAAATCTCCACCGAACCCTCCCGCCGTCCGGCCGCGGAAATTTCACTTTAATCATGCTCATTCACTACCTTCGCCTTTCGCGTTGATGTTATGCTTTTTAACGCGGTACCGCATAGAGCGAAAACTCAGGTTGAGTAGTTTGGCGGCTTTATTGATCATTCCGTCGGTCTGGCTCAACGCCCCCAACAGCATATTTTTCTCAATATTGTCGAGGGTTTCCTCCAGATCAATCGGACCGCTGTGGTCCATGGAGGGGATCAGGGACGGACTATCACTCGGCGCTCTGAAAATTTCTTCCGGCAGGCTGGCCACCCGGATCAACTGCCCGGTTTCCAGAACCACCGCGCGCTCAATGGTGTTTTCCAGTTCCCGGATGTTGCCGGGCCAATCGTAGTTTTCCAGGCATTTCAGGGCCTCCGGTTCGATGCCTTCGATCTTCTTTTCCAGAGCATGCTGTTCGTTATATTTACCGATGAAATGCTGGGCCAGCAAAGGAATATCCTCCTTCCGCCGGCGGAGCGAGGGCAGTTCGATAGAGATAACTTTCAACCGGTAAAAAAGATCTTCGCGAAACACCTTTTCCCGCACTCCCTCGGCCAGATCCCGGTTGGTGGCGGCGATGATGCGCAGGTCCACCTTGATCGGCTTGGTGCCTCCGACCCGGGTCAATTCCCGCTCCTGCAAAACCCGAAGCAGTTTTACCTGAATGGTGAGCGGGGCTTCATACACCTCGTCCAGAAAAAACGTCCCCTTGTTGGCCGCCTCCATCAGGCCGATTTTGGTTGAATCCGCACTGGTAAACGCGCCCTTCTCATGGCCGAACAATTCACTTTCCAGAAGGTTTTCCGGCATGGCGCCGCAGTTGATGGATATAAAAGGATAGTTTTTCCTGGGGCTGTTGAAATGGAGCGCCTTGGCCACCAGCTCTTTCCCGGTACCGCTTTCCCCGCCGATCAACACGGTGGCATTGCTGTTGCTCACCTTGCTGATGTAATCAAACACCTTTTTCATGCCGGCGCTTCTGCCGATGATATTGCCAAACTCAAACTTATCCTTGAGAGCGGTCTTGAGGAAGGTGTTTTCTTTAGATAAGTGTTTCTTTTCCGCCGCGTTCCGGATGACCAGCTTGAAATCATCCATATTGAAGGGCTTGGTGATATAGTCGTAGGCCCCCTTCTTCATGGTTTCGACGGCGGTTTCGGCGGAGGCGTAACCGGTCATCATGATCACGGGTGTCTGCGGCCGGATGCGGGTGACGGCGTTAAGGACATCAATACCATTGGAACGGGGCATGTTGATATCCGTAATCACCACATCATAATCGCCGTTCTCGATCATTTCCACCGCGACTTCGCCGTTGCGCGCGGTTTCTACCTCATACCCTTCCTTCTCCAGGGCGATGGTGAGCATCTCCCGCATGCTCTTTTCATTGTCGACTACCAGAATGTGGCTCATGGACTTTTAAAACAATTTGTCACCGAAGATTTCTGAAAATCGCTTCAGTCGAAGAGCGTTCAGCCGGATAAAACCCTCGGCGTCGCTTTGGCGGAACACCTCATCTTTTTCAAAAGAGGCGGTTTCCGGGCAGTAAAGGGTGGATTCCGCTTTGCGTCCGGTAACGGTACAGTTTCCTTTATACAACTTGAGGCGAACCGTTCCGGTCACATGTTTCTGGACTTCATCCATCATCTGTTGAAGCAGAAACCGTTCCGGCGAATACCACATTCCATTATAAATCAATCGAGCATAAGCCGGAATGAGCGAATCTCGAAGATGCATCACCTCCCGATCGACGGTGATGGTCTCCAGATCCCGATGAGCGGCATGCAGGATGGTTCCCCCGGGAGTTTCGTAGACCCCGCGGGATTTCATTCCGACAAACCGGTTTTCAACGATATCGATGCGCCCAATGCCATTTTTCCCGCCCAGTTCGTTCATCCGGGCCAGCAAATGGGCCGGGCTCATCCGCTCTCCGTTGATAGCTACAGGATCGCCGTTTTCGTAGTTAATTTCAAGTACTTCCGGCTCATCCGGCGCTTTCTCCGGGGATACGCTCAGCAGGAACATATCCTCGTGGGGGGTATACCAGGGGTCCTCCAGAACCCCTCCTTCATAGCTGATGTGGAACAGATTCCGGTCCATACTGTACGGCTTGTCCTTGGTCACCGGCACCGGAATGCCATGGCTTTTCGCATAATCGAACAAACTGGTCCGCGAATCCAGGTTCCATTCCCGCCAGGGAGCGATAATCTGAATATTCGGATTGAGCGTGATATAGGTGAGCTCGAACCGGACCTGGTCGTTGCCCTTGCCGGTGGCGCCGTGGGACACGCCTTCGGCCTTTTCCAGGCCGGCGACCCGAATCTGTTCTTTAGCGATGAGCGGGCGGGCAATCGAGGTACCCAGAAGGTAATTATTCTCATAAAAAGCGTTCGCCCGAAGCATGGGAAAAACGAAATCCCGCACAAATTCCTCCTTCAGGTCTTCGATATACACCTTACTGGCGCCGGTTGCCAGCGCCTTTTCCCGGACGGGGTCCAGCTCCTCCCCCTGCCCGAGATCGGCGCAGAACGCGATGACTTCCGCCTCGTATTCTTCCTTGAGCCATTTGATGATGACGGAGGTGTCCAGTCCCCCGCTGTAGGCCAGCACAATCTTATTCAATTTCTTTTTCATGATTCCTTCCACCCGGTTGTTGCTGAAAACAAAACAGCCACTTTATCACCGAATAACCTTTTCTCCCAGCGCAAAATAGGCGGCCCCCATCAGGGAAGCCCTTTCATTCATAATGACTTTGACCGGTATCGCGGTCATGAACTCCCGGAACCTGCCCTTGTCGCGAAAGGCGCTGAGGAACAGATCGGATTTCAACAGAGGCAGAATCCGGGGGGCGATTCCTCCCCCGAGATAAATTCCCCCCCGGCCCATAATCTGCAGAGCCAGATTGCCCGCCGCCGCGCCGTAGACCGAAACAAACATATCCAGAGCGCTTTCGCAGGCGCGGAAGGTCTTCATCATCCCGCTTTGGGAAATCACCGATGCGGGATCTTTAACCTGAAATTCATCTTTCAGCCAATCCGGTTCCGGCTGTTTGTAACGCTGCCTGAAAAAATCAAACAAACGGACCAGCCCCGGTCCGGACAACACATCCTCAATAGCCACCCGGCCGGTTCCCTGACTGAGAAATTGCCAAACCTCGGCTTCCAGGTCGTTACGGGGGGGAAAGTCGCATTGCCCGCCTTCGGTTTCCACCACCCGGTAGCGACCCTCTCCAAAGGGGACCAGGAAAGCCTGTCCCAAACCGGTTCCCGCCGCCAGCACGCCAATTTTTCCCTCCCGGTCCGGCTCCCCCGGCTGAAGGGTTTCCACCTCGTCCGGAACCAGATGCGGCACGGCACAAGCCATGACCGCCATGTCATTGATCAATTCAATGGAATCGGTCTGAAGCAGGGGTTTCAAATCCCGGATGTCGATCACCCAGGGCAAATGAGTGAGCCGGCTGCGGCCGTCTTGGACCGGTCCGGCCACTCCCAGGCAAACGCGGGTCAATTTCGGCTGGGTTTCTTTCAGGAACCGTTCGAGAATGCTGATCAGGCCGGGATAATCCCGGCTGGGGTAAGTTTTTTCCACATAAAGGCTGGGGGCCTCGCCCTTTTCACTGAAAAGAGCCAGGTTGACTTTAGTCCCTCCAATATCACCGGCAAGGATCATGGCCTTAAGCGAGAAAGGATTCGATCCTTCCATCCAGAGCGTTCTGGTCCTTGGTGAACGATTGCAGCGCGGATTGAGTCATCAGATCATCCAGGGCGATGGATTCGGACCATTGGGCCAGTTTGGGGATTTTACCGTCATCGTATATCCGCTTCAGGTTTTCTTCGGTGAATGGATGAAAAAAGTCCAACCCGTTCTCCCGGCAGAACTGGACCAGCGCCTCCCCGGACAGGTGATCCAGATCGGACCGCGCCATCAACCGGTCTACCGCCTGCCTGAGGGCGTCGTCCACCTCCCAGAGCCGGGAAACCCTTGCGCTCCAGGCATGACCGGCCTCCAGACCCGGCTTTAAGGATTCCCCTTCAATTTTAACAATCTGATCGGGGGACCGGCCGGATTCCTGAAATTCCTTCATGGCTTTGGGGGGAATGGTATGCACATCCAAACCGGCGAGGGTGGCCACCTGATCGCCGTTTCGGATGCTGGCGGCGATCAGTTTGGTGTGAACATCGGAGTGAGCGCGCCGCACTTCATCCAAAACGTTTTGAGTGTGGAGAGTGACCTTCTCACCCACCCATTTTCCATCGCCCGCCGAGTTGTCCGCCACCACCGCGTTCAGCCGTCCCAGAAATACATTCACATAATTGGGATTGGCGAGGCGCGCGGCCAGGTAATTCTGCCGGGCGGAAAAACCGAGGGTGAAGTTGATGGGAATACTCTCCTGCCGCAGGCGGCGGGCCGCCAGCAAGCCTTCCGGAGTCAGGGGAACCTTGACAATAAAATATTCCGGGCACACGGCGAAGTATCGCTTGCCGTATTCCACGCTTTTCTCAATATCCCGTGAAATGGAGGGATGAAGTTCCACGCTGACTTTGACTTTGAAGGCCTCCACCAGCCGGAGAGCGATCCGGCAATTGATGACGAAACCCATTTCCATCAACAGTTCTTCCCGGCTCAACCCGCCCGCGGCTTCCAGAAGCTGTTTCACCGTGTCCTGGATGACTTCGTCCATCACGCCGCTCTGCACCACCTGGTTGGCCAGGGTATTGTTGGTGGTCAAGGCGGTTAATTCTTTTTTCCATATAGAGCGTGCCAATTCCAGTTCTCCGGTGTCCACCCACAGCTCTGTGCCCAGTTCCCGCAACCGCGCCAAAAGCGCATCGCTCTGATACGTGTTGGAAGACGGCTCCCCGCTGATCGGCCGGCAGGCGATCCGGTGAACGGTTTCACTCAATTCTTTGCTGACGGTTCCCATTAAGCATTCCCCTTTTTATAACCCGGCTTGTTCAGAAGCCGGAACATATTGGTTTTATACAATTCCACCCCAGGCTGATCGAACGGATTCACCCCCGCCAGGTAGGCCGAGAGAGCGATCGCTCTTTCAAAAAAATAGAACAGTTGTCCCAGGCCATAGGCACTGCGATCCTTGAGGGTCAGGGTCATATTGGGAACCCCTCCCTCCAGGTGCGCCTCCGCGGTTCCTCGCCAGGCTTGTTCATTGATTTCGTCGAGGGTCTTTCCCGCCAGGTAATTCAACCCATCGCGATCTTCCCGCACGGCCGGAATTTCCAGCCGGCTCCGGGAAGCGGCAAACCGGATGAAGGTCTCAAAAATGATCCGGTTGCCCGCTTGCACCCACTGGCCGAGGGAATGCAAATCCGCAGAAAATTCGGCGGAAGCGGGGAAAATACCGCCTCCCGCCTTGCCCTCGCTCTCTCCGGCCAATTGCTTCCACCACTCTACCACAGTTTTCAGGGCGGGGTGAAAAGCGGCCATGAGCTCTATCGTTTTGCCTTTGCGATACAGCAAATTACGGATCACGGCATAGCGGTAGGCGGAGTTGTGGTCCAGCGCGGAATTTTCCGTGGTCCGCGCCTCGCACTCGCGGGCGCCGGCGATCACTTCTTCGATGTCCAATCCCCCCACCGCCATGGGCAGCAACCCGACCGGAGTCAAAACCGAAAAGCGTCCTCCGACGTCATCGGGAATCACGAAACTCTGATAGCCTTCCGTTTCCGCCATCGCCTTCAACGCGCCCTGACGTTGATCCGTGGTCACCACGATCCGCTTTCGAGATTCCTCGACGCCCATTTCTTTTTCCAGAAAACCTTTGAGCAATCGAAAGGCAATGGCCGGCTCGGTGGTGGTTCCGGATTTGGAAATGACATTGAAACACACGGCCTTATTCGCCAGAACCTCCATCAGGTCGGCCAAATAATCGGAACTGATATTCTGTCCGGCGAAATGAATTTGCGGAAACCCGCGCGATGAAGCCGGAAGCTGGTTGAGAAAGGCGTGATGGGCGAAATCCATGGCGGCTTTTGCCCCCAGATAAGATCCGCCAATGCCGATGCAGACAAATATCTCGCATTGATCCTGAAGGCGCCGGGCGGCGGCCCGGATTTCACCCAGTTGATCGGGCGTGGTTTGGGAAGGGAGATGCAGCCAGCCTAAAAATTCGGCGCCCGCCCCTTTCCCGGTTTCCAGGGCCTGATGCCAGCGGTCCACCTCCGGTTGACAGGCGGCGACCTCGTCGGCGCCCAGCGCCGATCCGATATTGTCCGTATCCAAATCCAAATTGACCATGACCTGTGAAATCAGAGGGGAAGAGGAAAATACAGGCGTCCGACAGGACCGGTTTATTTTCCGTTATTCAGAGAAATTATAAAATAGGATCGGATGGTCTTGTTTTCCATTAAACGAAGGGCGTACGCCTCCGCCTCCGCTTTACGGCCGAATTTGCCCACCCGGATTTTATACCAGAATCCGCCGGATGTCCGCTTAGTTTTGACCACATATACCTCATTTATCTTTTTTTTCTTTAAACGGCTCACCGTTTGATCGGCCTTTTCTTTGCTTTTGACCGCGGCGATCTGGATGGTATGAACCTGTTGGGCCACCGGGGTTTCCTGGGGCGGCGGGACAACGGCCTGGGGTTGCCGGCTCTTGATCCAGCTTTTCCAATCCACGCCGAGCGCCACATACCATAAGCCGCCTGCCGCCAGGGCTCCCAGGATTAGCTTATAAGGGGTGCCGATACTTCCCAGGGCGCTCAACCCGTCAAATATTTTGAAAACAAACCTCTTGATCAGGCCGAGGATGCCCTGAAACAGCCGGCCCATGTCCTCATTAATTTTTTCTCTCCCCGTGGGGCTGAGCCCGGCGGCGGTCTTGAGCCGCTCCAGAGCCCGCCGGTCATCGGGATTGACCAGCTGCACCTGTTTCCAGCGCTCACCCACCCGGCTCTCTCTGGCCAGGCGGACAAAATGTTCTTTTTCACTTTTATCCAGCGTTTCGAAAACTTCCTGACATTGCGAATGCAGTTCCGGATCCAAAACCTTGAACCACTCTTCGGCGTAACATTTGCCCACCAGCGGGGCGACGATTTTCTGATTATCCGCGGACAGATAAGGCCAGGCCTGAAGATAAAAATGGACCGCCAGGTAATCGGTTCTGCCTTTTTCCACCAGCATGGGAAGCAGGAACCGGATGATCTGTTCCTCCTGTCCGGTTTTTAACTGCAGGGCATTCAGCAAAACCGGTTCGGACTGATTGGTGAACTTCTCCTGTTCCAGGAAAAATGAGACCATAAAATCCAGCAAATCGCGATCCTGGTACTCCTCCGTTTTCAAAATAGTGAGCAACAAATCCGCTTCCGGGTCACCCAGGTCTTTTTTCCGGGTCAACGTGGACACCAGAATATGGCGAAAAGCGGTTTGTTGGGGATCGGCCAGGTAGGCTTTCAAAAAAATATTGAGAGCCTCGGGGTCGTCCGCGCCGGTACTCAGTAAAAACGAGGCATAGTCCTGCAGGACCTTTTCTCTCAACTCACGGCCCCTGTTGACCAGAAAAAATGAGGACCCGGTAAAGTCGACCAGATTTTGAAATTGTTTCCTGATTTCAGGATCCGGGTCCTTAAGGTTGATACGCTTTAAGCCTTCCAGAGCCTTAAAAAACTGATGCTCCCCGAACATGCCGTAAACCACGAAACCGAAAAACAGGCTGACCAGCATCAAAACAATTTTGATCCAAAAATCGTTGATGTGAACCCCCGGCAATGCGATTTCGTGCACAAAGAACAGGGTCAGGAACCCGGTGACCAGGAAGATAAACAGCGAAAGTCCGGTACGAACCAGGTAATATTTAAAACTCTGGTAAAACATTTTCCTCTATCACGGGATTGGGATTTGCGGGCCGGGGAATCATGGTTTCCTGGTTTGGAATCACCCCCTGGGACAATCCGTCCTGAACCGGGGGAAGTGTTAACACCGTTTCGCTTTTAATAGCCACTTCCATCCTGTCCTGAGTTTCGGCGTTGGCGATGTAGCCGGTATCCGGATGGACATGCGCAAAACGAATGCCTTCCGGCACCGGGAAGTTCACGCGGTTTTTATTGGACAGGGCCTTTTTCATGAAGTAAGCCCAGATCGGGGCGGCCGCGCCTCCTCCCGTGAGGCCCAGGCCGTTCCGGTCCACCATGGGCAGGTTGCTGTCGTACCCCACCCAGACGCTGGCGGACATATCCCGGGTAAAACCGTCAAACCAGGCGTCTTTATAATCATTAGTGGTGCCGGTCTTGCCGCCGGCGGGATGGGTGAATCCCATACGCCGGATCACCCGGGCGGTGCCCTCATCCACCACTCCCTGCATCATGTTCAACAGAGGATAGATGGATTTCTGAGAAAAACTCTGGACGCCGAAGTAAAAATGCTCATACAAGGTGTTTCCCCGGTAGTCTTCTATTCTCTGCACCAGATAGGGTTCGTTTAAAATTCCCAGATTGGCGATCACGCTGTAGGCACCGGCCATCTCCAGGGGAGACACCCCGGTGGCCCCCAAAGCCAGCGAAAGGTTCTGATTGAGCGGACTGACAATGCCCATCTGACGCGCCGTTTTGATGACTCTTTCCGGAGTGAGGTCATACACCAGTTTGGCTGAGATGACGTTGAGGGATTTCATCAGTGCTTTTTTCAAAATCAGATCGCCTAAGTATTCATCGTTAAAGTTTTTAGGTTCCCAGGTTTTATTGGCGTCGATTTTAAGGGTCACGGGTTCATCGCGAATGATCGTGGCGGGAGAAATGCCCAGGTTCTCCATGGCGGTCAGATAAACCACCGGCTTGAAGGAGGAGCCGGCCATGCGGTTGTTGGAAACCGCGCGGTTGAACTGGCTCTTGGCATAATCCCGTCCTCCCAGCAAAACCCGCACCGCCCCGGTTTTGTTTTCCAGGGCCACCATGGCCACTTGCAGGGTCTCCCCGTCCTCCCTCGGCTCCATTCGTTTATCGAGGCTTTTCATGTGGGTTTGGACGGCTTGATGGGCATAGCCCTGCAGGCGCGAATCCAGAGTGGTATAAATCTTCAATCCACCAAAGTGCACAAATTCCTTTCCGTATTCTTTTTCCAGTTGATTGATGACGTGCTGGATGAAGTATTGATTGGGATTGGATTCAATCTGTTGCTGCGCCAGGTCCAGCTCCGATTCCAGCGCTTCTTCCATTTGAACCTTGCTGATCACTCCAGAATGGACCATTCGTTTAAGAACGGTCCGGGTCCGGCTCATGGCCCGCTCCGGATTCCGGAAGGGATTGGCGCTGTTGGGCGCATTGGGCAAACCCGCCAGCATGGCCGCCTGGAGCAGGGTCAAATCTTTGGCTTTTTTCCCGAAATAGGAGAGGGAGGCGTCCTCCACTCCATAGGCCCCGTGGCCAAAATAAACCTGGTTGCAGTAGGCTTCCAGAATTTCATCTTTGCTGAAGGTGGCTTCAATTTGGAGGGCGATCAGCAATTCCTTAATCTTGCGGACCCATTTCCTTTCAAACGAAAAAAACAGGTTTTTGGATAATTGCTGGGTGATGGTGCTTCCTCCCTGGGCGATTCTCATTTGCTGGATATTTCGGATGATGGCCCGAATGAGACCGATGTGATCCACCCCGCTATGGGAATAAAACCGGGAATCTTCGGCGGCGATCATGGCTTTGGTGAACAGCGGAGAAATCTCTTCCAGCGGAACCGGATGCCGTTGCCCCAGCACTTTGATGACATTCCCCTGGGAGGAATAAATCTCCGTGGGCAGGCTGAGGTTGATTTTTTCAAGACTGTCGGGTAATTGCGGAAGATCGTCTTTCAAGTCGATATAGATCCCGATCCCCAGAAGGGAGACACCCAGTATCAGAACATAAATGGCAAACAGTACTTTTTGAAACAAACGACGTTTCAATGAAGTTCTCCTTCGGCTCCCTCCGAGGGAGTGATGGGTACAGGAGGAACACCGTACATGGGTACTTCGATCAAAGAGAGCAGGTTTTCTGATATATCCCCGGGTACCGGCAGGGTCAGCACTTCGGTATAAAAATCACTCTGATATTCCACACCGATACGAACCGGCTTGGGATACAAATCCGAAGCCGAATCCTCCAGCACGCCCACCCGGGTGACATGGTAATTCTTGCTGAAAAACCAATAAGGATCCGGAAAGATTTCCTGCTGCGCGGTGGCATCCAATGTTCTCAACACCCGCATGAAATCGTCGACCGATACGATCGATCCCTCTCCGAACCCGGCCTCTTCCAGAGTTCCCTTGAAAATGTCGCGGTTTAACGAATTGCCCTCCATCCCTTCCCAGGACAGGAAGACCTCACGGATCGGGTAATTCTGGTTATTGATGAAGCTGAGGGTGATCCATTCTCCCAACTGGGTCAGCAGCACCCGCTGCCACCCTTTATTGGAATCGATTTCGAGCAATTCATAGGGGGAAATGATTTTTTTGGCCAGTTTTTCCGGGAAATCATAATACAATTTCAGAAACTTTTTCCGGGAAACCATTTGCGGATTGGCGGGATTGAGTTTCTCAAACAGTTCTTTGAACGATTGTATCGATTCCGAGTCCTGCTCCTGGGAGCTGACGCTGGAGAGAATGGATTCGATCTTTTTCTGCGCGACAATTTTTTTCCGATCGCGCTCCCAAATCCGGCCCAGTTGGGGCCGGTTGAGGTTTTCCCACTTGAGGTAGTAGCCGATAGCGCGCTCAAATACATGCCCTGAAAATTCCAGGACCCCCAGCCCCAGAAGGGCGAACAGGAACAAATAGCCGTTCACGTTTGCCCATTGACCTGCATTCTTCAAAACTTTATCTCACGGTAATTTTCGGAACGGTTTTTGTGACCATTTTCAACCGGTCGATTTTTTCCTTTAGAGCCTTTTTGTCGAGCTTTTTACGTCCCGGCCGGCCCTTTTTCTTGGGCGATTTGGAAGAGGATTTTTTCGCGGCGGCTTTCTGCTCCATGGCGATCGGATTAGGGTACGAAGCCCTGGAGGCCGTTTGCCTGGCGCCTTTGGAAGAGGCTCCGGAAGCCTTGTAACTTTTTTCCAAATCCTTAAGGAAAGCACTCTGCTGTTGCGGCGACATTCGCCGAAAGGCGGAAACGGCCTTTTTCTCCGATTCACTCAGGGCCAGTATCCCCTCCTTGTGAGGTTTTTTAAAGGTAATATTACCGGTCTGAAAGTTTACCCATTTCACATCAGGAGGTTCCAGGTTCAAGGTATCGGTATCCATCACCAGGATGGAAAACGGATCGATTTTGGTGGTGAGAAGGGTCTCGAGGGAAATATTGCCCAATCGCGCCATCTTAACCAGAACGCCCACCGGTGCATCCCTTTCACCCGCCTCATAACGCACATAGGTTCGAAATCCGACTTTCAATATATCCGACATGGCCGACTGAGTGCATTTGAGCTCGCGGCGAATGGTTTTCATATTCTGGGCCAAAACTGACATTAATCTATACCTCCATTTAAAGTTTTCCTTCATTATATGATGGCGAGCGGGCAATTCTCAACAGGATAATCCAGAGGGATGAAATGGCCTCACATTGGGGAGATTATCGGTTTACGAATTTAAAAGTCGAGCGGCCTCACGCGCGGAATACGTCAAAATCATCTTGGCCCCCGCACGTTTAATACTGAGAAGAATTTCCATCATCACCCGGGTACCGTCCACCCACCCTTTTTCCGAAGCGGCCTGCAACATAGAGTATTCCCCGCTGACATTATAGGCGGCTACCGGCACGGAGCATTCCTCCCGCACTCGCCGGATGATATCCAGGTAAGCGAGGGCGGGTTTCACCATTACAATATCGGCTCCTTCCTCAATATCTTCCCAAACTTCCTTAAGCGCTTCATCGCTGTTGGCGGGGTCCATCTGATAAGATTTCCGGTCCCCGAACTGGGGAGTGGAATCGGCCGCCTCCCGGAAAGGTCCATAAAACGCGGAAGCGTATTTGGCGGCATAAGACATAATTATCGTCTGCGAATGGCCGTTGTCGTCCAGAGCTTCTCGAATCGCCTTGACCCGGCCGTCCATCATATCCGAGGGACCCACCATATCGGCGCCGGAATCGGCATGGGTCACGGCCATCCGGGCCAGCAGTTCCAAGGTAGGGTCGTTCAAAATCTCCTCGCCCTCCACCAGGCCACAATGTCCGTGGTCGGTGTACTCATCGATACAGACATCAGTAATCACCACCAGATCGGGAATCGCGGATTTGATCTCCCGTACCGCCCGTTGAACCACTCCGTCGGGATTATAGGCCTCCGACCCGAGGGGGTCCTTTTTATCTGGGATTCCAAAAAGGATCACCGCCGGGATATGGAGTTTATGGATATCCCGGGCATCCTCCACCGCCCGTTCAATCGAGCATCGAAATACGCCCGGCATGGAGGAAATGGGCTCTTTCCGTCCCTTTCCTTCGCAGACGAAAATGGGATGAATGAGGTCATCCGGGGCCAACGAGGTCTCCCGAACCATCTTTAAAATCCCCGGTGTACGGCGTAACCGGCGGCCTCTGTGTATTGGAAATGGCATTTTGGCTGTTTCTACCCCAATTCGTTTTTTTTGCCCGTTTTTTCAGCCCCCTGAACTGGCCTTGAACCCTTTAGATATAAGGGGTTCGATTAGCGCCTCCCTGGCAAGGAAAAGGTACCCCAGTTGGAAGGCCCCGAGTCTTAGAATTTTTGACAGTCATCCCCTAAAAACGTTGTTTTATTGACGGAGAGTCAATTTTTTTTAATTTTTTTTACTCATTATTATACTACTAAGTTTTTTAAATACAACAAGTTAACTTAAAATGCCCGGTTTAATTTACATGGCACGCTTATTGCTGTATATCTATTTCAAAAAATGGCGTTATAATAAATACATTACAAGGTAGTAATGGAGGTGAACGAATGGATTCTAGCGAATCTTATATGGACGAACTCTACGAGAAACTAAGTGCAGCGATTATGAACGCGATCACTTCCTCGAAGGATGTGAAAAGTCTCATGAAGGAAATGGGATCTCACGGCCTGATCACGGAGTCCGCGGTTTTTAATCTCCTGTTAAGTCTGGAAGAGTTGGACGATTACGTCAATCCCAAACCCTTTTCGGACAAAATCTACAAACTCGAGCCTTCCGGCACCCCTCCAAAACCCAAAACGGTACTGGAGTTCGGCTATGCCGACCCGGAAGAAACTCAGAAAATCGACGGAAAGAAAATCTCGGACAATGAAAAAATGTTTGAGGATTACTTCCGCTCCGTTTTTGACGAAAACGACTGGCTGAAAAAAGCCCGTTTGAAATTATAATCAAACATTCCAGCCTCCCCGTTTCCGGGGAGGCTTTTTTTTTATCTTAACCCGCCCCGCCCTGCTTAAAAATCCTGGAATCGCAGGCCACGTATTTGATCTGGCGAACCGGAACGATCAAAACCTCGCTGGCCGTCGTGACTTCCAAAACTTCCAGATCGTCACTGATAAAATGCTTCTCCGTATCCTCGAGCCTCAGCTCACTGTTGTCCACAAACACAATCTTCAGCCAATAGGTCATTGTTCTTTCCTAAGAAAAAAATAGTGAGTTTCCCGGTTTCCGGTCCCTGGAAGTCCCGCGCCTGCCGTTCGATTACTGAGGCAACGGAACCTCCTCAATTTTTTTCGACAGAGGGTTGCCCAGGTAATCCTCCACATAGTTCTTGAGATATCCCTTCTCATAAAGCTTTCCGTTGGACATGCGGGAGTTCACTTTGTGGAGAATCTTGAAACGAACGCGGGGAAACTGTGATTTGAACTCGTCAAACGTCACCCCGGTAATATCCCTGTCCTCTTTCGACGGATGTTCCATGATCACTTTCGGCAAATACACCTGAGTCATCCCGTTGATCATTCGTCCGACGTCGTTGAAGGTCAGCAGGGTGGAGCAATCCGAATCGCCGCCCAGCATGGCATTGGGGACATACAAATACCGCGCCCGGTTCTTCCGCAATTTAGCCAGGAGGCGATAAACACTGGCGGAAACCACCACGTTATCCTTCTTCTCCAGCTCACAGGCGTCAAAGGTTTTGAGAATTTTCTGCCTCGCCAGAAAAACGGATATGTAGGATTCGGTATGAATCATCTGCTCGTTGGGCAGGCCGGCATCGTAGATTCTCCGGGCTTCGTCCGCCAGATAACGCCGGCCGTAACGCATCAGCGCGGTCGTGTCCTCGTCGATATAGCGCAGAGGGGTCAAACAACCCATCCATAAATTGCATCGGGGATTGATTTTGGAAATGGTTTCGGCGTCTTTGGACATGGTGTTGGGGCCCAAGGAGTAAAAATTGGCGGAGGTCACCGCCGGTCCATCGATCACCTTCAAAACCTGATCCAGCGTGGGTGCGTGCGGCATCAACTTTTTGCGGTTCTCGCCCAGAGTGATCACGGAGAGTTCAAAATTGATGCGGCCGGGATATTGTTCCGACAACTTGTGGATTCGTTCCGGTTTGGCGTACCCGACGGTGAAAAAGATCACCTTTTTGTCGGTAACTTCCAGAAATTCCTCAAGCCAGTCCATCACCCGGGGATGCAGAAAAATATCCGTCCATTCCATATATTCGTTGCCCCCCAGCAGCCAGGCTTCATCGGGTTTGGTGGGATATTTTTGAATTTCCTCCAGAATGAATTTCCACTGCTCCGGGGTGGTCATGGGGGGTTCAATGGTGGGGCGGTAGCTATGATCCTTCTCATAGCAGAACGAGCATTTGACGGGGCAGGTTTTTCCCAGGCTGATGGGAATTTTCCGCTCCATGATTTCCTGTCTCAAAACGTTGTATAAAGTTTCCTCGCTCATTATTTCTTCCTGATCCGGATAATCAATCCCAGTCTTTGAAGGCATCCATCAGGGAACTGTCCACGGGCACCAGATCTTTTTCATCTTCCGACAATTCATCGACCAATCCCTTTAAATGAACCGCTCCACAGCCCATATAACCGATACTCTCCTGAACCAGCTTGACGGACATGGCCTTCATTTTTTTCGCCAGTTCATCCAGATGGCCTTCATCGAAGGGGTTGATCCGGGCGCATTTTTTAAAGGATTCGATGGCTTCCTTGTACTTTTTTTCGTTATGGAAGTTGACCCCTCCCTTAAAATGTTCCTGAGCGTCTCTCACCTGTTCGACGGTCGCCGGTTTTCTTGCCATATCTTGCTTTCTCCCTAAATCATTTCAAAAACACAGCCCCACACCCGGGGGTCAAACGGATTTCTCCGAGGATTCAGTATGGGGCACATTTTAACACTGCCCGGCCCCCTGTTGTCAAAAAACGACCCCAAAAGGGTGCGCCCCGGCGGATAGGGTCCCCTGGAACACGAAAACCGCGCGGTTTCCGGAAAAGACCCTGGACCGGGGCCCGGGGAATGGGGGAAAAGAATTATAGAGAGCCCGCTCAGACATAAAAAACCCCCCAACCAAATATAGAAGGGGGGTCGTTTTCTGAAACCAATGGGACTGAAATTTTTTCGGATTACTCAGAGGGGGGAGGACCGACTCTTTTGGAATGCTCCTCATTACAGACACCATGCGGGCATTCGGAACCGCAACCTGAGACAGCCATGGTAATCGCCACCAACATAAGCATAATTACAAATTTTCTCATTAAGGATCTCCTGTTTTTATCTGAACAACGCCACACTCCTTATGGAGTTATGGTTTTTATCAACATTTGTCAAATAATTCAATCAATTTTTTCATAAACCGGGGCATTTTTTCGCCGCAAACGCTCCACTTGCCGTTTGGCCCGAACGATTTGCAGATGGGCCTTGGTATCGATGCCAATTACCACAAAATACCCGATAATGGCCAAAAGTGCCCCCACAATCAGGCCTCCCACCCATAGCGAAGCGAAAACCGAGGGCCCCAATTCCCTCAATCCCTCCCAACTCAGGTTTTCCAGTTTGGAACGGTCAAAAGGTGAATCCAAAATGACCGCACCCAGATAGTAAGTCCCTAAAAAAATAAACGGAGCCGTCAAGGCATTGGTCAATTGGGCCGCCACCACCGCGCAGAGCTTGCTGCAACGCAATAACGCCGCGAAAAACAGCGCGATAAATGTCTGAAATCCGAAGGTCGGCGTGGTGCTGATGAATAATCCCAGAGCCACCCCCCGCGCCAGGCTTTCCGGGCTTGCCTGCAGACGTATGAACCGGTAATAAAAATATTTGCAAGCGCGCTTAAGGGATTCCATAAAGGGGAAATAGTGTATGATAATCGGGTTACGGGACCTGTTTTCAATTATAACCGAAAGCCCCTTAAAAACTTATGACTTATTCTACGGAAGATACGCAGTGGATTCAAAGCCAGCTGAACACCAGTGTCGTAGGAAGCCAAATTGAGGCTTATGATTCCATTGATTCGACCAATGACCATTTAAAAGGATCGCTCGCCGGAGATATCGCCGAGGGAACCGTTATTCTGGCGGATACCCAAACCCACGGCAAGGGGCGCCTGGGACGAGACTGGTACTCGGAAAAAGGCGTCGGGATATATTTATCCGTTCTGCTGAAACCCGCCCTGCCCTCCAAACTCATCCCTCAGATCACCCTGATCGCCGGTTTGGCGGCTGTAGAAGCGGTCAATGGGTTCAGTCAGGCCCGGGCCTTTTTGAAGTGGCCCAACGACATCTTCCTCAACCATAAGAAGGTGGGAGGAATCCTTTCAGAAAACCATCAGGAAGAGGAACATTCCGGAGTCATCCTGGGAATCGGCCTCAATATCAATCATACCGGCTTTCCAGAGCCGCTGAAAACCATCGCCACCTCGCTCGCCATTGAAAACGGCGCCCCCGTTGACCGCCTCCCCATCATCGCATCCTTTCTCAATCGGTTGGACCGGCATTACCAGGCGTTTCTGGCTTCCGGCCTGCAACCGTTCCTGATCCCATGGACGCAAAACAGCGAAATGTTTGATAAACGGATTACCGTAACGCGTGGCCCTCAAACCTACACCGGCACCGCCCAGAAAATTGACTCTGAAGGGAGGCTGGTGGTGCTCCTGGAATCGGGCGAGGAAATAGCCCTGGACAGCGGCGAAGTCACCCTAAAGGAGTAGAAGATTCTCTCTCCATATATCTGTCATCATTCAACCTGTTGATTTTAAAAGTTTTTTAAGAACAACCTTATTTTCCTCCTCCCATCTTCCTTTCCATCTGATAGAATCAGGATCATTTTTTAAAATTTCACTGATCGAAGAAAAACATTTGGAAAAAGTGCTTCAGGGATAGCATCGGATATGCTTGAAATTGGAATCACCCTTTGCATTCTGTTGTTTTTTATTTTCCCCGTACCGGGACTGGCGATTTGCCTGGGCGTCTGGACCTGTTTTCTGACCTTCCAGAAGATCCATCTGCTGAGAAGCCAGGCCCCGCAATGGCGGCCCATTGTCTGGCTTCACTTTCTGAGCCGGGGGACCAACGCCCTCATGAGTGTGTTTCTGGGGCTCCTCCTGTCCCTTTCGGTATATCTTCTGATCTTTAACAGCCTCCGCCTGCTGGTCTTTAATTTTATTTTTTGCACCATTATTTCCATGCGCTGGTTTGATTTCACCCATTCCCTGTACCGCCGGCTGAGTTTGAAAATAAAAGGTCCCCATAAAGCTCCCGGCAAGGATTCGATCTTCATCATGCTCAAGGGAATGCGTACCGGCACTGGAATGGGAATCGGGATGCACGCGACTTCCCTTGATTCCGGATATCTGACCCGAGTGGGCAACCAGTGGATTTTCGACGGGATCATCCAGCGCCGGGTTTTCCGGCCGGAAACCATCGTGGAAATGGAAAAAGTCAGTTCCGAAAAAATCAAAGTCATCCCCTCCCCGAACCCCAAAGCTGAAGAACCGGAAGCCTGGCTGATCACCATCCGCGAGAAGTTCTATCCCTTCAAAACCCGGGAGTTGAGAGATCAGTTATTTGACGAGCTCTCCGGTCAACCGGTAGCCGACTTGACCGGTGTTCCCGGCCTCAACCCCTCCAATGTATCGGCCGGTTGAATGAAACCGCAGGTCGGTTATAAAATGGGAGAGCCGGACACGGAGGGTCCAAGGATTCCTGAAAACACATGAAAATTGTAACCGACAAAGATTATTATAAAATTCTCGGTGTCAAGAAAAGCGCCAAGATCAGGGACATCAAGAAGCGGTACCGGGAACTGGCGCGAAAACACCATCCGGATACCAATGAGGGCAGTTCCCGGGCCGAGGAAACGTTCAAGCGTATCTCAGAGGCCTATGAAGTCCTTGGAAATGCCAAGCACCGGAAAGAGTACGACCGGCTCCGGGCCAACCGGCCGCATACACGCACCGCTTCTTCCCACCGCTCCCGCAAGGATGCTTACACCGATCCCTTTGACTTCGGAAAGCAGTACGCCCGGCAAGGCCCCCGAGAGGGCCCCCGGGATCCGTTCACCCCGCCCCCTTTCGAAGACGAACCGGTGGTGGATCCCGATATGCCCGCCCGGGGATTTGATCTCCAGTTCATGGTGGAAGTGCCGTTTGTAACCGCCGCACTGGGGGGTCAAATACCTTATACTTACGAAAAACATATCACTTGCCCGGATTGCGGGGGCACCGGATTGAATCCGGATCAGGACGAGTGCTCCGCCTGCCAGGGCAAGCAACGAGTGGTCGAACAAGTCACCTTTAACGTCGATATTCCTTCAGGTGTCGCCGATCAATACACCCTGCGTTTCCGCAATGAAGGAGGGGCCGGACGCAACGGCGGACCGCCCGGAGACTTAATGGTAAAAGTCTGCATTCAGCCCCACCCGCACCTCAAAAAAATCAAAAAGGATATTTATTCCACGGTTCATATCTCACCGGAACTGGCTGAAAAGGGAGGCTCGCTGGAAGTGCAAATGCTGAACCGATCCACTTTCATTCAAGTGGAAGAAGGAACGCTGACCGGCGAGGAGTACCGCATCCCCGGGGAAGGCACCACCGACCGCGGAGGCAAAACACGCGGGGATTTTGTGGTGAAATTCAAGATTGACGAAAACCGTGGGAATTAGCGGATTCGCCCGTTCCTGTAACGATACCGGCCGCTGGGGTTACGAGGCGGGAGCTTTTTCTTCCTTGGCGGCTTCTTCCTTGGCTTCTTCCTTGGCTTCTTCTTTCGGAACCTCCACTTTCCGCACCAGGCGGATGGAAGACCAGATTTCAGCCGGAGGGTATTTGTAGTCGGTGCCGATTTTGAAATCGAAACGGATCACTTCTTCTTCGGTACACTCGCTGACCCAGGTACTGCTCGCCCCGCCGTCGGCAAAAAGAGGATCCATCGGGAAAGGGGTGCCGTTTTTATCGATTATGGTTTCTTTCCGGCCCTTTTCCACCAGGGTCAAGGCTTCCGCTTTGGAGGGAATCCGCCAGTCTGTATAACCGGCAAACTTTTCACCGTTGATTTTGTCAACGTATTCCTGGTGATTGGCCCAGGTATAAAACTGATGCGTATCCAGCCAGGCTTCGGTCTGCTTCCACATCAGACCGCTGTTGGGATCGGTAATGGTACCGTCCTGGTTATCGATCAGCGGTTTTTTTTCGACTTTAGGCTTCGCGGCAGGTTTAGCAGCCGGTTTTGCCGCGGGCTTTGCGGCCGCCGCCGGTTTGGCCGCGGGCGCCTCTTTTGCCGGTTCTTTTTCGGGGGGCGCTTCTGACATAATGGCACTTTTGATCTAGTGACTGGGACCGCTTTTCTCGATAAACGCCGCAACTTTATTGTTGAGAATATCGTTCAAATCCCGGTCGGTTTCATCCAGAATCTTGAGAATTTTACTCAGCTCTTTGCGAGTAAACGACTCCAATTGATTTTTATAATAGTCTCGGTATTCACGGGCATTGTATTTCACCCAGTCCATCACCGATTTCTCACAGGCTTCGGAATGGTCTTTACCCCATCCCTTTTTTTCCAGGAAATGCGTCTGAGACAACCGGATAATTTCACAAATCAAATCGTTTTTAATTCCAGTCATGGTCCATCCCATCCTTGATTTATTATAAAATCAAAGCACCGCATCTCAAAGAAACGGTACTTTAAATCTACTGGTCGGCATTGTCAACCTGAAACACCGCGGACCCGTGGATGGCAGCCGCAACCCAAATTCGTGAAACAGGCTGACTCTCTGAACCGCCTTTTCACTCCTTATTCTATCGCTTTTCAAACCCCAAAAAAAACCAAAAACCGACATGAGGCTTTATGCTCCAAATCCATAATTTATCAGGACTTATTTACCCAGCCTTCGGGGGTCCCAATGGTCGCGCAAACCTTCTCCCAGGAAATTGAACGAAAGAATGGTCAGGAAAATAGCCAAAGAGGGAAACACAATCAGGTGCGGGTAAAACTTGATCGCCGTCCACCCGTCGTTCGCCAGGGTTCCCCAACTGCTGAACGGCGGCGCGATCCCCAACCCGATAAAACTCAAAGTCGACTCCGCCAGGATCGCCACCGGAATGCGGAAAGTCAGGGTGACCATCAGAATCCCCCAGATGTTGGGCAGGATCTCGTGGAACACGATGTGGCTGTCCCCCGCGCCCATGGCGCGCGCGGCTTCGATAAAGGCGAATTTCTTGATCCGCAACACCTCCCCCCGCACCAAACGCGCCACGGTCACCCAACTCACCAGGGTCAGCGCCAGAAAAATACCCCACATTCCCCGCCCCAGCACCACCGTGATCAGGATAATCATCAGCAAATCCGGCAAGGCGAACACCACATCCACAATACGCATCATCACACTGTCCACCTTGCCACCCAGGTAACCTGAAACCGCGCCGTAAATTGTGCCGATCACCAGGGCGACCAGGGTGGTGGACACCCCGATAAACAGCGATACCCGGGCTCCGAAAATCATGCGGGAAAACAGGTCCCGTCCCAGCCGGTCGGTCCCCATCCAATGCGCCGTGCTGGGAGAGGCCAGGGTATTCAGAGTGTCCTGCGCCTCATACGAATACGGCGCCAGCCAGGGGGCGAACAGGGCGCACAACACCATCGCCAGCAAAATCACCGCGCTTATTCTGGAAGGAATCGACATCTTAAGCCACATGATTCAGCCTTTCGTCCCCGCGAGCGATATCCGCGGGTCCAGCTTCATATAAATCAGATCCACCGCGATATTGGCCAGCACGATCAGCACGGCATACACCAGAGTCACCCCCATGATCAGCGGATAATCGCGATTGGTCACCGCGGTGATAAAAAAGTTGCCCATGCCGGGAACGGAAAAAATAAACTCAATCACGAACGATCCGGTCACCAGGCCCGCCGTCAGGGGTCCCATCACCGAGACAATGGGGGTAATGGAATTGCTCAACGCATGCCTGAGCAGAACCCGCTGTTCGCTCAACCCCTTGGCGCGGGCGGTACGGATGTAATCCATTCCCAGCACCTCGATGACCGTCGAACGGGTCAGCCGCGCGATATACCCGGCAAACCCGGCGCCCAAGGCGAACGCCGGCATCACCATGTAACGCGGCCCCTCCCACAAAGCCGGCGGCAACAGATGCCATTGATGCGAAAACAGCAGAATCAACAGCGCCCCCAGCACGAAACTGGGCAGGGAAATGCCCAGCGTGGCCGCCAGAATGCAGGTATGGTCGACCAGCGAATTCTGCCGGGCGGCGGACACCACACCGGCCGGAATCCCCAACCCCAGAGTCACCAGCACCGCGCACAACCCCAGCGCCAGGGAAACCGGGAAGGTTTCCAGAATAATATCCGACACGTCCCGCCCCACATATTTATAGGAGGGCCCCATGTCTCCCTGCAAAATCTGCTTCATGTACAACAGGTATTGCTGCCAGACCGGCTTGTCCAGATGATACTTGGCTTCAATGTTGGCGAGGATTTCGGGAGGCAGGTTTTTTTCGGTATCGAACGGTCCGCCGGGAACCAGATGCATGATAATAAAAGTCAGTGTCGCCACTGTCAGCAAAACCGGAATCCCATGCATCAGGCGTTTGAATAAATACATCCACATGGCGCATATCCTACCACCCCCTGGCGGGGGAGGCAATTTGCCAACCGTTGCCTGCTTACATTGCACCCAGAGCGCATTGAAAAAAATAAGTCCTGCATCGCGCCAGTAGTATATAATAACTCGTTTTCGCTCATTTTTCCCGAACGGCGGGTTCCGATGACGTACGAATCTCTCAGAGAATTTATCGAGCGCCTGGAAATCGAGGGTGAACTGGTGCGCATCACCGAACCGGTTTCCCCGATCCTGGAAATCGCCGAGATCACTGACCGCGTTTCGAAAAGCCCGGAAGGCGGCAAAGCCCTGCTGTTTGAAAACGTCGAAGGATCCGGTATGCCGGTATTGATCAACGCGTTCGGCAGCTGGCGGCGCATACAGGCCGCTCTGGGGGTCCGCCAGCTCGATAAAATCGCGCAGAATATCGAGCGCTTCATTAAAATCGCCCCGCCTGCCACCCTGCTGGACAAGGCCAAGCTCCTTCCCATGCTCCTGCAGGCCGCCAATTTTCCGCCGAAAACGGTTTCGGCCAAAAAGGCCCCCTGTCAGGAAGTCGTGTTGACCGGCGACGAGGTCGACCTGTTTCGCCTGCCGATCCTGCAATGCTGGCCGGAAGATGCCGGACGGTTTATCACTTTCCCGATCGTGATCAACCGCAGTCTCGACCGGGCCATCCGCAACGTCGGCCTGTACCGCATGCAGGTGTTCGACGAAAAAACCACCGCCATGCACTGGCATATCCATAAAGACGGCGCGCATTTCTTTCACGAATACCGGCGGGCGCAACAGGTGATGGAAGTGGCGGTGGCCATCGGCGCCGACCCGGCCACCTGCTACGCCGCCTCCGCCCCCCTGCCCTACGGCATCGACGAGTTTCTGCTGGCGGGCTTTATACGCAAAAAACCGGTGCCGCTGGTGAAATGCAAAACCGTCAACCTCGAAGTGCCCGCTCACGCCGAGATCGTGTTGGAAGGGTTCATCGATCCCGCCGAGATGCGGCTGGAAGGACCGTTCGGCGACCACACCGGTTATTACTCACAGGACGGCGATTATCCGGTGTTCCACGTCACCGCCATCACCCATCGCCGGGACCCGGTTTACCTGACCACCATCGTCGGCATTCCGCCGCAGGAGGATTTTTATCTCGGCAAGGCGACGGAACGCATCTTCCTGCCGCTGTTGCGCACGCAACTGCCGGAAATCGTCGATATGAACATGCCGCTGGAAGGCGTGTTTCACAATTGCGTGATCGTCTCCCTGGAAAAACGTTACCCGATGCAGGCGCGGCGCGTGATGACCGCCCTGTGGAGCCTGGGACAGATGAGCTTCGTCAAAACCATCATCGCGGTGGACGCGGACGTGAACGTCCAGAACGAACCGGAAATTTTAAAGCTTCTGCTGGAAGAGGTTGATCTGGAACAGGACCTGTTTTTCTCCGAAGGCATTCTGGACGTCCTCAACCACGCCTCCGACCAGGCCCTGTACGGCTCCAAACTCGGTATCGATGCCACACGAAAAATCGAGGGCGAACCCCCGCGGCAGGAAAAACCCGCCGGGGAGAACCCCTTCAACGACGGTCTCGCACAACAGATCAAAGAAAAATTTACCGACGTCGCCGCCGGCCGGCAGATTGAATTTTCCGCACGCCGGCCGGTCCTGCTCATCGCGCTGGACAAATCGCGTCCCGGACAGGGAACGCAACTGATTCAGAATATTTTCGAAGACCAATCCCTGCAATCCGTCGGAGTCCTGCTGGTGCTGGAGAAGCATGTCGACCTGGCCAATACCTCCCGGATCCTGTGGAAGCTGTTCAACAACCTCGACCCGAAACGCGATATCGTGATCGACGGACAGCGGATCGGCGTCGACTTGACCCGTAAAATGCCGGAAGAAGGTTATCAACAGACCTGGCCGGAGGAGATCATCATGTCCGAAGAAATCCGCCGGCAAGTCGATCAAAAGTGGCAAAAATTATTTAAAGTAAAACCTTAATAAATATATTTTAATTTAATAAATGGCATTAGAAAATATAACCATTAAGGGCGCGCGCGAGCACAACCTGAAAAACATTACCTTGACCCTGCCGCGCGAAAAGCTGGTGGTCATCACCGGCCTCAGCGGTTCCGGAAAATCCTCACTGGCGTTCGACACCATCTACGCGGAAGGCCAGCGCCGCTACGTCGAGTCGCTGTCCGCCTACGCCCGGCAGTTCCTCGAGCTGATGGAAAAGCCGGACGTCGATTACATCGAAGGCCTGTCGCCCGCCATCTCCATCGAACAGAAAACTTCCAGCAAAAATCCGCGGTCGACGGTCGGCACCGTCACCGAAATTTACGATTACCTGCGCCTGCTCTACGCCCGGATCGGGCACGTGTTCTGTTACGGATGCGGCCGGCAGATCGCTTCACAGACCGTGCAACAGATCACCGATCAGGTGCAGGCCATTCCCGAGGGGCGCAAGGTGATGATCCTGGCCCCCATCGTGAAAGACCGCAAGGGGGAATTCAAAAAGGACCTGCTCGAACTCCAGAAAAAGGGGTTCGTGCGGGCCCGGGTCGATGGCGAGGTGCGGCAACTGGAGGACGGCGTCGAACTGAACAAAAAATTCAAGCACACGATCGAAGCAGTGGTCGACCGGCTGGTCATCAAAAGCCGGATGGGCAAGCGGCTGGCCGATTCCATCGAAACCGCCCTGCAACTGGGGGAAGGCAGTCTGGTGGTGTCCGTCCTGCCCGCCGGGAAATCGGACAAGGGCGAGGAGATGCTGTTCAGCGAAAAATTCGCATGCAGTTACTGCGGCATCAGCTATCCGGAACTGGAGCCGCGCCTGTTCTCGTTCAACAATCCCACCGGCGCCTGCTTCAAATGCGACGGCCTGGGAAATAAAATGGAGATCGATCCCGACCTGGTGGTGCCCGACCCCGCCTTATCCATTCGCGACGGGGCGATCCTGCCCTGGCAGAAGAAAACCAGTATCAATTTCCACCAGATGGTGGAAGCCCTGGCGCAAAATTTCAAATTCAAACTGAGTACGCCGTTTAAGAGTCTGTCGCGGAAAACCCAGGATGTTCTGCTCTATGGAGCGGGAGACGAGCCGGTGAATTATTTTTATGAGCGCAACGGCCGCCGGCAAACTTATACCGGGACTTACGACGGCATCATCCCGGATTTGGAGCGGCGTTATCATGAAACCGAATCCGCCTCGCAACGCGAAGAGATCGCGCGCTACATGCGCGCCCTGCCCTGTCCCGCCTGCAAAGGCACGCGGCTGAAGAAAGAGGCGGTCTCGGTGAAAGTCGGCGGCCGGAATATCGTCCAGTTGACGGGCCTGTCCATCGGTGCGGTGGGACGGTTTTTCGAGGAATTGCAGTTCACCGATCAGGAATATTCCATTGCCCGCCGGATCGTCAAGGAGATCCGGGAACGGCTTCAATTCCTGGTGGACGTCGGCCTCGAGTACCTGACGCTCAGCCGCACCGCCGCCACGCTCTCCGGCGGCGAGAGCCAGCGCATCCGCCTCGCCACGCAGATCGGCTCCGGCCTGATGGGCGTGCTGTACGTGCTGGACGAGCCGAGCATCGGCCTGCATCAGCGCGACAACGACCGCCTGCTGGCCACGCTCACCCAACTGCGCGACCTGGGCAATACGGTGATTGTGGTCGAGCACGATGAAAACACCATCACCGCCGCCGATCATATCGTCGACCTCGGTCTCGGTGCGGGCATCCACGGCGGCGAGGTGATCTTCTCGGGACCGCCCAAGGCCCTGCTGAAAAACAGGAATTCACTGACGGCGCAATATCTCTCCGGCCGTAAAAGCATCCCGGTTCCCAAAAAGCGGCGCAAAGGCAACGGACATTTTCTCGAAATCAAGGGAGCGCGGCACAATAACCTGAAGGAAATCGACGTCAGCATTCCCTTGGGATGCCTCACCTGCGTTACCGGGGTGTCCGGCTCCGGCAAGAGCACGCTGACCATCGATATTCTGTACAAGGCGCTGGCGGCGCATTTCTGGGGATCGGTGGACAAGCCGGGAGCGTTCAAGAAGATCAAAGGCATTCACCATCTCGACAAGGTGATTGACATTGACCAATCACCCATCGGCCGCACGCCGCGGTCGAATCCGGCGACCTATACGGGATTATTCACGCTTATCCGCGACCTGTTCAGCGAAGTGCCTGAAGCGCGCATGAGGGGCTACAAGCCGGGCCGTTTCAGCTTCAACGTCAAGGGCGGACGCTGCGAAGCCTGCCAGGGCGACGGCCTGATCAAGGTGGAGATGCATTTTCTGCCGGACGTGTTCGTCACCTGCGAGGTCTGCCAGGGCAAGCGCTTCAACCGTGAAACGCTCGAGATTCAGTACAAGGGCAAGACCATCGCCGACGTGCTGGAGATGACCACGGAGGAAGCGGAAGAGTTTTTTCAGAACATCCCGGCGATCCGGTCAAAACTGGAAACCATCACCAGCGTCGGGCTCGACTACATCCACCTCGGTCAACCGGCGACGACGCTCTCCGGCGGCGAGGCGCAACGCGTGAAGCTCGCCAAGGAACTCAGCAAACGCAGTACGGGACAGACGCTCTACATTCTCGACGAACCGACCACCGGTCTGCATTTTCACGATATCGGCCACCTCCTGGGCGTCATCGCCAAACTGGTGGACGCCGGCAACAGTGTCATCATCATCGAGCACAACCTCGACGTGATCAAGAC